>JAABUR0100001282.1_pt1 | contig 46137 bp, 48 predicted proteins | sample 5560091 | NCBI WGS metagenome assembly JAABUR01 (sample SAMN10711879, study PRJNA513375) | rock metagenome | isolation source: Antarctica rocks | place: Antarctica: Victoria Land, University Valley sud | reverse complement strand
AGGCTCTGTTACCGGTCATGCCGTAAAATGCTGGACAATCACGTTCAGCCGCTCGTGTTGACTCTGCAAGCATCGTAGCTCGTCCCACATCTGATCTTGATCCTGGCTGTGGTAACACAAGAGTACCAACTCCCAGCTGCTACCTCAGCGACAGTTGCAGGTCATGGCCGTGGCGCTGTTCCCATACCTACTGGTGGGCCCAGCGGAACCATTAGACAGAGGGTAGGACAGTTCATGTGGAACCGTCGCGGGTTATCTAAGATGAGGTGCCAAAGAGCCAAAGGCCTCTACCTAGGATTTAAGCATTGGGTTGGTGGTGGAAGGGAGTTAGGACTTACGAGGGATTGGTTAAGGTGCTACTCCCGGTCTCTGCATTCTTCCGAGCAGCACGGATGGCATTCCTGTCAAACCCTTCTTCCGTGGCCAGTCATGAAATGGTCGAATGCGGAGACGAGCCCACGACTCTAAAAGCCAAGACAAGCTTATAGAGACCAAAACCAATGACGACGCCACGCCACACAAACATGCTCCAGCCTCTGCGATTGCTCCATCCCAGCGACTGCTCCATCCCGTGGCATTCACCTGCTCGGAGGAAGCCCCTGATGCAGACAAGTTGCTGGTTAAGATGTAGCGATGAGCGAGGCAAGCCATTCAAAATTCTTGGGGATTAATTCACGGACACGATGGGCTTAAGGAAAACACCAGACGACACCGACGATGCCCTATCTAACAAGTACCCGCCAATGTCTAGCGCACTTGAGCTCTTGACTCATGCAGAGACTGCGGACTGAGAGATGAACTGCGGGCAGCAGTGTGTAAAGCTGGCGTGCAAGAAGAAGAGAAAGCACTCAGACAATGCAGCTTCATCGCTAATCAAAGTCAAAGCAGACCACTTCACCCGTCACGTTACTCTAGTGTTACTCAGTGTAGCTGTCCTATTTTAATATAAGCCTCAAAGATCGTGACTCTACAGTGTTTCTGGGGTGAAAGCTTTGATAGCAGGTCTGCGTATTTTCACTCAGCTTCTGTCCACACACAATACACCTTAACAACGCGTCTCTCTTTCTACCTCATCTCATAATCGGGTTTCGAGTTAGGGTTGGGTTGATCCCCCTCAACCCAACCCGACCGGGTCAAGTCAGACCATGAGCTCAACCCGGTCAATCCGACGGGTTAATAACCCGAATATTAGGGGGCTTTCCGAGCAGAGTTTTCTTATTACCAACATGTTCAGCTACCTACTCACCACTCTACTCACCACCCTACTCGTCATTCTACCTACTCGCCACCCTACATGTTCAGCTACCAACTCAGCTGCCTACTCGTTCGCCTACTCACCAGCCTACTCGCTTCAAAACATGCTTCAAAACATGCTTCATACGACGTGGTTCAACACGCGTCATTCGCTCAATGACCTACTTCATAGCCTACTTCATAGTATGCTTCATACATGCTTCATAGCACATGCTAACTGGCTCAATAGAAAGCACCCTTCATGGCTCGATACCAAACTCCCTACCAAACTCCCTACATGCTTCAAAATACGCGTCGGTCGGGCGCATAAAACAGTCCTTCAAACAGTGCTTCCTACCTACTTGCCACCCTACATACTCACTATCCTACTCACCACTCTACATGCTCACCATTCAACTCGTCACCCTATCTACTCGTCATTCTACATGCTCACCATTCTACTCATCACTCTATCTAAATTGATTGCAAAATTGATTGCAAAAAAATATCAATTTTGGAGAGAGTTATACTATTTTTGGTATATAGTATACTATATTTAGTATCTACGTCATCGGGTTCGGTCAACCCAACCCTCGACGGCAGGCCTATTAGTGATCATGAACATTTTCTATTCACAACTCTCTACACCTCTCGCTTTTCGAATACGTCGCTGATAATCACGTTTAGTGTCAGGACAGGTATCTTCGACGGCATGGCAGGGCAGATCCTGCCGCAATGACCTTCAGACGTGAACTAAGATATCAGGATTTCATAGTTCAGCCTTATAAAGTCTATCTTAACAGTCGTCGTATATTTTTCAATCCAACGTTCTATCTATCAGTACAGATGATCATTCACATCGGGATGCAAGTTCAAGGTTTCTCGGAGGGTGGACTGCCTACAAACTCTACTCGTTGCTCTGGCTTTTCTGATCATCACCTAGCTCATGTTCAAGCCAAGTACACGCGAGAAATATTGTTGGGGTTAGGTATTAGAGGGAGGGTGGAATATAGTAGTAGGTTGTGAGAGGAAAGCCAAAAATTAATGCCGAAGTGGGAGTCAGAAATGAATGCTGAAGAGGGGGCCAGAAGTGAATGCCATGCGAGAACAAGGATTAAAGAATACGACCGAAACGTTGTCACGAAGGCCTTTTCTTTCAGGTCAAGTTCTGTAGCTGTGTCTGAAATTTGCAGAACTGATATGATATGATTACTGTCAAGATATGTCAAGCAATCGCGCTGGCGCCAGGTCTACTTTTCAATGAGAGACTCGCTCTTTTCTTTCTAGTGCCTTGATGAGTACCTTAGTTCTGCTATTACTCTAAGCCTCATTGATTTTACATTGTCACTTCATCAATTGTAAAATCTATAATTTAACAGCACGGCATCGAAAACAAAACTTTCGAGCAGTTTCTCTTATCGTTCTTCTCTTCGTTTTTCAAGGCTCATACCCACTCTTCATGAGTGGCTTTTTGATCCAGAGGCTTGACGTCCTTCATTTTCACAAACCCAGCCAAGCGCGCGCCGTTGCCGGCAGAAGTTGAACCTTAGAGATGTTTGTGCGCGGAAAACACACGGCTGCAGCGGCCGAGCAGTTTGTGGTATGGTGTCTTCAGCTCAAACCCCTTGAGGAAGAAGAGCATTAAAGGGCGTAGGGATGGTAGCGTCGCCGCGATGAGATAGACGCCCGTTTCAACCAGGGTCCAGCTCATCGTCCCCGACGCGTTCCAAGTCACATTCGCCAACATGTCGATCTGGCAGAAGAATACCAAACGCATGGTTCGCGTGATAGTGCCTCTTTTAAATATTAGGGCTCATGTCAGCAGGTCTTGTCGATGACAGAAAGTCGAGCTCTTTACTTTAAATGCAACCTATGAGAAATTTCAGCGAGAGCGCGATCTTGTGAACGACCTTGATGGGAAGATGCCAGACCCCATGAAGGGGTACGACGAGAATGCCCACGTCAGTCAGCAAGTTCGGGATGGTGATATAGCGGTAGGTCGCAGCTATATTTCCACAATAGCCATCTGATATACTCTTGTTCCAGATGTATGCGAACGGTCGACAGATCGTAAGGCTGACTACCTGACCCACAGCGCAGTTGAGGATTACGATAGCTCCGAGGATATAAATCGCATAGCGGTACGGCTTTGTTGAGAAGACTCGTTTGTATAGACAAAGAACCGCAAGCTTAGGCAACAAGATCGAGAAGTTGTAGATATATAAACTCTTCTGTAACGTCGAGTTTAATCCACCTGGTCGCGACGGCTCGGTCCAGCGCGGCCATGTGGCGTCCGGCGCCACCGCATCGAAGCATCACTGCAAAATCCAGTCAGCCAGTCCACAATCGATGGCAGGAGAAAGTCTTTAACGCATCTCAGTGTCCTGTAGACTGGCCTTAAACATACATGATGCGACAACGATGTGGCCAAAGCAAAAGATATAGCCTGGTATCATGAGATACACGTCCCAGCCATTTGAAGTCTTGTTCATTGCGCGCGACGTGAAGAACAATATCATGAAGACTGTTTCGAGAATGGCAAAAGCAACGACGACATTGAGAAACTCCCTGCTTTTGTCTTCCGCCAGATAGGCTGGGGAGTACTGCTGGGTGGAAATCCATGGGAAAACTGGAAACGCGGTAGTTCGACGCAAATCCGCAATGATTTGTTGACAAGGCTGCACTGCTAGAACATAATCGAAGTCGTCGCAGATGCGCTTTGTGTTGATATAGTCGACTTGTCTTCATTTGTAAAAAGAAGAACGTCTTTGATTCGCATATATCGTATTCGACGATGAAGAAGAAAAAAACCATCAAACGGCACGAAGTTTTACAGATGGTCGACAGCTGGCCCCAGCCTTCTCGATCGCTCTTTTTAAAAATCAAGGTAAAGCATAGTCTTTACGTCGCGTTTTCGCCCCCCCAAAATCGATCGGCAACCTTCGATTGTCAAGTCATGCAACGTCAAATCGATCAACGACTACTATTCGCTCGCGTCGTGGGCCTTTCGCGAGAAGGGCTTTGCTGTCACTGCTGTGTAACATAGCTCGCAGGTGAAAAAGACCTGTTTAGGAAACAACCGAGAGATTTACTCATAAGAGTTCTCGATAGTCCTTCAACCTACTCATTGCAACAATCGTAGGCCTTCGGTTTTACTCTATGAGTGAGTATTGGTTCTCCGAAATTTATCCAATCCAACGGTCACACTAGATGTTTCCAAAACCCACTCGTGGATGTTCTTAAGTCATCGGCTTTGACCATTCCTACATCTACCGGTCTTTCAGATTTGAGGTTGCACTAGAAGGTTTTGTTTGCTAAGCTTCGATGGCTAGAGTATGCAGACTACTAGTTTTGGCTTAGCCGCTCTCGATATCTGTTGCTGATTTCCCGAGTGCCACCGGTAGGGGTCGAAAATGGTCATAATGTAGCTCACCGACCGCTATTTCTCGATCATCGAGCGGGTTGTACTCTCCTTTGAGTAGACTCCGTGAGCCATAGAAATTAAGGAATTGAGGCTGATCCTTGCTCTGGCCGCTGCGGTTGTCCAAGGGCCAGTTTGGCTTTAATCCTCCGAGTGGATTTTGCATCGAGCAGTCTGGCTTGGTTCGAGCGAAAGAGAGTGCTGATTTCAGCTTGGGGCCGAGAGTCTGGGCGAATTTGGGAATAGTCGGGAGGCAGCTACATAAAATGCCGGTGCCAATCTCAGCGATAGACCAGAATCCCTCATAGGTAAATCTATATGAGAAGTCGGTGCTGATTGCTCCAGTGATCATGTATATTAGGCGTATAGTAGATGTAACGCAGGCACTGCGAACCGTCTATGTATTAGAGAGCCTTTCAACTAAAGAATGGTATTGCAAAGCTTACAAAAGTCCCGTGGCAAAGATAGCGAAAATTCCAAATTTCTTCCGCGGGGCTAGATGCAGTTTCCAAATGGATACCATGGGAAGAAGCAAGATAACAAAATCGGAAAAGACATTGAATATAGCGCCAGCCATACCAGAAGCGTCAGTATTAGCGCAGTGACCGTCGGTGATCAATTTGTTCCATATCTTCTCTCGTGGAGTACAGGCGAATATATCGAGCAAGGCGCTGGCGGTGTAAAAGGCCAGGTTTCCCCAGATAAGCGATTGAGCACACACAAACAACCTCATGTTGCTTTTTCGATTTGGTACGAAAATCTTGAGATACTGTAACAATATCGAAAGCTTGACCACAGCTATGGCGATACCATAGAGTATAGACGTAATATTCACATACTACAGTAAACGTTAGCAAGTTTTGTGTGGAAAAAGGCGGTAGTGGTGTAAATGTACGTAAAGAATGGAAAACAAGTCTCCAAGAGTAATATTCCACTGATGAACTCCCATGCCATGGTAAGTAGTCAAGATGCTTGGGACGCCAGTAGAGGCGAGCAAGAACTTCAAAGAAGTCAGCGCTTAGTTTCAACTCAAACAATAGAGGCAAGATCACCCATCCGAAAAGACAAGTATCTAGGAAAGTCAGTGGCGTGCCTCAATACACATTTAATGCCTAAAGGAAACAAAACTTACAGTCGTCCCATCCAACGCTACGGATGACATACCATTTCGTATACATACGAATAGAAACGGCCAGGAACGAAATAGAGAAAACCAAAGTTGAAAGAATGACGACGCTCGTTCGTAGATTTTCTGGATTGATTAAATTAGGAGTCACCCCAGGAGGAGGTTGAGCAGCCGGTCGACGTAAAATTTCCCGAGTCACTTCCGGACTGTAAGGCCATCGCTACTGGCTCTCAGGTAACAAGAAAGGAACCTCTGCAAATCAAGCTATTTCAATAGTGGTAGGCCAAACCAGAAATTTCAAATGTCTGGACAAAGTACGAACTACATCTGGGGGGATGACATTGAACAGTCGGGATGCCTAAAGGATCTGCGGCGCATTCAATATGTTCCTCAAAAAGTGTGGTTACAGCTCGTTAACTCAACCAGTCACAGAAGACGGCGTTATTCGCAAGGCTGACGAGCGAGTGGTAGATGGCGTGCAGTTGCAAGCCTCAGTTTTAGATGACGTGGGGGCCATTTTGCTCAATTTGCTCCATCTGTATATCTGAGAGATCTGCCCAAAGTCCCAATCTTACGTGGACCCGAGAATGCGTGTAGGTAAGGCTTGTGTTTGAATGTACTGTATACCCCTTAAACCGTCGTTAATCCTGCCATACCAGGTATATGGCCACTTCACCTGTTAGGGTACTACGGAGCCATGGGAGATGACTAACCAGGCCAATGGGGAGCTGAGATCAATATGCAGATTGCCAATTGCTTCAAAAATCAACAAAACTCCCTCCCCTTCTCTGTGTATGTCTCCCCCCTCCCCTCCCCCCCTACGCATGTAGGGCCTCCCAGCAGGCCCCTGTTTTGCAGGCTGCTAACCCCGTACACTGTTCAGAAGTGCATCCGTAGCTGGTTTGAACAGTACGTTTTCGTGGTTGCTGTGACTGACCATTGCCAGTCACCTCGCTCAGGGCCTTACATTTAACCCCTTTACCAGCTCCTGAAGTGAACCTTTTGACTGCTTTACAGAGGGTGCAATAGGCTGGTTTAATGAGCTGAATCCAACGATGTTCCTGAGCTGAAGGTGGAATCGATGAATTCGAATTGCTGAAGTCGTAGGGTCGTTTACGAATCGATTCAGCTAAATTTCGCATCAGCGAAGTAGCCACCTTCTTCTGAAATTGAGCGCGTGTCGTTTTGCTTGTAGAATAACTGAGCTTGTAAAGAATGTAGGCATTCAGAACAGCTGCATCTAAATGTTGTAGAAAGCTGAGGTGAATGTAAACAATGCAGTAAACAAATATTTTGGTGGGGTGCCTAGTTAGGCTTAGCGCCATTAATCCTGGGATGGCAGGATTAACGACGATTTAAGGAATAAGCGATGCACATCAAAAGTGGTTCACACCATCAGCGTACTCATCAAAAGTTTTGTAGCGAATTACAGACTCTCATCGCGTCGAAACTGCTACAAAACTGAAAGAAGAACACGTCGAGTCGCGAATTTTGAATCATCAATTTCTCTCAACTGATTCTTGGCTCATTTTCTTCTGCGGTCATACGTACTTGCACGCTTCAAGAATAGACAACTTTGGCAGGCATGTGCACTTCCACGTCTCGTTTCGATCTCTTCCACCGATCGCTCAAGTATTACTCTCTTGAGTAAACTCTTCATACCTGTACACGATAGATTAACTAATTTTTGCCGCGCCGACGTTTTTTCTCAACCATTATTTCCCATTCTACCCGCCAAACAAATACGCCTGTCTTCGCGTTATGGGACGAGTGATGGCATGACGCAAGCTGACGTTGCCCCGAGGGTCTCGGGTGGTTACCAGCTCGTAATCGCCAGTGCCACATACCCTGCGCTCTCTTCGATGATGACCCTCAAGCTGCTGCTCAGCAGTTTGTGAATCTGAAAGTGTGGTAATGTTCCTCGCCCTCTCTATACCTCTGTCCTGATGATCATTCAGCTGAGCTATCACGTTCCCAAGTCTCGCAATGTTATTCTCCGCCTCCCCCAAACGACTACCCATGACTCTGTCCCTTTCCTGCTGCTCGTCAAGACCTTCCCATGCTCTCCGCAGCTGTCTGCGTAACTCGTCCTCTCTGATCTCATGCTCTCGAATTTCTTTTGTCAACTGACTCTTCTCCTCTTCGGTTCTTCTTAAAACCTCCCTTAGCATGTCGTACTTTCTTTCCCAACTTGCTGCTTGAGCTGATGAGTCATTCTCAATGGCTTCGACTTGACGGTCATGAGCTATTTGAGCTTTTCGCTTCAGCTCTGCTATCTTCTGCTTCCTTTGCTTCAAGTCTCGCTGAACCAGACTACGAAGCCTTCTTTCTTGCTCGAGTCGAGCCTTCAGGCTTCGAATAGTCTCACTTGAAGATTCCGTGCTGCCATCATTCTCATCACTGTTTTGGTTAGATGACGATGAAGAAGTAAGTGAGAGCTCGTGACGAAGTTCGAGGAATGGCTGCGGAGATGGTGATGAAGGAGATCGATTCATGAAGGTCACGTCGGCTTGATCATCCAATTCAGCTGGCAGATTGTCGATTCCATCTTGCAATGATGGACTGCTCGGCTGAATTCCATCTGCGACCGGAAGAACCCTTCGAGGATCAAGCAAAATCTGTGCCTCTGCGGTTCTCTCCGCGGTTTGATGTCTCGCGGCTCTGTGCTGAACTGCGTTTGCCCGCTCTACAAACGTTTCGTACCTCTGAGGAAGGCGTGAGTGTTGTCCGGACATCTTGTCTCTGATGCACAAATATACACTTTATCGATCAAGTTCATTAGGTTGTCAATAGGACATGCATCAGATTATGAAATATATGGAATGTTCGATGAAACGAAAGCTGAAGTTTGACGCACTAACGATCAAGTCAGTGTGCATCAAGTGATTCTTTGGAAGATGGACACTTCGAACAAAAAGCTACGTGCACGGTGTTGATTGAACCTTACATAGAAAGACCCATTTACGGGTTCGGTTAGTTCAAACTAGGCTTCGGACCTATTGGTGCCCGCTGCCAGATCCATGTGCCATCCATCCAACTTCGAAAATCACCGACTGAACCAATACTGTTGCCAGCTCACTTGATTCTCGAATGTCTTTGAGGCAACTCACCGAAAACGGACGGGAGCTCTGCAAGTCGGCTGGCGGAGAGCCAGTGATAAGCCGATCATGGGTCGTTCGAGCTCAAGTCGAGGAAAGAAGGGGATAAGGATAGAGTCACATCTGCAAAACCAACGAGGGTTTCCCTCTGCCTTGGCCCGTTCTTTATCACTTTTCTTCCAGCTGGGACATAGCTGTAGCAAGCAAACAACCGACTTTTTGAGATCGTTGGAATCAGATAGCATTTGGTATTCCTCACGAGAACGTGAATCTACCATTTGGTTCTCAGATAATACACACCATCTGACCGTTTACATTTATGTCCCAATTCACATCGGCACCTAAGACTGCTGATTCTCGATTTCCTTTTCAGACCATACTCAGTATGCCTGATTCTTCAACGCATATCAACGGCTCAGGTAGTACGGCGTCAACGTCCGTCAACTCTCTCGGGCACGAAAAATTTGGAAGTTCTCAAGCCATTGTTGAGCCAAGAATGATCTGCCCGAACGCTTCCGTCTTCACGAAGGGGTGACCGGTTCAAGGTCGGCTCGTGTAGCTCTGCTTTTCCGGCGCCTGAAGCTTTGACATCTTGAACCACTGAAGCTTCCTGTTCCTGAATGAGTCCTTCATTCATGCCAGCATCCATCCTTCAAAAGTTCAACGGTCACTTCCTGGTTCATTTCGGGGCGGTCGAAGGCTTCGTCAATTCGGTTTGCTAGAACTACATTAGCTCCCATGAAATATTGTCTCGATAATAGAGAACATTTGTGAATTGCATTCACCAACCTGCTGCTTTGTTTCGATTTAGACGATTCAAAGTCTGCAAACCTGTCTCAAGACTGTTCAATTTCTTGATAGTACGAGTTCTGTCTATCTGCGATTCTTCGATCTCTGCGGCGATGTTCCTTATCAATCTGTCATCAAGTCTCATGATCATGTCAGATGAAAACGTGTCAGAGAGTTCATTCAAAATACAACTTTCGATTCTCAAAACATCAAAATTATTCATCATGACTTTCATTGCAATCTGTAAATATATCAGGATATTGACTTCTTCAACGCCGGATCTTCGAGAAGTCTCTCGACTTATTGAGCGAGTTGACTTCGGTACTCACCTTGTAATATGCCTTCATACAGTCGACTGCTTCAGAGCAGGCTTAGCGGTTCATGTCAGCTTCCGTCCGCTGGTTTATTGCATCTAAGAGATTCCCAGTATCGAATCCTTGGTGAGGGCCAACGTAAGAGAAGCCCTTCTCGGGCTCGATTTTGAAAAACGCGTTCAGCTGCCGGGCCTGATCCCTTTTTGCGTGTTCTTTGCGGGCGTTTTGAATGATTTCGATGAATTAATGATTATACGTGATAGGGTGGCCTTTCTGGTGAGGACGCAGAATCTCCGCGACTTTTCTTTCGAGCTGGTCCGCATATATTTCCATAGCTGAGTCGATGATCTCCCGTAGAAGCCCTTCGCTCGTGATTTCATCTGCGATATGCAGTGAGATTAACTGTAAAGAGGTTCTCGTGACATTCAGGATTCTTTCACTGTAGCGCTTTATGAGCCGCTTTCATGGCTTTGACTGCTGATAGAACAAGTCTTCGACAACAAGAGGGTTGAAAGTCCCTGGCAATTCACATTCTCTACTTCTTCTCACAAGCTCACGCACACGGCCTAAGAGATCAGACCTCGAGATTTTTTCCGGCGTGCTTGCTGGCTTTTGGGGGGAGACGTCCTCAGTGATCTCCTGACTATGTCCTTCACGACGCATGTCCCGGGCAAGGTCCAATAGAACGACCTGCACCACGGCTCGGAGTCGCTTCCTAAAGCCTGCAAGGGTCATTGCGTCACCGAAGAATTCATGGACGTAGATACCGTCGACAGCGGCCTTGACGAGAGACAAGGACGATTGACTGACGTGCACTAAGTAAAGCCGTTGCTCCTGCAGTGTTCCCCTCACCTCCCCCAGCCGGACCAACGTGCTTCGGGAATCGTCGATGCTTACATTAATCAAATCTCGAATGCTTCGGTCGGGCTCCGGGCAAGCGATGTCTCATTTCGGGGTCAAGCAACAGAGCGCTTTCGGATAGTGGTCATAAAGTTGCAACGTGGGGATGCAGACGAACGGTGGCTATCCATGGTAGCTAGACAGTTCTGTCGATTGATTTTTCATTTCATCTCGAATATTGCTAGCTCCAACTCTGCGCCTGGAATAGTGTAGTGGCTGTAATATAATGCGGCTCTGGATACGCCTTGACTCGTAAGGTTACCGCTTGTGATAATGATACAGGTTATGATAACACCCTACATATTACCGGGCACTGTTGCGTGGCGGCTGCCTAGCTTTACACGCCGCATCGCGGCATCCTAAGATATATGCGGTGGGGGATCGGGGGCGTCACCGCTTCTCGAGTAGGGTTTTGTAAGGTAGGGTAGCACGTAGCAGGCCGCAAGGATCCGAATTATCCGAATCGCATTTGCTCCTGCCAAAGTCTAGCAAGGGTGGTGCTGCATGTCAAAAGCGGAATGCAGCCGCCCCGAAGCTGCAGGTGATGTGACCGATCTGTAGCTCGAATAGTCCGCATACCCTACCTTACCAACTTCTACTGAATCACACCACGTTCCTTTCCACTGAAAAGCCTAAGGCGCTGTGTATAAACCTTTTCATTTATCCGCAAACGAGTGTGGGTTCAAATTGGTGCTCCAAGGATATCATTAGGAAGAGCAAGTCATATATATCTTGGAGGAATATAGGATAATTGCAGAGAGCGGTCGCGATTGGGTTCCGCTGCCTCTAGCCCTTCACTTCTTGCCCTTCACATGAACGCCAGACCACAAGCCAATGACTATCTTTTTCCTTCGAGGCTCTATCAGACATACTGTCTCTTAAACAGGACTCTTTGATCCCCCAGAATCGGAGATCAGATCAGATATCATGGTTTCTTTGGGCAATGAGTTCTCGTCCAAGGGAGATAAGCCGTTGGCCGTCGTCATAGTGAGTGCCTCCCTTTTCCGCTGGATTTCCAAATGCTAAATTCATTGGGGAAAAAGATTGGGGGCTCGTTAGCCGGGTTAATGCATGGTATAATCATGAAACGGCTTGGCCACAATGTCCGCATACTTGAACAAAATCTCTCGTCGACTCGAACCGATCATGCAGCCGGCATAGGCACAGGGCCTCAAGGACTTCAATTTTTCATGGAGAATGATCGATACCCACGGCCGTATTCATTCGCCTGCCCGGGATTCCAATTCTTGGACAGAGCATCCAACGTCAAACGTGTCATAGATCTGTCTCTAAATCTTAGCAGCTGGAATGTTCTATATTACCGCTTGAGAGCAAACTTTGACTCTCTACAGAGCGAGTATTGCCCAGAGCCAATCAATCCAGCCGCAACAGACGGGAAAGCGGTTTATGACTTGGGTAAACAGGCTACGAATGCCTCTTACAATGACGGCTTTGTTACGGTGGAGTACAACAATCTCGAAGTCGCGGGTGGTGGCACTATTCACGCGGATCTTGTCATTGTTGCAGACGGCCAGAATTCCACCATCCGAAGAAAGTTCATGCCGGATCTAGAATACCCATACTCAGGATATTTCGCTTGGCGGGGCACCGTACCTGAAAGTGACGTCTCGATAGAAACGCGGAAGCTTTTCGACAAGAGATTCAATGTCTTTGCAATGCCTCAAGGTTACATCGTTGGGTGAGTAGAGTTTACTTGACTCGATCCTCTGAACAGCAGGCTGACCTCCTAATAGCTATGCCATTCCCGGAATTGCCGGCAGCCTCGAGATCGGAGGGCGCTTTCTTAATTATGTTTGGTATCAGAACTGCTCCGAAAAGTCGCGGGAATTAGAAGAGAATCTGACGGACATCGACGATCATAAGCACCGAAATACATTGCCTATGGGGAAGATGCGGCCGGAGATCTGGGGCAAGCAAAAGGCGTACGCGGCGCAGAACATGCCATCTTGTTTTCTTGAGCTCGTCAACAAAACTTCTCTTCCGTTCATATCAACCATTCGCGATTGTGCATCACCGCGAGCGTCATTCTTTGAAGGTAAATTGCTATTTGTCGGAGAAGCACTGACGCTTTTGCGTCCTCATACTGGCATGAGTTTTAACCATAGCGCAGTGAATTGTCTGGAATTGCAGAAGGTCTTTCAGGGAAACAGCACGATAAAACAATGGGAGAAAGAGGTACTTCAGTATGGTGAGAAAACCAGACTGTTGGCAACTGCCGTTGGATCTTATTATCAGTGCGGCGTTTCGAGTTCAACTTTCATGCTTAGTGTCGTGCGGTTCATCTTAGCGCTGTTGCGACAAAGACTGGTCGGACTGTGGCAGTCTTCTCGTGCAAGGTTGTGATAGTCTAGAAGTTCCTTCTTATTAGGGATCTTCTGGCGGCGTCGATAGCCCAAGTCGCCATACCCAGAGATGAAACGCTCTCATCGTCCGGGTGGGGGTTGAATCTTTGAGCTTTGAAATCCAGACTTGGTACTTTTCCATACATACGCTTGAAATCGATCAAATCTGCTCTCTGCACGTGTTTCCTAATCGGGATAAACTAACAACGGATCCATTAGATCACAGCAGCCTGAGTGACGGGAGTGCTACAGTTCTTGAGAACCTCTACAACTGGTGGCCAGTGGGGGTACTGATCATGACGTCTATAAGTCTTCATACTGATCAATCGTAAAGCCAGCGCTAGAAAATGGAGTTCTTTGAAGGATATCAGAAAGTTTGTCATCTAGCTTGAGTGGGTGAGACTTACTGATCCCAGGTAATCCATTTCATGACGAAGGCATTAGCTCCTTCTTGTAAAAAATGTTTACACAGCTACTAAGAGCAATTCGCAGCGATAATTTAATTCAATTAACTTAATGTGGCAGATAGGGCATCTAAGTGGTTATTAGCGAAACCGTTCCGTTCTCTGCTAGAAAGTGGCTACACCTGGTTACAGAACTTCTATGACAGTCTACGCCGCACAGCGGGTTGGGTTGGGTTTTGAGCAAGGGATCTCAGTGGCCAATATGTACTGTCAATAGGGTACAGGGTAGATTGGGGCGAGCATATATGGAGCAAATTTGAATGCTTGGGTGGGGGCTTGGTAAAGAGCCCATGTTGGGTGTTTGGAAGGGTGCTTGGGTATGAAGCATATCTGGAGCGAATTTCCTATTTGACTATAAAGCGATATAGATGAATGGTCAGCAAGCATGAGTTTGAAGCAAATTTGATGCGCGTATGACTCGTCTTCGATGTTTCTAGTTGGTGGAGATGTATCATTGTAGGTACATACCTCGGGGAATTTGATATGAATGAATGAGGCTGCCGTCGATTCACCCATGTAGAATACGATTTTTGGCATTTTGATGACTAAAGAATGACTCATATTCAAGATGGACATTTTGATCATTTTGATGTTGACAGAACAACGCCGTGCTCCTCGACTCTTTCTGTCGTCGAAGATCGCAAGTCTGAATTTGTCGACTGTGACGAGTAACCCATGGGATTCTGCACGCCTGAGGAATCACCACCTCCACCAATATCCATCGTCCATTTCTGCGATAGTGGACCAAAGTCAATGACAGGTCTTCGCATGGTTTATAGACCTTAGCAACTTCCTTTGAGCGGCTGATGCGCTATTTACCTGGACGTGGCTTCGTCAACAGCTACAATTTAGGACCACCTCCATTCATTGATACCAAGGCTGCTGCTCGTACCAGGCTACCAACACACCTTGGAGCCAATTCGCAAAGAGCGAAACCGGACAAGAGAAGGAAGACAGCAAAACAATACTGGCCACGGAAGGCATTGTATAACCAGGCTGATCAAGGGGCTTCGACTGAGGTGCGGCGGGCTTCAACAGTAGGGAAAACGAGTGTAGGGTTGAAATCCTCGGGGTTTACGAATATATATTCAAGTCACAAAACGCCACTTGGGAGACTACAAACCGCCGAGGACATTGAATTAAGCCCCAAGAGCTTTTTTTCTGATAGTCAGCGTAGCAAAGTACGACTACCAAGCACATCGATTGGCGCTCAGAAGATGCACTCGCACATTGAATTCCTCTCAACCCCTACTGCGGACACCTCTGGCACAGCTTTATTACTTCACTTCGATGACAAGCGTTACATCATTGGCAATATACATGAGGGAATACAGCGGGCTAGTATTCAAAGAGGGCAAAAATTATTGAAAGTTTCGGATATCTTTTTGACTGGTAAAACGGAATGGAAAAACACTGGCGGCTTGGTGGGCTTGATCTTGACTCTTGCGGATGCTTCTACTCAGGCGGCTATAGCTGCGGCAGAACGGCTCAACAAGAGGCAAATCAGGAAAAGCGGAGGTGAAAACGGGACAAAGGAGGAAGATATACAATCATTGCGTAGCGCAAAGACAAGGAAAGCCGTTGCTTTGGCGCAACGGGCGGCGCAATCGAGTCTGACAATCCATGGAGGGCCAAATATCACACATACTCTTGCCACGACAAGGCATTTTGTTTTCAGAAATGGTATGCCTGTGGATGTCGACGAGTATATCGAGGGGGACCGCAATGTCGGCTCAGATCAAGATTGGGAACCGACCTGGGTCGACCCACGAATCCAAGTTTGGGCTATGGCTATTTCGCCTTCGGTCAACGAGCAGGCTCCAGCCGATTCGAGCCCCAAGTCCCCCAAAAAGCGACCTTTTGATGAATTCGTCGAGAGAGAAACTCCCACGCCCATAGAATCTAGGAATATAAGAGAGTCTTTCAAGACGTTGCCTATAGCACAAGAAGCACAAGAAAGACAGGACCAGAAGCTTCGCGGTTCTGTAGTCGCTGAGATGTTCAACTCTGCGTGGCGATTTGACAATCTTGTAGAAACCCAACTTTGTGACGTGCGGATGCCCGCGGCACTCTTCATACGCAATCAAGAATTGAACAAGCTAGAGCGATATACTGGACCGGTTCCCGATGGTATAACCCCGCTGCCTAATATTACTGTAATGGTGCGTAAACCTTGGCCTGGAGCCATGATCGAAAACCTGCCCTCCACGAAACCTTCTTCCACCTCAATGTCATATATTATTCGAAACCATAGACAGCGTGGTACATTTCTGCCTGCTAAAGCCAAAGAACTCAATGTAGAACAAGGACGACTGTGGAGCCAATTGGCATCTGGACTCAACGTGCAATCCATGGATGGAGTCACTATAGAGCCGGGAATGGTGTTAGAGGAAGGGAGGGAAGGCGCAGGTGTTGCCGTGATAGATCTACCCTCTGCAGATTATGTTGACAACCTAGTGAACCGACCGGAATGGAAAGTTGACAGGATTATGACAGGCGTTGGTGCAATCATATGGTTATTAGGTCCTGATGTGGGTCGGAACCAGACATTAAGAAAATTCATACATGGACGCTCCGATTTGAAGCATGTTATTTCATCTCAAGATTATTGCCCTAACTATCTTTCTATGGAATCTTCAGCTACCGTGGCAATCCGTCTCAACCAAATTGACCCATCGCATTACGCTATTCCGGTTCATGACAACATCAATCTACCCCAACCTGGGCAGCCACCTATCGAGGCTGGTCTCCCTGTTGACTACATCCAGGCTCAGAGGGGTCTTGTAATAAACACGGGGCCACTGTTCCAAATACAGGGCACGGATAGCGTCCCGGACCTCGATACGGCTGCAGTCTTGAAGGAGACTCCTGAAGATGTGCTGGAACTCGCCAAAGCGGCGAGAGAAGAGATTGCTTCCGAGTCGATGGCAATTGGATCATCCGAAAAAAGCCTTCCTAGTCAAGACGCAGAGATTATATGTTTGGGAACAGGGTCGGCTTTGCCGTCCAAGTATCGCAATGTTTCTGCGACGCTTCTGAGGGTTCCGGGGTACGGATCCTATTTGTTGGACTGCGGCGAAAACACAATTGGTCAGCTCAAACGTATATACAACCCCCCAGAGCTCGCAGAGGTTCTTCGCGACCTCAAGCTCATCTGGATCAGTCATCTCCATGCCGATCATCATCTTGGTACCGCCTCCGTGATCAAGGCGTGGTTCGAGGAAGTGCACGGGGGGCAAAGTAGCACAAACAGACCCGGTAGTATTCCACCTTCGCAGCACCTGCGAGACCCAATTCAAAATTTATACCAAGGAAACCACCTCTTCGTTGCTAGTCATTCAAGCATGTTGAGATGGTTACAGGAGTACTCTTCTGTAGAGAACTATGGCTATGAGCAGATCGTCCCTCTAAATTGCTGGCCTGGTGAAAGTAGTAATTCCAATTATTCTAGGATACGATTCAATGACCATGTGATGAGCTTCCACCCTGGTAACCAGGAAATGTAAGTCGAATTATTCTCCAATCTCTTCCACTTTCTTCGGGAAGAGCTTCTCACCCATTTCGTAGGAGAAAAGCCATGACAGCTGCTACTGGCCTTTCGAATCTAGTTACCTGCGGTGTTACGCACTGCCAAGGCGCAATGGCTGTGGCTCTGACCTTCCCCAATGGTTTCAAAGTCTCCTACAGTGGCGACTGTCGGCCCTCCAAGCCATTCGCAAAGATTGGTAGGAATTCAACGGTGCTAATACACGAAGCGACGTTCGACGATGAGTTGCAAGGGGACGCCGAAGCGAAGAAACACAGCACCACCAGCGAAGCTATTGGAGTTGCCGTGGCAATGCGAGCTAAAAGAGTGATCCTTACTCATTTCAGCCAACGATATCAGAAGCTACCAAATATGGCAGGGTTGGCAAATGCCGAGGTCAAGCTCGAAGACACCGAAGAAGCCCAAGACATGATGGATGGAGCGGACGAAGCGGTGGAATCTGCTGACGCGATTATAGCTGCCGCAGAAAGTATGGATTGTCACTACAGGACAAACAAAGAAGGCGACCTTAAAGAGTCGGAAGACCCCATTTCTAGTGTAGTCCGCCCAACCGCGGACCAGCAAGCAATACGAGATATGAAAATCGGCGTAGCCTTTGACTACATGCGGGTGAAGGTAGGGGAGATCGCACAACTCGAGAAATTCTCCCCTGCACTAATTAAATTGTTCGAGAAGCCTGTGGTATCTGATGCGGAGAGTATTCCAGCTGTGGAAAGCAAGGGGACATCCGAAAAGGCCGCAAAGCGTAAGAAGAACAAGAAGGCTTTCGAGGCAGCTCAAAAACAGAGCATAAACCGTGTCGGAAACGGTGGAGGCGAGCTACATCTAGCCGACGTTTCACCGGAGAACAGACCATGGGGAAGAAATGCCGAGCGAGCGGAACGCGATCGAGCTGTGCTTGCGGCAACCGAAGCACGTAACTTGGAAGCAGCTCGCAGAGCAGGAACAGCAGAAGAACCACGGAAAGGAGATTCACAAACGTCAGAAATGCTTGTAGAACCCGCCAGTAATGCAGAGCCATTGAGAGCAGAAGCAGCTCAGTAAAGCCCTGGATGAATCAAGAGGATTTCTCGATCTCTACAAATTGGGCAGGTTGTCTGACTATTGCCTAATGCTCGAAAGCGTGCCTCGTGCTCTGCATATAATAATAAGCTAGCATTCTGGTGCGTGGATATAGAATGGCGAATGTAGATATCAAAAAGGTCATAGGAAATCACAAAGCACCACTCGCTAGGGCGCTATGCCCACACCAGAGCACACATTTCCCTACACAAAGGCTAGTTGGAAGATCAAAACTCAAGTATCGCTCGAGTAACTGGTTACTTCTGCTGGTTGCTACATTGCCACGCCCACAGTGTTTTGACGTAGAGGCTGTACTCGATGCAACGTTCGTTGCAAAACCAGCAGAAGATGGTATCAATCCATTCCAATCACAAAAAACCGCTGACCACGTTCCGACCACCCTCAATTATCCCTAGAACCCAACGAGATAAACTTCCCGCTCTATGCTTTCTGACTAGCCATATCGTCCACAGAACTTGGGAGGTTTGAGAAAATCTCTGTTTTGTGACTGGTGGGTCTTATATCATTGTCGACCATAGCCTTCCTTAGTCCTATTATGTATTTCATGGTTGGCGTCCCCCCTTGATGAAAAGGGCCATGCGGCATGAGTGTTTATTCTTATGGATGTGGTGTTCTGGTTGTTTTTTATATCGGGATGTGCGATGGTGCTGTCCATTCGCGGCGTGTTATCTGTTCAATAGAGATGGATGTGGGTTTGGGACTATGTATGAGCGTAGGGAGAGGTTGGATGTGGGAGAATGGTGCTGTAAGTTTCGAAATGGCTTATCGTCTTCTTTCGATGCATGTCCATTCAGGCAAAAGGGGGTTTTTTGGGTGAAAATTGAACTAATGACACTGCGTCGAGGTCGACACATTTGGGTAGGATGTCACTATGGGAATGCACCGATTTAAACGAGTGGTAAGTGCATACACAAACGCAACTACAAAAACTTTGCAAATGAGCTAATGTTCCCAGAGGACTTCTGGGCATGCTTTAGCCCATATGTAGCATAACACACATCCAAGGACAATCACCCCAAAAAAGATTCTGCGTCTTCGGTACTATGTGTCGAGCAAGAAATATTAAATCGTCGCTTATTGAAAAAAAAGCACGGGATACGCAAACAAATTGAAAGCCCTTACTGGAGTATCCTTTCCATGTGTCATATAAGGGCACTCTTCCCCCAACCGAACTTTGAGCGTTAAGTTCTCCGAAAGGGATTCGTCTCACTCCTCCCGCATAGCCATGCCAATGCCTCCTCATCGCCTCCCTTTTGATACGGCGTTTCGTACCTTTCGTATTCGTCTTGTCCTTGGCGTTGAGGGGTGGTTATCTTTTTGAGTGATTGGAGACGAAGACTCTGAAGGTTAAAAATTCCCTTTAACTTATCAAACGCCGATCCCCAATCTCCGCTGAGAAGGATATCTTCAAGCGTCAGATGCGTTAGCGTTTTTGCGGTGGCTTTAAGGAAGTAGTCCATATGTTGTGGTTCTAGCCTGAAATTTGCTAGATGCAGTGTTTTCAATCGACGAAATCGATTCGTTCCCGGGTATCTGCCCAGAGGAATGTTCGGCAGTCCGAATGTATAAGGGGACATATTATATAGACCACTGAAGGAAAGAGTGAGTTCTTCGAGCTGAACCGCTGATCTCAACATACAGACCATTATTTTGTCTGAGCTGGACAGAAGCGGACTATCTATGTGCCGAGGCTGGGGGTCATCTTTCGATCTATTCATACTCCATAAGCCACGCAGCTGCATTCTCTTCATGTTTCTGAAAGCATTAGAGATGGTGAGTGATGGGAATGGGTAATCAAAACAAGCAGTGTTCAAGGCTGTGGAATGCATCCCGTCGTAATGCCACCGGCTTTCTGCGTTTCCCATTATCTCAAAACTGCTAGGCTTCGAATGTGTATTTGAGAGAACCTTGATGAGGGTTGTGAGTACCGTGTTGCATGACTGTTTGGAGAAACTAGGTTTGGAGAAACTAGGCCAAGCGGAGAGATGATAACTTTCAGGGACGTTGAAGTATCTCAAGCCAGACTTTCGACGCTCTTCATCACGGCGATCAAGATTATCGATAGTGATAGCGTTGAAGCTCTCGAAGCGGCCAAGAGCTTCTCCTAGTATTTTCACATCCTTGCCACTATTCTGCAGCCCTAGCAGAGATTTGAGCGCCGATTTGTGAGCAATCCATTTCTCGGATAGCGAAGGCCATCCATCGCAAAATGGACAGGATTCTTCTGGGATTCTAGCCAAGGTATGGAAATTTTTCAATGTTATATTTCTTGGTGCGCGACTCCGTATCGAATGTTTGTCCATCCACTGCTCCTCGAGAAAGTGTTTCAACTTGATATAGCAGGGCATTTCATAGCCGACTATGAGCTCCTGGACAAAGTTCCGGATGGTCGGGTGATAAGATATTCGAGTCAACTGCTGCAGATTCTTTTTGTCAATCCAAGTACGATGTTGCGCGAAGCGAAGCCGTCCTTCCTTCTCGAACAAACCTTTAGCGCAAATCCGATACGGAAGATTGTATATGTCGTCGTTGGATAAATGTTCGAAGATGTTCGCAAGTATCTCAGCTGGTAGATGATCTATCGTTACTGCTGGTGACCGCGAAACTCGCGTCGCAGTTACTTTGAGTTTGCGGAACTCGATGATGAGTTGGTCCATATCTCCTACTGGTAACGGTGATATTGGAGCCCCCTTCAGGCCGGGTATCTTCAAGATGAGCATGATGCGGTGCTTGGGAGCGAATTCGGTGAAAGAAGATGTATTTGTAAAGGTTTCTGCAGGTAAATGTTGAAGACCCGGTTAATCAGTGTTGAAGAAACGACAGTGGAGGGGTCGAGAACTGACAACATTCTGACAATGACCTTTATCTGAACACATGTATTTGGGTTATGAATCCTCTTCGACGGTACCTGTACTTGCAGAACGCTTGAAGAAAAACAATGACCAATCGTATGCTTGTTCTCCAGACCTTCTTGTCGCTCTGCGTTGTACTGCTTCTGTGTTGACGAAGCATGAAAGCATCTGACTCACCATCAATGGAATCCATTTCGTCACTCTAGAGTGAAGGGAAGCTCATAACGTGTTATCACTATCACAAGATAGTTGGCAACAAGTGATAGAGAAAAGCCCCACGATGTGCAACATACCTTTGAGTTCAAGCAAAACAAGCGTTATAGCTAGAAAATCGTCAAAGATTCGTTGAAACACGGTCGCGTTTGTAATGTCCACAAGAAAAGTTACTCTAGAGCCTAGAGACTGGTCTAGAGATCCTTTATGAAAAGAGCAGGAAACGAATTACCGGGAGCAACTCTATCAGGCTCCCTGGCAGAGTTACCTAGGTCCTTGGTGATATAACCCGAATAGACTCGGATTTAATGAAGGGTCGCCGATGCTTGGGACTCAACACAGGTGACTTGAATGTCCAGCGTGCGAGTGTCGAACTTAGACCTCAGAACCCAAGGTACAAGGCCATTGCTGTTGCTCGTATGGATATCTGTGTAACAGCACATCGTAAGCAGCGGATAGATAAGGGGAACTTTTTATTGGGGTTGGTGGTAATTATGAAATTTGGTTTAAACCATGGTGGCAAAGACGAAGAAGCCAGCGGCAACGCTGTGCGTTCTTCGCTGATCTCATTGTGTAGAGACTATGACACCCACCACAAAGGGAAAATTACGGTGAAAGATTGCACGATTGCACAACAACCCGCTCTATATCCCAATATCATAACCGCTTCACCATCTCAAGCGCCTCATCCCTATAGCTCGACCTCTCGGCATCATCATATTTACCCCTCCGATAATACTGATCACACGATTCGGTCCTTGTCTTCCTGTATCCTTCCGAAAAAACACGTTTCAACAGTGCAATAGTCTCAGTCATATCACCGTCATCAAACTCTAAAACACGAAGATCGGACATTTGAGATACAATTTCACTCAGTCTGGTTCGCAGCGCGGTGAGCCACATGTGGAATATTAAATGGAGCCAGTAGACATGGGGTTTTTCTCGGGGCGGTTGCGTGCAGGATATGGTCAGGGTTTGGAGGGTACGGAGGACGGAACGGTAGAGTTGGGATAACGGGTTTCGATCATCATTTAATTTTATTATTAGGTACCTGCGGTGTAAGTGTTTTGAGGGAATAGTCCTACTGTAGGTTGTGAAACCAAAATCACCAGCAACCAGTTCCAGGTGCCTGATGCGAGACATTTCAAAGCCTCCCGTTGGCGAATCGATAGTGTCAATTGCGTTATCCCATAAGGAAAGTTGGAATGTGTTATATTTGTAAATCGTTTCCACAGCTTCGTTGTATGTTCCTTCTGCGTACCGAAAGGATGCGGGCTGGAGCGAGTCTTGAAAGACATAGGCCGCTGATTGGGATGGGGTAGGGGTGGACAAGGCAGTGGTAGTAAATCTGAAGGCGGATATCTAGGGGAAATTCAATTATGCTGCCTAGTTTAGAGGGCTGGGACTTTGTTGGTAGTCTCTGAAGATCTCGATATGAGTAGCCTGCAATGCGAACTCTTTTCACATTACACATGTAGGATACCTCATTCTGCAGTGGACAATGACTGAGCTTTTTCGTGTGGGAGCCATCCCTGACCAATCAGCAGGCGCAAACCAAGCTCGGGCCGAACCTTATCTCGACACCTTTATCAGATGGATCGAGTCAGCTCCTGAGTACCTTTACCTAGCGAAGGTGTTTCATTACTACTCCCACCATATAACCAAGCAGCCTTCCAACACTGGATACTTTTCTCTTGCGGCCCTCGAGGCTTGTTCGCCCGCTCATTGCGCAACGCTGCTGCCGAGCGGCGGTACGTACGTTCTTCAATATGGGCAGCACATCAGGGTCGCCACAATCCGACGGAAAGATTGGTTCGGCGACAATAACAGACCCACGGCCGAATAAAAGAGCAAAGTTGACAGGCCGGGCTTTCTATGAAAGTATAGGCAGTCCAAAGATGATCCTAGCCCCCATGGTAGACCAGTCGGAGTTCGTACGCTTTCCTGATGATCTTGACATTATGACTCCTGCTAAATATTTGTTTTAGGCATGGCGTATGCTCACAAGATCCTACATGAATCCGGGATCCTCGAAAGATCTTTTAGCATATACTCCAATGATTCATGCGCGCTTGTTTTCCGAGACCCCCAAATTCCGCGATCATAATTTCCAGCCTATCAGGTCCGGTTTAACCTCACTACCAGATCCCGCCACTCTCTCGTCTTCTGATATCTATCTTGACGGCAACCCATTGATAGATCGACCGTTATTTGTACAGTTCTGCGCAAACGATCCCGATCAACTTCTTGAAGCGGCACGATACGTTCAGCCTTTCTGTGATGCTGTCGATTTAAATCTTGGCTGTCCTCAAGGTATTGCCAGGAGGGGACGTTATGGAGCTTTCCTGCAGGATGACTGGGATCTTATCTATAGGATAATAAACAAGCTTCATGAGAATCTCGATGTGCCCGTCACAGCCAAGATCCGTATACTAGACACAAAAGAGAAGACCTTAGAATATGCAAAAGTCATACTCTCAGCTGGTGCTAGTGTCATTACCGTTCATGGACGGCAAAGGGATCAGAAAGGGCATAAGACAGGTCTAGCGGATTGGTCTGTAATGCGATATTTGAGAGAAAGCCTACCACCAGACACAGTCATCTTTGCGAATGGAAACATCTTACAGCATGGAGATATTGACAAATGTTTGGAGGAGACGGGGGCGGACGGTGTAATGAGTGCCGAAGGCAATCTGCACGACCCGACCATTTTTGCAAAGGCCCCTGAGGTGGGTCGCGAAGGTCGGGAATACTGGAGGGGCAGAAACCAGGTAGGAGGTTACCGAGTGGACGCGGTTTTCAGACGGTACATGGACATTCTGTACCAGTATGTGCTAGACGAAACCCCGCCAGCGCGAAAACCGCTTTTCTTACCAACTGATACTCCATACGAGGATAATGAACAGGCTATCGCCGAAGATGAGAGCGCTGATGCGCATGATCAACCTCCTGCAAAAAGGCAGAAGCGCGACAAGAACACCAAGCCAACATCACTAAATCTACTAGCTATGCAGGCCCACCTCTTCAGCCTCCTACGTCCTCTAGTATCGAAACATACAGATGTCCGGGATGCGCTGGCTCATATTCGTGGGGGCGAAATTTCTGCCTTTGAGGGTGTTCTACGTATGACCGAACGAGCAGTAAAGGATGGTCTCATGGATTATGAAGCGAACCCAAGCAATTACGAAAACTTTACGTTACCAGAGATACCCAACGGAGTGCAAGAAGATACGGAGGGCAAAGACGAGAGCTCAGTGGCGACTGTCAATGCATGCAAGAGACCTTGGTGGATTTGTCAGCCGTATGTAAGACCATTACCGAAGGAAGCACTAGCGAAGGGGAGCTTGCAATTGAGCAAGAAAGAAATGAAGAAGCAAGAGGAAGACTTAGCTTGTAAGAATCTTTTAGCGCGACAGAGTGGACAGTCAGAAAGAGAGAAGTTAGATGAAGCAAATGGATTGCCTAGGGCGGAGATGCCGAAAGAAAGTATGGTGTGTGGGTGAACAGAAAACAAAATTATTCGCAAGATCCTTCATCGACCTGGTGGTGAACCAAGGCAATTCTACGGTGAAGTCAATGAGTTGCTACCAAGACGGATAGCTCTAGTCATGGCATTACAATGTCCAATCTCTCTACTTCCATCCCACGATTTAGACGGTCACTGCAGGATCAAGTAACAACGAACGATGCACATAGGAGCTCGGCTCTTTGATTGATGTCTTTGATCGCCCTAGACACAAGCTTGTACTTGAGCCGATGGCGTGTCAATCAACTTGCGCTCGGGAGCAGGATTTAGCCGCCCTGAATACTACATTTAATACCCCAGATTGTCCCCATAAACGTTTGCCCTTACGTGTACACCCTGCCTGGCTTCCTTCATACTCGAATCAGATTTCGCTCGCCGCGGAGCAGACAATCATGTACATACACTGTTGAAAAATACCGTCAGCGATCATTCGGTATATCTGAAATGTTCGGTAATCTGTATGTTTCGCAGTAGATTGATTCGACAAGGCCGTATATAATTCGCCGATTTTCTTCGCATTCACTGGAACAGTTGAATTAGTCGACGTTGTCAAAAACCCTTAGCTAGTACCCTTAGCCACTCTTGTGCTGCTTATACTAGCTTAAGATTCACTCCTTTATCCTTCATCATTACAGCTATCTCGACACGCTTGAACCAGCGTTCTAATCATATCCTTATTGCAATTGCAAAGAGTATGAAGTGGGGGGGTTAAAGAAAAGCCAAGTGGCAATTTGATAAACGGATGGATTTGAAATTTGAGCACAGTATGACAACATGTGGAAGCCAAATAGCTGTACGTTTCAATTGTTCTCCAATCCATTGATACTTCTCACGCTTCCTCTGTTGCTTATTCTAACTCTAATCTCCTCAATGGCTCCTTCCGCTCATGCTGTGCTCGACAAATTAAGCAGCTATCCCAGTCCGCCCCGCGCCAAGCTCACCACCTTCGAAGTCAGACCCATCGTCGTCATCCGGCTTCCACATTGGAGGTTTCCCCGGAGCCGGGTCCCCCCGACGAGGATATTTCGGACGAGGTTGCGGTTCTTCCTCATCTTCGCTGGACTCTTCAGGGACCTGCTTCTGGTCCCTCGGCGTGATCCCGGTGTGATCCGTTATTTCTTTGATACGGCTCCGTTCGGTGCGCAACGAGTCTCTGGTTCGGTAAGGCCGAACATCAGTATTGCCGGGTAGGATCTGCCCTTCAAATCTGGCGTTGAAGTCCCGTGTGACTCGGTCCCAGTTCATCTTTGACCAGTTCGCCTCCTGCCCGGCGGCCCTTCTTTGCCTCTCGAAGTCGATGTGGGCGTCGAAGAGGAAACGCTTCTCCAGATCGTGGAACCTTAATCGTGGAGGGCGGGCAACCCCGAGATTGCGGCTATATCATTGTCAGCCATCATGCATCGGACGAACTCAATTCAGACCAGGTACAAACCGGAAAACCTGGCTTCTCCACCTATTCACAGCTCGAATCCGGGCTGCACTCGAGAAGTCTATGGTTCCGTGTACCATTAAAGGGTATTTATATACGGAGTCCGCTTTATTACCAGGGTTCCTCAGTGTGATGGTCAGCTTTGAATCATCACGATGGCCCTTCTTGACAGAATCCTTGTTGACCTGAGGGTTCAGACGACGCATCAGCTCCAGCGGATCCGACCCCTCCTCTGACTCCTGTTATACCAGTAAAATTAAGCGTACATCCAGATCAACTTCTGTTACACGTAACCGTACCTCCGGAGCCGTGCTCAATTCAGAGCCACTATCTGTCCCACTGCCAACATCGGGCTCTTCGTCGTCCCTGGGCGCCACCTCTCGAGGTGGAACTAAGGTCTCCTCCTCTTCAAAAGTTCGCTGTGTCGCAAGTCGGTAGTCCCAATCTGCCTGCGCCAGCGCATATATAGCCTGACGAGGGTCCATCCGGCCGGTAAGGCCCATCCACTGAACAGCGCCATTGACAATGGCACTCTCAGTGGGCCGAGCGGCCTCCGACAACGAGAAGTAGCTATCTGCCATCACCTGCCGGAGTTCATGGTCGGTGCCATCTTCATCTACTCCATCGTGGAGGGCTCTTCGGACATCACCTAGCAAGGTGTCGGCTTCCATCTCCTTGGTCCGTACATTGAACTTGAAGGTGGGATTATTAGCTAATGTAGCTAGTTCCGCTGTAGTGGGTCTCCTACACTAAGGATTAGTGTGTTACCCCTTTAAGATGTGCTGTGACAATGGCAGAACGTACTGGCGCCGAGGAGGATTATCAGGGTTTCGAGCTTCTCCATTGTTAGGCTTCCATTATTACAATATTATAGCGGTCGAAACTGTACCTGGTCTAATGCCCGTTTCCCTCAATGCTGGGTCTTCTTAGTATTCACACTAACATACTAACAGGATATGGATAAATCACTTCTTCTCTCCTCAGGAGTCATCTCCCAGTCAGAGACTTCATCTTGTTCCGTCTCTCCCTCTCCTTTTCCAACTTCCTCTTCATCTCCTTCTTCTTCCTCCTTGTTCTCCTCCCCCTTGCCTTTTATTCGTCAGTGATACTACTCTTCAGACCACGAATCATGAGCCCATACCTGGACGCTGGGGAGCATCACCCCCGCCACCGCCTCCTCTTGAGGTTCCTCTAAAACCTCTAGACCACATCTTCGAGGGTCTCTCTTGATGGAATTTACGCTTGGTTAGCCGTCAACTCAAACTTCCGAATTTTCTGAATGTCTCTTCCACCGTTGTATGGAGGATCCAAAATAAATTAAGTAGATGTTAGGATTCTATCCACTGTAACACCAAAGACCCTGTTCTAAGGTGTTGAGAACCTTCGTAATAGAAGAGCTTCACTGTCTGGTCTAAAATACCAACACCGGTTGGATCTCGCCACAAGTTACAGCAGTAGAATTTTCAGCACTGTCTGTTATCACGTAAGTATTGGAAAAGATACTGAGAATTAGAATACCAAGAATTCTTTGGGAAAGTTGAAGAACGTCCCGGTATAATCACAATCAATAAGATCAAAAGTATTTCGAAGAAGCAGTATATGATGTGACTTCTTTTCAATAGTCGCTGTTTCTGGGAACCGGTGAACCAAGTCGAGGTCTCCAAGTACATTAGAATTTTATGCAGTGTTTGGTAACCACGCAGTAAGCACATGGGCTGATCTCAAGAGTGTCAGGAGTCCTTTGCTGAGCGCGAGTTGTTTCTACTCTTGTTTAGACTCCTGTTCATCAAAAGAATGCCCGAGCTGATTAGAAAATTCATATCACTTGAGTCTTTTTAGGAAAAGGTTCAGCTAAAAGAAAAGGTTTCATAAGTCCTTTTTTTCTCAGCAGATATTACGGCCCGATTAGAAGATGAAATCAAGTATCGATCTTGGATCAAGTCTTTCGGGCGAGATAAGAACCTCCGACAAGAATGGCTATTATCTGACCCACGAGCCTATGAGCGCTTCGGGAAATATACAGGCAAGGAACTGGATTTAGGTGAAGCGCAACTCTTTGCTGGAATAGTATCTCGTCCGTTTCAAAAGTCCTGGCCCTAAAACTTTTGCAACCTCCTCTAAGCAAGCTGTAGTTGTTAGATCCCGGATCTCAAAGCTGTCCGAGTAAACCCGACCGACCAGGCAGCACTATTATTAATATCTCTCCGAACTTCCTCAGCCAAGCTGCAATTGTTGGATCGAAGGTCTCGCAGCCCGTTTAACGACCTCAAGAGTCTTCTGCCAGAATAGCTTCAGATCAAAGGCCTTAATCCAAGTATGTAGGAAAGACAGTTCCACCCACCATAGCCGAAAAATATATACCCCCCAATGAACACCCCAACCCCCAAACATCCACCACCTATTCCCCCCACATTCTCTTCTGGGTTTGGCTATTTTCATAACTGTTGGTGGAAGTCGGCGTGAAGGAGGCTTGACCGTGTGGGACTTGAATGGTGTGGTGAATTGATGGACCTTGCATACGGTGGTGAAAATGGCGAAAGATTGGTGAAGGATATATTCGGAGGAAAGGCTTCACTCGCATCTTCCGACCAAGGAAAGCCAGTCGTTCCTCACAGAGCAGTATCAACACCAAGGGCATGAATCCTTTCCTCCACTCCACCGGTCTTCCTAAAAGATCTCCCTGGTCGCTCAGACACGCTATGCCCTGACCACTCTCGGATTCCTAAATCCTCGACAACAATCAACCACATCAGGCCACAGCACCAGTACCCCTATAGCACGCCCTTCACATGCCTGGATCTAGTTGCGGGTTTTGAAGTTTGGGCTACAAGCTTATATAATATTGTCCGGTACATGCTTAGGCATCCGGCAGAGGCAGCGGCATTCAGACATGTATTGCTTGATTGATCTTTCAGGCGGTTTTTGGGCCTGCTAGGTGGTTGTCTCCGTGCTCTGGGAATAATTGTTCCATTGATGGTTGTAGTGAGTATATTTGCTGTTGTGGTATATAGGGTGATGATATAGTAGCCGTCTATGAGGGCGGAGGTGCTACTTATATGTATAATAAGGTACTATGCTCGGTAGATGGCCTTTATGGTCCTCATAAAGGGATTGCGGTATGCTGCAGGCGCTGCATCTCTTTCTATTGTTTGGTTGAGTGATAGGGGTTGGAGCAGGCTTCCGTAGGGGTTTTTTGGAGGTTTGGGTGGATTGGATGCCTGGGCTTTGTGGTTTGGAAAGGATGGATAAGGGGAGAGGAAGGGTGCGTGGACATATAGACGGAAGGAACTGCGTGGATGGGTGTGCTGGTTAGGGATTTGCATTGATGGTATTTCTCTGTTTCTTGTTCTTTTGGGTTTGTATCGTCTAGAAAGTTCCAATTGGAATACTTCCACTTTATCTTTTCTTTCAGCAAAGAGGTGCCGCATTGTTGCTATCTTCTATCTTCCTACCCTCTCGAAGTTTCTTCCTTTAAAGCTTTCCATCCAGAATTTTTCTACCTTAACTTTCAATGAAAGGGTTGAGAATGGGAAATCTCCAGTTCGAAGCGCAATAACTGGAAGGTTAGGTGGTTTTAGTGAAAGGTCATACGGGGAACGAGTCAGAAAAGATATTGAGAAAAACAAAGCAGCTACTACAGTAACATTCTGGTCTTCTATGTAGAACTCGTCATGTAGAAAAAAATATAGGAGACAGGTATCAAAAGCGAATCAATCACGATCAGCTGGATCATCTCATCATTCTAGTTCCTGGAATCCCCTTTGCGACACTTTGTAGTCATAGGCATGCTGCGTACTAGCTTAATAGGCTTAGGGTTAAAAAAAAGTCACATCAAGCACACATAGGTGTGTCATCTGTGAGCTCCTTGTTCTCTAGGGTTGGTCGATGTGATGTGATTCCGACCATGGGTCGCGTAATTCCTCATAAGCTGTGATAGGTCATTTTGAGATAGGACAGTTTGTTGTTAGGTTGGCTGGTGGCGGAAGGGGGGACGAGTATTTTGGTTTTCGCTTTGATCAGATCGAAGTCCTTATGTGTATCAAGATGGTGCTTGGGAAACATGTTTGTTAAAGACCACACAGCCTCTTCATTGTTACTCCTTGATCGTTATCCCATTCATGTCGTCACCATCATGGGAAAATGTCGATCAATCTAGCTGAACATAATCGAGACATATGAAAGCAATTACCAAAGTCATTAAGTGAAGCAATCAGACTTGCGGTTGCAATTTCCAAGAAATCAAGCGTTGAATTTTGAACGGTTCCAGCATTTCAAAAAGGCTGACAGTATTCGTATCTCGCGATGGCCACGCTCCAATGGTTCATCGATAGTGTGCATGACCGAGTTGTACTCGAAACAAAGCATATAGTGTGCGGGAGTAAAGAGCGTAGTAAACAGAATCAAAGACGAGGACCAGAGTCTGGAGAGTCGATAGCGGCTGAATTTGACGGCCTGGCGTACCGAGGAATCGATATCTTTATAGCCCTGGACGGCGAAGGTCAACCATCGATTTTTCTTCTTCGGCCCCTCGTTTTGAGACAGGAATTTTGACTGACATGTTACCATTAGATGGATGGCGGCAGCTGGTGAGTGTAAATAGGCAAATCCCGAATATTACTCGTCTATACAGCCAAGTTGTAGCTCGCGAAACCCTTGCTCAAGTTTATCCAACGCACACACAACATCTCTGTGGAACCCAGCTTGTAGCTTAGGATCGTTCAGATTATCGCCGCATCCAAAGTCACACTCTAGAAGCTGCTTCACGATCTTGCTGTACGTACCGCCCATCTCTCTTCCCAATGAGTTGGCAAGTCTTCTGGCGGCGAAGATCTCGGTCAGTGAACTCCTTTCGCCATTTTCAAGGTCACATGGTTGCTCTAAGCTTCGCAGAGTCGCGCAGTAGGCTACCTCCAATAACATAACACCCAGGTTGAAAAGTAGAGGGTTTCGTGCGACCGACCGAGTCGGATTGGTGGAAGCCTGAGATAGCGCTTGGTTTGGCCCCTTGATGTTTACGTGTAGGTGGGGAGCCTTTAGACTTGGTCTTGATTGCAGTATAGTATTACCCTCAAGCCCAAAAAAGAATATGTCCTGACTCCGCCAAGAAACCTTTAGCCACGGGGTAGCATGATACTGGAGAACAGCAGTTGCTAATGATTTTGCTAGGTGTAATCTCTCGTACTGTGGGAGGCTGCCAGCAGGCCCCTGTTGTGAGACTGACGAGATAAATTGTTCGAGCGAAGTAGCACTGCCGCTTCTTGGTTGACTCGGTGAAGGATAGACAAGGTGTCTACAGCTGTCTGTGTGCTCAAGCACTCCCATACATATATTAGATTGCATAGGCTCGCGGAAGCTGCTGCGTAGATAGTCACAAAAGTCCCTTCGCAACCGGGGACTTGAGATCAAGGCGGTAGAGACAGCTACAGCGGGGACAGTGGATGACACCGGTGTTGTGGGTGCAAACCTGACACTTTTCTTGGGTTTCTTCGGACGGTTTTCATTTGGTAACTCTAATTCTCTTTTCAGACATTGAGCAAGGTCCATGATCCCAGCGATTGGCTCAGTCGGAATATCCGCTATTGTGTCGCCTATTATCGTATCAATCATGAACCATACGGGATCGACTTGAGTTGAAGAGCCCTTCAATGTCAAGTTTGTAAATGCCAGGCTAAATTTTACCTGCGCAGCCGGCCGGTCATCCTGGGTCTCATGCTCTACTTCGATACAAAGATGAGCTAAATGCTCGGAATGCTTTGTGCAGGCTTTTCCTAGTGCCTCATACACTTTCCGGGATGCCTTTTCAACAACCAGATACTTTTCAATTTCGCGGTGGTGTTGCCTAGCATTTTCTGGGGATGATCTTGTCCGGCAAGGCAATAATGCACTAGTCTGGCTTGATAACGTTCGGAAATCATCGTTGAGTGACTTCAAATCTGCCATAAACTGGTCAAGCCTAGATTTGGAGAAACAGAACCGTAGCTTCTTCCCTACACCGCGTCGCCAGGCCTTGTTTTTCTCCGCCTGTGATGCCTATGATTACAGATCGCTTAATTAGGGACTAAGTCTCGAAAGAAATTTTTGCTCACTGCATTGCTCGCTGCATTGCTCGCATCGACAATAGCACCCAGATCTTGACTTTCTTTCCCTATGTCACGAAGCTTTTCATCAATTGATCTGACAATGATACAACAAGCTTCTCGCGAACCCCCGAGCAGCGTAGCAAGCTCATTGTCTAGCTCGGGGTTGGTCCATGATGGATGGGCGCGCCCATCGAGCATTCTGGCGGCCACATTGGGCTCGGTAACATTTTCGAGAAGGAGGCGGCATTGGTTGCGAAAGATAGCTCTCTGTATTTTCAATTGCTGCTGAAACCGATCCACTTCTGTATCAAATTTTCGATAGCGTACGAAAGGGCGAAAGCAATCTTCATAATGCTCCGCAGCGGATATTATTAATGGAAGGACCGCTAGAACGGTAGATATTGCAGCGACAGTAGTCATGACACTTCTATGAAACCTTGAATGGTTGAAAAGCACTTTTGCCTAGGTAGTAACTCGCAGCCTCACACAATAGGATATGGCTTATGATAGGCTGTTGACATGCAAGGCTAAGTACTCGTATACAAGGCAGCACTCTGGTTTTTGCGCAATGCATCCGCTTCCCACTCATCTATATCATGCAATAAGAATATCGTACTTAAGAACTAGTGAATGATGAGCGGAAAAGTCGCAGTAGGCGGCCGCACTGCTTCCTACACAAACCAATGGATTGATGACAACTTCAAATCATCTACGCTTGGCGAGGCTGCAATCACAGGCACGGAGGATTACGGCTTCGCCGCCCGCTTACACACAGCATGCCTCCGAATCTTCAAACTCGTTTCGCATTACACTTGTCGCGTTTCCATCTTCCAAAAAGAGGCGACCCAAGCGGCCAATGTGAAGGAGGAACTTGGACGATTATACCTTTGGGGTGAGAGCTTCCCAGACGGAGACCTGGACAGAGCATTAGAGCAGTCGGATGAAATTAGAAACAACGTCTTGGATCTTCTCCGGGGCATTGGAGAGACACTAATACGCGGTAAATAACATAATATGATTTCTATTATCCTTTTTCAAGCATCCGAACCTTCAGAATTCAAAGTGTTGAGAACCTTAGTCTTGGACACTAAGCGGAGCCTTAAGCAGGAGTATTGCAGTTCCTTCCAGTCACACACCAAGAGGCCCATCATCAAGACGTGCAAGATCTGATCTCTCTCATCGAGCAATCCAGAATCATCACATCCAATGATGGTCAAGAAGTAATCGACGACTGCAAAGACACTGGTTCGGAATGCGATACGGAAGACGGAGACGGCCCTGATGAGCGAGGTTCTAATCTCCTCAAAGATCTCGCATTCCGGACCCTATGTCTTATGGACTTGGTCCCTACCTTAGAGCTTAACCTCGCGCTTGCCGGAAAAAGACGGCTAAGAGAAGTACAAGCTGCGGAAAGTCCATTTCGTGTCTCTGAACCTGCTCATGTATATATCTCTCTCGTACGTGACAAGTACAACGAAGCTGATAACAGGTTGATCGAGCGCCTCGGAGAAGCTAACTGGCAGAGACATGTGACTATTCGTAGAATAATGGATGCAATGATGAACAATACCGAGCACGGGTTGGATCCTTTGACCGAGAAAGATCTGATGCCTTCATATCTAGGACCTTCAGTTTTCCACGACTCCGGACTTGGCACGAGCTCAGCAGTTTCTCATAGTTCCTTTGTTTCCAGTAATGCTAGTGGTGATCCTACAGCTGCACGGGTACCCCAGATGCCTGCAGAAGTTGGCCTAGGTGACCCATTCCAGTGTATTCATTGCGGGTATATCATCCATAACATTAAGAACCGCCAAGACTGGAAGTATGTCTCTATCGGCGCCCAACGGAAGGCTCTTCAAGCTGAATTCTTACAGGATGCATGTATTCGCAGACCTTCGACCATATATTTGCACATTTTCCGGGGGTAAGGACAAGCTAGTGCAGTTCAAGAACCGCAGCATATGGGCCGATCATGAATTCACTGAACACCGCATAGAAAAGACTTGGGTTTGTCCGCAATGCCATATCGAATTCCCGCGCCCAGAAAACTGGGCACAGCATGTGCAGAATTCACACGGTATTGTGTTCTCCGGTCCAAAGCTTCAAATTGCTATTGCGACAGCATATAAACGAAAAGAAAAGCCCGTAGAGCATGAGAAGTGCTTTCTTTGCAACAAAATTACCGCAAAATCACGCAGGGGCTTTATAAAGCATGTGGGACAACATATGGAGGAGATTGCACTAATGGCACTGCCACGCGAGATAGAAGATGATTCAGGGGAAGTTTCGGAAACCACAAATGAAGACTGTGATCATCCTTTAGATCTGAATGACGGTAACTGCACTGTCTCACCCTTTGGTGATTCTCAAGCTGATATGTTTTCCGGCATCTTAGATCGGCCTGAGAAATGCCCAGTGGTGAGCTGTCGTTATCACCAAAAGGGGTTTGCACGTAGGTATGATAAGAACCTACACACCTTGACCCATTACAAAGGAACCATGGTATGTGGATTTTGTCCAGGATCCGGCTCGGCCGCCGAAAAGAGTTTTAACCGCGCCGATGTCTTCAAACGTCATCTGACCTCCGTGCATGGAGTAGCGCAAGGATCCTTGGACGCTCATAAGAGGAGTCTACCCAATGTCTCGGCTAAGAAGATGCTAGAAAACCCTTACGGTGCTACTAATGAATGCTTGATGTGCTCGTTCAAATTCAGTAATGCACAGAAGTTCTACGAGCATCTAGACGACTGCGTTCTCCGTATGGTGCATCAGGAAGGTCTGGGCGAAGCTGTTAGCGAGGCACACTTGCATGAAGCTGATTTCATTGTTGGGGATAAGTTGATTCGGGAGACTTTAGGCCTTGACAAACCTCCAACAGACGTCATTTCTTCGACCCGAGCGAAGCCTAAGCAACAATTTGGTGAAATGGTTGGGAAGCCACTCGTAGGAAAGGAGTTTACGCAATACTCGTCAATGAGAACCTCAAGCCCTTCGTCTGTATCTGACCAGTCTCGCTTTCAGAGTTTACTCTCCAGGCTTGGAACAAATTGGGATGCTATTGCAAACGCTATGGAAAATAAAACACCAATTATGGTGCGCGGAGATTACTATTATTGCGTAGAACGAGATAAGAGTGCAACGATCGAAGAAACTGCCCACCTTGCAGACATGAGAAATGCAGACGAGAGAAGTCAGGGACAGTATATAGTTGAGGCCGCTAGCTCTGCGGAGAACAATCGTAAAACGTCGTCTCAGATGCCTTCGAGTCCGTCAGCCTCGGTTGCAGATGATAAAGCCGAATCTGACAGGACCATACGCAGTCGAGACGAAACTCTTCATTTGAATGCGGTCAGAGAGGAAGCGATGTCGTGGGAGGAGATTGAAGGAGAGCAAATTGAGAACAAGTTTCAGACGGAGCTTAAGAGGGAGACGCTTGAGGATTTACAGCTATTAAGCGAGGAGCTTGAGAGGATCAGGCGAGAAAGGATGAGAGGAATGAGAGGTTAATGCTTGAGTTGAAGGACTTCGGGAGGAATCTGGAGAGACAGATAGCGAATATGTATGAGGACGAGCCTGAAAGGTTTAAGCTTAAGATAGTGGATATTGAGAGGGATCTGAAGAGGCAGGAAGAGAATATTTAGAAGAAGCTTGCGAGGGGGGAGGAGGACGTAGCGTCTAAGATGCAGAAGCATTTGATAGAGGTTTCTCAGAGGGTAAAGCATGATATTGAAAGAGCTTTAGAGAGAGGAACTTGTGGTGTTGATGAGGCAGAAGGATGAGAATGCTGATCCCTTACTTTCAGACTAAAGTGAGTTTGATATATTACTTGAACGATTAATTTCTCGCCTCCTCCCATCGCAAAACCCTGTTTCCTCGCATGAAAATCCCCGTTTCAACACACTTTCTTATCTCTTCTGCTATATCTTATGTTTTAAAAGAAAAGTACTTGGCCAGTATTACGTACAGATGAATCATAACGCCGATGGGTTTTCTTGAGTTGATGAAAAGGGAGGGGCGGGGGGGATTTTGATGATGGATATTGCATTCTTTACATAAAATCTCAGTCTTTCACATTTTCAACCCCCTCTCATTCCCATCCGTACTTCGCTTCACCACATACCCTACATACAACCTCACTCCCAAAAAATCACACACACCAGAAAATCACACGCCTATCTTCAGCCTTTAAACCACTTCAAACCAAGATATCCTCCCAAATCAATAAGTAATTGTAATTGTAATTCATACATCCTTGTGACATCGGTTTAGATTCGATCCATGAGGGAAACTATGCTATGTGTATTGAACGAACAAAATTCTCTAAGGGAGAAAATCGCTCGTCGACTACACGACGACTTCACGTCGTCGAAACAATAAAATTAACACTATATTATCAGTAATGAATCTATAGCTTCTATTCAGCGCGTGACGCTCGAGTAAACTCTTGATGAGAGTGTCTGTGCTGTTTGATTATGTCACATCATCTTTGCTCTGCTCTTCATTGACGATGTTTTATACAACGATGTTTCGATTCAATCTTCGATTCGAAGACGAAAGACGTTTTCTTTGCACTCGTGATGTTCATGATTGTAATGTCGAAAACTGCGTTTTCTCGCTCAATGATTGTGTGAGGCAACGAGATCTCTTTACGTGAAACTGCGTAGTAGAAGATAATAAGATAGCACTCTATTAATGATAGAACTAATTGCTAAGAAATAAAAGCGAAAGCTCGCAGAGTTTTCATCTTCTGTCAAGTCGTTATCTTTATTCACTCGTTAGTTTCTTCAATTTAATCTCGCGAGCTAGTCTTGCAGACATGCATCGTTCATAGCCGATGAGATACATTCTTACAACTGCATTTCTTCTTAAAGACTTAATCTCTGAGTCTTCATAGCATCGTATTGTCTTTCTGTAGCTGATAGCGTAGTCATGACTTCTTCAACGCTCTAACATCTGTGTAGAAGTGTCATGAACTGATCGTGCTAACAAGCATAAACAGAGCTAGTGCGAGATTGTTGATATCAACTCTTCAGCTTTGCTTTCTTTCTTTCTTTCTTTTCTTCTTATCTTGTTTCAACATATTCTTTCGTGAATATTGTTCTTTCAAACTGACAAAGCATGAAATTTGCTATGCATATCATGCATAGCTTGCAGCTCATGATATGAACTTCTTTTGTTGCAACATTGTTGTGATGCAAGTCAGCTTATAAATTAACATGAATGACATAGCAGTATCATCATCATCATCATCATCATCATCACTATCATGATAAGTAGCAGCATTTGCATTCATTGAGATCATGTTAACATGCTTGTGAAGTCTGTTCATTTTCTTGAAATATACATTTCTCTTCACGTCATCATTACTGCAATATTTATCATGTTTGCTTCTTCTACTCTTTTTGCATCTGTTGCATTAATGATTGAGTTTACAACTTCTGATAAATACATTTATCTTTGCATATTTTGATAACTGCTGATGTATATTAAATCATTATGATCAGAAAATCTGATGCTGTTGTTACGTTTATCATTTGAGCGTAGTGATGACTCACACATGTCATGCTCTCATTGAATGTGCTTGCAAATGTGAGCATTGCTTCAAAGAAAAGCATGATTGCATGATGAATTTAGTCTTGCGTTCTTTTTAACTGATGATGCATCACGCTGTGTAAATGATAACTCAACATCTCATCATTCATGCTTGAAATCATTTCACTCTTCATCTTCAACAATGAGAAAGTGAGTAGTTTTTCTTCTCAACATGTAAGATTGTATTTAATAATTGAGTAAAGACTTTCATTTCTTTCATCTTCATCACTTCTTATTATTATCATGTTACTTCATCTTCATCTTGTAAGTATTGATTGAAGTAAGCAATGCATGATGAGATTTGCTGATGAATAAACAGCTTTCTTCTTCACTTCAATATTTTTACTTGCAATCATTGATTGCTTCTTTTCTTCATTCTTTTACAACATTCATCATCTTCTTTTTTAAAAAACATATGTTGTATGAAGTTTTATAATTGTAGTTTAATATTAACTTTTTAAACTTGTGTCTTTGCGCTTTTAATACTCTTTCAATCATGACTTTTACATGATTTATTTTTATTTTTTATTTTTGACTTCTTTGCAATTGACTGATGTATTTGCTTTTCTATCTTATAATTCTTAATGATTTTTTTTGCATTGCTAAGATTTTTCATTGATTTTCAGAAGTTTTCATAGAAAGATGAATTAACTCATTGAACTAAATACTCAATCTTTTCTTTCTTGATTCACTGATTAAGTATCTTTTTTATCTTTTATTTCTTTTTTTCTTTTACAAGAATGATTTGCAACTTTAAGTTCTCATCATGCAAGTGTCAAAATTTCAATAAAGAAACATGAAAAATTAAGTGAATTGCATCATATTTTTCAAATAGTTCAAACTTATATGCTTGCATATTAATCTTTTTCAATATTCTGAATGATTTCAGTTGTTTATGATCAATTTTCTTCTTTGATTGAAGTGTATGAATATTTATACTTTGCAAAAGCACTTTGTTTTTCATTTAAAAGTTTACAACTTTATGATGAGCATTATAATACTTTGCTTGCTGCTCTGCTACTCACTTTCATAGTCTCATTAAATGTTCTCTGATATTTTGTAGTCATTCTGCTCACTTTATAGTCAAGAATGTCTTCTTCTTTAAAGTTCTGTTCTCAGATGTTTCTGCAAAGCTTGCAATGTATTTTTTTAGAAACTCATGTGAAGTTTTTTTGATACTAGCATGTACACTGTTATTATATGCAAACATCATTATTGATAAAAGCTTTGATCAGTTATTCATCTTGTAATTGAAATACATTCACAGATAATGCTCAAGCATCTGATTCTATCTTTCTGTTTGATCATCAATTTGCAAATGAAATGCAATGCTTAACTTTTGCTTCGCTTCAAGATGTCAACATAAAGTGATTCAGAAATAATTAATAAACAGTGAGTCTTGATTTAATATAATGCTTTGCATCATTTCATGCTGAGATATAAATTTTCATCATAGCAAATTTGCAAGTCTCTTGACATTCAAATCTTTGATCATTGAAATATAAATTGCATGCTTGATTAACTTATTTATTATTATCAATATAACATTACTTGTTTTTTCAATATATGAATTTTTTGCAGAAGACATATTTATTATGAAATTCATGATCATCATGTAAAATGAATTTACACTTTCTGAAAATATAAACGTTAACTTCTTATAAAGTTTATGATGATGCACTTGCACTCACTGATAGTCTGAACAGATGCAAACATATTTTGTCATCTTTTTGAGCATTTTCAATCAGTAATATTTTCTTCTTATTGCAGTCTTGATATGAGCATATGCAAAATGATTTGCTTCAAAATTGTCATGATTTATATGCAGAACCTCATTTCTTGTAACAGAGTCATTGAATACATAAACTGCAAGATCATGATGTAGCAGTTCATCATTTTTCATACTTCATTTCAAAAGCTCATTCTTTCTAGATGCAAATTGTTGACATCACTTTTCATTCATAATAAAGACATCTTTTTGTTGTAACTTCAACAATCACGCAGTCATTAATTTACTCATCTTCAAATAAAATTTCTTCAACTTCATAATTTGATGAATCAGAAGTTGAAACAATGCAGTGTTTAAAATTCTGCAAGATCTAGCAAGTACTTTCTCATTTAAACATATGACTTAAGTATTTACAATGACTATGTCATTCAGTTGCATCATTAATGCTGCAAGTTTAATCACTGTTGAAACTTCTTCATTCTTTAATAGCTCAGATTGATATTTCTGATTATGAAGTTTATTTTGCAAAGTAAATAAAAAATAATCATTATTCTTCTCACTATCATTCAATTTTATGATGTTGAGTCTTTTTGATGATGCATTTGCAGAGTTTAATTTGTCTTTGCAATATTTTATATAAAAGTCAAATGTAGCTAATTTCTCAGCTCAATGCATCTGTCATGCATTGAACTTCTTCATCATCATAAAGTAATGAAGATTATTGTGATTTGTTATCACACATATGAATTACTTGCTACTTTGAAGATAGTGTTGTCAGTTTTTAAAATCAAGAACTATAGCATACAGCTTTTTATCATGCATATGTCATCATACTTTAGCTTCTTTGAACTTATAACTATAGTATACAATGAAATGTCATTGATCAGTCTTGCTCTTCTGACTAAGTACATCTTCAACTTCATGATTTAATGCATTAATCTTCATGCAAAGATTTACATCTTAATCATAATGTTTCAAAATGAAAGCATTGATAAAGATTGTTTTCAATCTTTCAAAAGTTTTTCTTGCTTTTGATGTTATTACAAAGAATGAATACATTGTTCTCTTCTTTGCATTCTTGATTAAATTTGTTAAAAGCATAATGATTTGAAAGAATTTTCTTATAAATCATTGATAAAATTTTGCAAATTTCAAGAATATGAAAATGTTCTTTGCAGACTTAAGCTCAGATCAGCTAGTGATTGCATTGATATGAAACTATTTCATCTGAATATCTTTTTACTTTATCATGAATTTCAGAAAGATAATTTTACTATGATTGAAAATGCATTTTGACAGCTTAATATACAGTTAATATTTCAGTAGCGTGCAAAGAATTTTGCACACATGCTCTCAATGCTGCTTTTTTGTCTCAAAGTATACTAAAACATCATTCAGATATATCATGCAGCAAATATTCATGAATGACTTAAGCATGTGATTTACATAAAACTGAAAGATCACAGAAGCATTTGTCAGTTTAAAGAGCATCATCTGATACTTAAACTGATCATATTATGTATGAAAAGTTGTTTTTCATTCATCGTTCTTGCAAATTCAAATGCAATGATAAATGTTGCAAATATCAATTTTAATAAAATGTCTTGCATGAGCAAAGTAATTCAATGTTTCAGACAGTAGAAATAATGAGTAATTGTTCTTTACTGTTATTTTATTAAAATCATGATAGTTTATGTATAAATAAAGACTTTCGTTCAACTTCTTTACAAACAACACAGATGTTTCTGCAAAACTACTTAATAAACAAATTCATTTCTTCTTTAACATGCTGTTTAAATAGTTTTGTATCAACAATCACAACGCACGCATCACAAATTTTGAAAAAGAGCACTACAAACAAGACAGAGTGAATCTAGAAGACAATTGAATGACGATGAATCACACGAATTGCAGCAGTGCTGATTCAAAAACAATTGCGAGCGACGTTGATTCATCGCAAGAAAACAGAGATGCAAGGTCGAAACGCTCACGTGACGATGAACAGAACGTTGCTAACATTATTGACCTACTAATAAAGATATCAACGTTAGAGAAAGAAAAGAGCAAAGATCATTCGTGAAAAGAGATAGCATTGAAGCTGATTCGACGTCTTCGACTCGACTCAGAAGAAAAACATCACGCGAATCAGAACGCGTTCATCGCGAAGAATGTACAGAAACTGAAGACATCAGTTCAACTGCTTAACAAGCAGTTGCATACACAGGGAAACATGCGTCTTTCAACGAAAATCACGTCATGAGCGAACGTGGCAAGAGAAGGAATAGCGACGGGAAAGCAACGTCTCAGAGGCGACTCGTCGTCGCTTCGCAAGAGACGAGAAGTCATGATTAAGATAATGAACAGAAGAGAAATAGAAAAGATACAGAAGAAGTCGATTGAACAGATTCTACAGAGAATCGCAAACGTGTCGACAGATCAAAGAAATCTAATCGTGTCACTTCGCAAGCTGAGCAGCGATAACATTTCCCTTCACGCAGTTAGCTCAGATGCTCGAGCAAACCTGAAAAAGACTCAGACATGAGCAAAAGAAATCGCGAGTTCGATACGCGTAGCACGTCGAATCTTCGCAGTGCTGACACATGAAATACGCACTACAATAGACATAAGCAATCAAGAAAAGATCATTGAAAGACTGATAAAAGATAACGCGAGACTTCATGAAGATCTGAAAGTTCTAAGAATAGCCTGGCTCAAGAAGATAGCAGATAGTGAAAAGACTCATTCGTCGCTCATCGTAAAGATCGCGATCGAAGCGATGACGAATCGACTAATGAACGTGAGCATGCTGAACTCGTATCAAGAATGTGCATGCGAGCTATTTGAAAAGAACTGTCGCATCACACAGTGCTTCAGATGTCACGAATTTGATCATATGACTAAGATCTGCAGAAAGAATCAGCGCTGCGAAAAATGCGCAGGCAAGCATCACATAGAAAAGTGTGTGATGTCTTTGAATAAAAGACGTTGCGTCAACTGCAACGAAAATCACGAACTCTGAAGACGCATCTGCCTCAAGTGACGACAGCAGATGAAACAAGCGTTCGAAATCTATAGAAATAGATCGTTCAGATACTCTGAGACGTCTAAATACAATTGCACATTCTTCTCGCTGTCTCTGAACTCTTTAGATTCAACGAACTCTTCAGGTTCAACGAATTCTTTCGATTCAATGAATCTCTCGAGCTCAGCAACAGTCATGCTGAAAACATGCAGTTGAATCGCTGATGAATCAGCTTGACAGATAGTAGAAATCAAGAAAAGACGAGTCGATCTTTTCTCTTGCGTGAGTAGTGACTCAGACGAGACGACATCTGAGCAGATTCAGAAATGTTCAATCAGAAAGCGAGAAAGATCGTCGATGATCGAAAGCATACAAAGAGTCTTCTCATCGCAGAGTCAACAACAGCTATGAATAACTCTATGACGAAACAGTCTTTTCTACGAATTCTACAGTACAACATCAGAAAATCATTAAGAATTCAAGAATCATTTCTAATTGACAGAGAAGTTCGCGAATTCGACATAGTAGCTATACAGAAGCAAGATTGCAACAACAACGACTTGCAGTCATTTAGCTCAGCACACAACTTCTTTCATCTAGTGAAAAACTCGTCATCTTAATCAAGAACATGCATATACATTAACAAATGTTTAAGACTCGATCAATGAATAGTAGAAACAGCTGAGTCAGACATTTGCTTAATCAGAATATTAATTCGCAACACAGATGATGAAACGCAGACACTAAGACTTCTAAACGTCTACAACTCATGCTCACTGTTTACTACATTCACAAAGAAATCTTCAATCATTTCTCGTTTGAATGAACTACTCAAGAATGACTGTGAACAACTGATCATAGAAGATTTCAATCTACATCATTCTCACTGAGAGAAACGAAGATGCTTCACTTGTCATACGACGACTGATACTCTACTAAACATCATTACAAACGCAAGGCTGAAATTATTACTGAAATCAGGCACTATTACTCGCGAAGCTCACAATCAATTTACGACGATTAATCTAGTCTTTAGCAGCGAGAAAATACAGTTCATGATATGCAAGTGCAAGATACGAATCGATCTGTATCAGAGATCGAATCATCTTTCAATCATCACAGAGCTATGTCTACAAACAATCTCAGTGCAATTCTCAACTTGATGACTTTGAAAGAAAATAAATACAGAAGCATTGAGTACTTATCTGCGAATACATCTATCTTTGAAACGCTCTCTAGACGACAAGACTATGATGAATGACAGAGTGTGCAAGATTATCAGAGTGCTGCAGAAGATCATCGAGAAATTTACTTTCTTGACAAAGTCATCAAATTGAGCAAGAGACTTTTGAAATCAAAGCTGCTTCGAAGTAGTAATGAAATCAAGACGACTGCGAATCATATGAAAAACGCAAGACACATTAGAAGCATGAAATGAATATCTGAAGCACAACGATCATAAAAACAAGATCATTCAACAAACGAAACGCGCACACTTCAGAACACAAATGCATGAGCTGAGCGAAGCACTCAAATCGATATGATGCTTTGCAAAATGAGCTAGAATCGAAAGTCAGCTACCTAAAAAGCTTTTTCAGTTTTCGTCACTGAAGCGAAGCGACATCGATTATATGATAACGACGTTCGAGGAAAAAATCGAGATACTGCGGGAAAAGTTCTTTCCCTCACCTTCTCAAGCGAATGTCAACGACATCGCAGAATCATTCATATCTCTGACAGTCTCATTCAATTCACGCATCACAGAAGATGAAGTGAAGCAGACAATCAGACGAATAAAAGCAGACAAAGCGTCAAGTGCTTCAGATATTTCAAACAGAGCGCTTCAAGCGAGTCTTGCAGAACTGATCTCAGTACTGACGAGTTTATTCAACGCATGCGTAACACACAAGTATCATTCGAAGCAGTTCAAAAAGACTCAGACAATAGTACTACGCAAATCGAAGAAAAGCGACTATATTGATTCGAAGACGTATTGACTCATTGCTTTGCTCGATATCATGAGCAAAGCGCTGAAGTCGATCATGATCAAAAGACTGAGTGACATAGTCGAGACTCATCGCATGCTATCAAATGCTCAAATGAGAGCGAGACGCAAGCAATTCGTGATCTTGACGTTAGATCTACTAGTAGATCAAGTTCACACAGTATGAGACTGTGAAACCAAATATGTGATCTTCATGCTAAGCTTAGACGTTGTCGAAGCGTTCAATTGAGTCTCACACGTCAGACTTCTGCACACGCTGAAAATGAAAAGAACGTCAAGCTACATAATCAAATGAACACGCAGCTTTCTAAAGAATCGAGAGACGTTGCTAATATTCAACGAACAAACGAGCGACATACGCGAGATAAACGCAGACATATCGCAGAGATTTCTCATTTCATCGATTCTCTTTCTATTCTTCAACGCAAGTTTAATTGAAAAATGCGAAGCACTGAGAATTAAAATCGAAGTGCTTGACTTCGTAAATGATATTAACATTCTAGTCTACAACAGATTCACTGAAGAAATCTGCAGAACACTGAGCAAAGCACACGACGTCTGCGCGAAATGAGCTTGCACTCATGACGCAACGTTCGCATCAGAAAAGTACGAGCTTACGCATTTCACTAGAAAATCGAAGAGATTCGACATGACGACTAGCATACAAATAGAAAGCTCAGTTATCAAATCGAAATCAGATGTACGAGTTCTAGAGATGCAACTGAACATGAAACTGCGATGAGACGCGCATCTTCGACAAATAGAGGCGAATCACGTCACAAGAATGCTGACACTTAGTCATCTTGAAGTCTTCACATGAGAAGCTATCTTCACAAAAGCGAGGCAAGTATACTCAGCAGTAGTGAGATCAGAAATTGCATTCGAAGCGTCAGTCTGACATCAGCGCAGCAAGAAAGATGAACTGTCGAGCAAAGAACGCAGGCTAGAAACACTTCAGAATCAGGCTCTGCGTCACGTAGTAGAAGCGTTCAAAAGAGTAAACATCGAAACTTTAGAGGCAGAAACATACATGAGTTCGCTACATGTTCATCTGAACATGCTACAGAACAAGATCACGCTATACAGTTGAGTCAACGATCGAACGCAAGAGATCAGACAAGCATGCGAACTAATACGCGTTCGTTTGACGAAAGTTAATCGCGTCATTTCTCGCTCACTCATCATCAAGAAAATAGTACTTCTGAATGTCTTTATTTGAGAAGATGCGAAGATACAGTCGAGACGCAGACGACACACTCTCTTCTTCACAACGATTTCAACAAGCGATAGCATCGCAATAACGCAGTATCACAAAGATCAATGAAATCAACGATGAGAAAAGTACAGAGAA
>JAABUR0100001279.1_pt1 | contig 46209 bp, 36 predicted proteins | sample 5560091 | NCBI WGS metagenome assembly JAABUR01 (sample SAMN10711879, study PRJNA513375) | rock metagenome | isolation source: Antarctica rocks | place: Antarctica: Victoria Land, University Valley sud | reverse complement strand
GTTCAAGAACACCTTGAGGTCGTCCGTCAGGTCCACTGTTCCCTCCCCTCGTCCTGCGACGTTAGGCACCGCCCTTATGAGGGAAGTATACGCCGTGCGGGATATGGTAGTTTTTCGGCGTCCCTAAAGCTATCGTACAGGTGGCGCGCGTTGAGATAGTAGTAGAGTGTCCGCGTGTCCATCGCGTCGAAGGGCGCCTGTGACCACTGGCCGCTGGCCTGTACCGCGCGCACGGTGGCCATGCTCACGCGCTCGTGGTAGGCAGCGATGAGCGCGGGCGCGAACAGGGGTAGCGCGACCCCGGCGGGATACCGCGCGGCGGCGATGTCGGGCAGGCCGGGCTCGTTGCGCAGGTCGTAGCCGAAGACGGCGGCGTTGCCGGCGAGATGCGCGGCGATGAGCGCATCGACGCGGATGACACGGCGCAAGTCGGAGTCGCCGTCATCGTTGAAGGTGATCAGCAGGCGCAGCCCGCGCGCGGCGGCGAGCGCGACGACGGCGTCGAGGCGCGAGTAGTCCCCCGCGAGTATCTCGTCGGGGAGTGGATGCTGCACGAAGACACGCACGGGGTTATAGCCCGCGGCGGCGATAAGGTCAAAGTCGTGCGCGATCAGCGTCGGGTTGAAGCGGCCGTCCTCCCACATATGCCAGGGACGATCGGCGGGACCCTCGTAGTTGATGCCGTGCAGGTAGGGTAGGGGGCGGCCATTCGCCATGAACGCGCCGTGTTGCACCGCGATGAGCGGCGCGCGCGGCGGGGTCGTCTGCGTCTGGCCCGATTGGGCGCGCGCGTGGAGAGCCGCGCCGGGTCCGATGGCGGCTGATAGCGCCAACACCACGGCGAACGCGGCGGCGGCGAGGCGTGAATGCGCCGAAAGACGTCTCGTCGGTCGTACAAACATGACAGGGCATAGTGTGACACATGCGCCCCCGTCGTGTCAAACAAGATGCGGCGGTACACTGTAAGGGAGAACGAGACCTGCGACTGAAGTCGCATGGCAAACGACGGACACTGAAGTATCTCTGGCGTGATGTCTTGCGCGACTTTAGTCGCCGTGGTCTGCCATGCGACTTTAGTCGCCGTGGTCTGCCATGCGACTTTAGTCGCAGGCGTCATTAACAACCTCCCGCTATCTTCAAGGCGCACCTTGGTATCTTGGATTAGGAGAGCATAATGAACGATCAGGGAACAGCCCCGTTTGCCCTGCGGCGGCTTGGCCTCATCATGGCGCCCGATGACGCGGATCCGAACGAACGCGGGGGCGTCCTCAATCCAGGCGTCGCGCGCGGACCGGACGGCGCGCTCTATATCTTCCCGCGCGTCGTCGCCGCGGGCGACTACTCACGCGTCAGCGTGGCGCGCGTGCGCTTCGACGAGCGCGGCGATCCGCGGGGCGTCGAACGCCTGGGGTACGCGCTGGAGCCGGAGGCGGCGTACGAGGTGAATCGAGACACGGGGCGCGGCGGCTGCGAGGACCCACGCGTCACCTTTGTCGAGCCGCTCGGGTTGTACGTCATGGCCTACGTCGCGGGCGGCCGTATGGCGCACGGGGAGCGTGTCGCCCTCGCCGTGTCGGACGACCTGCGGTCGTGGCGCCGCCTGGGTCCGGTCGTGTACGAGCCGGCGCCCGATCCGGCCTATGGCGTGGACTTCAATACCTTCGGCGACAAAGACGCCTCGTTGTACCCGCGTGCGGTCATCGGCCCTGACGGGCGCGAGTCGCTAGCGTTGCTGCACCGGCCGCTCTACGATGAGGCGCACAAGCCGCACGGCGTTCCCGACGCGCGCCACCGCATCTGGATCTCGTATTGCGCGCTCGACGCCGCGCGGCGTGACCCGCGCAATCTGACGCGGTTCCACCAACATCATGTGTTGATCGGGCCAGAGTATGTGTGGGAGAGCGCCTGGATCGGCGGCGGCGCGCCGCCCGTGCTCACGCCGCTGGGCTGGCTCATCATCTACCATGGGGTCGAAGGACGCGCGCCTCGCTATCAGGGTGAGCGCAAGCCGGTGATTTACCGGGCCGGCGCGCTCGTGGTCGACGCGCGCGACCCGCGCCGCGTGCTGTACCGTTCCCCCACGCCGATCCTGTCCCCGGAAACCGCGAATGAGATGAATGGCGTCGAGGACGACGCCGTGTTTCCGACGGGGACGGACGCGCGCGGCGACGGCCGCATCGACGTCTACTACGGCATGGCCGACACGCGCATCGGCGCCGCTACCCTGCGCGTCCCGGATGCGTTGCCCTGATCAAGGCCGCGACTGCCCTTCCCTTGGGATGTTTGTAGGGGCGTATCGCTATACGCCCGACAGTCGCGACAACAATGTCCAATGGACGGCGAACGCCAACGACCACCGGGTCGCGCGCCCGCGATCACCGGGCGTATAGCGATACGCCCCTACACCCCGATCCGCGCGCTATATGTTAATCGGACAGGGCTGTATCGCCATACGCCCGGCCTTTGCCATGGATACGCACGGCGCACGCCAACCACGCGCCCGCGATCACCGGGCGTATAGCGATACGCCCCTACAGAGCGCCTCCGTCAGTAATGGTGTACTATGTGAACGCGGCCGCAGGCCGATTGTATAACGCCCTGTAGCCGTTGACCTATCCTGGGCGTTTTAGAGAATGCGGCCCTTTGTTATTGTGGTGGTGAGGGGGGAGCGGATCGTGCGGTGGGCATTCGGTACCCTACTTGGCGTCGCGCTCGTCGCGGCGCTCGTTATTGTGGTGTTCGGCTGGCTCGGTGCGGTGTCGCCTAACCACGTATACACCGTGGCCGAGGTCCAGGCGGGGCTGCGGCGCCATCCGCAAGCGTGGGCGGGCCGTACCATTCAGGTGACAGGGGCTGTCATGATGGACGTGGGGGGAGGCTGCCTTGCATCCGCGCCTGCCTGTACGTCGCCGGAGTGGGTGTTCCTGGGGCGCCTGGGGCCCGAAGGCAAGCCGGCGCCATCCGTTGCGCCAGCGCAACGGATGACGCTGGTCAGGATCAACATGATCAATCAGCAGCGCGCTTTCGCGTTAGTCAGCAGCGGGCTTGCGCGTTTGGGTAGAGGAGTCCCACCGTCGCTACGGGTATCGGAGATGGAGCAGGCGCTGCTACTCAGTGTCCCCGCCGGTTTATCTGTCGCGCCCCAGGTGCGCCGCCCCCTGCCCGACTCGTTGTACGATCTGCCGCTTGGCGGGGAGCCCTTGTCACGGTTGTTCCCTTGGAATACGCGCCTCATCGTCAGCGTGCGGCTGACCTCGCTTGCCGCGTGTCCCACGCGGAGCACGGCTACCTGTCCCGATGGGACTGTGTTGGCGTCTTAATGCTTCCCGCAGGCGGATATTTAGGTGAAACAAGGGTTTAGCTCCATGCATGAAAGCACACCGAAGCGCCGCGTCCTGGTCACGATCGCCTTCGCCGCGTGCTGTATCCTGTCTACCCGCGCGCCGTCCTCCGCGCGGGCGAATCCGTCCAGCCATCGTGGCGCGGCGACGGCGGCGGGGACCACGTTGGATTGGCCCAACTATGGCGGCGACGCGGCCGGCACGCGTTACGCGCCTATCGCCGCGATCACGACGGTCAACGCCGGGCGGCTGCGTCTGGCCTGGAGTTTCCACACCGGCGTCAGCGGACCCAAGACGAGCTTCGAGGCCACGCCCATCGTCGCGGACGGCCGCCTCTACATCGCCGCGCCCGACGACGAGGTCTTCGCGCTCGACCCCACCTCGGGGCGTCTGCTGTGGCACTTTTTGCCGCACCTGTCGCCCGACGCCTGGCCCAGCAAGCTCAACCGCGGCGTCGCCTACGGGAACGGACGCGTCTACCTCGCCACGCTCGACGCCCGCCTCATCGCCATCGACGCCGCGACGTGGCGGCAGGACTGGCAGTTCCAGCTACAGGACCCGCGGTACAGCTACTTCGAGTCGATGGCGCCGCTCTACGACCGGGGGCGCGTCGTCGTCGGCGTGTCCGGCGGCGACGAGGCGGTGCGCGGCTTCGTCGCCGCCTTTGACGCGCGCAGCGGGCGCGAGGACTGGCTCTTCGACACCGTGCCGTCGCCCAGCCAGCCGGGCGGGAACACCTGGCCCGCCAACGGCGCCTACCGGCACGGCGGCGGGGCCGTCTGGATGACTCCCGCCGTCGATCCCGCGCTCGATCTGATCTACGTCACCGTCAGCAATCCGTCGCCCGACTTCAACGGCGCGCCGCGCGCGGGGACCAACCTCTACACCAACAGTATCGTCGCCCTGCACGCCGCGACCGGCGGGGTCGCCTGGCACTTCCAGGAAATCCACCACGACCTGTGGGACACCGACCCGGCCAGCCCGCCCCTGCTCACCCCCTTCCCACGAAGCGGCAAGACGATCCCGGCGGTGATTCAGGCCGGCAAGACGGGCTGCCTCTACGTGCTCGACCGCCGTACCGGCGCGCCGCTCGTGCCCACGCCCGAACATACGGTCCCCCGTGGACCCTCCTGGCAGCGCGCCTGGCCGACGCAGCCGGAGCCCCAGAGCCAGCCGTTCGCGCCGCAGTGCCCCGCGCCCGATCTCTACCCGCGCGAGGGCTGCATCTTCACGCCGCCGTCGGAGACGCCAACGCTCATCGCGCCGGGTCAGATCGGCGGCTCGGCGTGGTCGCCCGTCTCGTACAGCCCGCGCACAGGGCTCGCCTACATCGCGGCCAACACCTACCCCATGCTGCGCTCGACCACGCCGACCTCGTGCTGCTTCGAACACCCGCCCGTGGCCCTGCCCAACATCCACTTCGCGGGGGCGCTGGTCGGCTACGACGTGGCGCGCGGCCGCGTGGCCTGGCGCGTCCCGTTGCCGGGGACAGCGCTGGCCTACGGCGGCTCGGCGGTGACCGCGGGCGACATGGTCTTCTCGGGCGAGTCGTCCGGCTACTTTGACGCGCGCGACGCGCGCAGCGGGCGGGTGCTATGGCGCTACCACACCGGCGCGGGAGCCGACGCGGGTCCGGCGATCTACAGCGTCAAGGGGCGGGAATACGTCGCCATCGCCGCGGGCGGCAACGAGGTCATCGGCTCGCCGCGCGGCGACACGCTCGACGTGTTTTCCTTGCCCTAAACGGGCCTGCGACTGAAGTCGCATGGCAAACCACGGACACTGAAGTGTCTCGCCAGTTTGTAGTGCGTTCCTGCGTGTGACATACAGGGAGAACGCTGCGCGTTGGTGCGACTTCAGTCGCCGCTTGTTTGCCATGCGACTTCAGTCGCAGGCCAGGCCTACGCCGTTAGCCAGCGCGCCAGCAGCGCCGGGTCGATGTTGCCGCCGCTGAGGATGGCGACGACGCGCTGGCCCTCGACGCCGGTCTTGTCATGCATGAGCGCGGCCACGGCCACGGCCCCCGATGGTTCGACGACGAGCTTGGCCCCGTGGCTCAGCGCCAGGACCGCCGCGCGTATCTCCTCCTCAGTCACCGTCACGATGTCGTCGACGAGGCGGGAGATGAGGGCGAAGGGCAGATCGCCCAGGTGAGTCGCGCGCAGGCCGTCCGCGCTCGTATCGGGGTGTTCCCAGGTCGCGATATGTCCCGTACGCAGCGACTCTTGCCCGTCGGCCGCGCCCGCCGGCTCAACGCCGATCACGCGCACGTCGGGGCGCTGGCTCTTGACCGCCAGCGCGATGCCGGAGATCATCCCGCCGCCGCCCACCGGGACCACCACGGCCTCCACGTCGGGGCGGTCCTCCAGTATCTCCAGCCCAATCGTGCCCTGTCCGGCCACGATCATAGGGTCGTCGTAGGACGGAATCAGCGCGCGGCCAGTCTCACGTGCCAGCGCTACGCCATACTCCATACGCTCTTGCGAGGTCGCGCCCACCTGTATGACCTCGGCGCCGAGCCTCTTGGTGGCGGCGAGTTTGGCCGGCACGGCGTCGGTGGGCATAATGATCGTCGCTGGGACGCCGAGCAGGCGTGCGGCGTAGGCCACACCCTGCGCGTGGTTGCCCGAGGAGAAAGTCACGACACCACGCGCGCGTTCCGCTTCGGACAGGCTGGCCAGCTTGTTGTAGGCGCCACGCGGCTTGAACGAGCCGGTGACCTGTAAGTTCTCGGGTTTGAGTATGACCCTGCCGGCCAGCGGGAAGCCGGGTGTGGCGGGGTACAGCAAGGGCGTGCGCGCCACCACGCCGCGCAGCCGTTTCGCCGCCACGCGCACGTCGTCGAGCGCGGGTTCGCGCGTCGCCGGGGCCTGGGATGTCGTCGTCATCGTCGCCTCCTTGTCGTTGCGTTGGTGTACGTTATAGTGTCAGGATAGCGCGAGGAGCGTAAAGAGTGGCGAGACGCGGATGGAGATTGTCGTTGGCGGCGGGGCTGATCGCGCTGCTAGGCGCGACGGGGCTGGCCGTCACTCGGCCATCCGACCCCGACCCCCTTGTACGCACAATATCCATTGGGCCGCGCATCACGAGCGTGGCCGTCGACGAGCAGGCGGGACGCGTCTTCGTCGGCACGTCCGACGCGTCGGACAGCGGCGGCCGCCTCAGCGCCTTCGACACAATGACCGGTGCCCTGATCCACGCCGACCGCCTGTCCGATGGCCCCGGCGACATCGTCGTCGACGCGCGCGCCGGCCACGTCTTCGTCTCCGCGATGTCCAGCGGCGCGATCAGTATGCTCGACGCGCGGAGCGGAAAAGTCGTGCGTGCGTTCTCCGTCGGCCCGTACCCATCCGAGATGGCGCTCGATCGGCGCGCCGGTTGGCTCTACGTCGCGACCCCCAACTTCAGCGCCTGCCCCCGCTACGCTACCAGCGCGCCGTGTAACACGGTCGACGTGTTCGACGCGTCGAGCGGACATCTACTGCGCGCGTTCACCATGCAGGGGCGCGTGGGGACCATGGCCGTCGATGGACGAGCTAACCGACTCATCGTCGCCGGCGACGATGGCCTGCGCCGAGGGATGGCGAACGTGTTCGACGCCACGAGCGGCCGGTTCCTGTCCAGCGTTCGTATCGGTTTGCAGTTAGGGTTCCCGACGGGGCGCGCGGTGGCCGTCGACGAAACGGCGGGGCGCGCGTTCGTGCTCAGCAGCAACTTCCCTACCAGCGCGTCGGGGGACATCTATGTCCTCGATAGCCACAGCGGCGCCCTGTTGAGCACGCGTGCGCTGAACACCCTCCCGACCGGCGTGTCCGTGGATAGCGGCGCGGGGCGCGCGTTCGTCACCACGTTGGGGCCCGTGAAACATCCCGCCGGCGGGGGCGGCCTCGTCCCTGCCGGCGCCGGGGGGGTAAGCATCCTGGACGCGCGGCGCGGCGCCATCGTGCGTACCATCGCCGCCGGCGTGGGCTCATTCGGCGTGGCCTCCGACATCCACAGCGGCCATGTGCTGGTGGCGAACGTGGGCACGCTAGACGGCGATGGATCGGGGACGTTCGACGGCGCGGGCAGCGTGACCATTCTGGACGGACGTACCGGGAGGGTACTGCACACCGTAGCCAGCGGCGTCTTCCCCGCTCAGATCGTCGTCGACGCGCGGCGAGGCCGCGCGTTCGTCGTCAACAATGGGGGGCCAGTGCGCGCGCACGACGCCTGGGGCTGGGTCCCACTCTGGCTGCGCCGCGCCCTGCCGTTCCTGCCGCGCGCGTCGAGCGCCACGCGCCAGGCTCCCAGCAGCATCACCGTGCTGGACACTACACGCTAGTAGCCCGTCAAGCGAATTATGGACAGTTGCCGTCCCCTGTTGCACGGCGATTTAACTGTCAAGACGACGCGTGACGCACTACTAGCCACTAGCCAGCTAGGCTAGCATGTCAGACGCACGCCCAACCGTCTCGTGTATGCTAGTATGGTAGCAGTCTAACGATCAGCGGCGCCTAGCGAGAAAACATGCCAACTTTTTACGAGTTTTTTGCGGGCGCCGGCCTTGCACGGCTGGGACTTGAGCCCGATTGGTCATGTGTGTGGGCAAACGATAACGATCCCAAGAAGCAAGACGTCTATACCCACAACTTCGGTGACGGCCATTTTGCGCTAAGCGATGTCGCGACGGTTGATCCTCAGTCGTTGCCACCAGGCGCGGACCTGGCGTGGGCGTCGTTCCCCTGCGTAGACTTGTCGCTCGCTGGTTGGCAACGCGGGATGCAGGCAGGACGCAGCGGAACGTTCTGGGCATTCTGGCGCATCATGCGCGATCTTCACGACAGCGGCAAACGACCCCCTATTATCGTCATCGAGAACGTCGTAGGTCTCCTGAGCCATGATGACTTTCGCGGACTATGTGAGGCGCTGGCAGCCCTGCATATGACGTTCGGAGCGCTGGTCATCGACACCGAACGCTTCTTGCCGCAGTCGCGTCCCCGTGTGTTTATCGTCGCTGTTGACGCCGACGCGCCCGTGGAGCATTTGACGACAAAGGCTCCAACTATTGACACATGGGTTCCTAAAGCCCTACAAACCGCTCAGAGGCGGCTGCCAGATCAGTTGATGCGGTCGTGGCGTTGGTGGACACTTCCGACGCCGCCGCCTCGCACACGCCGCCTCGTCGATGAAATCGAAGATGTCCCTGCCGACTCCGACGTTTGGAGTTCTGAAGAGTACACACGACGACTAGTGGACATGATGACCCCGCTAAACGCGGACAAGGTGACGCGGCGTCAGCAGATGTTGACGGACAAGACGGACAATGCGGTCGGCGCGTTGTACCGCCGCACGCGAAACGGCGTCCAGCGCGCCGAGGCGCGGTTCGATGACGTGGCGGGATGTTTGCGTACGCCGAAAGGCGGGTCCAGCCGCCAGACGCTGCTCATTGTCACGCGTGACGCGGTGACATCCCGTTTGCTCACGCCACGCGAGGCCGCACGACTTATGGGAGTCCCCGATACGTTTTGGTTGCCGTCCAACTACAATGACGCCTACTTAGCGATGGGTGACGCGGTCGCGGTCCCTGCTGTCTCATGGCTCTCCCAGCATCTGCTGCTTCCTATAGTTCAAGCCATGCGCGTTGAGCGCCAGGCGGTTGACATCGCGCCTCCGAAGATAACGGCGCTCAAACGCATCGAGAAGCACCGCAGACGGGCCGAATTGCTGGCCGCACGATGGGAAGCGCTTGCGTAAGCGTCATTTGCTAGCGAATGAATAAGCCCGGCTCATTTGAGCCGGGCTTATTCATTCGTTATAGCGCGCTCGGTGCGAGTCGAACGCACGACCTTCGGTTCCGCAAACCGATGCTCTATCCACTAAGCTACGAGCGCGTGTAGGCAATCGCTACCAGAGTATTATAGCGCACTAGCAGTTAGGCGCAAGCGCGTATTTTCCCGCGATTCCAAGGAAACCATCGACTATCGCAGGTAGCCCTCCCGGCGTAGTTCATCGTCGCCTAGGGGGGCGAGGGTGACCGCCTGGCCGGGAGCCCAGCGCAGCACGACGTTGCTGAAGTATTGTACGGTCAGCGCGCCCTGCTGTAGCTCCTCGGTCAGGGGGTAGCCGAAGGTTCCGGCGCCGCCCCATCTTTTGTATGCCTGCAAGATAGCGCCGCGCATGGTGTGTCCCGTGACGGGCGCGTAGGTGTCGGCGGGCGTGAGGTGGGCGGGCGCGACCGGCCGGGCTAGCGCGGGGTTGGGCAGGCTCTCCTGGCCGAGCGGCGCCGCCACGGCGACGTTCGCGGCGTCGTCCCACCACAGACGCATGTGCGCGAACACCTGCACTGTGTGGCCGTCCCGCACGTATTCGTCGGTGCGCGGCAGTCCCAGCACGGCGGCCCCGCCGTGGCGCGTGAAGTAGTCGAGGAAGCCAGCGCGCACGCGGTGGCCGGTGGCCGGGAAGTAGAGGGACGGCGCGGCGGACGCCCCGGCAGGTACGGAGGCGTCCGGCGCGTCACCGGCCTGACCCGACGGCGACCACGAGAAGTCGCCGAAGCCGTAGTTCATCAGGTCGCGCGCATCGGTGTACAGGTCGGGCGTGTTCATGAGCGCGCCGATAAGCCAGTGACCATGGCGGCGGGCTGATAGGACCTGGCAGAGGCCCGCGTCGCCGGTCTGGCCCGGCTTGACGCCATCGGCGCCGGGGTACCAGCGCAGGAACCAGTTGATGTTGGTGAGGGTGTAGGCTCCGTGCGTGGCCGTGGGCGGGATAACGTAGGCGGGCGTGTCCACGATCCGGCGGAACATGGGGTTGTCCATGGCCGCGCGGGTCAGCGTCACGAGGTCGCGCGCCGAGGTGTAGTGGCCGGGCGCGTCGAGGCCGTGCGGATCGGCGAAGCGCGTGTTAGTCAGCCCTAGGCGCGCCGCCTCGGCGTTCATCAGGTCGACGAAGTGGGGCACGGAGCCGCCGACGCCGGCGGCGATGGCGAGGGCGGCGTCGTTGCCCGAGGGTAGCAGCAGCCCGTAGAGGAGATCGCGCAGGGGCACACGCTCGCCGGGGACGAGGCCCATGCGCGAGCCCGTGGCGAGGCCGACCGCGGCGGCGTTGGCGTCGACCGTCACGAGGTCGTCGAGGCGGCCGTAGGTCAGGGCGGCCAGCGCGGTCATGATCTTGGTCGTGCTAGCCTGCGCGCGCGGGGCGTCAGCGTTGTCGAGCAGCAGCCAGCGGCCGGTCGTGGCGTCGAACAACGCGGCGCTCGACGCGCGCAGCGGGGGCGGCGCGTAGCGCGTGACGGGGTTAGCGATTGGCGCACCAGGGGCGCCGGCGGAACTGTACCCGTGGACCGGCTGAATCGGGGCGCGCCCAGGAGCTAGCGCCAGGACCATGGCCGCGAGGAGCGCGAACGAGGCGCGCGCGATTGGGGTAGTCATAGTCGTCCTATCCTCCAGTTGGCGATGATACGGATAGGGCTATAATAGTACATTTGTACTATTATGACAAGGAGTTATACGGCATATAACCTGCACTTGCCTAAATATAGTGTGGGATGCGACAATAGCAGGGCGGGAGGAAACATGCCATCTATGAGGCTATACAACACGGCGACACGCGCGGTCGAGCCATTCACCGTGCGCGACAATACCGTGAGCATGTATGTCTGCGGCGTCACGCCCTACGACACGACGCACGTCGGCCACGGCTTTACCTATGTCGCGTTCGATACGTTGGCGCGGCATCTGGCCCACAAGGGCTATGACGTGCGCTACGTCCAGAACGTCACCGACATCGACGACGATATTCTCAAGCGCGCCGCGCGCGACGGCGTGGCCTGGGACGCGCTCGGCCGCGAACAGACCGCCATCTACCTACGCGACATGGCCGCGCTCAACGTGACGACCCCTGAGCTCTACGTGCGCGCCACCAATGAGATCCCTACAATGGTCAAGATCGCCCACGCCTTGCTCGATCGCGGCCTGGCCTACGAGCGCGGCGGCTCCGTCTATTATCGCGTCGACTCCGATCCCGCTTTTGGGCAAACCCTGACGACCCTCTCCTACGACGAGATGCTGGCCACGGCCAACGCCAACGGCAACTATCCCGATGATCCCAACAAAGAGGACCCGCTCGACTTCGTGCTGTGGCAAGCGGCCAAGCCCGGCGAGCCATCGTGGGAGAGCCCATGGGGGCAAGGGCGTCCGGGCTGGCACATCGAATGTAGCGCCCTCTCGTTGAGCTACCTGGGCCAGCAAATCGACATCCATGGCGGCGGCTCCGACCTCGTCTTCCCCCACCACTCGTGTGAGATCGCGCAGTCCGTGCCCTACACGGGGGTCGCGCCTTTCGCGCGCTACTGGGTGCATACAGCGATGGTGCGGCAAGACGGCGAGAAGATGAGCAAGTCGCTCGGCAACATGACCTTCGTGCGCGATGTCCTGCACGCGCATCACCCCGACGCGCTGCGCCTCTACCTGCTCGACCACCACTATCGCGGCGTGTGGGAGTACCAAACGAACGGGCCGGAAACGATGGACGCGCCAGCGGCCCAGATGCGCGAGGCGGCCGGGGCAGAGGGCGGTACGGGACGTGCGCTCGATGTGTCGCGGCAGCGCGAACGTTTCTTCAATGCCATGGACGACGACCTGCAGACGCCCCATGCCATCACTTCTTGTCGCGAGGTGGCCGTGGCTATACGACAGGCGGCCGCGGAGGGTGGGGACGTGCGGGCGGCGCAAGAAACGCTGCGTAAGTTGGCCAGCGTGCTGGGGCTATGGCTAGACACGAGCCCGGCCCGACTCTAGTCATCTTTCCGTACGTGATGTCCACAGCAGTAAACGTTGTAAACGTGATACAATAGTGGGTGGTGAGAGTCTCACCACTATTTGATATCGCTCGTCACGTACGAGTAACTAGCAGCTAGCTGCTGCTACTAACTATTATAAAAGGGTCTATGACGAGGCAACGCAGCCTTTCTCTCCCGCACTAGTGGGAGGGAAAGGCTGCCTGTTTTTGCAGCGCTGTCTCACTGAGAGAGGGATTTATTGTGCCGGCACTAAAAAGCTTTGACGAGGAGAGCGGACGCGCCAATGGGCTGACCCGCCTGCCGCCACGCCTCCTGCCAATCGAGGTGCGGCGCATCGTCGGCAGCGTTTCGACGCCAAAAGTCGAGGGGTTGACCAAGGATTTCCTGCCGCGCAAAGACGGCGCCAATTCCACCCGCTACCGTTCGGTCTATGGGGCGATGCGTCAAGATACGCCGCTGCCGCCGATCGAGGTCTACGCGTGGCGCGGCAAATACTACGTCGTCGACGGCCACCATCGCGTGGCCGCGGCGCGCGCGCTCGGCTACCTGTATCTCGATGCGCTGGCGCACGAGTTCTTACTTCCGGTTACGAGCGTGCCTAACCGCCTGAACAACGAGCGGGTGTATTTCGAGCGGCTAACCGGGTTGACCGACATCGTGCTAACCGAAACCGGCAACTACCGCAAACTGGGCAACCAGATCCGCGAGCACCGCTTCTTTCTAGGTGAGAACGGTAAGGACACCGCCCTCAAAGCGGCCGCCGCCGATTGGTACGAGTACGTCTACGTACCGATCACCAAACTGCTGGAGACGAGCGGTGTGCCTGCGGGTTTCCAGGGGCGTACCATGGCCGATCTCTACGTGTACGTGTGTGACTACAAGTGGGTTAAGAGCCAGAACAAGGGCATGGACATCGGCTTCCCTAAGGCCCTGGCCGACTTCGAGCAGATCCATGGCACGACAGCGGCTATGGGCGGGGGCGCGGCGGTTACGAGGCCGCGGCTACGGGGCGTATTGCGCACCCTCCAGCCGCTCACCTCGCCGGTCGTCGGAGCGACGCGCGAATTGGCCCGCGTGGCGAGCGGCGGTGAGCGGCGGTCCACGCACGGCTTGGGCGCGGCGGACGAAGCCGATGGGTTGTGTCCACTGTGCAACCAACCCGTTGAACGGGCGGACGGCATGGTGTGTGACAATTGCGCGTGAAAAGAAAAAAGGGCTAGAGGAGCATAAAGGGAGTAGAGGGAGAGTTATGGCAGGCGAGGGATTACGTGAGATTGTCGTGCAAGCGGCGGATGGAGAGCGTCCCGAGGAGGTCGCGCGGCGCTGGACGCGACAATTGGAGTTGCTCGATGGGGTACGCGTCGCCGTGCAATGGGGCGCGACGACGACGCGCCCGCGCCGGTTCGTCGTGCACGCCGGCGACGTGGTGTCGCCACAGCGCTACGCCGCCCTCAGCATCGGTGACGCGCTGGAGGAGTTGTTGCGCGCGGAGGGACGCCCGCTAGACGCATGGGAGATCCTGGTGGCCGCCCGCCGCCGTGGGTCGCCTGTCGCCGCTATGCCCATGGCGACCATTGCCGGCTCCGCGCGCTTGCTCGCCCGCGAAGGCCGGCTGCGCCGCGGCCCCACGCCCGACACCTGGGTGGCGACGCGACAGAAAGAGGAAGCGGCGTGAGGAGTGGCGAGTGGCGAGATGACCGGGCAACTAGTGTTGCTTGCAACGTCGATTGCCGCCCCGCTTGAACCAACTAAACACTCGCCACTCTCCACTAACAGCCTAGCCGTTGACGTTCAACTCACCAAGCGTGACCTTATAGGTTTTCTTGCCGCCTTGCGGCGCGTATGCGGTGACGCTTATGGTGTCGCCGGGCTTCTTTTGCCCAAGGATAGTGAGTAGGGTTTCGAACGACGCGACATCCGTGCCGTCGATCTGGGTGATGATGTCGCCCTTGCGTAGACCAGCCTTCGCGGCGGCCCCGTTCGCCGACACGGCCCCGATCAAGACGCCCTGGCTAACCGGCAGGTTGTTCTGCTGGGCAGCCTGCGGCGTGACGGTGACGGCTGAGGTCCCCAGGGCCGCGATGCCGCTGTGCTTGACCGTGCCATACTGGATGATCTGCGACGCGATGTTCTTGACAGTGTTCGAAGGGATGGCGAAGCCAACGCCGTTGGCCGGCGCGTTGAACTGCGGGTCGACGGCGGTCAGCGTAGGAACGCCGATGAGCTGGCCGCTCAGGTCGATCAGCGCGCCGCCGCTATTGCCTGGATTGATCGGCGCGCTGGTCTGGACCGCGTTGTAGATGCGTCCTTGGCTGTTCTGGCCCTCCTGAATAACGCGATGCACCGCGCTAACGATCCCGTCCGTGACCGTGCTGACGATACCCAGAGGGTTACCGATGGCCAGCGCCGACTGCCCCACCGTGAGCTGCGACGAGTCGGCGTAAGACACCGTGGGCAGATTAGAGCCGTCGTTGATCTTGATAACGGCGAGATCAAGCACGGATGTCGTTCCCTTGACCGTCGCGCTGACCGTCTTGCCGTTGTTGAGGACCACCTGCACCTGCCGCGTGCCCGCCACGACGTGGTTGTTGGTGACGATATAGCCGTCCTTGGTGATCTCGACACCGGAGCCGAGCCCGCTGTTGGTTTGTACCTCCACGATAGCCGGAGCAACCTTCTTGATCGCGGCCTCGCGCGTCTGCTCGATAGAGGTTGGCGCGTAGGCGGCCAGCCTGTTCGTTGCTACCGCGGCGCCGGTCCCCTGCGCTTCAGCGTTGTGGGCGACGGCAACTCCACCGCCGATCAGCCCACCGGCCACCACCAACGCGGCGCCCCGCGTCAGTGAGCGCGCCCCATACCACCTGTTCCCGTCCTGTCGTGTCTCCATCGTATCTCCCCTTTACCCAAGCCCTTAATGTAGCCATAAGAACAAGCGCCCATCCACCTTCGGTTAGCTGCCGTGCGGGCTATCCGACGCCATGAAAAGACGGCGGCCTGACCACCGTTTTTTCATGGCGCCGATAGCCGTGCACACCCGCATCAAAACTTGGGGCATGGGTGCGTTGGCTTGGCTCACCTAGAGCAAGCATCGTGCCGTGATATATTGAGGGGGAGAGTAACAAGAGGGCGCGATATGACGTCTGCCTTTAGGTGACGTCGCGCTGCCGCAGCAGGATCGCGGCGAGGAGCACGAACACCACGACGTAGACACCCAGCGTGATGGCGGCCTGCCCCACGCCTACAGGGCCGGACGTGCTGGCGCGGAAGCCGCCGAACGAGGCGCGGAAGGGGTCGACGAGCGCGCTCGCGTTCGTGCCCAACAACCCGTTGCTGATGGTCTTGACAACATCGTTCTGAGCGGCGAAGACGCCGATCAGGCCCTCGACGACGAGCGCGTAGACAAGCCCGATACCGATAGCCAGCGCCGTTCCACGGAAGAGCACCGCGAGGCCCAACCCCACGGCCGCCCAGGCGGCGAAGACGAGCAGCATCGCGCCCGCGCCCTTCAGAATGTCGCCCAGCGGCGGCCATGCGACCGTGGCGTGCTCACTGGCCGCGACGATGAGGCTGCCGACACCTGCCGCGATGAAGGCCAGCACGACAAATATGACGAGCAGCAGCAGTAGCGCCAGTAGCTTACCCGTGAACACGCTAAGGCGCGTGGGACGCTGCGTAAAGATCGTCTTGAGCGTCGACCAGCCGAACTCGCTCCCCCCGATGAGGGCCGCCAGGATGAGCACCAGGGCGCCGCCCAGCGTTGTGTTCCCTGGGACCATGTAGTGGACGATATTCCGTGGCAGTAAGGCGTCGATGACCGCCTTGGCATTGAAGCCGCCGCCATTGCGCGGGCGTCCCGCGCTTTTTGAGAAGTAGTAGGCCAGCAGATATTCGAGCAGGAGAATGAGGGCGATCCAGATCGCTCCAATGATGTACGTAGCCGCGCGTTTGCGCAACTTGAACCATTCGGCCGAGAAAACACCGATCATTGTGGTACCCCCGTTCCAGCGCTTTGCTGTATGGCCGCGCCCTGTGGCGACCCTGGTATCTGTTGCGCCGCCGCGCCCTCGGTCAGCTCGAAGAAGACCTGCTCCAGCGAGTTCGTGGACGGGCGCAGTTCGCTGACCGCGAGGCCCGCCTGCACCAGCGCGCGGTTGATCGCCGCGGCATTGGCGGGGTCGGTGACGAGCCGGATGGCGCCGTCGACGATGCGCGCGCCCGTCACACCGGGCAGGTTTTGCACGGCCTGCCAGGCGTCATCGAGCGGCTCCGCGCGCACGAGCAGGCCGCCGGGGCCGCGCAACTCGGCCAACGTGCCCTCGGCCACGAGCCGGCCGCTCTGAATCACGCCCACGCGATCGCAGATTTGCTCGACCTCGCCCAGCAGGTGGCTGGAGAGCATCACGGTGCGCGTACCCTGGCCGATCGAGCGGATGAGCGTGCGCATTTCGGCGATGCCCTGGGGGTCGAGGCCGTTGGTCGGCTCGTCCAGGATCAATAGGTCGGGGTTCTTGAGCAGCGCGCCCGCGACGCCGAGGCGCTGTTTCATGCCCAGCGAATAGGTCTTGAATTTGTCCCTGGCGCGGTCGGAGAGATCGACCCGCGCCAGCGCGTCCGTGATCTGGGCGTCGCTCGCGCCACAGTAGCGCGCCAGCACGCGCAGGTTGTCGCGTCCCGAGAGGTACGGGTAGAAAGCAGGCGACTCGACGAGCGCGCCGACACGGGCAAGCCCGGCGGGGACACCCGGCTCTAGGTCGAGCACGCGCGCCGTGCCGCTGGTCGGCCGGATCAACCCAAGCAGCATACGCAGCGTCGTCGTCTTGCCGGCGCCGTTGGGTCCAAGGAACCCGTACACCTCGCCACGGCGCACGTTCAAGTCCAGGTTATCGACGGCCACGATCCTCGTGCCGTAACGCTTGGTCAGGTTGCACGTCTCGATCAGCAGGTCCCCCGCGGCGCCCTGCGCGCGACGGGGCTGTGTGTCCTCCACGACATGGGCTGTCATACGTCCTCTGGCCTCCTGTTAAGCGGACCTGGTCGCGCCCCTGTTGTACACCGCAGGAGTCGTCGCGTCAAATCGGAAGGTAATGGGGGGCAGTGGGGTGTAGCTTGGCGACAACCAGTTTATGCGCCGCACACGGATCTAGTACAATGCAGCAAGCGATCCTGCTCCCCGATCTCTACGCTCGTCTCGCATCCCCTGCCCCTCAACCGTTCTCATTTACGCGAATGATAAGCACTAACTACTGACTACTAATCGCCAATGAACATCGACACAGTCACACGCACCATCAGCTTCGTTCTGGCCCCGGTGGTAATGATTTCAAGCTGCGCTATCCTCCTGGGCGGCCTACTCTCCCGCTACGAGTCGATCAGCACCCGCATGCGCGCCATGAACAAGGAGCGCTTCGACCTGCTGCGCGATACGGGTCAGAGTCTCTCCGCCTCCGTGGCCGCCGCCGCCGCGGACGACTTTACCAGGGAACGGCTGCGCGAAATCGACACACAACTGCCCCAGTTGCTGCATCGCCATAAGCTCATGCGCAACGCCGTGCTGTACGTGTACGACGCCATCCTCATCCTTGTCGCGAGCATGCTGGTCATCGCCGCCGCAGTCATCACACAGTCCGGGTACGTCGCGTTCTCTGCCCTTGTCGTATTCTTGATCGGGACGGGCGCGCTCCTGGTCGGCGTGCTCATCACGGCAACCGAGGTGCGCCGCTCACACCACGAGGTGATGTACGAGTCGCAACGCGTGCTCGACCTCGGTAAATGACACTTCAAAACACGCTACATCATGACACATGTGTTTTCGCTACCTGTTCGCGTCCAGGTGCGTGGACAGCGTTGCCGACCGAGCAGTACGACCGCTTGTCACGCCGGCCCGCACCGTGTACGAGACATAGGCGCGCGGCGGCGCCGGGATGTCGAGCGTGGCGTCGAGGACGCCCGCTTGGTCGGCGCGCACGGACCGCGTCGTCGTGTAATGGGTGTAGCGCGGGCGCTGGCCGGGGCGTGGGACGCCAGTCCACGCGACGCGGAGCGCCACGATCGCGTCCGCCTGGAAGCCGGTCCCACGCGTACGCACCGCGAGTTCCGTGGTCAGAGGGGCGGTCGTCACGGTGAGCGACGCCGCCGACGTGGCGGGCGCCGGCGCTGTAGGGGGGACGCCAACCCCGTTGGCGGGCGGGAATGGTCCCACGCGTGGAATGAAACGCAGGCTGTCCAACGCTTGGCGCTGATCCGGGGCCAGCGTCGCGCCGGGCGCGAGGATCTTGTAGGCGACGCCGGCGCGGGCCAGGATGATGGCGGTCACGGGACCAGGGCGATCGCTTGCGGCAGCACGCCCGTCTGGACCACACGCACGACCTGTCCATCACGGGCGTCGAGCACCATGACGCTGTGCGCCGCATGGATGACGCCGCCGACATCGTCGCCCGTATTGGCCACGAACACGCGTGCTGTGCGTGTATCGACGGCCATAACGCCTCGATTCACAGGAAGCGCAACCGCATGCATGGTCGATCCTGTCTCGGTATCAATCACATCCAGTGATTTGTCGCCTTGGTTGATGACGAATGCGCGGTGCGTCAACGCGTCTGTGGACACAGCTTCCGGCTCTGGACCGACGGCAACGATGCGTATAGGCTCGTTCGTTCCGGTGAGCAGTCGTGAACCGCCGCCGATGAGCGCGATAAGGACAAGCGCAATCCCCACTACTCGTACCAGCACATAGCGTGTGGGCCGCCACTTGTTACTCTATCGACATAGTGGCTTGGCCGTCCAGGTCACGGCATTACGTCTCTCTCTCAGGGGTCAGGCTCCCAGGGGCCGCGCTTCGGGAGCGAGGTCGATCGAATTGAAAGGTGTGCCGCGTTTCCCCGCCGTGGACGCCAGGGCATATAGCTCCCGCGGCGGCGCCCCATGCGCCGTGACGCTGTTGAGCCGCGCCACCAGTGTCCCCGTCGTGGTCGATGGACACATGGTGATATAGGCGAGTGCGCCAGTCATAGGGAGCCACGCGAATTGCGTGAGGGTACACGAGGATGTATTGGCTAGCGCGCGGCCATTCTTCCCGTTCTCGCCCAGCAGCCAGAGGCGATACGCCACCGGCTGATTCCCCGCTGGGACATGCGCCGGGTTGGTCACGATATAACGGTCATCCGGCGACACGGCGAACATCGTCGCGTCCTCAAGGGCCGGATCGATGGCGACGATGGCGCCACCGCTTTCTTTGGCGAGCGGTCGGCTGTAGACGGATTGGCCGATCAACAGATGCGCCACACCCCCACTGGCCGGGGCGCGCCAGATGCCCGTGATTCGCCCCCCGGCCTCACCGATTGTGACGGTGGCGAAGGTGAGGGAGCGCCCGTCCGCGGACCATGCCAGCCCCGGCCCGATGACCGCGGCCCCCGGACTTCTGGGCGGGAACGTGATCGTGGCCGTTGTCTCCTTACCTGCTGTATCGGCCACCATCATCGACGGCGTGCGCGAACCTGGGGCCGACGCCAGGATCGCCACACGGCGGCTATCGGGCGACCAGGCGATGGCGGACGCGCCTGTCGCGCTGTGGAATGGCGTCCGCAGGTGCAGCACAACAGAGTGATGCGCGCCATCCGCCGTGCTTGTCGTGATGGATGCGCCATCATAATAGGCGAGTAAGCGGCCGTTGGGCGACCAGGCCAGGCCGCCGCGATCTATCGCGGGATTGGACCGCGTTATTTTTCTCGCCGCCGACCCATCGGGTGGTCCGTCGGTCGGAACGATCCACACGCCATGTGTTGCCCCTGTCCCATTGACGAGGTACCGCTGCGACATGGACAGATAGGCGACATGGCGACCATCCGACGATAGCACAGGGCTACTATTGAGACCATAAGGGACGCCGAAATACTAATCCATCCCACAAACGCGCTGCTTTATCCGGCAACAGAACTGCATCTCCTGCTGTGTAGGAAGCGTCTGGGATATGTAGGTATTTCGCCGTCCCTAAGTGGTCAGGCGTCGCGGCGCGCCGCCGCCTGCGGGAATGACGTAAATATCGCCGCGGAGCGCCACCGCCACGAGAGGCGTCGTGGCGGGACCCCCATGGCCTTGGATAGGACGAACGTGAGAGAGCGTCATCGACGGCATGCTCGTCGCCGACCCAACCGCTCCAAAAGGCCAGGCGCATATCGCGCTGGCAAGCATGGTCACCTGCATTGCATGCCACAACATTTATGTCCTCCCTACGCCTATCATCGAGCGTCACATTGACCGCAACCAACCGCCGCGACCGATCACTGTACGGCGATCGGTCGCGGCAATTAGTCACCAGATGTAACCGCCGTTTCCATTGCCCATAAATTGATCATTCATAGCCAGCGCGAAGAGGCGGTGTTGGTCAATGGTATTGAGTCCTCCATCCTGGGAAGAGCCACACGCCTTCCCGCACGTATCTGTGTACGTCTTAGCGTTATCATCATAACCAATGACCGTAATCCAGTGGAGGATGTGCGTGTACGGCCACTCAGGGAGATAATACGTGTCAGCTTCTACGACGACCGGGGCTCCCAATCCGATGTCGGACGCGACATCGTCGTGGAACGTCTGCTCATCTGAAGCCTCCTGACTAGCGGGAGAGCCGACATCATTATTCTTAACCAGGAGATAGAAGTATGTACTCCAATTGGTGTTGGTGCTACGGCCGGATGCCTCAAAATTGAGGGCGTCGCGTAGGTCTGTCGGATAGACGCCGTCATTCGACCCGTCGCTTTTAAAGGCGACGACGATCCGCGTGGCGCTGACCAAAGCCAGCGCGGGGTTGATCGTACGGGTGTGCGACAACGGCGTGGGGTTCGTTCCACAATCGGTGGGACTACTCCTGGCTCAGAATCACCTGGGCCTCGCCCTTCTTGAGCAGCGCGTCCACGAGATGAATGGGACGCTGGAGATCGCGACAGCGCCAGGCTCTGGGACGACCGTCACCGTCACCCTGCCCCTGGCGACGCCCCAAGAGCGGGCTAGTGAGGGAGTCCGCGCATGACTATCCGCGTTGTTGTCGTCGATGATCATTTCGTGACACGGACCGGGACCATCGCCATCGTGCAGCGGGACCCGCGGTACGAGATCGTGGGCGAAGCCGAGGACGGCGCGCGCGCCGTGTCCCTCGGCCTTGAGTTGCATCCCGACCTCGTGCTGCTCGATACACGCCTGCCCAAGATGGACGGCCCGACGGTGGCGCGCACCCTGCAAATGATGGCGTTGCCCCCGCGTATCCTCATGTTGAGCGCCTACGGCGACGCCGCCTCGGTGCGCACCGCGCTCGACGCGGGGGCGACAGGCTACGTGTTCAAGAGCGTCGGCGGGGCCGCTTTGCTCGCGGCCATCGAGCGCGTCTTACAGGGCGAGCAGGTCCTGCTCGGCGTCGAGGGGGCGGTGAGGGCGGGGCCAGCCACATCGAGCCCGCAGGAACTGGTTGTACTCGGCTACGTCGCCGAGGGGATGCCGTCGAAAGAGATCGCCCAACGGGTCCATGTCAGTCACCGCACCATCGACACGTATTTAGCGCGCATCTTCAAGAAACTGGGGGCGCGCAACCGCATTGAGGCCGTCGCCCGCGCACAGCGCGACAGGCTGCTCACGACGGAAAACGATCGACCAAACAGTCCCTGATCGTGCGACGTCACACTCACCATCCCGGCGCCGCCACACGCCCAGACAGACCTTTCAAGGTCCGGTCCCTGCCATGACCTTTCAAGGTCAGGCGGCGTTTCATAATTTGGGGGCGCCTGCGGGCTACGCGCTCCAGGTCCAGTTGGTGATGCTAGGCTCGTCCTCCAGGTGCTCTTGTGAGTATTCGACGGCCTTGGCGATGAGCGAGTGCAGCTCGGCCTGCGGGATCGGCATGCCCGGCCGTGTCGCGCGCTTGACCGCCTCGATGGCCAGATGGTAGCGGCTCATCTCGTTGAGCACGACCATGTCGAACGGCGTGGTCGTCGTGCCTTGCTCGTTGAAACCGCGCACATGGAAGCGCTCGGCGTTGGCGCGCCCATGCACGACCTCGTGTAGCGCCCGCTGGTAGCCGTGCCAGGCGAAGATGACTGGCTTGTCGGCCGTGAACAGGTTGACGAACCGCGACTCGTCCATGCCGTGCGGGTGCTGCTCCGGCGGGAACAGGCTCATGATGTCGACGACGTTGACCACGCGCACCTTGAGTTCCGGGATGTTGTGGCGCAGCCAATGGGCCGCCGCCACCGTCTCCAGGGTCGGGATGTCCCCGGCGCAGGCCAGCACCACGTCCGGCTCACGGTCGCTGTCGTTGCTAGCCCAGTGCCAGATCGAGGCGCCGCGCGCGACGTGGGCGATGGCGTCGTCCAGCGACAGATACTGCAGCTGCGGCTGCTTGTCCTGCACGATCAGGTTGACGTAGTTGCGGCTGCGCAGGCAGTGGTCGGCCACGGCAAGCAGGCAATTCGCGTCCGGCGGCAGGTAGATGCGCGAGACCTGGCCGCGCTTGGAGAGCATCACGTCGATCAGGCCTGGCCCCTGATGACTGAAGCCGTTGTGGTCGTTGCGCCAGCACGTCGAGGAGAGCAGGATGTTGAGCGAGGCGACCGGCTCGCGCCACGGCAGCTTGATCGACTCTTCGAGCCACTTGGTGTGCTGCACTGTCATTGAGGACGAGATCATGGCGAACGCCTCGTAGCTGGCGTAGAGGCCGTGCCGCCCCGCGAGCGTATACCCTTCGATCCAGCCTTCGCAGAGGTGCTCGCTCAATACTTCCATCACGCGGCCGTCCGGTGAGACGTGGTCGTCGATGGAGATCGTTGGGCCGACGAAGCAGCGGTCGGTGACCTCGAAGACGGCGCCCAGGCGGTTGGAGTTGGTCTCATCGGGGCAGGTCAGCCGGAAGCTGTGCGGGTTCTTGGTGTAGATGTCGCGCAGCATCAGGCCGAGTTGGCGCGTCGACTCGCGTCGTACGACAGCCGGACGCGGAACGTCCGTGGCGTAGGCATGGAAGTCGGGTAGGTCGAGATCGACCAGGAGCTTGCCGCCGTTGGCGTGCGGGTTAGCGCCCAGGCGGCGGTCGCCGCGCGGCGCTAGCTCCGCCAGTTCGGGCACGAGCGCCCCGGTAGCGTCGAACAGTTTTTCGGGCTGGTAGGAACGCATCCAGCGATCGAGTTGGGCCAGGTGGTCCGGGTTCGTCTTGACCCCTTCGAGCGGCACCTGATGCGCGCGGAAGGTACCCGCGACGGGCGCGTCATTCACTACCTTCGGTCCCGTCCAGCCCTTGGGTGAGCGCAGCACGATGGCCGGCCAATGCGGGCGGCCCGTGACGCCCTCGGCGCGCGCCTGTTGCTGGATGGCGCGGATCTTCTCGTAGCAGGTGTCGAGTGTGGCGGCGAACGCCTGGTGCGCCGCCGCCACGGCGCCCGGCTCATCGGGGTCGGGGTCGGCGACCTCGACGAAGTGGACGTCGTAGCCGTGGCTGCCCAACAGCGCACGGAGGTCGTCGTCGCTGGAGCGCCCCAGCACAGTCGGGCCGCTGATCTTGTAGCCATTGAGGTGCAGGATGGGCAGCACGGCGCCGTCGTGGACGGGATTGAGGAAGCTGATACCCTTCCACGAGCCCTCCAGCGGCCCCGTCTCGGCCTCGCCGTCGCCGACGACCGCGACGGCGATCAGGTCCGGGTTGTCGAAGGCCGCGCCGAAGGCGTGCGCCAGGACGTAGCCGAGCTCACCGCCCTCGTGGATGGAGCCGGGCGTGGTGACGCTGACGTGGCTGGGCACGCCGCCTGGCGTGGAGAACTGGTGGAACAGGTGGCGCATGCCCTCCATGTCGCGCGAGACCCTGGGGTATATCTCGGAATATGTCCCTTCGAGGTAGACGTTGGCCAGGATGGCCGGGCCGCCGTGGCCGGGGCCGGCCAGGTAGATCGCGTCGAGGTCATGCTCCTTGATCAGGCGGTTGAGGTGGATGTAGATCAGCGAGAGGCCCGGCGAGGTACCCCAGTGGCCGAGCAGACGCGGCTTGATGTGTTCGGGGCGCAAAGGCTCGCGCAGCAGCGGGTTGGCCTGCAGGTAGATCTGGCCGATGGTGAGGTAGTTGGCGGCCTGCCAATAGCGCTGCATCTTGGCGAGCAATTCGTCTGAGAGCGGCCCCTTGACGTGCTGTCGCGCGGGGGGCGGTGGCGCGCTGCCATCCGTGGGGGCCGCGACCTCGCTGGAGATATCGACGTCGAACGTGTACATGTGGTGCTCCTTAAGCTGTTCTAGTCCGTGTTTCTATTGGATGTTTCAAGTGACCTGACGGGGCGGCTCCCCCTCTCCCGTGTCAGGGAGAGGGGGTAGGGGGGTGAGGGCCATTTCTATCCTTGCGACATCAAGCTATAGGTATGCCGGGCGATCATCAGGTCTTCGTTCGTCTTGATGACGCGAACCGGCACGGACGCGCCGTCGCGCGAGATGACCGGGGCGTTCGCGCCGTTGCGCGCGGGGTCGATGTCGATGCCTAGGAAACTCAGGTCAGCGCAGACGCGCTCGCGTACAGGCGCGGCGTGCTCACCGATCCCGCCTGTGAACACGAGCGCGTCGAGCCCGCCTAGCGCGGCGACGAGCGCGCCGAGATATTTCTTGGCGCTGTAGCAGAACAGCGCGACCGCCTCGGCCGCGCGCTCGTCGCCCGCTTCCCTGTCGAGTAGGTCTTGCATGTCGCTGCTTGTGCCGGAGACGCCCAGCATACCGGCCTGTTTGTTGACGAGTTTACTGAGGGCGGCGGCGTCCATGTTCCGCTCTTCGAGCAGGTAGAGCATAACGCCAGGATCGAGGTCACCCGAGCGCGTGCCCATCACCAGTCCTCCCGTAGGCGTGAAGCCCATCGTGGTGTCGATGCCCACGCCACTGCGTACGGCGGCCATGCTGGCCCCATTGCCAAGGTGCGCGATTACGACGCGGCCGCCTGCCACAACCGGATCGAGCGCGCGCAGTTCGCTCATGACGTACTCGTACGACAAGCCGTGGAAGCCGTAGCGTATCACGCCGGCCTCCTCGATCTCGCGCGGGAGCGCGTATTGCCGCGCCACGCGCGGCATGTGACGGTGGAACGCTGTATCGAAGCAGGCCGCCTGGGGGATCGCGGGATAGGCCCGGCGCGTCGCCTCGATGGCGTCGATGGCCTGTGGCAGGTGGTCGGGGTCGATCGGGACCAGGTCCCGCAGCGCCGCGACCACCTCGTCGGTGATCAACTGGGGTTCGCGATAGCGGCTGCCGCCATGGACGACGCGGTGGCCGGCCGCGTCTGGCCGCGCCGCGTCGCCGCGCTCACGCAGCCAGTCGAGGAAAGCCTGTAGCGCGGCGGCGTGGTCGGGCAGCGCGCCCTGATGGGCGAACAGTGAAGCGCCGCCCCCGTCCTCGACGCGCAGGCGGCTATCAGGGGCGCCAATGCGCTCGGCCACCGCTTGAAGCTCAAGCTCTTCGGCCGGGTCCCCGTCTCGGTGAGAGACATGATACAGGGCGATCTTGAGGCTGGACGAACCGGTGTTGATCGTCAGGATGCGTGCGTCATCGTGATCGGTCATAGAGCTGCTGCTCCGGCTATGCCATGGCTATGCCTTCGCCCGCGAACGCGAGCGATCCCCCTCTCCCTTGTCCGCGCCGCCGGCCATGCGCCACCCACGGCTGTGGTAGAGATAGTGGGCAGGGTACGGGTGCGGCACGACGTTGGGGCGCATGGGGTACCGTTCGCGACTACACCAGCAGGACGCGTTCCACGCGAACGCCCACTGCTATCGAGCATGTCGTTTTCGGTCGAACAGGCCCATTCTTCCTATTGGCCGCTCCCCCATCCCGCGTTATCCTGGCTTCGACACGCCCCGATGGACGCGGAGTACGGGCGATGTGATGGGAGAGGTAACCGCCGTGAGCGCCGTTTCAGCCGATGTACGTCCCGCCCCAGCCCCTGGACAGGTAGAAGACTCGTCGGGAGCGCCGGAGCCGGAGCGCGCTAGCTTCCTGGCTCGCGTGCGCCGCCCGCATATCCGCGACGTTGGGGTCTTTGGCGTCTTCGTCGCCATTTTTGCCATGGCGTTGCGGCCGGTCGTCGACAACGACGTTTTCTGGCACCTGGCGACGGGCCGCTACATGTGGACGACCGGCCGTATCCCTCATGTCGACCTGTTTTCCTGGACGGAGCCTGGCCGGGCCTGGATCGCCCACGAGTGGCTGACGGAAGCATTGTTGTATCCGTTGTATACACACGGCGGCTACCCCGCACTGATGCTTGTCTTCGCGGCCGTGATCACCGCCGCGTTCGCGCTATCCTACGCGACCGCGCGCTTGCTAGGCGCCACGCGTCCCATCGGCGTTGTCGTCGTCGGCGTCGCGGCTATCGCCTCGACCCATACCTGGGGCGTACGCCCGCAGATGCTCTCGCTGCTCCTGACCGCGCTCACGGTGTGGATTCTGACGCGGGCGCGCACTGCCGGCCGTCCGCGCTTGCTGTGGGCGCTTCCACCGCTGTTGGCGTTGTGGGTGAACCTGCACGGCGGCTTCATCTTCGGTCTGGTCATCATCGGAGTGGCCGCGCTGGCGCGGACGTGTGAAGGAGTTTTTACCCCGTCCTCCCTGCTTCCCAGGGTCGGTGAAAAATCTCTCTCTCTCGCCCCCCCCGCCCCCTCCGGGGGAGCCTGGGGAGATGCCTCCCCCCAGACCCCCGCCATACACTCATCGCGGGTGGCATGGGGCCTGGACATGGGAGACGGCCTACGGTTCCCGCTCTCTACTCCTCGTGGTGCGCCGCGCGCGCGGGACATCTGGCGTATCTTCGCCCTCTCGTTTGTGGCCTGCCTGCTCAACCCAAACGGTCTCAAGGGGCTGATCTACCCGTTCACATACCTGGGCGACAATGCGTCGATGCGCTATATCGCGGAGTGGGTCTCGCCGGATTTCCACCAAGGGCAGTACCAGTTTTTTGAGGCGTTGCTGCTGGCGCTCGTCGCCGGCGTGGCCCTCTCACCCCGGCGTCCGCGATTGGCGGAAGTTTTGCTTGCGCTGCTTTTCACGCACCTCGCGCTGGTGGCGGTGCGCAACATCAACCTGTTCTCCATCGTCGTCGCGCCGTTTATCGCCGTCTACCTGTCCTACGCCTGGCGTGACCTGTGGCGGCGAGTGGCGAGTGGCGAGTGGCGAGTGGCAACGCTCCCGGTAGATACACGCGTAGCGGCCAAGGCATGCCTTGACGGACGCCCGTTACCACTCGCCACTTGCCACTTGTCACTCGTCACTCGCCCGGTGGCGGCGCTCAACCTGGCGCTGGCGGCGGTGCTCGTTGTCGCGGTGCTTGTGAGTTCCGCGCCCAACCTCACCGCCAAGCACAATATGGCGATCCAGGCCGGGCGCTTCCCCGCCGGCACGGTGTCCTACCTGCGTACCCACCAACTCACGGGACCACTATTTAACAGCTATGACTGGGGTGGGTACCTCATCTGGACGCTCTACCCACGCGTGCGGGTCTACGTCGACGGACGGCCGGATATGTATGGCGACCACTTTATCGACGACTTCGTGCATACCTGGCAGGCGCGGCCGGGGTGGCAGGCGACGCTACGTCGTCAGGGCGTGCGCCTTGTACTTGTCGAGCCGTCGTCGGGGCTGGGGCACGCCCTCGCCGCCGCGCCCGGCTGGCGCGTCGTGTCCCGCGACAAGGTCTCGGTCCTCTATGCGCGTACGTGAAACGCCCTCACCCCCACCCCCTCTCCCGTGCGCGGGAGAGGGGGGGCGCCCGCCGTGTTATAACGCGCCCGACGTTTCGCGCGCTCATGCGGTGCGCACCACGGTACAGGACTTGACGCGGCAGGATGACTCCGCTCTCCCGCGTCAGGGAGAGCGCGCTGGACCGTCGATCCCGCGGCTAGGGATCGGGGGGCTAGTTAGCCACGGGGTGGGGGTGAGGGTATCGTTCCTCGCCGCGCTTGCGCTCCTCCTGGCGACCCTTCCCTATATCGCGGGGTTCGCGGCCGCGCCCCGCGGAACGGTGTTCCTCGGCGCGTTGAACAATGTTGGGGACACGGGCCAGTACCTCGCCGCAATCCGGCAGGGTATGGACGCTGCCGGCGTGAGTCGTCTACTCTATATCGACCAGTATTCGAGCCTGCGCGTGGCGCCGGTGCTGATGTACCCGTTCTATACCGTGGCCGGGCTGGTGTTCTCGCCTTTTCATCCGTCGGTGATGGCCGTGTACCAACTCTTGCATGTCCTCGCCGCTGTCGCGTTGATGGGCGCCCTGTGGCGTTTTTGTCGCGCCGTGTCGCCCGGCGGTTCGCCCGTTCTGGCCTATGCCCTGGCCCTGTTCGGCGGCGGCCTCTACGCGCCCGCGCTCCTGCTCTCGGGGGTGGTCCGGCTGCCAATCGCCCCCGTGGCCCTGACAGCGCCCGAACTCAGTCTGTTCACGACGTTGCTGATCTCACCGCACGGCGCGGCCGGATTGGCCGCGCAGCTATGGGCGCTGGCCGGCTACCTGCGGTGGCGCCGGCACGGACACGCGCGCGATCTACTGGCGCTCGCGCTTGGCGGCCTTGTTCTTGGCCTGTGTTATCCGTTTGGCATCGTCGTGCTGGTCGCGGTCGTGGCGGTGGATGCGGTGGCAAGGTTAACTTTCCCCACGACCATGGAGCCTGCGACTGAAGTCGCATGGCAAACGACAGAGACTGAAGTCGCGCGGGCGCGGCGGTACGGGGTACGTGGCATGCACGCGATAGGTAGACACTTTAGTGCCCGTGGTTTGCCATGCGACTTTAGTTGCAGGCTCAGTGATGAGGGGTACGTGGCGCTCGCCCTCCTGCCGGCTTGCGCGGCGGCGCTGTACTACGCCGTGCTCTTCCGCCACGACCCACTCTGGAGCGGGAGCGCGATGCTGCGCCTGCCGCCCCCCAGCGTCACCCTGCTGATCGGGGCGTTCGGCCCATTGGCGCTGCTGGCCGCGCCCGCGTTGCGTTCGTTGGCCGGGGGAGCTTACCATGGTGTGGAAGAAGGGGCGGGGATACGTTTAGCCGCGACGTGGGCCGTCGTCACACCTGTATTGCTCGTGGCTCCGCTGCCGCAGACGGAGCGGTTGCTCAGTGGCTGGAGCGTCGCGCTAGCCGTTCTTGGCGCGCTGACTGTACGCCGCCTACGCCCGCGCGCCGTGGTGCGCGTGGTCGCCGTTTTGGGGTGCTCCAACGTCCTGTTGGCGTTGCTCTACCTGGCCGTCACGGTGCATGGCGCCAACCCCGCCTACTATGCGTCGCTGAGCGAGGCGCGGGCCGCAAGGTGGTTGGCGGCGCATAGCGGGCCGAATGACGTCGTGATGGCCTCGGCGGGGAGCGGGAACCTGATCGTGTCCGTGGCCGCGTGCCACGTCGTGGTGGGGCAGAACTTCGAAACGTTCGACTGGGCGGCGGCGCAGCGCGATGTTTTGCGTTTCTACGACGCCACGACGACCGTGGCCGCGCGTGCGGCAATCGTGCGCCGCCAGCGCGTGACGCTGGTGATGGACGGCCCTTATGAAGACGCGCTGGGACGTTACACGCCGGGCCGCCGAGGCTATCGCCTGGTCCACCAGGACGGTCCCGTGCGCGTGTTCGCGGTGACAGGGGCAGGGCTGTAAATGGCGCTCTCACGCTGGCCCGCGACTAAAGCCGCCTGGCAAACCACGGCGATTGACGTCGCCGCGGAGCCTATAGCATCCGCCGAGCCACGCGATGATTGGCGCGTCACGACAGTCCGGGAGACACGTCAACGTCCGTCGTTTGCCAGGCGCTGTCGATCACACGCTCCCGTGTTGTTGATCCTGACGCTGGCCGCGGCGTTGCGCCTGCTCAACCTGGGTGTGAATCCGGGGTGGGATGGCGATGAGGGCTACAACTACAACATCGCGCTGAACCTCGCGCAGGGGCATCGCCAGATGTTCGCGCTCGCGTTTGCCTTCGTGCAGCACCCGCCCCTGTTCTTCTTGCTGGCCGCGGGACTCTTCCATCTCTTTGGCGCCACGATGTTCAATCTGCGTCTGCTCTCCATCATCTATTGCATCGGTACGCTGTTGCTGCTGCGGCCCCTGGCGTACGAGTTGGTCGATGGTAGACATCGTGAGCCTGCGACTGCGGTCGCATGGCAAACGACGGACACTGCGGTGTCAGGACTGTTTTCGAGCTTGTTCCGATCAATACGTCCCCACAAGTGCGTTGCTTGCCCGACCGCAGTCGGCGTACGCTGCCATCGGGGACCCCACTGCAGTGGGGAGGCAGTCGCAGGCCTACAACGTCAAATGGCGCAACGCATCGCCTTCCTGGCGATGCTGGCCTACGCGGTCATCCCGCTCATCGTGCTGCAGAACCGCTTCGCCTACACCTATAATGGGTTGGCTTGCTGGACCGTGCTGGCGGCTCTGACCGTATTGCGCTATCGCCGCACGGGGACGGCGCGCGCGCTCGCCCTCGCCGGACTGGCGACGACGCTGGCGCTGACGACCGACCAGGAGGGCGTCTACCTGCTGCCCGTACTGCTGCTTGGCCTTGGAGTGGCATCCTTGAAGCGCCGGCTAGTGGTGTTCGCGCTCGCCCTGAGCGGTCCCGCGCTCTACCTCGGCGTCATGGCTCTGGCGGACCCGGCCGCGCTGCTGTTCGACATCACGCACACGGCTGGCCGCGTGGCGGGTGGTTCGCTGCCGTGGCAGGCCATGGCGCTGTCCTACTACTTCGCCGATCTGTTGCGCTTCGACCTGGTAATCCCCCTTGGGTTGGCCGGCCTCGCGCTCGTGCCGTATCGCCCGGCCCGCCGACTGCTCCTGGGGTTGCTCGTGGCGATGCTGCTCGTCATCCTCAAGGTGCGCGACCCCAATCCGCTTTTCCGCACGGCCGAGCCGCTGCTGCCCTTTGTGTGCCTCGGCCTCGGCGCCCTCGGCGCCACGCTGTGGGCGCGCATTGGACCCTTCTGGCGTGGGCGCGGTGCGCTCGGTCTAGCCCTCCTCCTCGTCGCCTTGACAGGGACGATGGTGACCTACGACGCCCGCGCCGCCGCGATGCGTTTTCCCACCCGCATCGGCGGCCTCCTGCCGCGCTCGACGACGGACGCCACGGCCATGGCCGGTTGGTTGAACCGGCGCCTGCACCCGACAGACCTGGTCATCGCCATGCCACAGGTGTCGTGGGCGTTACATGCGCGGACGGCGGAGTTGTTGCAGGCTGTGGCCTATGAGGGTCAGGCCAGCGCCTTCTACCCCGCCGGGATCGCTCGACAGCGCTGGCGCTACCCCGCGGGCCTCGACGCGGCGCGTTTCCTCGTCGTGGACGATTTCACCCACGCTTGGATCGCCCAGAACGGGCCCGAGCGCGCCCTCGTCGCGCGCGCCGTGCGGGGGTGGCTCCGCGTCTACGCCCACGGTGAGTACACCATCTATGAGAACCCCGCCCATGCGCACTAATATATTCCCCATCTTCCCCCCCCGCCCCCAAGGGGGAGCCTGGGGAGATGCCTCCCCCCAGACCCCCGCCAAACACTCATCGTGGGTGTCACGAGACCTGGAAATGGGAGACGGCCCATGGTTCTCGCGGCCTCTGCGGCTCCTGCAGCCCCTCCAGGCGCCGCGCCTGTCTGTCACACCGGCGGTGTCCGCTAACGCTGACTCGCTCACCAGTGCCCGCTCCACTATCGGCCACGCTGTGTGTATGGCGGGGGTCTGGGGGGAGGCATCTCCCCAGGCTCCCCCGGAGGCGCGCTGGACCGTCGGCCGCAGCCGAGGGGCCAGTCAGCCATGGGCGGGGGGGGCGAGAAAAGAAGAGTCCTTGGGGAGGGGGGCGAGAGAAGGTTCTCTCCAGGCTCCCCCCGAGAGGGCGGGGGGGGCGAGGAAAGAAGGGTCATTTGGGATGGGAGCGAGGAGAAAAGGACTAACCGCGGGTATCCTCTACATCGCTGTCTATGTGTTCGCGTTCCTGGTCTACGCGGCGGTGGCGTGGCCGCACACGCATCCGCCCTACATCGACTCGTTCTACTACGTCGATATCGCGCGCAATCTGGCCCATGGGCAAGGCTTCAGCGAGAACTTCGTCTGGAACTACCTCGGCGGGACGCCATCGCTGCCGCATCCCAGCAGCGCCTACTGGCTGCCGGGGATGTCCGTGCTGCTGGCCCCTGTCCTGGCCCTCGGTGGCGGCTATCACGGCGTCGCGCTGGTGACGGCGGCGACGGCGGCGCTGTGCCCGGTCCTGGCGCTGCGGATCGGGCGCGATGTCTTCGCTACATGGCGCCATGCTCTGACGATGGCGGCCCTCACCCTCTTCAACGGCGTGTGGTTCCATGATTGGACGACACCCGACGCGTTCGTGCTCTACGCGGTCCTGGCGACGGCGACGCTGCTGCTGGCGGCGCGGGGTTTGCAGGGAAAGGGGCCGCTCACGGGCCGGGTAAACTACGCCGCCGCCGGCTTCCTGGCGGGCCTGGCCGCGCTGACGCGTCAGGAGGGCGTCTTTCTGTTGCTCGCGCTCCTGCTGGGCGCGCTCATCACGCGGGGCGCGCGCCGGCTGCTCTGGCCTGGCGGCGTCGTGGGCGCCGTTGTCCTCTTCGGCGTGGCGGAGGCGCCATGGACGCTGCACAACCTCGTGGCTTATGGCCGCTTCGCCCCCGTTGGCGGAACGCGCGCGCTGTGGATGCGCTCGTACGATTCGTTCTACGCATTGCACACCGAATTGCTGACGGCACGGGCGTACGCCGGTTGGGGCCTGGCGCACATCCTCGCGGCGCGCGTCAACGCGGCGCTGCTGGAACTGGCGGTATGGATGACGCTATGGCTCGTCGTGCTGGTCCCCCCTTTGCTCGCGGGGTTGTGGCGCATGGGCCGCCGCGTCGAGTACCGGCCATTCCTGCTCTACTGGGCCATGTTGGCGCTGGCGCTGCCGCTCCTATTCACGGCGACGCTCGAACACGGCACGTTGGGACACGCCAGCGGCGCGCTGGTCCCATTTGGCTCGGGCCTCATCGTCGGCGGAATCGACGCGCTGGCGGGGCTGCTGGCGCATGGGCCGCGGCTCCCGCGTCGGGCGCGGCCGGGCCCTAAAGGACCATGGCAGGGCACGGACCCTGAAGGGTCTAGATGGCCGCTAAGCGTACGCGGAGAACATAGACTCCAACGACATAGCGCGCAGGCGACGAGCGGGGCATCCGTCGCGACCTTTCAAGGTCCAGTCCCTGCCATGGTCCTTCAGGGCCCGGCTCAACCACGGCAAAGGGCCGAGCGCCTGTCCACCGTATTGCGTGTCGCGGCGGTGCTCTGCGCGGTCGTGGTGAGTCTGGACATGACCTGGCGTACGTTTCCCGCGCATGGCGATGAGTATACGCATGACGCGCGCGTCGTGGCATGGCTACACCGGCACAACCCGCCTGGTCGACCGGTGCTCGTGCTCGATCCGCCTCTCTTTGCCTATCTCGACGACGGCGCCTATGTCGCCGCGCCGAGCGATAGTGTGGCGTCCGATCTGGCGGTGGCGCGGCGGTATGGCGCGCGCTACTGGGTGCTCGACCCCTTGCACGCCGCCGCGCAGGACCCGCTCTACCGCGGCCAGGTCCACAGCCCGGCGTTGCGGCGCGTCACGGTGGTGGATGGCGCGCAGGTGTACCAGATTAGTCGGAAGTCGGAAGTTGAAAGTCGTTAGTGAAGTGTTTGACTCGCTGTTGATTGGTCCAACACTCATCCACCACGCGTTCACCAGGCGGCACACCGTTCTACTATCGACTTTCGACTTCCGACTATCGCCTGAAAGTACTATTTGATGCTCCCGGCGGCGGCTCGTATACTGCCGCCAGAGTTGGTTAATAAGGATTAAGCCTGGAAGGTGTCTGTGTGATGGATATGACGACTGTACTGGTAGTTGACGACCAACCCCTGTTTCGGCAGGGTGTGCGCCACGCGCTTGAGCAGTATCCGGATGAGTTCGAGATGGTCGGCGAGGCGGTGGATGGTGAAGAGGGCCTGCAGCTTGCCGGGGCGCGTGAGCCTTCCGTGGTGCTGCTCAACGCCGAGGTGGGCGGCCTTAACGGCCTTGAATTGATCCGTACGCTCAAGCATCAGGTCCCCGGCACGGCCGTGATCGTGGTGACCAGCCGCGAGGACGAGGAGAAGCTATTCTACGCCATCAAGTACGGCGCCGCGGCCTACCTCTCCAAGAGCGTCGAGCCGGAAGCGCTCACCGACGTCGTGCGCCAGGTGGCGCAGGGGCACTACCTCATTAACGACAGCGTGCTGTCCAAGCCGGTAGTAGCGTCACGCGTCCTCAAAAGCTTCCGCGACCTCGCCGACGAGGTTGACCAGGAAGTCGAACCCCTCTTCATCCCGCTGTCCGTGCGCGAGGTCGAGGTCCTGGACTACATCGCCAAGGGCAATAGCAACAAAGAGATCGCCCGCTGCATGAGTATCAGCGATCAAACAGTCAAGAACCACATCACCTCGATCATGCGCAAGCTGGCCGTGAACGACCGCACGCAGGCCGTCGTCTACGCGCTCCGGCATGGGTGGATCAAAGCGTAGTAGTCAGTAGTCAGTAGTCAGTAGTCAGTAGTCAGTAGTCAGTAGTCAGTAGTCAGTAGTCAGTAGTCAGAAGGTTTCTAGTAGCACGTCGATCAGCGGTAGCAGGCAGCCAGTTATTGGTAGTCGGGTAACACCACGTTACTGACTACTGACTACTGACTACTGACTACTGGCCCGGAGGGTCCTGTCATGCTCAACAAGTTCGTCCGCAACAGCCGCAACCTGTTCATCGTCGGAGCGCTGCTCGCCTTGGTGGCGTTCGGCCTGGCCTTCAGTGTCTTGAGTAAGGCGCAACAGCCGCCGCCGCAGTCGCTGGCCGCGGTTCCAGCCGCGCTGCCGGCCGCGCCTGTCCTCGTCGCTAACGCGGTCTTGCCCGCGTACAGCCAGGTGGCGGACCCGGCGCTCGCCATGAAACTGTTCACGACCGTCCCTTATGATTCCTACGCCAAGACGAAAGGCGCGCCTCCCGTCGACTACGTGAAGGGCATGGCCGGACTGCAGGACTTACTGACGCCGACCGGCGGCGGCCCGCGTCACCTGGCCTTTGTCGTGACGCCCGGTTCGCCGCTGCTGGCGTCCGAATTGCTCACCAGTACAGTCCCAGGGACCGTCGACTACAGCACTATGTTGAACAAGGGTGAGGTGGCGGAAACCTTGACGGCCTTGCCGACGAGCGCCGGCAGCGGCAATATCCAGCCGAGTGACCACGTCGACCTGTTGGTCAGCTACAAGGTCAGCATGAGCGAAACGCCGTCCGGCCTGCCCGGCATCGACATCACGCCGCGGATCAGGAACAGCAAACAGGACCTCTACGGGACCTCGCAGAGCCAGACGGTGATCGAGAACGCGCGCGTCCTCGCTGTCACCGGGACCAGCTACACCGTCGCCGTCAGCCATCAGGACGCCGTGATCCTCACCTGGGTCAAAGCGACCGCCGGCAGCGTTGAACTCGTGGTGCGGTCCGCGGCCGACATTGACAGCAAGACGCAAAGCGCCAAGACGTTTACCACACAGCCGGTTCTGCCGAGCTATATGACGAGCGGCACGCGCTCCAACAACTTCAAGCAAGGGTAAGAGTTCCTGATGTCTCTCCGCGCATGCTGCGCGACGATCCAACGGACGATGAAGGGTCAGACCAAGTCTGAAAGTAGGGCATGTAGCATGCGCATGAGCGTGAGTATGAGTAAGGGCGGGTGGAGCCCGTGGGCGTGAGAGAGAGGATCGGCGTCCTGGTCGCACATGGGGACGACGTGGTGCGCGAGGAGGTGACGGCGATCCTGGCGGCGGCGGAAGACATGGAGGTCGTGGGGGTCGCGCGCACCGGCGACGCGGCGCTGGCGCTGGCGCGCAAGCTGGAGCCGGCCATCGTGCTGGTGGACTACGACCTGCCAGGACGCGACGGCATCGCTACGACCGAGGCGTTGGCGAGGCTACTGCCGACGGCGGGCGTGATCGTGCTGGCGGCGGATATGTCGGCCGAGGTGCTGCGGCGGGCCATGGTGGCCGGCGCGCGGCAGTTCGTCGCCGCGCCCCCTGGGGCGGAGGAACTGCTGCGCGCGATCTACCAGGTGCACGACACGACGGCGGCGCGACGGGCGGCGGCGGGTGGGACGGGCGAACTGGGCGCGGGGACGGCGCGGGAACGGGTGGGGCAGACGATCGCGGTGTTCTCACCCAAGGGCGGGGCCGGTACGACGACGGTGGCGACCTCGCTGGCGGTGGCGATCCGCCAGGAGGCCGGGCTGCGCGTGACGCTGGTCGACGGCGCCCTCCCCTTCGGCGATGTTGGCGTCTTCCTCGACCTGGCGCCCACGCGGAGCATCATGGACCTGCAGGCGCCGCTGGAGGCGGTGGACGCGGAGTTCGTGGAGACGGGACTGCTGACGCACGAGCGCAGCGGGGTGCGGGTGCTGCTGGCTCCGGCGCGGCCGGAGATGGCGGACATGGTGACGGGGGAGTTGCTGCGGCGCGTGCTCGGCGCGCTGCGCGAACGGGCGGAATACGTGGTGGTCGACACCTGGTCGGCGCTCGACGAGCGGGTGCTCACGGTGCTGGAGGCGGCGGACAAGATCGTGCTCGTGGTCACACTCGACCTCAGCGCCATCAAGAGCGCCCGCGTCTTCCTCGAAGTCGCCGACCTCCTCCAGTTCCCCCACGACAAAATTATACCCATCGTCAATCGGTCGACGACACAGGCTGGCATTTCCATCGCCGACGTCGAGGCGACGCTTGGGCGTCCCGTCCAGGTACGTATCCCGACCGATGACCGAGGCGCCCTACGCGCGATCAACGAAGGGGACCCAGTGGCGCTCTCGGGACGAGGGACGCCGGTGGCGGTAGCCATCACCGACCTCGGCCACCGTATCGTCGCGGAGCAGTATCCCGAGCTCAACGCCCCGCCGGCCACAACAGCCCAGGCGCCCGCGCGCGCCGGTCGGTTCAAGCTCTTTGCCCGGCCAAGTAGTTAGTCGATGGTCGACCATCGACCATTTGGGGGATTGAGCAGGGAATGCGTGTCGCTGATACTGGGCGCTACAGGACAGATGGGATAGTACGACGCGACAGCGAGCATCGAGGAGCAAAAAGGTGTCTCTCTTAAAAAGGATCGAACAAGTCAACGCGCTGGGTGACGAGGCGGCCGCCGCGCCGAGGACGCCTGCCGCGCCGGCGCCCGTGCGTCCATTGGCGCAAGTGATCTCGGCGCCGCCCCCCACATCAGGTTTGACCGGGATGATGGGCGGCGGAAGCGGGGCGGCGCCGACGACTCTGCTCGCCAACCCTGGGGGAGGGACACGCAACCTCGACGGTATCGCGGCGCTGCGCCGTCCCGTCGGCGGCGACCTCGACCAATTCACCGAACTCCGCTCCCGCGTGCAAGACAAGCTCATCGCCGAGATTGGCCCCAACGTCGACCCGAGCAAGACGCACGAGATGCGCAAGAAGATTCAACAACTCTTCGACTCCATTTTAGAGACCGAGGGGACGCAGCTCACGCGGGCCGACCGCGTGCGGCTCTTCGAGCAGATCGTCGCCGACATCCTGGGCTTCGGCCCTATCCAGCCCCTGCTCGATGACGAGAGCGTCTCGGAGGTCATGGTCAACGGTCCCAAGAGTATCTACGTCGAACGTAAAGGCAAGCTCATCAAGACCGACGTGACCTTCCAGAACGACGACCACGTCATGCGCGTGATCGACCGCATCATCTCGCCGCTCGGTCGCCGCTGCGACGAAAGTTCGCCGATGGTCGACGCGCGCCTCCCCGACGGCTCGCGCGTCAACGCCATTATTCCACCGCTCTCGTTGGTTGGGCCGGTCGTCACCATCCGTAAGTTCTCGCGCAACCCGCTGACCACCGACGACCTCGTCAACTTCGGCACGCTCACGCCGGACATGGTGGCCTTCCTCAAAGCCTGCGTCGAGGCGCGCCTGAACGTCCTCGTCTCCGGCGGCACCGGCTCCGGCAAGACAACCCTGCTCAATGTCCTCTCCTCGTTCATTCCCGACGACGAGCGTATCGTCACAATCGAGGACTCGGCTGAACTACAGCTGCGGCAGGACCACGTCGTGACGCTTGAGTCGCGCCCGGCCAACGTCGAGGGGAAGGGACGCGTCGCCATCCGTGAGCTCGTGATCAACGCCCTGCGCATGCGCCCCGAGCGCATCGTCGTCGGCGAGTGCCGCGGCGCTGAAGCTCTTGACATGTTGCAAGCAATGAATACTGGTCACGATGGCGCTTGTGTGGGGGCTACGCGTGTGCAGTTCGTGGACGGTACGCGTCGTATCGGCGAGGTCGTGGATAGTCTGATCGCGACCTATCCGGGGCGCGTGGAGCGCCGCTTCCAGCACGGCGTAGAGGTCGAGTACGTCACGGCGCCGCTTGAGGCGCGCACGCTTGTAACGTGTGTCACCGCCGACGGGACGGTGCAGCCGACGCCCGTCGTCTACGCCTTACGTAAACCGTATCGCGGCCTCGTACGCCGGTTCCGTACGTCTTCAGGCCTGGAGCACACGACGACCCCCGAGCATCCGTTGTACGCGTTGCGCGACGCCGTCGCATACATTCCGGCTAGCGATGTGCGCGTGGGCGATTGGCTCGCGGCGCCGCGACGCCTCGTCACGGATGAAACGGCGTGGCGTGGCAACGAGGAGGCGAGCTACTGGTCCGGAGTCCTCACGGGAGATGGATGCGTCACGGGGCAAATACGAGCCGAGGAGCGCCGGGCGCACTGCGTCAATCTTTCGATGGATGACGAGGGCATCGCGGCCGCGTTCGATCTACACCTACGCGAGGAGTTCGGCTATGCGGGGACGCCGGTTGTCACACACGAAAAGAAGACCGGCACGTTCTGGTTCGAGAACAGGGCGTACTGGTCCGCCTCCGTCGCGCACGCCGTAGCCGAGCGCTACGCGCTGCCGATCGGAGCGGGGCCACGCGGGACGCGCTTGCGCACAGACCACCTGGCCCGTTCGCCGCGCCATTTCCTGGCCGGCTTCTTCGACGCTGAAGGTCACGTCGGTACGGCTGAGAAGGGCACACGCGACGCGCTATCCATCGCGAGCGGCAACCTTGACTACCTCGCGTTCGCGCGCGAGGCTTTGCTTGCCGAGGGTATTCCTGCCCGATTGCGCCGGGTGAGCCCCAGCAAATCGAGCGAGCCGACGTGGCAACTCCTTATTACGGGGAAGGTCAACATCGTTCGCTTCGCCGAGCGGGTACCGATCCGCCACGCCCGCAAGCGCGCCGACCTGCGCGTCCTCATCGAGCGGTTCGAGGGGGTGGTAAGCAATCCAAACACCGACGTTGTGCCGTGTACCGAGCGTCTGCGCGAGAAGCTCGACGAAGCCAAGGCGCGCGGCCATAATCAGCGCACAATCGCCGCGAAGGCTGGATGCGCCCAAGGCCTCATCTCGATGTACCGGCGTGACGCGCGCATGCCGACGCCGGGGCGGCTCGAGGCGTTATGTCTGGCGCTCGAGGAGTTGGGGGTGGATTGCGCAGATCTTCTGCTGCTCGCGCGCGCGGATTTGCGTTGGGAGCGCGTCGAGGCTATCGAGGACATGCCCCACGATGGATATGTCTACGACTTACAGGTATCGGAGGAGCATCACAGCGGCATGCTGCCGCACAACTTCGCGGCGGATTGTCTGCTCACTAGCAACTCCATGACTACTGCCCATGCGAACACCCCGCGAGACCTGCTCTCGCGCGTCGAGACAATGTGCCTCATGGCCGGCATGGACCTGCCGCTGCGCGCTATTCGTGAGCAGTTGTCCAAGGCTATCGAGGTCATCGTGCAGCAGTCGCGCATGAAGGACGGCACGCGCAAAGTGACCAACATCACCGAAGTGCAGGGCATGGAGGGCGACGTCATCGTGATGCAGGACATCTTTGTATACGAGCAGACCGGCATCGACGAAAACGGCAAGATCATCGGCCGCCTGCGGCCCACGGGCATCCGGCCCAAGTTCATCGAAAAGTTCGAGGCGCAGGGCATCTTCCTGCCCGCCTCCGTCTTCGGCGCCGATCGCTTTTTTTAGTCGATAGTCGATAGCCGATGGTCGATAGTCGATGGTCGATAGTCGATAGTCGGACGAGGAAGGCTAAAATCGGTGGCTACAGCAACAACACGTAGGCAAACGCCTGTAACAGCGTATTACTATCGACTATCGACCATCGACCATCGACCATCGACCATCGACCATCGACCAAGGAGGTAAGGATGCACATCGTCACCATCGCCACTGCCGCGAGCGCGGCGCTGGCTATCGCGCTGCTGTTCTGGGGCGGCGCCCTAGCCCTGGGCAACAGGCGCGTCGTCGTGACGTCGCGTCTGCAGCGCTGGGGAGTAGGCGGGACCGTCGAGCCCGAGAAACCGAAAGCGCCCAAATTCTCGCTCAAAAAGGGCGATATGACCGGCGTGGGCAACTTCATCGTGGGGCAGGTCAACCGCGCCGTGGCCCGCCAGAGCTTCGCCGAGAAGATCGCCCGCCGCCTCGCGCGCGCCGACCTCAAGATCACCGTCGGCGAGTTCCTCATCATCAACGCCGCTGCCGTCATCTGCGGCCTCGCCCTCGGCATGGTCGTCTTCAATACGCCCGTCCACACCGTGTTGTTCACGGCCGCGGGGCTGATCTTGCCGCACTGGTACGTGCGCATGAAGCAGAACACCCGGCTCAAGAAGTTTAACAACCAGCTCGGCGACACCATCGCCATGCTCGCCAACTCGTTGCGCTCCGGCTACAGCATGCTACAGTCGATGGATCTGGTCGGCCGTGAGACGCCGGCGCCGATCTCCGACGAGTTCCAGCGCGTCACGCGCGAGGTTGGGTTGGGTCTGACCGCCGAGGAGGCCTTGGGCAACCTGGTGCGGCGCATCAACAGCGTGGACCTCGAGTTGATGGTCACGGCCATCAACGTGCAGCGCGAGGTAGGCGGCAACCTCTCGGAAATCCTGGATATTATCGCCACCACCATTCGTGAGCGTGTCAAGCTGCAAGGCGAGATCAAGACCTTGACCGCGCAGCAGACCATGGCCGGCTACATCATCACGGGCCTGCCCATCGCGCTATTCTTCTTTCTGTTCACGATCGACTCGCACTACATGGGCACCTTTTTCAGGGGGTTACCATTCTTCCCAGCGGGGGCCGGTGATACATCGTGGCAGCCGTGCGGCATCATCATGATGGGCGTGTCCCTGATCATGATGGGCGTGGGCTATTTCGTCATGCGCAAGATCGTGGCGATCGAGGTATAGCAATTAGTCGTTAGTCGTTAGTCGATGGTCGATAGTCGTCAGTAGCACTATCGACCATCGACCATCGACCATCGACCGACAACTAGGAGCAGGCAAATGATAGTACAGACCACACAGGTGATCACGCTGGGCGCGTCGACCGTCTTCGCTGCAGGGGTCGTGACCTGCGCCTACGCCCTCTCGCAGCGCCAGGCGCCGCTCACGGTGCGTGAGCGCCTGGAGAGCCTGGGCAGCGCTACCAACAAGCCGAGCATACGAGCGCTCGAAGAACTCGAACTCGCCAGGCCCTTCACCGACCGCGTCGTCAAGCCGTTCTTGAAGCGCTCGTCGGCGCTGGCCGGCCGCTTCGCGCCGGGCGCCAACGCGCAGGCCATCGCGGCCAAGCTGGCCATGGCCGGCAACCCGCGCAACCTGACCGTCGAAACCTTCCTGGGGCTCAAAGTCGTCGCCGCCGTCGCGCTCGCCTTGCTGGCGCTGGGCGCGCAGTTCCTGCTGCCGCCGCTGATCGCGGCGCCGACGTTGGTCATGACCTCGTTCTATACGCTGCTGGCCGGTGTGGCCGGCTTCTTTTTGCCCGACCTGTGGATCAAGGACGAAGTTCGCAAGCGCCAGAAGACGATCCGCAAGGCGTTGCCCGACACCATCGACGTGCTCTCCATCTCCGTCGAGGCGGGGCTCGGCCTGGACGCGGCGCTGGGGCGCATCTGCCAGAAGTCGCACAACCCGCTGACGATCGAGTTCGAGAAGTATCTGACCGAGATGCGCCTGGGCAAGAGCCGGCGCGAGGCGCTGCGCCAGATTCAAGCGCGCACCGGTGTCGACGACCTGAACACCTTTATCAGCGCGATTATCCAGGCCGACCAGTTGGGCGTGAGCATCGCCAAGATCCTGCGCGTGCAGGCCGACCAGTTGCGCACCAAGCGCCGCCAGCGCGCCGAGCAGTTGGCGCAGAAAGCGCCCTTGAAGATGCTCTTCCCCATGATCCTGTTCATCTTCCCGTCGATCTTTGTCGTGATCCTCGGCCCCTCCATCCCCCAGATCATGGGCGCGTTCTAACGTACGTTTTTTGTAGGATTTTATAGGATTTCATAGTTATTGGGCTTTGTTTCATAGTTATTGGGCCTATTTCACAGTTATTGGGCCTGATGCTTGGGATGTGGTGCTGCTGTAGCGTGAGAATATAGACCTGTTCCAGGCAGATCCTTTCCACAGCGTCGTCGGAGGTGTAGTCAAGGTTGACTCTGAGGGTGCTAATGAGTGAAGCCTGGCGGATCAATCCGCCAGGCTTCACTCATCTTAGTGGTCCATCCGGCAAATCACCGTCACTTTCGAAACAGCCCTGTTCGCGGCAACTTGCTCATCCCCACATGTGAGTTGCCGCGATTTGGCCCGGCAGCAAGGCGACATGGCACGATAGATATTTACCGGATGAACTACTTAGGGATTTCAACCGTTTAATTGTCGCATGGTAAAAGTTAGCTGAGATCTCTTAGCGGACCCATTACGACGACCATCCCTTTTGGCTATGCGTAAGAGCTATTGCTTCGGCTATTATTTATAGTACTAGGCTAGAAACGCTATGCTCATGCTAAAGGAGATGATGTGGTAACGAAAAGCAAGACGACCAAGAGCGAGACAGGCGCTACTCTCGGATTCGAGCAAAAGCTATTCGCTGCCGCCGATGAGATGCGCGGTCATATGGATCCTGCCGAGTACAAGCACGTCGCACTTGGCTTGGTTTTCCTCAAGTACATCTCCGATGCGTTCGATGATCGTTACAAGGCCCTCCAAGCGGAAGAATATGCCGACCCCGAGAATCCGGACGAGTATCGTATGGAAAATGTGTTCTGGGTTCCGCAAGAGGCGCGATGGGCGCAGCTTCAAGTCAAGGCTAAGGAGCCTAGCATCGGTACGCTTATCGACGCAGCAATGGTAGCCATCGAGCGCGACAATCCCGACCTCAAGGGCATCTTGCCGAAGGATTATGCCCGCGAGAGTCTGAATAAGGAGCGACTCGGTCGCCTCATCGACCTGATGAGCACCGTCGGACTCGGTGGTACTGAGAACCGTTCTAAGGATATCCTCGGGCGCGTCTACGAGTACTTCTTAGGGGAGTTCGCTAATGCCGAGGGTAAACGCGGGGGTGAGTTTTACACGCCACCATCGGTCGTGCGATTGCTCGTTGAGATGATCGAGCCTCTGCGCGGGCGTGTGTATGACCCTTGCAGCGGGTCTGGAGGCATGTTCGTACAGTCCGAACGCTTCGTTGAGGCGCACGGCGGCAAAGTCACCGACCTGTCAGTTTACGGGCAGGAAAGCAATTACACGACCTGGCGCCTGGCTAAGATGAACCTCGCTATCCGCGGCATTGAAAATAATCTTGGCCAGGCGCCAGGTGACACGTTCGACAATGACATACACAAGGATTTGCGCGCCGACTACATCCTTGCCAATCCGCCTTTCAACATCAGTGTATGGGGCGGTGAAAAACACCGGCAAGACGTGCGCTGGAAGTACGGCGTTCCGCCGGCCGGAAACGCCAACTTTGCCTGGGTACAGCACATCATCCACCACTTGGCCCCTAACGGCATCGCCGGCTTCGTGCTCGCCAACGGCTCTATGTCATCGACAAGCGGTGGCGAAGACGATATCCGCAAGGCCATTGTCGAGGCAGATCTCGTGGACTGCATGATCGCGCTACCAGGCCAACTCTTCTACGGCACCCAAATTCCGGCGTGCTTGTGGTTCTTGACACGTAATAAGGTGAATGGTCGCTTTCGTGACAGGCGAAAACAGACGCTCTTTATCGACGCACGCAAGATGGGACACCTCATTGATCGTACTCAACGCGAGCTATGGGATCAGGAGGTTGCACACATTGCGCGCACCTACCATGCATGGCGCGGAGAAGACGATGCGGGAGGCTACCAAGACGTGCGGGGCTTCTGTAAGAACGCAACAACAGCTGAAATCGCCACGCATGGCTACGTGCTAACTCCAGGGCGCTATGTGGGCGCTGAGGAGGCCGAAGACGACGGTGAGCCGTTCGAACAGAAGATGGACCGGTTAGTTGCCACACTAGAGGAGCAGTTCGCTGAGAGTGCCCGACTGGAGCAGACGATCCGTGGAAACCTGCGGGGGCTTGTATATGGAGGTTGAAGCTGTGTTCGGTCCGCTTCCCGTTAAGTGGCATGTGACTACACTGGGAGAGGCATGTAGACGGGATGGCGGAGATATTCAGACAGGTCCTTTTGGTAGTCAACTCCATGCCTCGGATTATGTTCCTAGCGGCGTTCCATCGATTATGCCACAGAACATCGGAGACAACCGGATTCTGGTAGACGGCATTGCGCGAATTACGGAGAACGATGCGAATCGCCTATCGCGATATCTCGTGCGGCCAGGTGATATCGTATATAGCCGAAGGGGCGATGTTGAGCGCCGATCTCTAGTGCGCGCCGAAGAAGATGGATGGCTCTGCGGAACAGGTTGCCTGCGGGTTCGCCTTGGCGACGGTGAGGTTGACCCCGTGTATTGCTCGTACTACCTGGGGCATCCAGACGTGCGCGCATGGATCGTTCGACACGCTGTGGGGGCTACCATGCCAAACTTGAACACATCAATCCTGTCTGCCCTGCCACTCGTCATTCCGCCCCTCTATGAGCAACGTGCCATCGCCTCCATCCTCGGGGCGCTCGACGACAAGATCGACCTCAACCGACGCATGAACGAGACGCTGGAGGCCATTGCCCGCGCTCTGTTCACCTCGTGGTTCGTGGACTGCGACCCGGTGCGGGCCAAGATGGAGGGGCGGCAGCCAGTAGGGATGGACGCGGAAGTTGCAGCCCTGTTCCCTGATAGCTTCGAGGAGTCGGCGTTGGGGGATATTCCGCAAGGGTGGGCTGTGAAACCTTTGCCAGCGATACTAGATATCAACCCGTCTCGGTACCTCCCCAAGCATACGGTTGCCCCCTACCTTGAGATGAGCAACCTGCCAACGCACTTGGCGAGGGCAACGGCGTGGAAGGACCGGTCTTTTACGTCCGGCATGAAATTTATAAACGGTGATGTCTTAGGACCTGGGCCACAATAACTTGAACGCTTTTTACCAGATCCACGAGGCAATCGTATATGGTAACGTCCAACTTATTATGGAACGGGTCCTTAGTAGCCCGTATTACGCCGTGCCTAGAGAACGGAAAGACAGCTTACGTTGATTTTTTGGTTGACCGAGAAGTGGGCTGGGGTTCAACCGAGTACATTGTTCTACACAGCAAGTGTCCGCTACCACCGGAGTACGCCTATTTCTTGGCACGCTCCGATATATTTAGGACGCACGCGATACAAAACATGACCGGCACGTCGGGGCGTCAACGTGTTCCCGTTGAGTGTTTCAACTCCTTTCTCGTAGCCATGCCGCCGGCCCCTATCACCGCGCAGTTTGGTCATCTGGCGATGGGTACCATGGCTGCCATGAAAGGGCATGACGAGGAGTCAAAAACTCTCGGTGCCCTACGCGACACCTTGCTACCCAAACTGCTTTCGGGCGAACTCCGGCTGCAGGACGCCGAGCGCGAATTGGAGGCAGCCCTATGAGCGATGTATCGCTTGGTCGGCTTGCGAAGGTCAATATGCGTGACGTATGGCCGAATGAGGCGCACGACTTCACCTCGTGGTTAGCTACCTAAGTTTTGTGCAAACGAGCAAAAGGCAAGGATAATTGAACGAAACGAGGGGGCCGTGTCAGGGCCTCAATAAGCAGCATAGCCCAGTGGGACGCGCCGGCGTGCGGGCGCAGGATAC
>JAABUR0100001278.1_pt1 | contig 46215 bp, 52 predicted proteins | sample 5560091 | NCBI WGS metagenome assembly JAABUR01 (sample SAMN10711879, study PRJNA513375) | rock metagenome | isolation source: Antarctica rocks | place: Antarctica: Victoria Land, University Valley sud | reverse complement strand
GAGCCGGTCATCGACCAGTCGCCGCGGCGGGGAAGAAACCCGCGTCGACATGACCCGAAACGATCAACCACGGCCGCGTCGAACGGCTGAAACGACACGCCCAAAGGTTCTGAGACCAGGTCTTAGTCAGGGCGACGGTGAGTAGTGCGGCAAGCAGTCCGAGGGCAGCGCAGCCGCTGGCGGCAGTGGCGATTGCCGGCCCGGTCTGCGCCGCGTTACCAGCCATGGCGCGCGTGAGGAAGACACTGCCGATGGTGGCGATGCCGAAGGCGTAGCTGAGCTGGTTGACGGTGTTGAACAGGCCGCTGGCGTCCCGCGCGTTCGCCGGCGGAACGTGGGCAAGGGTGCGGGTGATGACCGGGCTGTAGCCGGCGCCGAAGCCGGCGCCGGCTACAGCCAACAGTGGCAGGGTGAGAGCCTGGTTCCACCCGCCAGCACCGGTCGCGGCGGCCAGTCCGGCGTACCCGGCGGACATGGCGGCCAGGCCGATCCCGGCGGCGCGGCGGCGGGCGACCTCCGGTAGGCGGGGAACGGTCAGGCTGGTTGCCGCGAAGGCGAGCGCGAACGGGGCGAAGGTCAGGCCCGCCCGTTGCGCACTGAAGGTGAGCCCGTCCTGCAGATACAGGCTCAAGGTGAACAGGATTCCGCCGTAGGCGACCATCTGGGCGCAGACGATCCCCAATCCAATTGCCACCGGGGCACGCCGGAGCAGTCCCAGGTCGACGAGCGGGTCGCCGCCACGGCGGGCGAGGCGGCGCAGGTGTCCGGCGAAGCCGGCACCGAGCACTGCTGCCGCCGTCAGAGCGGCCCATACCCACAGCGCCCAACCGGCCTGGCGACCGAAGACCAGCGCGCCCATCACCAGCAGCACGATCGAGGTGAGCAGGGCGACGCCGGGCAGGTCGAGTCGGCGCGGCTGTTCAGCGCGTGTGTGGGGCAGCACCCGCGCGCCGACGGCCAGCAGAATGATGCCGACCGGGACGTTGACTAAGAACACTGACCGCCAAGAGCTGCCAGCCAGGTTCGCGCTGACCAGCGCTCCACCGAGAACTTGCCCGACCACGACCGCGGAAGAAATCGTGGTGGCGAACAACGCTAACGCCCGGCCCCGGCTGGCCCCGGTGTAGCGCAGCTGGATGACCGTGATCACCTGCGGGACCATTGCCGCTGCGGTTAGGCCGTGCACAACTCGGGCTCCGATCAGCACCGGTCCGGCCCAGGCCAGCCCACAGGCCAATGAGGCCAGGGTGAACCCGGCCAAGCCGAAGAGGAACAGCCGCCGGTGCCCCTGGTCGTCTCCCAGCCGGGCACCGGTGATCAGCAGGGCTGCGTAGGCGACGGTGTACCCGGAGACCACCGCCTGTAGCGCAGCCCCGGATAGAGCTAGGCCGGAGGTGATCGCTGGGCCGGCGACGTTGACGATCGCCACGTCCATGGACGCCATGAAAGTCCCCGTCAGCAGCACCGCCAACGTCGCCGAACCGCCGCCAGACCCGGCTTGTGTCGGGTCCGGGCGGCCCCGGCTGGCGACGGGGCGGATCTTCGGTGTGGGCATGAACCGCAGCCTTATCTGATCCCAGCCGCGTGTCGATGACCTCGCAGGTCATGGCGGCACCGGTCGCGGTGCCCATAACCTCGCGATCGTGAGCGCCCCGATCGTCACCGTGACCGTGGGCCCGATGCTGCGCGGCTGGCGGGAACGACGACGGCTCAGCCAGCTCGACCTCGCGCTGACCGCTGGCACCTCCACTCGGCATCTGAGCTGGGTGGAGACAGGACGAGCCACCCCGAGCCGGGCGATGGTGCTGCGCCTGGCCGAGCACCTCGACGTCCCGATCCGAGCCCGCAACGACCTGCTACTAGCCGCCGGGCACGCCCCCGCCTATCCCGCCAGCGCCTTCGACGCCCCGCCGATGCAGGCCGTCCGAGACGCTCTCGACCTCGTGCTGGCCGGCCACCAGCCCTACCCGGCGCTGGTCTTCGACGCCGGCTGGGATTTGGTCCAGGCCAACCCCGCGTTCCAGGACCTGCTCACCGAGGTGCACCCGCGGCTTCTGGCGCCTCCGGTCAACATCATCCGGCTGGCGCTGCACCCGGACGGGCTCTCCCCGGCGATCGTGAACCTCACCGACTGGCACGCTCACCTGAGCCGCAGAATCAGCCACCGAGTCGCGCTCACCGCAGACCTGCGGTCGGCCGATCTGCTCAAGGAGATCTCCAGCTACCGGCCAGCGGTACCCCCGCAGGACGGCGAGGTTGGTCCTGGATACCAGCTGGTCATGCCGCTACACCTGCGCCTACCCGATCGCGAGCTGCGGCTTTTCAGCACCGTAGCCACGTTCGGCACACCACTCGACGTCACCGTCGCCGAACTCGCCCTGGAAACCTTCTTCCCATACGATCCAACCACCAAAGCCACACTCCACAACCGCCAGTAAACCCGCGGCCAGCCCAGGTCCCGCTGTCGCAATGGGCGAATCCCCATCTGACACATCGCTCAGCCAACCGTTTGCGGCAAGGACCGCGCAGAGGTCACGCCGGCCAGAGCCATCGTCGCCATCACCGCAACGGGATCCGCTACCGGGACGATGTCCCGTTGGACCTTCGGCTTGCGGCACTGCCTGTCCCGGTGGTCGGTCCTTGGCTACCGGGACTCGTCTCGGCGGCTGCATGGAGGAGAGCGCTCGCGGGCGTCGCATCGGCGCAGGAGGGTGTGGCCCCGGCAGGTGGATGGCACGCTCGGCCGCGTGACCGACGACCTGCTGCTCGAGGCTCGCCCGCACGAGGGCGTCGCGGTGCTGACCTTGCACCGTCCGGACAAGAAGAACGCCCTGTCAATCGCGCTGCGCGACGCCCTCACCGCTCGCCTGACGGCCCTGAGCGTGGACGAGGCAGTCTCCGTGGTCGTGCTCGCCGGAGCGGGCGGCGCGTTCAGCGCCGGCTTCGACCTGGAGGAGTTCGCCGGGCTGGGCGACTCCAATCACGCGGACCGGCTCTGGCGCTCCGCGGATGCGTTCCACCGGGTGCTGCTGGACTACCCCCTGCCGCTCGTCGCGGCCGTCGAGGGCGTGGCGTACGCGGGCGGCTTCGACCTAGCCGTGGTGTGCGACCTGCGGGTGGCCGGACGGTCGGCGCGGTTCGCGCACCCGGAGGTCGCCTTCGGCGACGTGATGTACGGGCCGCTGCGGGAGCTGGTCGGGGGCTCCATCGCGCGCGAGCTGGTGCTGACCGGGCGCCGGATCGGCGCCGAGGACGCGCGCGCCCTCGGGCTGGTGAACCGCGTCGTGGACGACGGAAAGGCCCTCGAGGCCGGCGTCACGCTGGCCGTGGAGGTCGCGGGCGCACCGCGGCCTACTCTGCTGCGCACAGTCCGGAAGATCCGCGGACGCGCGGCACTGATGCTCAACGATCGAGTCGGCGCGACCCTGGACCTGTAGGAGGGTGCCCGGCCCAGCCGGTGGCTGGCCCCACTGGTATTCGATCGCCTGCTCAGATGTCCCGTTGGTTCATCGTCAGCGACACAATCGGAGTCATGAAGCAGCCGAGGGTCGACCCGCCCCGTCTGGCCACTGTGACGGACGCCGGTACCGTGGCCGGGTTGCTCGACGCGTTCAACCGTGAATACGACGATCCGACGCCCGGGATTGACGTCCTAGCGGCGCGGCTCGAGCGGCTCCTCCCCGGCGGGGACGTGATCGCCCTGCTGACCGGCGACCCGGCAACCGGCTTCGCGCTGCTGACGCTGCGTCCCAACGTCTGGTATGAGGGTCCAGTCGCACTGCTCGACGAGCTCTACATCGTCCCGGAACTGCGCGGACGAGGGCTCGGCTCCGCGCTGCTGGCAGCCGCCGAGGAGCTGACTCGAGCGCGCGGCGGCGAGTTGCTCGAGATCAACGTCGACGGGGAGGACATCGACGCCCGACGCTTTTACGAGAGGCACGGCTACGCCAATAGCGAGCCCGGCGAGGACGAGCCGCTCCTCTACTACTATCGGGAACTGGGAGCCAACTTGTCCTGACGAGCGCCACAGCGTCCCGCATGTCGATCCCCGACTGACGATCGTGAGTCCCTGGTGTCAGGGGCACCACGGGGCCGTTCCTCAGTCGAGGATGTGCCGAAGGTAGGACTGGGGCTGGTTGAGGTAGCGCCGCCAGTGGTCCACGAGGTGCAGGTCCTGCCACTGGGCGGGGGCGTATCCGGTGTCGCTGAGCTGCAGGATCGTCGCGCCCGGCAGGGCGGTGAGCAACGGCGAGTGGGTAGCGCACAGGACCTGGCCACCGTTGCCGGCGAGGCTGTGCAGCACGTCGACCAGCGCGAGGCAGGAGGTGAAGGACAGTGCGGCTTCGGGTTCGTCCAGGACGTAGAACCCCGGCTGGCGGAAGTGTTCGGTGAGGACGTCGATGAAGGACTCGCCGTGGCTGAGTTCATGCAGCCGGGTGCGCGGCGGCTGGTGGGGCCCGGCGGGGAGTCGTTCGAGGTAGGTGTACAGGCCGTGCATCGTTTCCGCGCGCAGGAAGTAGGACCAGCGGGCCGCGCCCGGGTTGCGGATCAGCTGGAGCGCTTGGGCCAGCGGCGACTCGCTTACTCGGGTCTCGTGCCGTGCGTTGCGGCTGCCGCCTTCGGGGTTCAGACCCGCAGCCGCAGCTATCGCTTCGACCAGGGTCGACTTGCCGCTGCCGTTCTCCCCGACGAGGAAGGTGACGCCGGCGGGAAGGTCGAGACCTTCTTTGAGCAGCTGGGCGACGGGCGCCATCTGGTAGGGCCACTGCTGCGGGTCGTATGAGGTGCCTTCCTGCCGCTGCACCCGGCGCACCGGTCGCTGGTCCTGCAGCCGGTCGCTCATGCAGTCATGGTCTCTGACCCGGGGTTGTGCTGACGACCGTTCGCCGACCACCCCAACTCAAGATCGTCACAGCGTGCGATGTCGCCGCTGGTCCTTCGTCTTGCGGGGCACCCTCGTGGTCGGTGTGCTCTGCTCGACGTGTGCCTGCCGCACACTGGTGGTTGTGGTCGACATCGGACTCGACGCTGACGGCGCAATCGAGCACCTCCGCCGGCAGCTGGCGATAGTCGAGATCAGCGACAAGTTGGACGGACGCTCTCGCCCGATCCATACAGGCTGGCCGAGCCGGGCAGCGAGCTCGCGGCTCTTGCCGAAGCCGCACCGGACGCACCCGTCAACCTTCTCCTGTCCGTTCGGGCAGGGCTAACAGCCGCCCGGGGTGCGCTCGACCAGATCGCCAGCCTCCTCGGGCACAACTTGCCCACCGCCACGATCGTGCTCCAGGCATTGCTCCGCACAGCTCTTCTCGGAGCCGGCCGTGTCGTCTTTGCTCTCGCACCCGCGGAACCCGGGCAGCGTCAGCGCAACGTACGGGTGGTCCTGCGCCAAGAGGGCGCAGCCTCATGCAGGGCCTCAACTCCTTTGTGGTGGTGGCGCGTGGCAGCGATCAAGGCTGCGTTGCTGGTGTACGTTCGCCAGCATCAACTCAAGGAGGTGAGACCGGTGCCAGCTGGATTCCGCTCGGTGTCCCGTCCCGCCTCGAGGTCTGCGTGAGCTGACGTCGCCGGCGCCGGGGTGCCGTTCCACACCTCGAAGGGCCCGACATGGACTTTCTCTCCGACACCGTCACCGACGGTGTGCGTGAACGCCGATTCGTTCTGGGCGACGCGCCCGGCGTGCTGTTCTCGCCGTCCCCGGGCGGGCCTGCCGGCCCGCTGGTGCTCCTGGCTCATGGCGGCGGGCAGCACGCCGCCCACCCCGCGGTGCTCTTGCGCGCCCGCGGCTTCGTCAACAAGTACGGGTTCACCGTGGCCGCGCTGGATGCCCCCGGCCACGGCGGGCGACCCCGCTCCCCGCAGCTCGCGGCCAGCCTCGCCGCATTGCCGGCCGCCATGGCCGGGGCCGCACCGGCGGCCGCGGTCGCCCGGCTGAACGCCGAGATCGCCGCCGAAGCGGTCCCGGAGTGGCGCGCGGTGCTCGACGCCTTGGCGGACAACAACCACGCCCCAGCGTCGGTCGGTTTCGTCGGCTTCTCCCTGGGCGCGGGTGTCGGCGTGCCCCTGATCGCCGGTGAGCCGCGGATCACCACCGCCGTGCTGGGCTTGGTGGGCCACCACGGCCTGGCCGACGACGCTGCCCGCATCACCGTGCCGGTGCAGCTGGTCGTGCAGTGGGACGACGAGCTGGTCGCCCGCGACGACGCCCTGGCCCTGTTCGCGGCGATCGGCTCGAGCGAGAAGCGCCTGCACGTCAACCCCGGAGGCCACGCGCAGGTGCCGGCCTTCGAGCGCGAGAGCGCTGAACGCTTCCTCGCCGATCATCTCGGCGACCGCGAGGTGGACACCGTCTCGCACGGCGTCGGCTCCGCCTCCCGCACAGCCGGCGGCCAGGGGCGGCTGCACCTCGGCATCGTGCTGCGATCGAAGGAGAATGCGTGCGAGGTCCTCCTCCGGGGTCGACCTATGTGGGCGCGGTACGCCGGCGCGTTCCCGAGCCCGCGCGTCGAGCGGGTCTCACCCGGACACCTGGTTGCCCTGGCTACCGCCGCCGGAGACACCCCGGTGGTCGTGTTCCGCTGGTACGACGCCGTCGTGCTCGGAGCAGCCGGCGACCAGGTCCGGATGTGGGAGCCCGCCCACGGCGAAGTCCTCGCCACACCGCGCCACTCCCAGCAGCCCTGGCGACCAGGGACCCGGGCCTACCTCTCGGCCGGGCTCCCGGGCGCCGACTGGTGGGTCGCCGGCCACGCCACCACGGCAGCCGAGCAGGCCGACGTCGAGCTCGATGAGGTCGAAGGCTTCTGCACGGAGCACGACCTGTGGGACCAGCTCGGCTGACCGCGCCGCTCAAGCCGTGCACACGCTGTACGGGACGTCCGGTAGCCCATCGGCTACCGGACATGAGCACGACGGTGACGCCGGCCGCTGCCTGCGCTACGTAGCGCTGCGAGTTCAGCGCTACCTACCGCTGAAGGTCACACTGCGGATTAGCACTGCCCAGCACGGATCACCTTGAGTACTAGCCTTCGATCATGGGCTTCTGGGTGCCCTCGGCTGCCTTGCTGCCGGGCGAGAGGGTCGTGTTGCAGGCGGCGGCCAACCACCTGCCGAGCAAGCGCTCCGTTGGCGGCCAGGTCACCGTGACCAATCGACGGATGTTGTTCATCCCGAACCGCCTCGATGGACTGACCGGCGGCCGAAAGATCGAAGTCTTCCGGGACACCATCACCGGAGTCCAAGTGGCTGCGCCGGTGCGCAGGCCGTGGGTCGCCACGGCGTCGCTGCCCTTCTACGTCCACAAGTCCAGATCGACTGGGCAGGCGTCACGTTGGTGCTGGTGGTCTTGGACCCGGACGCCCTACGGACAGCCCTGGTGATCCCGAGCTCCTAAAGGAGGCAGCTGCAGCAACTGGCAGGAGCCTCACGGTTGGGCGGCACGCAAACGTGCCAGGGCGGCCAACTAGCAGTAACAGAACCCGGCCACATAGCCCTACAAGTCACACGTCGGCGGGGGAGTGGGTCAACCCGTGCCGGTGGAGGTTCGGCTTGTGCGACGGCGCCAGCGCTCAGGTTGGCCTGGCTCGAAGGGCAGGGGATCGTTACCGTTGCCAACCGGCTGCCCTGGCTCGGTTCAACTAATCCCACTTCGCCGTCCTACACCTCAACGCCGAACGAGGTACCGGCTGCTAGTCATGCCGGTGTCACTGGTACTTGTGCCGGTTAGGGAGAGCCTGACGTCGCGGCTGAGTCGTCCGAACAAGGGCAGGCCCTGGCCGAGGAGGACTGGCGCCCGGGCGAGGGTGATGACGTCGATCAGGTCGTGCTCGAGGAAGCTCTGAATGACCTGGCCGCCGTCGACGTAGACGCTGCTGGCTCCACGCGTGTCGAGCAGCTCGGCTGTCTCTTCGATGCTGCGGGCAACGGTGATGCGTTCGTCGTCCCCATCATGCAGGTGAGTGCTGAGAACGATGGTGGATTTGTCGTAGGGCCAGCTGCCGAAGGTCAGGATCTTCTCGTAGGTGCCTCGACCCATCACGAGGTGATCAATGGTCGACATGAAGTCCTCGTAGCCGGGGGGCTGGGTCGCTCCGATCGAGCCTGCTGCCGTGTGGTCGGGGTCGGCTGGCGGATTTGTGAGCCAGCCGATGTCGCCGTCGAGCCGGGCGATAAAGCCGTCGAGGCTGGACGCGATGAACACGAGTCCTTGCCAGGTGCGGGTGATGGTCATGCCCAGCTCTCCAAAAGGGTTCGGAGAAGCGTCTGGACGGAGACGCTGCTCGAGGGAGCCGCGTCAGCCGCGGCGCGAAGGTAGGAACCATTCACGACGTCGAGGAGTAGAGCCGCGGCGATGGCAGGTTCAAGCGCCCGGGGCAACTCGCCAACGGCGTTCGATCCTGCGATCAAGACACTCAAGTAGGCGATCTGCCGCTCCCAGCCAGCTGCGAGCAGCCGGCTGAGCTCGTCGTTCTTGAGGTCCTCAAGCAGCATCGCGAGCCCTGCCACCCCCCGGGACCGGTCCTGCGGTGGGCGTGCGACACCCTCCACCCAAGCCCGGAGCTCAGCGAGGCAGTTGTCGGTCAGCGGCCCATCTGGAATGGCTGCGCTCCAGCGCCGACTCAGCTCGACTAGCAGCGCGTGCTTCGAGCCGAAGCGCTTGACTAGGGTCGCCGGGTGCACCTTTGCCATCCGGGCGGCCTCGTCGAGGCTCCAGGAACCGGGCTGATCGCTCAATCCATGCGCGATGCGCTGCAACAGCTCGGTGTCCGAGACGTTCCGAGGGCGCACCATGACCCAGTTAGTAAACCACCATTGCCAAACTCGTCCACACGGCCTTGCCACGGCGATCTCGCACACGGTTCGGAGGCCGAGCGTCCCGGTAGACCTGGCTTTCCCTTGCGGGCCGGCGCGCGGCGGACGGTGCGATCTCGAACGACGCTGGCATGGTCATCGGGTGGAGCAGCGGGTCAGTCTGATCACTTTGGGCGTGGCCGACGTGTCGCGAGCGCGGGCTTTCTACGAGCGGCTGGGGTGGCGCGGTCAGGAGGTGCAGGAGACCGTCTTCTTCCAGGCCGGCGGTCTGGGGCTGGTGCTCTGGAATCAGGACAAGCTGGCTGATGACGCGGGCCGGGACCACGTGCACGGCGAGGGCTTCCGCGGCGTCATCTTGGCGCACAACGTGCGGACGCGCGAGGAGGTTGACGCGCTCATTGAGGCGGCGAGGGCAGCCGGAGCGACCATCACCCGGGCGCCAGCTGACACGTTCTACGGCGGCTACGCCGGACACTTCAGAGACCTTGACGGGCACGCCTGGGAGGTTGCGTGCAACCCCGGCCTCCCGCTTGATGTGGACGGGACCCTCACCATCCCCGACTTCGGCACCGCGTAGGGCGTACGCGGAGCCGGGCGACAGCGGGCGCTGCCCAGGGCGACGACACGGCCGAGCCCTGGTTGTCCGGTCGTCAGCTGGTCAGGCGAGCATGGCCGGCGTGAAGGTGAATGCTTGTTCCTGACCGGTAGGCGGCAGCAGACCCGCCAGGGAAGCGGCACGAACCACCCGCTTATCCGGTTGGCGTGGCTCGAGCGCCAGCATGATCGCCCGCATGCAGGCGGTGAGCATGCACGACGCTGTATGTCATGCGCCGTCCACGGCCGCGGACCGGCGTGCGGTGAGGTACGCCCGCTCGGTGTCGTTGCCGACCAGCGCGAGCGCCTCGTCGTAGGCCGCCACCGCCTCCTCGCGCCGCCCGAGCCGGAGCAGCAGGTCGGCCCGGGTCGCCGGCAGCAGGTGGTAGCCGGGGAGCTCAAGGTCCGCGAGGGTCGCGAGCGCCAGCGCCGGGCCGTGCACCTCAGCGACGGCCACCGCCCGGTTCAGCGCCACCACCGGGGTCGGGACGAGCCGCAGCAGCTGGTCGTACAGCGCCAGCACCTGGCCCCAGTCGGTGCGCTCGCCGTCGGTGTGGACAGCGCCGATCGCCGCCTGCAGCTGGTACGGCCCGGGCTGACGCCGCCGCAGGCACTGCCGGACGAGCTGGTGCCCCTCGGCGATGAGCTCGCGATCCCAGAGTGAGCGGTCCTGGTCGGCGAGCAGAACCAGGTTGCCGTCCGGGCCGGTGCGGGCCGGCCGCCGTGCCTCGGTGAGCAGCAGGAGCGCCAGCAGGCCGAGCACCTCGGGCTCGTCGGGCATGAGCTCGGCGAGCGCCCGGACGAGCCGGACCGCGTCGGCGCACAGGTCGGTGCGCACCAGCGGCCCGCGGGTGGCGGTGTAGCCCTCGTTGAAGATCAGGTACAGCACCGTCAGCACGGGCGGCAGCCGCGCGGGCAGCTCCTCGGCGGACGGCACGCGGTACGGGATGCCGGCGTCGCGGATCTTCTTCTTGGCTCGCACGATCCGCTGGGCGATCGTCGCCTCCGGCAGCAAGTAGGCCCGGGCGATCTCGGGGACCTCAAGGCCGCCGAGGGTGCGCAGCGTGAGGGCGGTCTGCGCGAGCGGCGCGAGCGCCGGGTGGCAGCAGGTGAACAGCAGCCGGAGCTGGTCGTCCCGCACCGGTTCCACCTCCCGCGGAGGGTCGCTCGCGGACAGCAGCAGGGCCTCGGCGTGCCGGGCCTCGCGGGTCGCCTCCCGGCGCAGCCGATCGATGGCGCGGTGGCGGGCGGTGGTGACGATCCAGGCGCCCGGGTTGGGCGGGAGCACCTCCCACTTCTGGACGGCCACCGCGAACGCGTCCTGCACCGCCTCCTCGGCGAGCCCGAGGTTACCGAGCAGGCGTACGAGGGTGGCGACGCACCGACCGTACTCCGCCCGGTAGACGCCCGCGACGTCCAGCGTCACTCCTCGGGCTCGTCCTGGAACGGCCGCACCTCCACCGGGCCCATGCAGGCGGCGGACGCCTTCCCGGCCCAGGCGAGCGCCTCGTCGAGGTCCTGGCACTTCAGGATCCAGAACCCGCCGAGCTGCTCCTTGGTCTCGGCGAACGGCCCGTCGGTCGTGGTCGCGGCGCCGTTCTCGACCCGGACGACGGTGGCGCTGTCGGGTGGGAACAGCCCGCCGGCGAACACCCACGCCCCCGCCTGCCGGATCTGTTGGTTCACGGCGTCCACCTGGGCGAACATCTTCTGCATGTCCTCCTCCGAGGGCATCGGTGCGCCCTCGACGCTGTGCACGGCGAGCAGGTACTGCTTCATCTCGTTGCTCCTTTTCGGGTGGGTGGTCAGGCCGGCAGGCGGCGGGCGAGAGCGGGGACGACGATCGCGGCCGCCAGCAGGTGGGTCAGCACGAGCAGCGCCTTGGTCTCGAGGGCGCTGTCCGCGATCACGTCGGGGACGAGTGAGAGCGCCAGCAGCACCATCGTCGTCCGGACGAACATGCGCTGCGGCTGCCGAGCGCGGCGGCGCAGCCCGACCGCGATCGCGAGCCCGAAGAGGGAGAACACGGCGGTCAGCATGCCGAACCCGGGCAACGGGGTCGGCTCCCCACCAATGTCGAGGCTGACGCCGGCGGCATGCCCGAGCGCAGCGACGGCCGTCGTGGCGACGCTGGCGACGGCCGCGGTCGCGACGCCGGTCACGGCGACCGGGCTGGTGCGGTGTGGAGCAACGGGGGTGGCGGTCATAATGCCCTCCGGGCGGTCTGGCGACCAGCTCCCTGCCGGTCCCTCACCTCGGCTACGAACAGGAGTCGCCCAGATCGACAGGTCCTGTCGATCCGGGCGTATGAGCCGGCCGCCGGGATCAGCAAACTGGCGGGCCTGGGCTCGGTTGTCGCGGTGCGGCACTGCCGAACACACCGCCAAGAGGCTTAAGACCCAGCTTCCAAGTCTGCGCCCCGCCCGCACGTCCCGGTAGGCGTTCGGCATACGGAACGGGGTGGAGCGGCACTAGCGCTGTGAGCGCGCCTTGCGCCGAATCAGGGATGTTCGACTGTCCAGGCAAGAGCGCGCCGGCGTTACAGGTTGATCAGGATCACGCCAACCGCGACGAGGATGGTCGCGGCGATGCGCCAACGGCCGAACCGCTCGTGGAACAAGACAGCGCCGATGGCGGCGCCGATGATGACGCTGGTCTCCCGTAGCGCCGCGATCGGGGCCAGCGCGCCGCGGGTCTGTGCCCACAGCACGAGCGAGTACGCGGTCAGCGACAACACACCACCGGCCAGCCCGACCGCCAGGTGCGGCCGGACCTGCGGCCACAACCGGCTGCGGCGGGCCACCACCGCCGCCAGCGGCAGTACCGGGCCCTGCAGCAAAAACAACCAGCCGGTGTATCCCGCGGCCGTGCCGGCGTGACGGACTCCGATCCCATCGACCGTCGTGTAGGTCGCGATCGTCACCCCGGTCAGCAGCGCGGCGGCGATCGCTGGACGCGCGGCGCGGGTAGGGATGCCGCCGGCGAACACGAGGGTGGCCAGCCCGAGCGAGACGACCAGGACGCCCACCAGCCGGATCGGGGGCAGGTGCTCGCCGGCGAACAGCGCCGCGCCGATCGCCACCAGCCACGGGGAGGTGCCGCGGGCCAGCGGGTAGACCTGACCGAACTCCCCAAGCCGGTAGCAGCGCATCAGCAGCAGGTTGTACGCGACGTGCAGCACGGCGGAGCCTGCCAGGAACGGCCAGCTCGCCCGCGCCGGTGTTGGGGACGCCAGCACGATCCCCGTTGCGCCGGCGGTCACTGCCGCGCCGATCAGCGCGAACCCGACCAGCTGGTCCGCGATGGCGTGAGCTAGGGCGTTCCACGCTGCATGCAGCACGGCGGCGACCAGCACGGCGACGGTGACAGCCAAACCAACAGAGCCGGCGGATGCGGCGACGGTGAGCACTGTGACACTCCGGGGTCCTGTGCCCCGACCGGACCGGGGCAGGCTGACAGGAACCCCTCCGGGCTTCTATCCCCTGGGTCTGGGCGGTGCCCGGCTGGCCGCCGGACCCCGTCCTGGCGCCGCTCGGTCCAGTCCCAGCCGCCCTCGCTGTGTGCACTGCTTAAGGCGGGCGGCCAGCGGAACCCTAGGCGCAACCACGTGCTGCTCGCAGCCTAGACCGGCCGCCCGCGCTTGCAGAACCTGACCCGTCCCGTTCACTGGCTATCGGGACGCCCCGCGGTCGGTTCTCGGCCTTGGTGCGCGACGCGTAGCCGCCGCTACGTGGCGTCCTTGACCGCCTGCCTGAGGAGGTCTCCGGCCTGCCCGAAGCGGCTGGGGTCCTCGCTGGAGAAGTTGAGACGTATGAAGGAGCCGGACGGCTCGGCGGGGAACCACTCGCTGCCGGGTGCGACAAGCAGGCCGCGGTGCTCGCAGGCTCCGACGAACTGGGGAACGTCGGTGCCCTCGGGCAGCTGCGCCCACAGGTTCAGTCCGCCTACGGGCACGTGCTCGATGTGCACTTGCGGGGCATGAGCGCGGACGCTATCGAGCAGCAGGTCGCGGCGGGCGCGCAGCTGCTGGCGCATGCCGCGCAGGTGGCTGGTCCAGGCGGGCTGGGTGACGACGTCTAGCGCTGCTGCTTGCAGGACGCCGCTGACGTACATGGTCTCGGCCGCGCGGTCGGCGAGGATGCGGTCGCGTGCCGGCCCGCGGGCGACGACGGCGGCGACCCGCAGCGCCGGGGAGACGCTCTTGGTCAGCGAGCGCAGGTAGATGACGTGTCCGTCGTTGTCCTGGGTCACCAGCGGCCGGGGGTCGGCGTCGATGGCCAGGTCGTGGGCCCAGTCGTCCTCGATGAGGAACGCGCCGCGGTCGCGGACGATGCTGAGCACCGCGGCCGCCGTCTCGGCAGACCAGCGGCTGCCGGTGGGGTTGGCGAAGGTCGGCTGGGCGTAGAACGCCCGGGCGCCGGTGGCCGCGAGGGCGCGGTCGACCTCGTCCGGGTCCGGTCCGTGCTCGCCCGTCGGCACCGGAACGAGGGTGACGCCGGCCTGCTCGGCGGCGAGGAGCGCGCCCCAGTAGGTCGGCGACTCGATGAGCAGCGGCCGGCCGGAGCCGACGAGGGCACGGAAGATGGAGCTGAGTGCGCTTTGGCTTCCCGCGGTGATGAGCACGTCCCGTGCGGCCGGCGGGGCGACCCCGACGGGTGCTGCGGCGGCGATCTGCCCCGCGAACCACGCTTGGAGCTCGGGCAGGCCGGCTGCGGGCGGCACGAGTCAGGGCGGCACGGACGAGCCGTTCGGGGAGCAGGTCCTTGCTGGGGTAGCCCGAATGCAGCGCGATCGCGTCTGGCAGAGCGGCCCGCTGCGTCGAGGACAGGCCGGACAGTCGTGCTCGGGGTGTGCCGAGTGCGGCGGTCTGCCAGCGGTGGTCGACTGCACGCGCCTGCCTCACCGCGCGAACGAACGTGCCGACGCCGGGGCGGCTCTCGACGAGGCCTAGTGCGGACAGCTGGCTGAGGGCCTTCTGCGCCGTCACGGGGCTCGCGCCGTACTCCAGCACCAGCGCCCGGTTCGAGGGCAGCTGCGCCCCGGGCGGGGCCGCGGAGATCCAGGTCCGCATTGCCTCGACGATGCGTCCTGCACTATCGTTAGCCATGACAACTCAGAGTAGCGCTATCACCGAGCCGGGCCCGCTGCTACCCAAGCCGGCGGCGCCGACCGCGTACGGGCTTCGGTGGGGCCTGCTGGGTGTGGTGGCGTTTTCGTTCACCGTCCCGTTGACGCGGGTCGCGGCGCGCGACGGTCTGTCGCCGCTGTTCATCGGCTCCGGCCGCGCGGTCGTCGCCGCCGTCCTCGCCGCCGTCGCCCTTGCCGTGACGCGGCGGCGGGTGCCAGACACGGGCCAGTGGGTGCGTTTGGCCGTGGTGGCCGGCGGCGTCGTCGTGGGCTTCCCCCTGCTCACGTCCTACGCGCTGTCGCGGGTGCCAGCGGGGCATGGCGCCGTCGTGATCGGGCTGCTGCCGGCGGCGACCGCCGTCATGGTGGTGCTGCGGGGCAAAGAGCGGGTGCCGCTGATGTTCTGGCTGTCCGCCGCCCTCGGCGCGCTCGCGGTCGTGGCGTTCGCGGCCGTAGAGCACGGCGGTCTCGGCGGGCTGAGTTGGGCTGACCTGCTGCTGTTTGGCGCGGTGCTGGCCGCGGCCGTCGGTTACGCCGAGGGCGGGCTCCTGTCCCGCGAGCTCGGCTCGTGGCAGACCGTGTCCTGGGCCCTGCTGCTCGCCGCCCCGCTCATGCTCATGCTCACGGTGGTCTCCGTCGCGCAGCAGGCACCATCCGCCAGCCCGGTGCAGTGGCTGGCTTTCGGCTACCTCAGCGTCGTGAGCATGTACCTGGGGTTCTTCGCCTGGTACCGCGGCCTGGCCATCGGCCCGATGACCACCGTCAGCCAGGTCCAGCTCGTCCAGCCCGTCCTGTCGATCACGTGGGCCACCCTGCTGCTCCGTGAGCAGTTGACCTGGGCCACCGTCCTCGGCGGCCTCGTCGTCATCCTCTGCGCCCGCACCGCAGTCCGCACCCGCCTGAACACCCGGAGCAGCTGATGCGCCACACCCCCCGCTACCTGATGAGCGACCCCGCAGAGGTCAAGCGCCTCATCCGCGGCAACCCCTGGGCGACCTTCGTCAGCGCCACCAGCAATGGCCTGATCGCCTCCCACTACCCGGTTCTGCTCGACGAGATGGCCGACGATATCGCCGTCTTCAGTCACTTCGGCCGACCCGACGACGAGCTCCACGAGCTCGGCCAGCACCAGATGCTCGTGATCATCCAGGGGCCGCACGACTACGTCTCGCCCAGCTGGTACGCCCCCGGCGACCTGGTCCCTACCTGGAACCACGTCACCGCCCACCTGTACGGCAAGCCGACGGTCTTGTCGGCCGAGGAGAACTACGCCGTCCTGTGCCGCCTCACCGACCACTTCGAGCAGCACCAGCCCGACGGCCGCAGCCTGCTCGATGACGAAGCAGCCACTCGCAGGGCCGCCAAGGGCACCGCGGGGCTGCGTCTGCGCGTCGACCGGTTCGAGGCCCGGGCCAAGCTCAGCCAGAACAAGACCGACGACGTCCGCAGCAACATCACGGAGGAGCTCGACAGCCGCAATCCCGCACTCGCCGCCGAGATGCGCCGGGACTTGCGCCCGAACAACAACGCCTGAGGAAAGCGGACGCCGGGGAGGCGCGCGAGTGCCTCGTAGGCCCTCTGGACGTCCCGTTAGCCAGTGAGACGCCGCGACCTGGGGCATTCCGGGCGCGACGGCGCCGAGCAGTTCGCGGTGGAGGGCGTGGGCAGCCGGATCTAGTGGGCGGTTGAGGCGCTGGATCAGGCCGATCGGGGGATGGGGTGGGGCGGGCTGCAGGTCGTGGACGTCGATGGGCGGGCCGGGGGCTCGCGCGACGGAGGCGGCGAGCAGCGCGACGGCAAGGCCGGCGCTGACCAGCTCGCGGATGCTGCTTGGGGTGGACGCTTCCAGCTGCACGCGGGGCTGGAAGCCCGCTGTGGCGGCCGCGGTGTCGAGGATCGCCCGCAGGCCGCTGTCGGTGGGAAGGCAGGCGAACGGCTCGTCTCGCACCTCGGCGAGCGGTACCCGGGGGTGGCCGGCGAGCCGGTGTCCGGGTGGGGTGATGAGGACGAGCTGCTCGTCGACGAGCGGCTGAGCGACGTACTGCGGGGGCAGGTCGGCGTGGACGGGTCCGAGGACGAGGTCGACGTCGCCGGCGTCGAGTGCGGTGAGCAGTTGTCCGATGAGGCCGGAGCGCAGCGCGAGCGTGACGCCTGGGTAGCGGGCGGCGAAGCCGGCGAGGGCGGCGGGCAGGTCGAGCGGGCCGAGGACAGGCGTGGTGCCGAGGGCGACTCGGCCGCGCAAGGTCGCGGTGAGCTCGGCGAGGTCGGCGCGGGCGCCGTCGAGTTCGCCGAGCACCCGCCGGGTCCGGGCCAGGAACAGCTCGCCGGCCTGGGTGAGCGCGACCCGCCGTGTGGTGCGGGCGAGCAGGGTGACGCCGAGCTCGCGCTCGAGGTGCCGGATCTGCGCGGAGACCGCCGGCTGCGCGACGTGCAGCCGCTCGGCGGCGCGGGTGAAGCTGCCGCAGCGCGCGACCGCGTCGAAGTACCGCAGCTGCCGCAACTCCACCTACTCAGCGTGCAGCGTGATGAGTGCCAGCACAAGCCGGTCTTGGACTTATCAGTTCCCACCATCGACGCTGACGTCATGCAGCAACGACGTCTAGGTCCCGACCGGCTGGCGACCTCCGCCCTCGGGTTGGGGTGCATGGGCCTGTCCCAGGCGTACGGCCCCGCGGACGACGACGAGTCCCTCAGCACGGTTCGCCGCGCGCTCGATCTCGGCGTGACCTTGCTGGACACCGCGATGAGCTACGGCGCGGGGCACAACGAGACCCTGGTCGGTCGGTCGATCCGCGGCCGTCGCGAGCAGGTCGTGCTGGCTACCAAGGTCGGCATCGTCCGCGACGACTCCGGGGTCCGCCTCGACGGCCGCCCCGAGCGCGTCCACAGCTACTGCGACGCCTCCCTCACCCGGCTGGGGGTGGAGACGATCGACCTGTACTACCTGCATCGAGTCGACCCGCAGGTACCAGTCGCCGACACCGTCGGCGCGATGGCCGAGCTCGTCGCCGCGGGCAAGGTGCGCCATCTCGGCCTGTCGGAGGTCACCGCCGAGCAGCTCGAGCAGGCGGCCGCGGTGCATCCGATCACCGCGCTGCAGCTGGAGTGGTCGCTGTTCTGGCGCGAACCCGAGGACGAGATCATCCCGGCCGCGCGTCGGCTCGGCATCGGGCTCGTTCCGTACAGTCCACTGGGCCGGGGCATGCTCACCGCCGTGCTGCCCGCCGGCGGGTTCGGCGATCGCGACTTCCGCGCCGGCGACCCCCGCTTCATCGGAGCGGCCCTGGAACAGAACACCGCTCTGGTTGTTGCCGTCCGCCAGCTGGCCGCCGCCCGTGGCGTCACCGCCGGTCAGCTGGCGCTGGCGTGGCTGCTCGCGCAAGGCCCCGACGTCGTGCCCATCCCGGGCACCCGACGCGCGCAGCGGGTGGAAGAAAACGTCGCCGCCGTCGACGTGCAGCTGACGCCGGGCGACTTCGCCGAGCTCGAGCAGACGGCGCCCCGCGCCGCGTGGGCCGGTGACCGGTTCTCCTTCGCCGCCCCACACACCGCCAGGAGCCTGTCATGACGGCCGCGCGGGTGCTGACCGAGACCGTGACGATTCCGGTGCCCGGCGCCCTGCCGATGGCCGGCTACCTCGCCAGCCCCGACACCCTCGAGCCGGGGGGGGTGCTGGTGGGAATGGAGCTGTTCGGCCTCAGCGCGCACGTCCGCGACGTCTGCGAGCGTCTCGCCGGGCTCGGCTACCTCGCCCTCGCCCCCGACCTCTACCACCGCAGCGCCCCGGGCGTCGAACCGCCTAATCAACCTCAAGACCGCTCGCCTCGCCGACATGGACCTCACCATGCGCGTTACCCAACACATTCGAAGACCTGCGGCCGCGTTCGTGTACCCGGCCGGCTGGTAGCGCCATCAGCGCGGACCACCAACTCGAAGCGGTGGATCTGCTTGGGAGGACACGGACAACTAGCGGCGATTCCGGGCCGCCTCACGCTCGGGCGTCGCCGTAGCGGTTCCCTACGCGAGACGACGGCCAACTGGGATCATGTGAGGCATGACGGCGAATCGGTCAGTCCCATGGGCGCGGATCGTTCCGGTGCTTGCTGTATCCGCCGTGCAGCGGGCGGTCACGTGGTATGTCGCATGCTGGGATTGGTCGAGCATGTTCGCGTCGGTCAGGGGCATCGGGTTCAGCTTGGCTTCGACGGCGAGCGCGCCCAGCTGATTGTGCGTGAACTTGGAGACAAGAGCGCCCCTCGGATACCACCAATCAGGTGATGGTCCGAGTTGATGACGTTCGCGGCGTGCTCGAGATTGCCCGCTCCTCCAACGGCGCCGACGCCAGCGACACCGCACACGATCGGCCCTATGGAGAGCGGCAGGCCGCCTTCGTCGACCCATTCGGCCACAGATGGGTGATGACCCAGACGCTGCAGGAAGTGGATCCACGTGACTGGGGCGGCGAGACGGTCGTGCCGCGTTGCTTTTCAGGCCCGTCACCTGTCCCAAGTTCGCACTGGCAGATCGGCTATCGGGCGCCCGTCCCGCTCAGGGTTTCGTCTTGCGGGACGAGTGGAGCACCCCCCGCCGTTCAGTGGGACCCGAGAACCGTCGCTCGGGCGCGCTTTCAGGACACAGCCGCCGGCACTTTGCCGTGTGCGTTCCGGCGGGCCGGCTGCGCTTCGTTAGAGTCCGCATGTGCCGGAGTTGCAGCTCGCGCGAGCCGATCACGGCCCGGCAATCTTGGCCTTCGAGCTTGAAAACCGCGGCTACTTCACCGAATCGATCTCCGACCGGGGCGATGAGTACTTCGACCAGTTCGAGGAGCGGCACAACGAGCTATTGGCCGAGCAGGAGGCGGGCGTCGGCGCAAGCTATGTGCTCGTCGACGAGGACGGTGCGGTCTTGGGCCGGTTCAACCTTTACCGCCTAGAGGACGGCGCGGCCGAGGTCGGCTACCGGGTTGCCCAACGGGTAGCCGGCCGCGGGGTGGCCACGGCGGCGGTGCGTGAACTCTGCCAGCTCGCAGCGTCCCGGTACGGCCTGCGCACGCTCAAGGCGGCGACCAGTGACCAGAACGTCGCGTCCCAGCGCGTCCTGATCATGGCCGGATTCGTCCCAGCCGAGGCCGCCGACCCCGCCGACATCGGCGGCAAGCAGGGCAGTTGGTACCGCCGTGACGTCACCGCCGCTGACCCTGATCGTCCATTCCACGCCGGCACATAACAACGGACGCGCTGGCACGACCACGGCACGCGAGATCGGCGTTCTGCACTCCTTCCTCCTCGCCTCCGCCCCCACCCCTTTGGGTCGTCCCGGTTGAAGATCCCCCTGCGGACACTGCTGAGCAGTCCGGAATGCGGTCGTAGACACGTTGAACGGAGGGGCGGCGTGGTCGGCCGGATCTACATGCGCGGAGGTTGCCATACCCCGCACTGTGAACTACAGTTGACACGTAGTTGAGGTCGTCACGTCAGCGACATTCGACCGGTGGTTACGCAAACTCAAAGATCGTCGCGCGGCGGCGCGAGTGCTCGTCCGGATCGACCGGTTGGCCGCCGGTAACCCCGGAGAGGTCAAGCCGGTCGGCCAGGGTGTCTCTGAGCTGCGCATCGAGTATGGCCCTGGATACCGGGTGTACTTCCTACGCGACGGCGACCGACTGATCCTGCTGCTAACCGGAGGAGACAAATCAACCCAGGACGCAGACATCAGGACTGCCCACCGCGTCGCTCGGACCTGGCACCACACGCAAGGAGCGCACGAATGAGCACCGACACCGAAACCTTCGCCCCCTTCGACGCGGCTAAGTACCTGAACACTGTCGAGGACGTCGCTGCCTACCTGGAGGCGATCATCGACGAGGCCGACGATGACCCCACGGCCATCGCCCGAGCACTGGGGTCGATAGCTCGCTCGCGGAACTTCAGCCAGATCGCGCGGCAAGCTGGGATGAGCCGCGAAGGGCTCTACAAGGCACTGTCCGCCGAAGGCAACCCCAGCCTCGCCACCGTCGTCAAGGTGTCGCACGCCCTCGGACTCCGGCTTCACTTCGAAGCCATCGCCTGACCGACAGGATGCGGCAGTCCGCGGTTCGAGAAGTCGCTAGTCCCGCAGGACGGTCCCCCTGCGGGCACGATCGACAAAGGAGGCAGGCGGCCAGGGGCTCAGCTCGTTTCGTTGTCCTTCACGCCCTCGACGAACAGCAGGCGGCGGCTGAGGGCTGTTTCCCGGAGAGCACGAGCCGCGGCGTACTCAGCGGAGTCGTACCAGTCGCGGAGCTTCTCCATCGTCGGGAACTCGACGATGACCACGCGCTGATCAGTCGGCCAGCTGCCCTCCGGGACCTGCGGGTTGGCACCCCGGACTATGTAGCGGCCACCGTGCTGTGCGATCGAGGCACTGGCCAACTCGCGGTAGCGCTGGCCCTGAGCCTCGTCCAGCACCTCGACCTCGGAGATCACGTAGGCAGCCATCTACAGATCATCCCAGGGCCTCGGCGGCCCAGTCAGCCATCGGCATACGAAACGCTCGGCGTACGCTCTCTCGGACGGCCAGAAGGGCGTTGCTGGGCACCGCGCAGTGGCAGGCTGGCTCGGTGGGCGAGGTTGACGTTCCGGCTGGTGTCGGCAAAACCGCGCTCGGTGTGGCGCTGGTCCGCGCGCAGGAGAGCCGTCGCCCTGACCGGTTGTTCGATGATCCATACGCGGAGGCGTTCCTGGCGGCGGCGCCGCGGACCTTTGAGGCCGAGCAGCGCGCCGCGGCTAGAGAAGCCGATGGCATGGCCTCCTGGGGTGCCGCCTTCTGGTCTGCCGCCGTCATCCGCACCCGGTTCTTCGACGACTACCTGCTCGCTGCCACGGCGGGCGGCGTTCGTCAAGTGGTGCTACTCGCTGCAGGGTTGGACACGCGCGCCTTCCGGCTGCCCTGGCCAGACGGCGTGCACCTCTACGAGCTGGACCTGCCCGAGGTTCTGGCCTTCAAGCAGAGGGTCCTGACCGAGCAGTCAGCCACCGGAAGGTGCGAGCGCAGGACGATCGGCGTCGATCTACGCGAGGATTGGGCGGCTCCGCTGCGCCAGGCCGGGCTGGCTACCGGCGAGGCGACGGCGTGGCTGGCCGAAGGGCTGCTCATCTACCTGAGCGCGGACGAGGCGGCGAGGTTGCTCACTCGGGTGAGCGCATTGTCCACCGCGGGCAGTCGCGTGGCGTTCGAGGTCGGGAGCCTCGGAACCGACCGGATGCGCGCGCAGGCCCGGCAGGCGCCGGCGATGCAGCAGTACGTCCAGCTGTGGAAGGGCGGCCTGCCGAACGCGGCTCGCTGGCTCGCCGACCACGGCTGGGCCCCGGAGATCTCCGAGCGCGCAGCAGTGGCGACCAGCTACGGACGCACTCAACCGGGAGTCTCCGCCGGCGGCTTCGTCGCTGCGACACGGACCTGAGGGGAACCGCAGAGCGGCGTCCCACTCGCCGATCGTTTACGGGGACGCTGTCCCGCTGAACCTTCGTCTGCGGCACACGTCATGTCTTGCCCTCCGGCTCGTCGGCCGGAGCTCGAGGGGCGCAAAGCGATGGCCGCGGGCACGGACGACAGGGCAGTCTGGACCCATGCGTCCCGACCTGCGGCTGCGACCGCTCACGGACGGCGACGAGGCCGAGGCACTCGCCGCGCACGCCGAGCTGGCCGCCGACGACTTTTCGTTTCTGCTTGATCATGACACCGCCCGGCCTTGGGTGGAGCATGTGCGACTGCACCGCCGGATGCGCTGCGGGGTGGACCTGCCTACCGACCGGGTCCGCGGGGCTTTCCTGCTGGCCACGGCAGGTGACGACGTCGTCGGGCGGGTGTCAGTCCGGTTCGAGCTCAACGAATGGCTGGCCACCCAGGGCGGCCACATCGGCTACGGCATCAGGCCTGGCCGTCGCCGTCAGGGCTATGCCACAGAGGTCCTGCGGCAGGCCCTCGTTGTGGCGCGCTCGGAGGGCGTCGGCGCCGCGCTACTCACCTGCGACCCGCACAACGAAGCGTCCGCAGCCGTCATTGTTCACAACGGCGGTGTCGAAGACGAGCCGCACACCGACGCCGTGGGGACGACGAAGCGGCGATTCTGGATCGCCTGAGCTCTGCACAGTCGCGACGGTGTGGCGGCCGGTCTGCAGCCGCTCACCGTGCGATACACGCTGTCCGACCGGGGCACGATCGCCTGTGACACAAGATCACAGGCACGTGGTACGACCCCTCCAGCGTCCGGCAGCCCTTTGTCATGCGGGGCGTCCGGCCGATCTGCGGCAGCAGTTCCAGCGATCTCTTCAGGAGGTGGCGAGTGTGGTGACGGCCCGGTCGAGTTCGCTGAGGGTGGCTGCGCCGTAGCCGAGGACGACGGCTGGTCCAGGCCTGGCGGCGGGGTGGGGGGTGGCGTCGTAGTCGTGGAGGTCGGCGAACAGGAAACCGCGGGCGGCGCAGGTCTGGAGCAGGGTCGGCATGTTGGTGTCGGGAGGGAGGTCGATGACGGCGTGCAGGCCCGCGGACGTGCCCCGGAGCCGTAGGGCGGGGTGCGCGGCGAGCAGGCGGGCCAGGTGTCGGCGCCGGTGGGCGTAGTCGCGTCGGGCGCGGGCGATGTGCCGGCGCAGCGCTCCGCCGGCCAGGTAGCCGGCCAGGGCCTGCTGGTCCACGCCGCTGACGGGGGTGCCCAGGTCGAGGCGGGTGGTGAGCAGCGCCGCGCGCAGCCGTGGTGGGGCGAGCAGGTAGCCGGCGCGCAGCCACAGGCTGAGGACTTTGGAGAACGTGCCCAGGTGCGCGACCCGTTCGGCCGGGTCGAGGCTGGCCAGGGCGGGGAGGGGGGCGGCGCCGAAGCGGAACTCGCTGTCGTAGTCGTCCTCGATGAGCACCGCGTCGTGCGAGCGAGCCCAGTCGAGCAGGGCCAGGCGCCTGCCCACCGGCAGGCTCGCGCCCAGCGGGTACTGGTGGCTGGGGGTGACCAGCACCAGCCGCGGCGCGACCGGCAGAGCCGCCAGCCGCTCGACGCGCAGCCCCTGGTCGTCGACGGGGACGGGTTGGAGAGCGCATCCGAGCCGGGTTAGCACACGCCGAGCGGCGGGGTATCCGGGGTCCTCGACCGCGACCGGGCGCGGTGAGCAGCCCAGGGCGTGCACCACGAGCGCGAGCCCGTCGCTGGTCCCGGCGGTGATGAACACGTCGGCGGGGTCGGCGGGCAGCCCGCGGGCGGCCCGCAGGTGCGCGGCGACCTGCTCGCGCAGCTCGGGCAGACCCTGCGCAGGGGGTTCCAGTGCAGGAACGCCGCGGGCGGCCGCCTGCCGCCAGGCAGCGCGCCACGCGCCGTCGACCAGGCGGCTCGTGTCCGGCTGCCCGGGCCGCAGGTCGACCTGATCGGGCGGCGGCGGCCGCTCGGGCGACGCCGTCGGCTGCGCCGAGAGCCGGAGGAGCCCCGGGGCGGGCTGCACCCGTGCGCTGATGTACGTGCCGGAGCCGTGCCGGGCCTGCAGGTAGCCCTCGCCGCTCAACTGCTCGTACGCGGCCAGCACTGTGCTGCGCGCGATACCGAGCTGGAGCCCCAGCAACCGGGTGGGCGGCAGCCGAGCGCCCGGAGCCAGCAGCCCTCCCAGCACCGCCGCGCGCAATGCCTCCGCGAGCTGCTGGTGGAGCGGCGTGGCGCACGCCCGGTCTAGGGCCAGGGGGAGGTCGAGCTCGACGCGGGGCCGCACTTCTGCACCTGCCTGTCCGAGTGGTCTGGCCGGATTGCACAGTAGTGGCTCTGCCACGCCGACCACTCGACGGTGAAACTGCTCAGCATGGAGCCGCTCCCCGTCACCGACCGAACCCGGATCACCCGCCGCGCCGAGCGCCAGGCCACCGACCGGCAGGCGCTCTACGACGTGCTGGACGCGGGACTGGTCGCCCACATAGGCCTGGTCCGCGACGGGCTGCCCGTGGTGCTCCCCGTCGGCTACGCCCGCAGCGGCGACTACCTGCTGCTGCACGGCTCCACCGGCGGCGGCCTGCTCCGCGCCGCGACGGACGGCGCTCCGCTGGCCGTGACCGTCACCTTGCTCGACGGGCTGGTCTACGCACGCTCGCTGTTCGACAGCTCGATGAACTACCGCAGCACCATGATTTGCGGCAGCGCCATGCCGCTGCACGGCCAGGACAAGATCGAAGGGCTGCGTCAGCTCTCCGAGCACCTCATGCCCGGCCGCTGGGCAGAGGTGCGGCCCCCTACGACCCGTGAGCTCGCCGCCACCCTTGTCCTCCGCCTGCCCCTCGACGAAGCCAGCGTGAAGATCCGCGCCTCCGGCGCCACCACCGACCCCCAGGACGGCGAGGCCCGTGACGTGTGGGCCGGCGTGCTGCCCCTAACCGTCTGCGCCGGGGCTCCAGCAGCCAGCCAGGACACGCCCGGGCACATCAACCCGCCCGCCAGCGTGCACACCGCACGACAGCGGCACTCGGTCGGCCTCGAGTCGCCGTAGGAGCACGCCCGCGTCGACGTCGTGCCCGACCGTCAAGGCCGGCCGCTGCTGCCCGAGCTGACACGCACCCGGCCCACCACGCAACCGCAGCGCCAAGCTGGCAGAGGTGTGGCGGCAGCGCGTCCCGCTGACCGTTCGTCATCGGGACAACCCTCTTCGCGCCACGCCTGCGCGGTTCCGGCCAGCCGCCGCCGAACAGCGTCTCTGACTGCTACCGGAACGAGGTCGGACATGCCTCGGCTCCGCGACGGGCCTCGACAGGACCCGTTCCTGGAGGTCTCACCCGTGTCGTTGGGCGAGCCCTGAGCGGACAAAACGCGAGGGTCATGTGCCGGCTGCCTGTGGTACGCCGCGAGCGTCCACCAGGATGAGGGCATGACCTGGGCGCAGGCGGTTGCACGGTTCTCCAGTCTCATGCTGTCCGCGTTGTCCACGGGCGTGTTCTTCGGTACCCGAACCAGTCTGGGACCCTCCACCAAGGACTTCACGCCTTCCACCTACGTCGAGGTGCAACAGGCGACTATCCGCAACCTGCGGCCGGTGATGGGAGCGTTGCTGCCGGCAGCCGTAGTCGCGAACGCTGTCGTGGTGATTCTGTCGCGGCGGGACGCTCGCTCAACGGCGTTCCGGCTCGCGTCCGGCGGTCTGGCCGCGCAAGTGGCGGCCTTGACGCTCACAGCGGCGATCGAGCTGCCGATCAACGCTCAGGTTCTGACCTGGGCCCCGGACGAACCGCCGCACGGCTGGGAGGCCACCCGGAACCGCTGGGCCTGGGTGCACACCGCCAGAACAACTAGTTCCCTCGTCGGCCTGACCTGCCTGACGGGTGCCGCCTTGAGCGATCACTCGTCCCAGTAGCGGATCGTCCACCGCGACGGACCAACAAGCTCATCCCCTTCCTCTGGTGATGTTCCTGTCCGCTCACCCGATCGTCGGTCGAACATCGTTGTGTGGGACTACGAAGAACTCTGGGAGGTGTACTCCGGGCCAGCCCAGCCGTGGGTACGGATGTGTGAGTTGCGCGAGCATCCGGGTGAACGCGGGGCCATCGTCGCCGAGTGCGGCGAAGTAGTCGCGATCGACGTGCTCGACGGCGGCGTTGGCGCGGTTGGCCAGATCGACACCGGCCCGGGTCGCGGCCAGTGCTCGAGCTCGGGCGTCGGTGGGGTGTGGCTGGCGTTCGACGAGCCCCTTGGCCTCGAGGTTGCGCAGCACCTGGGAGGTCATCATCGGGTCTGCTCCGGCGTGTTCTGCCAGTTGGCGCTGGGTGACCGGGTGGTCGCCCTGGCGCCAGGCGAGGGAGGCGAGCAGGACGAACTGCACGTGGGTGAGGTCGAACGGGCGTAGCGCGGCGCGTTGGGCCGCCTGCCATGCGTTAGTGACCCGCCACAGGAGCAGACCGGGGCTGAGGTCGGCGTCGGTGAACTCGCTGTGCAAGGCCCTGCTCATGCCGCCAGTGCCTTACGCGCTGGGCGTGTGTGCGGACCGGGCACGGGCGGCCGCGAACAGCTCGTCCATGGTGATCGGGAAGTCGCCGCCGATCTGAGGCCCCAGCTCCGGGCCGACCTCGTCTGCGCCGGGCCCGTGGATCTCGAGCCGGTGGGTGACGCGGGTGCCGCTCGGCAGCGCGTCGAGGGTGTGCCGGAACAGCAGTGTCAGGTCGCCGAACCGGGTGCTGTCCGCGTAGCTGCGCCCCTCGTCGAGCTCGACGATCACTGAGCGCATCGTGTCCTGCCCTTGCGGGGTCACGGACACCTCGGTGCCGACAGCGAAGGGGCCGTGCAACTCGAAGTGGTCGCTGTGCTCGCCCAGCGGAGTGCCGCTGTGCAGGTCCCGCAGCGCCGCCCAGATCGCGGCAGGCTGGACGTCGGTAATCGCAGTGTGCTCGGTCGTCCACATGCGCTCGCTCCTCAGCAGTAGTAAGCGCGCTTAACATGTCATGATTGCGGTGCGCGGGCAAGTGGCCCGTCCGCCGTTGGGCCGCTCGATGGGCGCGCCGCAGGTTGGTCCCCAGGCAGAAGCTGCTGTGGCAGCCCCCCGACAGACACACGTGGTGGTCCCGGTGACCGATCGGCCTACGGAGCCTCGACTCGCCGCGTCGAGTGACGTTCTATATGGCGTTGCCGCGGTGTCGAGCCGCGAGTCTGTCCGAGCAGATATCTCACCCGTCCCTTGACCACTTACGAATGTGTTAGTAATCTTGGTCTTGTGGTGGACACGGCAGCGACGGCGAGCCTCCTGGGTGATCCGACCCGGGTGCGGATCCTCGACGCGCTGAGCAGCGGCCCGATGCGCACGGCGGAGCTCGCGGCAGCGACGGGTATGACCCCGGCCGCGTTGAGCCGGCATCTGAACCTGCTGCGCAAGGCCGAGATGGTTGCGCGGAGGGACGTCGCCGACGACGGACGGGGCCGTGCCTACGAGCTACGGCCAGCGGCGCTGGACGCCTTCGCCGGATGGCTGCGCTCGACCAGTTGGGCCGGCGAGCTGGCGGCAGTCTCCGCTCAGCCGCAGGCCCGTGAACTGCTCACCCGCATGGGCGGGTTCCTCGACGCGTTTGCCGTAGCCGACACCGCCTTCTTCGAGCGTCACCTGCGCTCCGACGCCGTGTTGGTGTTTCCCGGCATGTCTCGTCCGTTCGACAAGCAGGGCTGCATCGACTCGGTCGCCTCCCACCCGCCGTACCGGCGGCACCACATCCTCACCGAGCCGGTAGTGCGGTGGCTGGGAGTGGCCACCACCGTCATCACCGTCACCGCCGAGGTGGCCACCGCCGCCGACGACACCGCCCGCCCCACCTTCATCACCGCGGTCATGACTGAGGGCGACCCCTGGCAGCTCGCGCACCTGCAGTGGACCCCAGCAGCACCGACCGCAGAAAGGAACTTTCGATGACTGACCTGACCGAGGCCGCGTCCCCGACCCGGGTGGTGTCCTACGCCGGGGGAGTAAACCCCAACGCGTCGCGGGCTTTCTACACCGAGGTACTCGGTTTTAACGTGGCGATGGAAGACCCGGTGCTCGGACTCACCTCGCCGGCCAACCACAACGCCCAGGTCCTCATCCCGCCAGACGGATTCGAAGACCCCCAGCCGCGATTCGGGGTCGACCTCGGCAACCCGAAGGCCGTCGACGCCGCGCACGCCGCCGCGGTCCGACGCGGGCTGCGCGTCGTCTACCCGCTCACCGACGAGCCGTGGGGGGTGCGGCGCTTCTTCGTGGAGGACCCGGCCGGGACGGTCATCAACGTGCTCGCCCACACAGCGGGCAGGACACCCAACATCCGGCCTCGCCTCGTCGTCGAGGACGTGGACGCCGCCATCGCGTACTACGAGCGATACGTCGAAGCCGCACCCGGCCCTCGGTATGCCGAACCGTCCGGACTGGTGGTACACGCCGAAGTCCAGATCGGGGACAGCACCATCTCGCTCACCCAGGCCCACGACGACTACCGCCTCTACTCGCCCGAAACCGCGGCCAGCTCACCGGTCCTGCTGACCCTGACGGTCGCCGACGCGTCCGCGGTCGGTGCCGCCATGGTCAAAGGCGGCGGAACGGTCATCGTCTCCATCGAAGACCGCCCCTGGGGAAAGCGGGAAGGAAGAATCAGAGACCCGTTCGGCCACCTCTGGGTCATCAGCCAAGACCTCACGCCGACGTCCTAGTGATTCCGACCAACACGGTCGAACCATCATCACTCCCGGTCCCAGTAGTCGATCGCCTATGACACAAGCGGGCAGCGGTACACCGCTGATCGGTTCCCGGCGGTATGTCGCTCAGTTCAGCGGTTCAGGTGTTGGCCGATCTGCCGGTATCCGGGGTGGACGCCGGGGGTGAGTTCTTGTTGATCGGCGATGCGGCTGAGTAGGTCGACGAGTTGGGCGTGTTCAGACTCGTCCAGTTCTTGGCACAAGTCGCGGTCGTGTGTTTGGGCGAGCCCGCCGACTCGCGGTGGTGTGCGAGCTGGCCAGCCTGTCCGCCGCTACTGGCGCGGTCACCCCGTTGCTGCCGTTCGGTCGGTTCGCCACGATGGGCTGGCTGCTCGCCCTCGCCGTGACGCAGTCCAGTCCAGTCCAGTCCAGTCCAGTCCAGTCCAGTCCAGCCCAAAGCAGCGGTGACCATGGCCGCCGCAATAGACATCTCTGCCGGCCTGGCCGGGCGGGTCGCCCTGGTCACCGGCGGATCCCGGGGCATCGGCGCCGCCACCGCCGCCCAACTCGCCTCCCATGGTGCGCTGGTCGGCGTCGGGGGCCGCGACCAGGCGGCGATCGACCGGGTCGTCGACCGCATCCGCGCCGACGGCGGCCGGGCGGTGCCCGCGCCGGCTGAGGCCACCGATGTCGACGCGGTGGCCCGCGCTCACAGCCGGCTCACCGGACAGTTCGGCCCGGTCGAGCTGCTCGCCGCCTTCGCCGGCGGCAACGGCCGCCCACGACCCACCGAAGAAGTCGAACCCGAGGAATGGCGCCGGGTCATCGAGGGCGACCTCACCACCACGTTCCTGGCCATCCGGGCCGCCCTCCCAGCCATGATCGAGCGTGGCCGGGGCGCGATCGTGACCATGTCCTCGGCAGCCGGCCGCCAACCCAGCCAGGCCGCCGCGGCCTATGCCGCGGCCAAGGCCGGGGTCGCCATGCTCTCCAAACACCTGGCCGCCGAGATGGGACCGCGCGGCATCCGCGTCAACTGCCTCGCACCCTCCGCCGTCCTCAACGAGAAGATGGCCACCGCCATGACCGACGAACAGCGCGATCACCTGGCGGCCGCCTTCCCGCTGGGTCGCCTCGGCCAGCCCGACGACGTCGCCGCCGCCGCGGTGTTCCTACTCTCCGAGCACGCGTCCTGGCTCGCCGGCGTCACCCTCGACGTCAGCGGCGGCCGAATCATCATGTAACCGCAGACGCAGGCGCGCATCCACCGCAACGAGACGATCGACCTGATCGACCACCTCGCACAGGCTGCCGACGCCACGACGCCGAGCTGCTGGCCAGGCTCGACCGCCCCACCGGCCGTCTCCTGCGTCACCTCGTGCGCACATCAAGCACGGCCCCGGCCGGCGTCCCGAAGACCGTTGGCTACCGGGACGAGTTGATCAACCTCGCCGTGATCATGCGAAGGGGTCGGTCGCGGCCCGAAGAGCGCGGTGGGCAGAGCCGACGGCCGGCTGCCCATGTCCGAAGCAGGCGGTTTCGACGTCGAGCGCGACGAGGCGTTGAAGTGACTGCCAGGCCTGGGCGCGATCGGTGTTGAAGGGCCCGAGCACGACGTTGCCTTGGTGCTCGGCGATGATGTCGCCGGTGAGCAGCAGCCCGGCGGCGGGCAGGTGCAGGGCGATGCTGCCGGGCGTGTGACCGGGGACCGAGAGAACCACGGCTCCGTCACCCAGGTCCAGTGCGTCTTGATCGCCGACCTCCTGGTCGACGCGGCAGGCAGGCGCGGGCTGTAGGTCTGCGGCGACGACGGCGTGCAACTGCTGCTCGGCAGGAGTGAAAACGGGGGGCGGGCCGGGCTGGTCACCGCGGACGAAGGCAGCGTCAGCACCTCCGGAGACGACCGTTGCCTCGGCCCAACCGCTCAGGTCGGCCGCCGCCCCAGCGTGGTCGTCGTGGAAGTGCGTCAGGACGATGCGCCGTAGTTCCTCGCGCGGCATCCCCAGCGTCTCCATCGCCGCCCTGATCGCGGGTCCGCTGCCTGGGGGGCCGGTGTCGATGAGCGTGACGCCGCTGTCGTCACGCCACAGGTAGGCGTTGCTGATGCCCAGCGGCAGCAGGTGCAGCCCGGGAGCAACCTCGACGATGTCCACGGTTCCGACGCTAGAGGCTCGAGGCGTCGTCATCGCCTCGTTTCGCTGCGCGGAGAACGGTTTAGGCGGCTAGCGGCAGATCCGAGCAGCGCAGCCGCGGTAGCGGCCACTTCGCAAGCTCCCACTGCGCCGCTTGCAGCAAGTCGACCAGGTCCAGGCCCAGCGCGCCGCAGATCGCTGCCAGCACCTCCGACGACGGCTCCCTGCGGCCACGTTCGACCTCGGACAGGTGCCCGAGCGAGCCGCCGGCCGCCTCAGCCACCTCCCGCAGCGTCAAGCCGCGTTCCAGCCGCGCGCACGGCGGAGGCACTGCCCGATCACCCAGCGAAGTAGCACTCGTGCAGAGTGCCAGACCACCACCTCCGTGGTACTCCCGCTGGCGCGGAAGGTGTGAAAGAGCAGCAGCGATCGGCGTCCCAGCAACCGATCGGTCAGCGGGCGTCCTGACGCGTGCTGTTGGGCGAGGCGAGCCCACCAACTGGGCGATGTCGGAGGCGGCGCTGAGCAATGCTTGGAACCTGTGGACGGGCCAGCCGAAGCGGCTGACCTGCCAGGAGGGGTCGTACCCTCCCGGTGATCTTCTGGTCCTCAAGCAAGATCGGCGCGCCAACGCCGGTCGGAAGGGTACGACCCGTGCTCAATTTAGTCCCCGAGCAGTGCGATGTCCCGGGCCCGGCGGCCGCTTCGTCGCTCATCGATGAGGTCGTCCGGCAGGGCGCCCGACGGATGCTGACCTCGGCCGGCGCGGTGCAGGTCCAGGCGCCGCGCGTCAACGACAAGCGGGTCGACCCGGACACCGGTGAGCGGGCCCGCTTCGCCTCGGCGATCCTGCCGGCCTGGTGCCGCAAGAGCCCGAAGGTCACCGAGGTGCTGCCGCTGCTGTATCTGCATGGGCTGTCGACCTGGGACTTCGGCCCCGCCCTGGGCCAGTTCCTGGGCAGCTCGGCCGGCCTGTCTGCGCCGGTGAGTCGCCCGGTTGTGCGAGACCTGGCAGGGCGAGCAGCGCGCTTTGACCGGCCGGGACCTGTCCGGGGTGGACTACGTCTACGTCTGGGCTGACGGCATCCACCTCACCGTCGGCCTGGCCGACGAGCGGCTGTGCCTGCTGGTGCTGATCGGGGTGCGGGTCGATGGCCGCAAGGAGCTGATCGCCCTGTCCGACGGCTACCGCGAGTCGGCCGGGTCGTGGGCCGACCTGCTGCGCGACTGCGCCCGCCGCGGGATGCGCGCCCCGGTGCTCGCGGTCGGCGACGAAGCGCTGGGGTTCTGGGCCGCGTTGCGCGAGGTGTTCCCGCAGACCGCCGAGCAGCGCTGCTGGTTCCACAAGACGTCGAATGTCCTGTCCGCCCTGCCCAAGTCGGCCCACACCGGGGGCGAAGAAGGCGCTCGCGGAGATCTACCAAGCCGAGGACAAAGACCACGCCAGGAAGGCCGCGGCAGCGTTCGCCGACGCCTACGGCACCAAGTGGCCCAAAGCCGCCGGTAAGATCACCCGCGACCTCGCCGAGTTGCTCGCGTTCTACGACTATCCCGCCGAGCACTGGATCCACCTGCGGACCACCAACCCGATCGAGTCGACGTTCGCGACCGTGCGGCACCGGACCAAGCTCACCGCGGACCCGGCAGCAAGGCCGCCGGGCTGGCCATGGCGTTCAAGCTCATTGAGGCCGCCCAAGCCCGCTGGCGCGCCGTCAACGCACCCCACCTGGTCGCCCTCGTCCACGCCGGCGCCGTCTTCCACGCCGGCCAGCTCGTCGAACGACCCGACGAGCAGCACCACAACCAGCCCAACCCCGCCGCTGAAAAGTCAGACCCAGCAGCCGCCTAACGATCTTCATCCACAGGTCTTGACTATTGCTCCGCCTGCCGTGCGCATGGCCGCCGCCGGACCGCGAGGCTCGAGGACAGCGTCAATGATCCGGCCGATCGTTTTCCGCCACGGACACCAAGCACTACCAGTACGAGGAGAAAGTTCAAGTCGGCTCCGCCAAGCGTCGATGAAAGCCCAAACTATCGGACGCCGGGACGAAAGGCCGAGGTGGAGTCACGTCAACTGCGGTACTTCGTTGCGGTCGCCGAGGAGCGGAATTTCCGCCGGGCGGCAGCAAGAGAAGGCGTCACTGCCTCTACGCTGGGCTCGCAGATAGCCGCGCTTGAGAAGGAACTCGGCGGTCGATTATTTCTCCGCACCACTCGGCAGGTGAGGCTTACTGCTTTGGGGCAGGTTCTACTTGTTGAGGCACGGCGCTGCATTGCGGCCCTAGATCGGGCGCAGGAGGCGGTTCGGTCGGCTGTTCAGGGCCAGCTTGGTGTGCTGCGGCTTGGCGTGCCAGTGACCGGTAACCCGTCGCTGCTTGACGCTGTTCTGCGCAGGTGCATCGAGCGCTATCCCAGCCTGCGGGTTGACGCACACCTCGGATACTCGGCGCGTCATGCCCAGGCGTTGCTCGGCAACGACCTTGACGCCGCCGTTGTCTATGGAGCACCGAGGCAGACGTTGGAACTGAGCTACCAGCGACTGGCGGACGTCGAACTCAAACTAGCCATCTCTGTCGAGAGCCCTCTCGCCGGGGAGAACTGTGTCCGGCTTGACGGTCTGGGGGACCTTGTCTGCGTAGCTGGGCATACCCCGGCGATGGTCGCTTGTCTGTTGGAAGCGGCAAGCCAGGACCCGAAGACGCCGGCCATCGATTGACCGGTGGAACCGCACGTGCGTACGGAAATTTGCTCTTGTTAACCACGAGCCTGAGGGTGTCAACTCAGCGGGGTCGGGAGGTCAGCACTAGCACACCCTGGAGTGTGAGGAATGCGGCTCGCGGAGGCAGGGTTCACATCCGCCGCCGGCGCCTGTCGTCGCGCGGTCTTGCCTGCTGTACTTCTCGTATGCGTACTCGCCGCCGGATGCGGAAACTCTGCCCCGGGTCTGGTGCCGATCACGAACCGAGCACCTGCGCTGCCAGCCCTACCGAGTCAGCCATCCCTGCCACGGCCTCCAGGTCCTGCAACCGAGGCAACGGCAGCCGCAGTCACCGCCTACCGGGGGTACTGGGACGACGCTGTCTACGCCAACGCCCACGCCGGCTACTGGAACGACGCTGCGCGGGCGAGCCTTGGAGTAGGCGGCTCGCTCTTCACCTTGTTCTCGAAACACGCAACTGGCAATGCCTTCGAGCAGCAGCGCATTGCCATCTACCGTGCCGACAAGAGCGGCGAGTTCTCAGAAGGCATGCCTATGCCCCATCCAATCATCCAGAACTCAGGCCCCGCAACTACCCCGACGGAAGTCCGGATAACTGACTGCCTGGACGCCACGAATTGGCTTGTGCACCAGCGTACATCGGGGGCGCTCGTCGACAATCAGCCGGGGCTAAGGCACGCCTTGCGGGCCACAGTTGTTCATGACAATGCTGGTTGGCGGGTGCGCGATTTGAGCGCGTCCGGCACTATGAGATGTTGAAGCTCCCCGTGTACCTGTCCACAGGTATCTTCATCGGGCTTGCTGTCGGCGTGGCTCAGCCGTCCTTGGCAAAGGACACCTTCGCCCCTGATGGCTACGGCAGCGTAAGTCCCTTACCGGCCGGCGCCCTCCTGACCGTCGGAACCGATCCGTCTGTACCGATCACGGCCGGGGTCGGGGCGGCGGAAGGGCAACAGGGGGGACTCGACCACGCCTCGCTGCCCGTGGCCGCGGCTCCCGCGCAACCGGCGGGTTCAGGGCCAGCGAATGCTGAACCTTCGGGTGGGTCAGGAAGCGGCTGTGTTCTGACATTGTCCGATCTGCCGCAGACCCAGCCTGGAGGGGCCTTCTACGACGTGGCATGCCCGGCGGCGGACGGCAACCTGCCGTCTGGCCTGCAGTCCCAAGGCACCCTGTGGGTTGCGAATGGGCCTGTGGGTGCTGTAGGGCGCGCGGCGGCGCCCGTTGCGTTGCCGCCACCGGCGGTGGTTCTGGCTCGTGAAGCGGCCGACCAGTTGTTGCTGCCTGCTCCTCGTCTTGAGACGAGTCCCGCCGCCGACCGGGATCAGGTCGTGGGCTTCCCAACGTGGCTGTGGCTCGACCCGGCGTCGTTCTCGCCGCGTACCAAGACGGTGGCGGTGCCGGGGGAGTCGGTCACGGCCAGGGCGATACCGGTGTCGACCAGCTGGGTGTTGGGCGACGGTTCGACGCTGACCTGCACCGGCGCCGGCACCCCCTACACCCCGGCTGTTGCGCCGACGGCTGCGTCCCCGGACTGTGGCCACACCTACCTGGGGCCTTCGTTGGGGGAACCCGGGGGCCGTGATCCGGTGACTGTGACGACCCGCTGGCAGATCGACTGGGCCGGCGCCGGCCAAGCCGGTGTGCTACCCGAGCTGTCACGGACCGCTGTTGGCAGCCTCCGCGTCGCCGAGGTCCAAACGCTCAACTCGTAACTCTGGCAACGGATTGACCTGAAGGAGTTGGATGCGCACCGCCCTTTTCCGTTCCGCCGGGGCACCGGCTGCGCCCAACGGACACGCCGGTTCCGCGTCGGCTACTGCTGGCGCTGAAGCCACCAGCGCCAGCGCCGGCTCGACACGTCTCGCCGCTCTGGCGCCCCGGCGTCGCCCAGTGCTGTGGATGCTCAGCGTCGCCCTTGCCGCAGGCGGCGCTCTGCTGGCGCTGGATGCTGCCCGCTCAGCCGGTCACAAGAACGCGGTCCTGGTCGCCGTCCGCGACGTCGGCGCCGGCGAGCAGATCACCCCCGCCGATGTGGCCGTCGTACACGTCTCAACCGATCCCGGCCTGCGCACCGTGCCAGCCGGTGACCAGCCCTCGGTGGCCGGTTCGGTCGCTGCAGTCGACCTCAAAGCCGGCAGCCTGCTAAGCAGTGCGGAGCTTGCTGGCACCGCTACCCCGGCAGCCGGCACCGTCCTGGTCGGTCTAGCGCTCAAAGCGGGCCAGCTACCGGCACGGGAACTGTCCCGAGGAGACCGGGTGCTCATCGTGGCTACCCCCGGCCAGCAAGACCCTGCCAACCTGGCGCAACCGGGCCGTCCCGGTACCTACGGCGCCGTCGTGCAGGACAGTGCGCCAACCGCCGCCGGTGACGGCAGCACCGTCGTTGACGTCGTCGCCCCGCAGAACACCGCCCCCGCGTTGGCAGCCGACGCCGCCGGCGACCACATCGCCGTCCTGCTACTTCCCCGCCGATGAGCTGCCGATGAGCCTGATCGCGCTGGCAGCAGCCAAATCCGCCGGCGTGACCACCAGCGCCCTCGCCCTAGCCGGAGTGTGGCCAACACCGGTGCTGCTCGCCGAGTGCGATCCTGCCGGAGGTGACATCAACGCCGGGCTGCTGCGCGGCGCCCAGCCGGCCGGAGCTCTGCTCGACCTTGGGCTAGCAACCCGTCGGGGCCTGACCCCAGAGCAGTTCTGGGACCACACCGTCACCTTGTCCGAGGACAGCACGGTCCGGCTGCTTCCCGGACTGGCCGACCCGGCCCAGCACCCGGCCCTCACCCCAGCCTGGCCGCTGCTGATCCGCATGCTGCACGCCCTCGACTCGCCCCCACCTACCGGCTCGGCTGAATCAGTCGCAGACCGCGGGTGGGATGTGCTCGCGGACTGCGGCCGGCTCGCGCCCGCCACACCGATGGGACTGCTCGGCGCCGCCGACCTGGTTCTGCTGGTGCTGCGGCCGCGGTTGGCTCACGTCGCACACACCCGCAGCCGGCTGAGCGCGCTGCGCAGCCAAATCGCTGAGCACTCGGACGGCCCGCCCCCTGAGCTGAAGCTGCTGCTCGTGGGTACCAGCCCCTACCCGGCAGCCGAGGTCGCGACCGCATTGGACCTGCCCGTCGCCGGTGTCCTGGCAGACGACCCGCCCGCTGCCGCGGTACTGGCCGGCCTCGCCGGGCATCGTTCCCGGGTTGAACGCTCACCGCTGATGCGCACCGCCCACCGGGTCGCAGCCGACCTGCACCACGCCGTCCACGCCCACCCCCAGTCGACGGCCGACGACCAGGATCCGTCGGAAGGCGATATCCCAGCCGTGCCGGTGCTGGCGGAACGGCCATGACCGGCTGGCCATTCCCCGTCCAGACCGACGGTGACGCCCAGCCTGCAGCGAGGCGTCTACGACCCGCTGACCTGTCCGGCCTGCCCGGGGCTCACCGGTCCCGGGGCGGACCGGCCGACATCGGGGGACCGGTTGGTGGGCTACCGGCCGGTCGAGCCGGCCTTGACGGGGGCGAGCTTGCCGACCGGCAGGTCGTGCGGACGCTTCGGGACGCCGCCTCCGAGCTGCTCGCCACCGCCGAGGCTGCTCGCGCTGACCGGCTCTCGGGCGAGCATCGGCGGGCGCTCGCAGCAGACTGCATCGCCCAGGGCGTCGGAGCCTGGGTAGCCGAGCAGGCCCGCAGCGGGCACGCCCCGACTGCGGCACTCGAGCAGCGCCTGGCACGTGCCGTGTTCGATGCCATGTTCGGGCTGGGCCGCCTGCAGGCCTACGCCGACCTGCCTGACGTCGAAAACATCGACGTCTACGGAACCGACCCGGTCTGGTTGTCCTACTCCGACGGGCGAGTCGAACAGGGCGAGCCGGTCGCCGACACCGACGCCGAACTCGTCGAGCTGATCCAAGGCTTCGCCCGCTACCTGGGGCACACCCCCCGCACGTTCTCACCGGCAACACCGCTGCTGCGGATGCGGGTCGCCGGCGGCCATCGCCTGACCGCCGCCATGACAGTCTCAGCCCGTCCGCAGCTGACCCTGCGCAAACACCTACTCGTCGACGTCACCCTCGATGACCTGATCGAGCTGGGCACCCTGGACCCCGCCCTGGCGGCCTTTCTGCGGGCGTGTGTACGGGCCGGTAAGAACCTGCTGATCAGCGGGGCGATGAACGTCGGCAAGACGACGCTGCTGCGGGCGCTCGCGAACGAGCTCGACCCAACCACCAAGATCTCAACGCTGGAAACTGAGTACGAACTGGCACTGCACCAGCTGCCCCACCGGCACGGCCGGGTCGATGCCTACGAAGAAATCCAGGACAACGCCGAAGCCGCCGGCGGTCTGTCACTGCCCGAACTGGTCACCCATGCGCTGCGGACCTCGGCGCAGTGGACCATCGTCGGGGAGGCCCGCGGCGCCGAGATCGTGCCGATGCTGCAAGCCATGTCGGCGGGCAACCGGTCGATGAGCACCATCCACGCCGCCACCGGCAGGGCGGTACTGAACCGGATCGTGTCCCTAGCCGGGATGGGACCGGCCCCGCTGGGTGCCGACACCGCCTATCGGCTGACCAGCGACGCGGTCGACTTCATCGTCCACCTCGAACTTTCCGACCAGCAGTCGGCTGCCGGCCGGCGCCGGGTGGTCAGCAGCGTGCTGGAAGTGCTGGAGGTCGGCGACGCCGGGCTTCCAGCCCTGAATGAAATCTTCGTCCCCGGCACCGACCGGCGGGCGGTTCCGGGCTGTGCGATCGCCTGCCTGCCCGACCTGATACACGCCGGGCTTGATCCCACCGACCTGTTCGCCCCTGCCTCGAGCTCGCCGCGGGGGACAGGTCGACGCCGACAGCCGACCGGACCACGCACCCCCCTCCCGCAGGTATCCATCGCCGCTTCCAACCCTGCGCCGACGTCGTGGCCCCCACCGGATACCCGACAGCCGGATACCCGACAGCCGGATGCGCGGCAGCCGGCTGCTGGCAGGCGCTGGTGAGCGCCCTCGCCGGCCTCGGCGGTGCGCTGGCCGGCCTCGGTCTGATCCTCACCGCCGTGACCGTCACCCTCAGTCGAGCACCGCAGGCTGGCCCAGCGGCCGCGGGGCTGCCCCCGAGGCGCATGAGCCGACCGGCCCGACCCGTGACCGCTCGGCCGACCACGCTGATGCTCCGCCGTTTGCTGCCTGCCGTGCTGGCGGCAGGGGTCGTCGGCGGGCTCACCCGCTGGCCAGTCGGAGCCGTGCTGGCAGCGGTAGCCGCGGCCGGCCTGCCGCGCCTGCTAGGCGGCGGCAAAGCCGCCGAACGCAACAACGCCCGGCTGCAGGCGTTGGCGGACTGGACCCGCCGGCTCGCTGACAGCATCACCGCCGGGGCGGGGCTGGAAGAGGCGCTGGTTCGCAGCGCGCGGACCGCGCCCGCGCCGCTGGCGGTCGAGATCGGCGCGCTGGCCCACCGACTACGAGCCCATCTTCCTACCGAACTGGCCCTGCGGGCGTTCGCCGACGACGTCGACGACGCAGCAGGCGACCAGGTCGCCGCCGCGCTGTTGCTCGCTGCCCGCCGCCAAGGCCGCGGAGTAGTCACAGTGCTAGCCGACCTGGCGGACACGGTCGCCAAGACGGTGGCGGCCCGCCGGGAAGTCGAAGCCGACCGGGCCAAGCCTCGCAACTCGATGCGGCAAGTCATCGCCATCACCATCGGGTTCACCTTCGCCTTGGGGGTGCTGAACCCGGGGTATGCGGGTCGGTACGGCACCCCGGCGGGTCAGGCGGTGCTGGCCCTCGCCGGCCTGATCTACATCGCCGGCTGCTGGTGGATGGCCCAGTTGGCCCGCACCCCACCCACCCCGCGGTTCCTACCCCCAACCTCGGCGGCAACCGGCCCGGCAGAACACCAGGTGCACCAGCCGGCGGAACAGACTCCCACCAGACCTCCGACAGGGCGGGGGCGAGGGTGAACGGCTACCTTGCCGCTGCGACCGGCGGCGCTGTGGCTGGCGGCGGACTGGCCAGCGCCGCCAGGTGCTTGCTGCCAGCACCACCACCGCGGCTGACCGCCGCGCTGGCTGCCCTCGAAGCAACCCACCGGCCAGCGCCGGGCGGGACCGGAACGTGGGGGCCGGCAGGAACGGCAGCCGAGTCAGGCTGGACTCAGCGTGCGGGTCGCCTGCTGGCCCGCGCTGTTCCTTCCCTGATTGGCTGGAGGACCCGTCCGGCGGACCTGGCTATCCTCGACCTGCCGGCACAGACCCTGCTGGGCCGCCAAGGCCTGCTCGCCCTGTTCGGGCTGCTGCTCCCCAGCCTTGCGATGGTTCCGCTGCTCGCCGTCGGGGTGAGGCTGCCGTCCACCATCCCCGCTGCAACCTCGCTGCTGAGCGCGGCCCTGTTCTTTCTGGTTCCGGCGTCCGAGGCGCGGGACCGCGCCGCCCGGGCCCGAACTGAGTTCCGAGCCGCTCTCACCGCCTACTTCGACCTGGTCGCCTTGGAACGGGCTGCCGGCGGCGGCGCCGCCGACGCGTTGACCCGAGCTGCCGACATCGGCAGCGGCTGGGTCTTTCGCCGCCTCGCCGCCGCCTTGGCATCCGCTCAGTACGCCGGCAGCACACCCTGGGAGGCGCTGTCCCGGCTCGGGGTGACACTGGGCGTCGACGAACTCGCCGATCTCGCTGACATCGTGGCCACTGCAGGTGAAGGCGGCAATGCCATCTTCACCTCCCTGGTGGTCAAAGCAGACTCGCTGCGCAGCCAGAGCCTGACCGACGCCAATGCACTCGCCAACAGCCGGTCGGACTCGATGTCGCTGCCGACCGCGGTCCTGCTCACCGGCTTCCTTCTGCTGCTCGCCTACCCCGCCGTCGCCGGACTGCTCACCCCCGGCAGCTGACCGTGCCCCGTCCCCCCAGCCGATGTCCCCCAGCCGATGTTCACCCACCCTGTTCACCCATAATGAAGGAGCCCACCATGACCCGACTGCAGCTCGCCGTGTTGTCCCTGCTGACCGGCCTGGCGTTGCGCGTTCAGCACCTCCAGACGGCGACCCGATCCCGGCCGGGCCGGTGGTCCCCGGACACTGAGCGGGGGTCACTGACCACCGAGCAGGCTGTGATCACCGGCATCCTGGTCGTCGCAGCCGTCGGCCTGGGTGTGCTGATCACCGCTGTGGTCTCCAAGTACGGCTCAAAGATCAAGTAGCTGGCGATGAGTACCGCGCCTCGGCAACTGGCCGCACGCCCCTGCCGGACAGGGGCGGGGCGCCCCCAACCGGCTCGTCCCTGCCGTCGACAAGGGACGGGGCAGGCGGCTACCGGCAGTGGTGACCGCGGGTCGGTCAGCGCCGAAACCGCCGTCGTGCTGCCCGCCCTGCTGCTGCTGATCCTGCTGATTGTGCAGACCGCGCTGTACGCCCACGCCCGCAACCTTTCCCAGTCAGCAGCCCAAGAAGGACTACGAGCCGCCCGACTCCGAGCCGGCAGCGCAGCCGCCGGGCAGACCGCGGCCAGGAGTTTTCTGGCCGGCAGCGCCGGCACGCTGCTGACCAGCCCGACGGTCTCGGCAGCCCGCAGCCCAACCACGGCCACTGTCACCGTCGACGGCCACGCCACCGCCGTCGTGCCGTTCCTGACCCTCACCGTGCACAGCACCGCCGCCGGCCCCGTCGAACGCTTCGTCCCGGCCGCCGGATGACCCAGCACACCCGCCGGCAGCCAGCTCATCCTGCCGATCCCGGGGGAGCCGCCGCGCTGTGCCGGACGGGCCGGCGGGCGGGGCGGCCGCGGTGCGAACGCGGCTCGGTCAGCCTTGAGCTCGCAGCGCTCGCCCCCGTGCTGCTGCTGCTCGTGCTGCTCACCGTCGCGGCGATGCGGATCACCCTCGCCGGCGCCCAGGTCGACGGCGCCGCCCGGGACGCCGCCCGCGCCGCGTCGCTGGCCCGCACAGCCGGGCTGGCCACCGCTGCAGCCCAGCAGAGCGCAGCACGCACGCTGGCCGGTCAGCAGCTCACCTGCAGCCAGCTGACCGTCACCGTCGACCCGGCCGGTTTCGCCGTCCCCGTCGGTACCACCGGCACGGTCGCGGTGCACCTCACCTGCCGGGTTGCCCTGGGCGACGTCGCAGTTCCCGGGGTACCGGGTTCGACGACGATGACAGCCGGCTACGCGGCGCCGCTGGACCCCTACCGTGCCCGCTGACACCACCCCGCTGACCTTGACCGGCAGGTGCCATCTGGACAGTGCTGCCCTCGATGTGACGGCGGCAGGTGGCGATGCCGGCTCGGTCAGCGTGCTGGTCGCGGTGCTCGGCTTCGCGCTGCTGCTGATGCTCGGACTGGTCGTCGACGGCGGCCGGCAGCTGATTGCCTACCGCCGCGCCGCCAACGACGCCGAACAGGCAGCCCGCGCCGGCGCCGGCGCCCTCAACCCCGCCGGGCTGCGCACCGGCATCTACACCCTGGACCCGGCCGCTGCCACCGCAGCCGCCCGCCGCTACCTGTCCGCTTCCCAACCAGGCGGCCAGATCACCGCCAGCAGCATCACCGTCACCGGCAACACCGTCGCGGTCGCCGTCACCCTCCGGCGGACCACAACGTTCCTAGCCGCTGTCGGGATCACCGGCGTGAGCGCCACCGGACGAGGCCGCGCGCAGCTGGTACACGGCGTCGCCGCCGAGGACCCCTGATGCCCACCAGCCTTCGGCGCCCGCACCCCAACCCACCCGGCCGACGGCGAGGTGACATCGGGCGCGGACTGGGCGCCGTCGCCGTCCTGGCGCTCCTGATCGCCGGGCTACCCGCCCTGGTCATTCACTTCACCGGCCTACCCGACCCCAGCCGGCCAACGGGCTGGACCGAGGTCGAGCAACTACTGACCGGCCCCGACACCGGCCACCTGCTAGCAGTCGTGCTGGCCGCCGTGTTCTGGCTCGCCTGGTCAGCCTTCGTCGCGCAGGTCCTGCTCGAGACCGTCGCCCTGATCGGTCGCCGCCAGCCGCTGCGGCTACCCGTCTTCGGCCCGATGCAGGAACTCGCCCGCACTTTGGTCGCCTGCGTGGCCCTGCTGGCCGTTCCCGCTACGGTCAGCCTGACCAACCCGCCCGCCGCCCCGCCTACCTTGGCTGCAGCGTTGACTCCGGCCGCGGCCCGGCAGCCAGCCGCCGACCATCACGGCACAGCAGCTGGGTCGAAGCCGAGGCGGCCGGCGCCGCTGGCCGCGGCTCAGAAAGTCGCTGCCACCCATGCCGCCAGTCGCCCTGCTTCCAGCGGTCTGACCTATGAGGTTCTGGCGATGCACGACGGGCAACGCGACACGCTCTGGCGGATCGCCGAACAGCATCTGCGGGACCCGCTGCGCTGGCCGGAGATCTTTCAGCTCAACGCCGGCAGGCTACAACCCGACGGCGCTACCTTGACCGACCCGCACTGGATCCGCCCGGGATGGCTGCTGCTGCTACCAGCCGACGCGACCGGCCTCCCGGCCCCAACGACCACCGGAAGCCCACCCGCGCCGCTCGCGCCGCCGCCAGCCACAGCAGCGCAGCCCACCCCGGCATCTCCGGTGGCTCCGGCACCCCCGGTGGTTCAGCACCGACAGGCACCGCCTGCCCCAACACCGCCTACGACGGCTGCTCCGGACCGTGCTTCCCCCGCGGAGGCGGCCAGTGGGGCGTCAGCCGCTGGCCGGGCGCCGTCACGAGACGACCCCCTGCTCACCGGCGCTTCACACTCAGCCTCGGCACTGTCAACACACGGCGGGCGAGCGCCGGATCCGACCCCGCCCCGGACTCAAAATGCCGCGGACGGTGTCCAGCAAACGCTGGTGGCTACCTCCCTCGCTGGCGGCTTGGCGGCTGCGCTGGTGATCAACCGGCAGCGACGGCGCCGGGTCTACCGTCCCCGCCCCCCGCAACCGTTCGCCGTCACGGACGCGCCGCCGCTGCCCGCCGCGTTACGCCGTCTCACCACCGGCAACGGCCCCTTGGCAGATGACGACGACGATAACGACGACGCCGTCCCGTCCGCGGCGGCTGCCGGCGCAATGCCGCTGAAGTCGGAGTCGCGCGGCGACGCGGCAGCTGTTGAAGTCGCCCACCGGGACGGGACACCGATCCTGCTGGACCTGCTTGCCCAGCCGGGACTGTTCCTGAACGGCAAGGGCGCCGAAGAGGTACTGCGCTCGCTGCTGGTCACGCTGCTGGTCACGAGCCGCCGCTACGGGCTGACCCTGCTCGTCACCGCGGATGTGCAGCCGACACTGCTGCCGGGTGCGCACTCCCTCGACGCGGTCCGGGTGCTCAAAAGCGCCGACCGTGCCGTCGCCCAGTTGCAGACCGCGGTGCTCACCCGCACCCGCCAATTCGGCGACACCGGGGCCGCGGACCTGACCGGCTACCGCCGGCGCGCACCAGAGGATCCGATGCCGCTGCTCGTTCTGGTAGCCGGCGCCGTACCGCACTCGAGCCGGGCAACGTTGGACGCGGTTCTAGCCGCCGGGCAGCCGCTTGGCCTGGCAGCACTGCTGCTCGACGACCGGCCCGACGAGGCGACCGGGCTGCACATCAACGCCGACGGCATCGTCACCGACGCCGCACCCGCGGCGCTGCACGAAAGCCTGGACGGCGCCCGAGCGTTTGGGCTCAGCTGGCACGAGGCAGCCGCGGCGCTGAGCGTGATCGCCGAGGGCCAGGTCGACCCCGTCCCCGAGGTTGCCGATCAGCACACGGTCGCGACCACCGCGCCTCAGGACGCAACCGCAAGCAACCCTGCACCTGCGCCGCTGGCGCTGGCGGCACCACCGGCACCAGCGGCACCACCAGCGGCAGCGCCGATCGGTGTGCAGCTACTGGGCCCCTACCGGATCAGCGCCTGGGGCCAGGAGATCACCACCGGCCTGCGCGCAACCGCCAAGGAACTGTTGGCCTACTACCTGCTGCACCCGGCTGGTGCGACAGCAGAGACCGCCATCGACGCCCTGTGGCCGCAGGTCAGCGCCGAACGGGGCCGGCAGCGGTTCTGGACTGCGCTGGGCAATCTGCGTTCCCGGCTCCGCGAAGCGGCGGGGGACACCGGCGACAGGGGTGACACGGGCACCACAGGCGACACGACCGGGGACATCGTCACCAAGGTCGGTGAGCGCTACCAGGTGCTGGACGGTGTCCTGTCCGCCGACCTGTGGGCCTTCCAAGCCGCGCTAGGTGACGCTCACCGGGGCGCCGGCGGGCCGTCGGAAGCCGGCGTATTGCAGCGCGCCGTTGAGCTCTACGGCGGCGACTTCGCCGACGGGGCCGGCTGGCTGTGGGCTGAAAGCACCCGCGGGCAACTGCATCGCAGCGTGCTTGATGCGATGGTTCGGCTCGCCGAGATCCATACTCAGGCTGGTGAGCATCCCGCTGCGGTCGGCTGGCTGCAGCGGGCGGTCGAGCTTGACCCTCATGCAGAACAGATCTACCGGCGGCTGATCGCCGCCCACGTTGCCAGCGGCGCGGCGGCAGCTGCTCGCGTGACCTACGGCCAGCTTGTCGACCGGCTCGCGGACGTTGACCTGGAACCCGACGACGAGACCGTCGAGCTGATCAACAGGGTGACCCGGCCAGCACGACGGCGGCGCGCCGCCGATTCGCGCCAGCAACCTCAACGGCCGACGCGTTGATCCGCAGCTGTTCGTTGATCGGCCGTGCGAGGGCGCAGGACCGGGCGCTGGCTGGGCGTCACCCGGTGGGCCTGGTCGCGCCGAGGTAGTCATCCCAGTGGTAGCTCTCGACCCGGACGACGGCGCCGGTGTGCGGAGCGTCGATCATCTGGTTGTCGGCGGCGACGATCCCGACGTGGGTCACGGCGGTCGGGGAGCCGAAGAAGACCAGGTCCCCGGGTTGGAGGGGAGCGGCGGCCGGTAGCCGCGGGCCGGCGTCGTATTGCTGCTGCGCGGTGCGTGGCAGTTCGAGTCCGGCGGCGTGGTAGGCCGCCTGAACCAGTCCGGAGCAGTCGAACCCGGCCGGGGTGCCGCCTCCCCAGAGGTAGGGGGTGCCGAGCTGGGCCTGGGCGTAGTCCACGGCAAGCCCGGCTGCCCGGCCCGGCAAGGCAGAGGCGGGGGCGCCTGGCGTGCCTGGTGGGCCGGCTGCGCTAGGTGGGCTTGCTGTGGGAGTCGGGCTCGAAGGGCCTGGTGCGGTGTAGGTCGCTGCGCGTGCCAGCACGTCCCGGACGTACCAGTCGGCGTGGTTGTAGGCGAAGATCGCGCCGGCAGTGTTCTGGCCCCCGGCGGCGCCGGAGGCGCACAGGTAGCGGGCCGCGGCGTAGATCGCATCCGCCGGCCGGTACGGCGACGGCGCCGCCGCCCCGGCCCCGGGTGTCGGTACCGGGTCGGCGGGCACGGGATGGTCGTAGCCGGCGAAGGTGGCGGGCAGGAACTGCATGGGTCCCTGCGCCCCGGCGGCATTGGCACCCGAGCCGACCCCGGGGGCGCTCGAGCGGCCGTGGTCAGACTCGACGGCGCCGATCCCGGCGAGCACCGTCCAGGCCAACCCCGGGCAGGTCGCGGCAGCGCCTTGATAGAGCATCAGGTAGTCCGCCGGGATTGAGCTGAGGGCGGCTCGGCTCGGCCGCGGCGCGGTAGCGCTGCCAGGAATGGAGACCGATCCGGCTCCCGCAGCTCCAGCGAGCAGCACGGTCATTACGACGAGGGCGCCTACCGCGGCGGCGAGCTTGCCGACAAACCCGG
>JAABUR0100001276.1_pt1 | contig 46343 bp, 37 predicted proteins | sample 5560091 | NCBI WGS metagenome assembly JAABUR01 (sample SAMN10711879, study PRJNA513375) | rock metagenome | isolation source: Antarctica rocks | place: Antarctica: Victoria Land, University Valley sud | reverse complement strand
CCGGTCGTCGGGCTTCGGCATCGAGGCCGAGGTGACGGCCAAGTTCCTGCGCATGGGCGAGCGCATCTTCGAGGTGCCCATCTCCTACCGGGCTCGCGGGCGCGAAGAGGGCAAGAAGATCGAGTGGACCGACGGCGTGAAGGCCGGCTGGATCCTCACTCGGATTCGGCTGCTACGTGCGCCCAGGCTCGGTTTGGCGGCGTGCGACGCAGAGGATCGACGTCCCGAGCGGTAGGCCCATCCGGCCGACGGCGGCCCGTTCCAGGCGGGTGAGGACCAGGGCGGTCCGGTCCAGGAGGAAGGAGCTGCGGTCGAGCCCGAGGCTGGAGGAGCCGCCCCGGCCGAAGCGCCGGGTGGCCCAGACCGGTGGCACCAGCCAGCTGAAGATGTGGGTCAGCACGATCGGTGAGAAGCCCGACGCTTCGACCTGGTCGGCCAGCTCACCTCGGCGGTACCGGCGGACGTGGCCCAGCAGCTCGTCGGCCTCGCTCCACAGCCAGCGGTGGGCGGGCACGGTGACCACCAGCCAGCCACCCGGGCGCAGGGCGCGGCGGGCCTCGGCCAGGGCGGCACCGGGGTCCTCCAGGTGCTCGAGCACGTCGAGGAAGCAGGCCACCTCGGCCGTGCCCCCGGCTACCGGTAGCTGGTCGACCAACCCCCGGGTGGCGGCCAGGCCGTGGCGGTGGCGGGCCCGGGCCACCAGGGGGGCGCTGCCCTCGACCACCAGCGTCCGTTGAGGGGCCCACCCCAGTCGGGCGGTCACGCCGCCGGCCCCGGCGCCCACGTCGACCAGCCAGCCGTCGCCACCGCCGGGGGACACGCAGCGGCGCAGGGCGGACGACACGAACGCCGCCTTGCTGCGGAACCACCAGTGGTCGGCGTCGGCCTCCATGAGCCGCTCGGCGTTGACCGCGTCGAACACCTCGGGCGGGGTGGCGGCGTCGGTGCTCTCCTGGGCCGATGCGGCCGCGGCGGGCCCGGCCATCGGCTCGGTCGGGGCAGTGCGGGCCACGGTGCGCACGTTGCGCCAGATCCTCGGCGTGGCCGCCAGCATGGCCAGGCCGTCACGGCCGACCCGCACGCGGGTGCGCTCGTCGTGGGACCAGTCGACCGGCACCTCGTGCACGCCCACGTCGAGGGCGGTGGCCACCGCGACGAGCTCGGCGTCCCAGGCCAGGCCCTCCTCCCGGCAGCGCTCGAGGAGCGCCTTCCAAACCGGGGCGGGGGCGACCTTGGCCCCGCACTGTGTGTCGGTGATGCCGGGGGTCAGCACGGCCTGCAGCAGGCGGTTGTAGGCCCGGCCGAGCAGCTCGCGGGTGGAGCTCTCGGGGCGCAGCAGGTGCGAGCCGGGCAGGTCGCGGGACCCGATGGCCAGCCCTCCGGTGCGCTGCGCGGCGTCGAGGATCCGCTCGAGGTGGGCCAGTGGGGTGGAGAGGTCGAGGTCGCAGAAGCCGGCCCACGGGGAGTCGGTGGCGGCCAGGCCGGCGCTGACCGCCGCCCCCTTGCCCCGGTGCGGGCGGCGCAGCAGGGACATCGCGCTGTCGGGCCGGGAGGCCACCAGCGCCTCGACCAGGGCGGCGGTGGCGTCGGTGCTGCCGTCGTCGACGAAGACGACGGCCCGCTCCCCGGGGCCGGCGGCGGCCGCCCAGTCGGCCAGCAAGGGGCCGAACTCGCCGAAGCGGTCCTCCTCCTCGTACACGGGCACGACCACGGTGAACCGGGCCGGCGCGTCGCTCGGGTCGTCCACTGTGTCGGTCAAGTCAGTCGGCCGCGGTGGGCGGGCCGACGAACACGGCGAAGGGCAGGCCCAGGTCGGCCATGCGCACCATCTCGTCCTTGAGGGCCTCGGGCACCCGCGGGTCGAACGTGGCCAGGAACAGGTTGCCGTCGATGTTGGGCACGAGGTCGTCCAGGCCGGCGGCCTCGAGCCCGCGGATGGCCCGGGTCCGGAGGCGGCCGTACTCGGCCCGCTGGGCCGGGGTGCGGGGCTCGACGTACGCGACCTGCACCACCCCGGGCTTGGCCTTCCACGTGGCGATGTCGGGCCCCACCGACATGTGCACGACGGCGGTGTAGGTCCCGGGGTCCATCACGCGGTGGGCGGTGGCGGCGGCGCGGTAGCCGTTGATGATGCCGACGTCGAAGCCGGCCCGCTCGAGCTCGTCGAGCAGGCCGTAGCCGTGGGCGCCGATGTGCACGGGGTCGGTCCAGGTGACCAGGTAGCGGCCGTCGCGGCCGCCCCCCGGTGGGCGGCCCGAGGCGAGGGCGTCGACGGTGGGGCCCACCATGCGCCCGAGGATCTCGGAGCGCTGGGCGGCGGGGGAGTCGACGTAGGCGGCGTCCACCCCGAACAGGAGGACCAGCACGGCGGTGACGGCGGCGAGCGCACCCAGCCCGGCCCGCCCGGCTCCGACCCGCGCCCTGCGGTCGAATCGGTCCGAGGCCACCGTGGCCACCGTCCAGCCCACCGCCAGCAGCACCAGGGCGGTGATCCCCCAGGCCCAGAGGACGAGGTAGTACCAGACGAAGCCGAAGATCCGGCTGGCCGATAGGACGCCGAGCACGAGGGCGGCCGCGATCACCGCGTCGAGGCGCAGGATCACGTCGTGGCGGCGACGCCAGGCGACGGCGACGGTGGCCACCCACACGGCTAGGAGGGCGAGGCCGGGGAGGACCGACCCGGTGAGGAACTGCTGGCCGGTCACCAGGCGCCACGGGTTGAGGTGGAGCAGGATCAGCTCGAGCCCCCGCCGGACGCCGATGGGCGCCTCGGGCGGGTGGCTGAAGTGCTCGACGATGATGGAGAGGTTGCCGGGGGAGTGCTTCAGCTCGTCGATCACCGGCGGCAGCCACGCCAGGAGCCCGACCACGGCCGCAACCAGCCACCAGACGGCATTCGAGGCTTGACCGGAACGCGCCCCCGTGCGGCCGCGCCGCCGCCAGGCGGAGCGGCGGTCACGGTGGGACCCGGATGGGCGAAGCCCGTGCTGAGGAGCGAAGCGACGAAGCACGCACGCCAGCACGGTGAGCCCACCCACCCCGGCCACCAGGCCGAGGTAGGGGATGTGGGTCTGCGCGCAGAACGAGCCGGCCAGAGCGGCGACGGGGGCCATGGCGACGTCGTCGGCCAGCACCGACCAGCACGCCAACAGGAACACGACCCACCACAGCACGGGCATGTAGGGGTTCCACGGCTCGATCATGGTGGCCGCCCGGTAGGCATGGGCCAGCACCGCCAGCACCGCCCCGGCGCCGAGCACGAGGGCCACGCCGCCCCGGCGAGCGGCGATCCACAAGGTGGTGGCCATGGCCATGAGGTGCAGGCACACCGAGGCCGCCTCCATGGCCCACGAGCTGCCGCCGAACAGCTGGTAGAAGGGCCAGAGGGCCCAGAAGCTGATGGGCCCCGGGTGGTTGCCGGGGTCGGCGGCGGTGCCGATGCGGCCGCCCAGGCCGATCAGCGGCGGGTGCCCGGTGCCCACGTCGCGCAGCCGCAGCTCGGTCTGGGCGTTGTCGAGCACCGGGAACCACCGGGGCGAGGCCAGCACCACCAGCGCCACCACCAGCGGCACGGCAAGGGCCAGGAGCACGAGCAGGGCGGCCCGGCCCGGGAGAGGATCGGCCTCGGTGGCGGGCGGGGAGATCGTCGCGTCCGGTTGGACGCCCGAGGTCGGGTCCCGGTCGGCGTCGAGGACGCCGACCGACCGACCGCGACCCATGGCCAGCGAGTATACGAACGGCCACCGCCGGTCGGTCAGGGCGGGGGTCCCAGGAACAGGGCCACCGTCTCGGTGTCGTGGCGGTCCTGCAGGTCGGCGTAGCGGCGGAACACCGGTGCCCAGGTCGTGTCCAACGCCAGGAGGTCGCGCTGGACGAGGTAGACGAGCACCTTGGAGGCCAGCGGGGACTCGCCCTTGATCCTGCCGTCCTCGGCCGGCCGGGCCGCGTCGGGCAGGTCGCCGGCGGCCAGGGCCTCCCGTCCCCGCTGGTTGAGCACGACCCCCTCATCCTCGAGATAGGTGGCCAGCCGGAGCCGCAGGGCGGCCAGTTGGCGTCGCCGGCGCCGGTCCAACGCCTGGTGGAGGGCGATCCGGCGCGTGCCGGGGACGGTGCGCAAAGCGCTGTCGCCCACCCGGTAGCGGAGCGTGGCCGCAGCGTTGGTGCCGTCGAAGCGACGGCTGGGACCGAGCTGGCGGGCGGCAATCCGATCCTCGACCACGAACGGGATGCCGCGGCGTTGGAGCTCGGCCATGATCGGCGTGCCGTAGGGGCTGGCGAACTTCTCGTCGCTGAGGTCCATCAGCAGCGGTCCTCTGCCCTCGAGAGCGGACATCTGGTGCCCCAGGTCGTCCAGCACCGGGATCGCGAACTCGTCGGCGCTCGGGCCCACCTGCTGGTTGTAGGTCGGCAGGTTCAGGGCGGAGAGGACCACCACCGCTGCGGTCAACGCTCCCACCACGGTGCGGTGGAACCGTCCGACGCCGCCCCTCCGCCGCAGGAGAGCGGCGGAGACGGCGAGGGTGGTGAACGCACCCAGGGGCCACAGCCACCGGAACTGGTGCGGGGCCAGACCGAACAGGCCGAGGGGCGCCTGGCCTGCGGTCACCACCGCCGCCGCCGAGGCCACCAGCGCGGTGGCAAGGGCGCCGCCGGCGACTCGGTCGCGGCGCCGGCGGGCGATGGTCGACAACCATGCGAGCCCGGCGGCGAGCCCGGCGGCGGCGGCGATGGCCAGACCGAGGGCGGGGAGGACGGCGGCGTCGGGGGGTACCACCACGGCGTCGGGTGAGGGCAGCCATGCCCGGCCGAACGACGGGCGCACCCACCAGGGCGGCAGCACCACAACGCTGGCCAGGAGGCGAAGGGCCCGCCCGTAGCCGAGCGTCTCATCGCCAGAGCGCCCGGCGGTGCGGACCAGCCGAGTCAGGTTGCCGTCACCCTCGCTGGTGAACTGCTCGATGAGCGATTGGGCCCAACAGGCGACCGCCACGCCGATCGCCGTCGCGCCGGCCCACGCCGTGCGCCGCCGCAGCTCGGCCCAACCGACGGCGTCGTCGTTCCGCCGCCGGCGCACGGACACGGCCAGGGCGACCACACCGAACCCGCCGAGGACGGGAACGAGGATCACGTAGCCCAGGTGGGTCTGCACGAGCAGGCTGCCCACCGCCACGGCGGCGGGCAGGGTCCACAGGTCCCCGTCGGTCATCGACCACACCAGGGCCAGGAAGGCGAGGAACGGCAGCAGCATGGCGTGGGGCTGCCAGGGGTCGAAGAGCAGCTCGCTGCCCATCGCCCAGCACAGCGCGGCCGTCACGGCGGCGGCGAGCATGCCCACCAGGGGCCCGGCCCGGCGCCGGGCCAGCAGGATGGTGCCGACCACGGCCAAGCCGTTGAGCAGGGCGGCGCCCACGGCCAGGCCGGCGCCGCCCGGTGCGACTCGGGCGGGCAGGCCCAGCAGGTCGAAGTAGAGCGGCCCGGGGTTGTTGGCGTCGACGCCGCTGGCCAGGGAGTTCGACGTCCACGTGCCCAGCAGCGGCGGGTGGGCGCTGAGCACGTCCCGGGCGCGGATGGCGAAGAAGGCGTTGTCCCCCACCGGGATCCACCCCCGTTGCACCGCTCTGGCGGTGGCCACCACCAACGGCGCCAGCGCCGCCACCACGGTCAGCGGGAACAGGCGGGCGACGAGGCCGGCGTCGTCCCTAACCGGCACCAGCGCCCCCCCGGCCGGCTTCCTGGATGGCCCCGCGGCTGCGCCACACGCCGGTGACGAGAGGCGCGGCGACGAGGATCATGAGCGGCTCCATCGGGAACCGGTACCGGTAGCTACCGAAGTAGAAGAAGCCGTAGAGCACGAGCGCGGTGATCAGGGCCACCAGCGCCGCCCGGCTGAGGGGCTGACGCCACAGCCGCCGGCGCAGCAACGCCACCGAGGCGACGGTGAAGGTGAGCAGGCCGTAGTAGCCGACGTTGGCGAGCACCTCGAGCCGCACCTCCTCCACACCGCTCAACGGCGGTTCATCACCGGGGGCGGCGCTGTTGACCAGTTCCAAGACCTCGCTGTCGCCCCGGTTCATGTGGACCAGCTTCAGGGGGATCAGCTGGAGCTCACGGACCGGGTGGTGGACCATGTAGTCGAGCGCCTCGCCCCGCAGGTACCTCGCGGACTTGGTCTCGCGCCGGATGGTGTCGTCACCGAAGCGCTCGTAGTCCGTGTAGTAGGTCGGTCCGCCGTATGCGCTGGGGTTGTGCCCGGCCCAGAGGGTGGCCCCCACGTTCGACGAGATCGGGGCGAAGGCGTCCAGGCGGACGGCGTTGCGGATCGTCCACGGAGCGATGGTGAGCGCGAAGAGCACGGCCAGCGCGGCGGCCCGGGCGAACCACGCCCGCAGACCCATCTGGCGGTACCAGTAGGCGAGGGCGGGCAGGGCCAGGAACATCCCCTCGCCCCGTACGAGCGCGGCCAGGCCGACGGCCACGCCCAACAGGACCACCCCCCACCACCGGGCCGGCAGCACGGCGAGGAGGGCGAAGAAGGCGACGACCACGAAGGTGTAGAAGGTCTCGGAGAAGAGCACGTCGGTCCACAGCACCGGTCCGGGCAACAGCGCCAGGCAGCCCGCCGCCACGGCCGCCTCGGCCCGCCCGAACGCCCGCCGGGCCACCACGAACAGAAGCGGCACGGTGAGCGCCCCGAAGAAGGCGTTGAGCAGCTCCCCGGCCAGCGGCTTCGCACCCGTGATCCGGTAGAGGAGGGAGAGCACGAACCCCCACCCGGGGGGCCACTGCGCGGTGGGGGTGCCGTCGATCCGCACGTAGCCGCGGCCTTCGGCCAGGCTCTTGCCGAACGAGTGGTAGAAGAACGCGTCGTTGAACCCGAACGACGGGCGCTCGACGACGATCACGAACGCCACCCGCAGCGCCAGGGCCACGGTGAAGGTCAGCATGGCCAACCGGACGTCCCTGGATCGCAGCACCCGGGCCACCAGCGTGGCCGGACGACCGGTCGCCGACCGGCCGACCGGCTCGCCCTTGTGAGGCGGTCCGCTCCCGTGTCCCGGGGACCTCACGGAAGGAGCTTGACCAGCCGCAGCAGGCGACCGTGACCGGTGAGCCTGGCCCAGGCCAGGGCGCCGTCGGGGGACCCGGCCAGGGTCGCAGCGACCTGGCGCTCGAAACAGAGCATGAGGGGAGAGCCTAGGGCGGGCCGTGCTTCGGGCGAGACCGGGGAACCCGACCGGGCCGGTGGTACTTCTCCGTCGTATAGTCCCAACCCTGCGTTCGGTCGGATCGTTCTCCGGCGCTGCCGCTCAAGGGACAGACGGAGTACACACCGAGTGCGACGAAGGGTCCTCCAACGAGGGTCGGACCGGCCAGCGAGGTGGCGGGAGGCTGTGGTCGGCCCCATTGCCGTTGCAGTGACGGTGGCCACCACCTGGCCCTTGAGCGCACGGCTGAACTCCGGTGCCGACCACGAGTTCGATTCGCCGGTTCAGGCGTGGGCGCTCGACTGGGTCCAGCACGCGCTCACCAGCGACGCCAAGGTCTTCGATGCGAACATGTTCGCACCGGCGCCCCACTCGCTCACCTTCTCCGATGCCCTCCTCGGCATCGCCATCCCCGAGCTCATCGCTCGCCCGCTGGGCCTGGAGCCGATCGGGATGTTGAACCTGGCGACGCTCGGGGGCGTCGTCGCGAACGCGCTGGCGGCGTACTGGCTGGGCCGCCTGCTGACGCGGAGGATCCTCGGGGCGGCGGTGTGCGCTGCCGTCTACGCCTTCGCGCCCTACAGCCTGCTGACGGCGATCCACCTCCACGTCCTGGTCCGGCCCGGTCTGCCGCTGGCGGTGGGACTGATCTGGCTGGTGGCGGACCGCTCCGAGGCACGAAGCGGATGGGCGGAGGGCTCGAAGGCCATCGCGGAGACATCTCCGGCCACGTCGCCGGTGCAACCGCGCCTCTGGCCCCTCGTGTGCCTGCTGGCGGTCACGGTGGCGTGGCAGGGCTCGGTGTCCTTCTACTCCGCCGCGTTCTGCAGCGTCGTCGCCGTCGTCACCCTGGCAGTCCGCTTTCGCAGCCTCTGGTGGAGGGGCCTGACCGGTGTGGGGATCGCTCTGGCCGCTGGCGCGATGCCGGTCCTGCTCATCGCCAGGGTGTACCTGGCGAACCGCCGTCGGTACGGAAACCTCGGCTGGTCGCTGTCGGGCGTGTCCCAGCTCAGCGCGAGCGTCGGCAGCTTCGTGACCACCGCTTCCGGGAACACCGTGTGGGGTCGGATCCTGGGCACGGCCGAGCTCGGGTACGACCTTCACCGGGTGCTGCTCTTCCCCGGCGCGATGCCGCTGCTCCTGGCCGCAGTTGGCCTGTTCGCGTGTCTGAGGGCCGACGATCGCGGTGCTCGGCGCGTCGGCCGGCTCGGTCTTGCCCTCACGACGGTGGGTGCGCTGCTCGCCCTCGGTGCCTCCGACGTGGGGTGGCGGCGGTTCAGTCTGTTCCGCCTCCTGTTCGAGGTCCTGCCGGGCTGGAAGAGCATCCGGGCCGCTGACCGGTTCTGGGTGGTCGGCATGCTCGGACTCGCCATCCTCGCCGCCGTCGGAGCGTGCCGGGTGGTGGACTCGCTCGATGGCTGGTGGAGATCCCGGTCGAGGTTGGAGTTGCCGGTCCTCGTCGGCGTCGCGCTCGTCGCCGCCATCCTGATCGAAGGCCACCGGGCGAACGATCTGGTGCCGATTCGCACCGCGCCGGTCGATTCGACCATCGCCGAGCTGCCCCGTGGGGGGGTCGTCTACCTCCCGGTCAACCCCGATGACCGGCTCGGGCTGGCCATCTTCGGTCAAGCTGAGTACGTCTACCGCAGCACGGCCCACCATCGGCCGACCGTGAACGGAAAGGGCAGCTTCTTCCCGCCTTCGTACCTCGGGTTGTCGAAGAGGCTCCAGTCACTGCCCAGCCAATCAGCACGCAACTGCCTGCTCGCGTACGACATCCGCTACATCGTCGTGACACCGCGGGTCAAGGGCACGAAATGGGAACGGCTCCAGCAGCCGCGTCTGGCCGCACCCCTCGTGCTCATCGAGCGGTCCGGCGAGGATCTTCTCTACCGGGTACCGGGACGGGCCGACGCGCCGTGCCCGCTCGGGAACTAGCACTTTGACCGGCGCATCCCGGGCCCCAACCGGCGCCGGACGCCGGCGGCGAGGAGCGCCGGCGGTCCCGGGCCCCTCTCGTTCTCGTGTTGGTCACGCTGGTCGTGCTGGCCGTCCCGTTCGTCGTCGCGGTCGTGGTGCTGCGCGAGCCCCGGTGGTACTCGACGATCGACGTCGCCCAGATCGAACTGAAGGTCCGTGACACATTGACGGCGCACCCGCCGCTGACCGGCCTGGGCGGGCGGATCGCCGGGTACGGCCCCGACCAGGGAAGTCACCCCGGCCCGCTGAGCTTTGGCCCGGGCGGCCGGTCAGTCGAGGACCGGTCAGCGCGCACGCACCGTGGTCGGGGGTCCGGTGCTCGGCCGCGAGACTAGGTTCCCACGGGTGGCGGCGGCTCCAGCGAGCGTGCGGGCAGACTGCCGGCGGTACGTCCTGGGCTGCCTCGCAGGAGCGCTCCTGGCGGCTGTTCCGTTCACGTGGATGCTGACTGCCGGCCGGCTGGATCTCACCCAGCGACATCCCCTCGGGGGGTTCTACGATGCCCAGGCCGAGAGCTTGCTCGACCTGCACTGGGACGTGGCTCCGGAGGAGCTGGCCACCGAGGCCTTCGTGGTCGACGGCAAGGCCTACGAATACCAGGGGCCCGTACCTGCCCTGTTCCGGCTGCCGATCGTCGCCCTGACCGACCGCTACGACGGTCGCCTCACCCAGATCTCCATGCTGGCAGCGTTCGCCGTGACCATGGTGTTCGCCTCGAGGTTGAGCTGGCAGATCCGGCGGCTGTTCGGTTCCGGGGGGCCGGTCACCACCGGGGAGGCGATCGCCGCCGGCGGGTTCATGATGCTCCTCGGCACGGGCTCCGCCCTGATGTTCCTTGCTGGGCAGGCCTACATCTACCACGAGGCCATCATCTGGGGGGTGGCCCTGGCGCTCGGTGCCTACGACGCGCTCGTCCGCCACCTTTCCGGTGGTTCTCGCCGTGCCCTCCTCTGGACCGGTGTCTTCGCCTCGTTGGCCATGTTGACCCGGGCGTCCACCGGGCTGGGACCGGTCCTGGCCGTTGGCGTGGTGATCGGACTTCGGGCGGTGGGAGCCCTTCGCGGGCGGCGGCAGCCAGAGCGTCGGAGGCCGGTCTGGCCTCCGACGATGCCCTTGGGGCTGGTCGCCGCAGCCGTGGTACCCCTCCTGCTGTACGCGTCCGTCAACCATGCCAAGTTCGGAACGTTCTTCAGCGTTCCGGTCTCCGCCCAGGTCGCGTCCACGGTGGATCCCACCCGGGCAGCGTTCCTTCGGGAGAACGGCGACAGCTTCTTCGGCCTCCAGTACCTGCCGACCGCCGCTGTGCAGTACCTGCGGCCTGACGCCCTTGCCCTGGAGCGCCAGTTCCCGTTCGTCGATCTCCCGACGCCGGCCAAGAGCTTCGGAGGCGTCCGGTTCGACCGGATCGACCGTGCCTCGAGCGTGCCCGCCAGCATGCCCTGGATGGTGGTACTCGGCGCGGTCGGTGTGGGCGCGCTGATCCGCCGCCGCCGGAGCCACCCCCGAGCCGCTGCCGCCTTGGCGCCGCCCTTGCTGGGAGCACTGTTGGCACTGGGGGTCACGATCACCATCGCCTACGTCGCCCAGCGCTATCTGGGCGACTTCATCCCGCTCCTCGTGGTCGCGGGCCTGGTCGGTCTCCACGACCTGGTCCGGCGAGGGCGTGAGGGCGGGGCGTGGGCCAGGACCGTGGGGGTGGTCGTGGCGCTCACGGCTCTCGTCGGGTGCTACGTCAACGTCTCGCTCGCGCTCGTCTATGAGCGGCAGTACGGTTTCGTCTCCGAGAGCCTCAGGGCCGAGCTCATCGCCTGGCAGCTCGACGTCGATCGGACGCTGCCAGGCGATCAGGCTCCTCGCCTGCGATCCATCCGAGCAGGTGGTGCTCTGCCTCGGTCTGTGGGCGGCGGGGACCTGGTGGTGGTCGGTGACTGTGACGGGCTGTACCAGTTCGACGGTGATACCTGGCGGCCGGTGGAGCGGACCAACACCACCGGGCGGTTTCGGCTCGAGCTCCGGCTCACGGACGTCGCACCCGGTGTGCGCTATGAGCTGGTGCGCGAGGGCCAAGGCAGTGCGCAGCGCACGTTGGCCCTCGAGACCCGGCCGAACCGGCGCGTCGTGTTCGTCTTCACGTCGCCTGGTTCACGTGCGGCCACCGGCGCAGCGCACGAGATCGGTGTCGACGAAAAGTTCGTCTTCGATGTGGTGATGGACCGTCGACTCAACATGCTGCAGGTCGTGGTCGACGGCCGGGTGCTGCTCGGGCGCCTCTACAACGCTCCTGATGACCACCTTCGGGTTGCCGACCTCCCCGGTCGGTTGGTCAACCGTCCCCTGGAGGCTCCTGTGTGCAAGGAACTCGTTCGAGGCCGCTGATCCGTGTCATGCCGGGGCCAGTTCGTAGAGGAACTGGTAGCCGAACAGGGTGGGCCGAAGCGTGACCGCCACTCGGTCCGCGGCGCCGGCGGCCCGGCGCAACCGACTGCGACCGGGGAGCGGCCTGTTGCTGCCGCGGTCGACGACCTCGAGCGGGAGACCCGTCGCCTCACGGCGCCGGATCTGCCAGCCGTGCGCGGTGACCATGTTCTCGAAGCTGCGGCGGGTGAAGAACCGCACGTGGTCACGGTCGAGGATGCCACGCCGGTCGTAGTCGAACCGGCCGAGCGCCGCCCGGGTACGGGGGTACCAGTGCCCGAAGTTCGGGATGCTGACCACGAAGATCCCCCCAGGGGCAAGGACCTCGAGTACCTGATCCAGGATCCGCTCGGGTCGGCGCACGTGCTCGAGCACGTCCGCGGCCAGCACGACGTCGAACTCACCTGTCACCTCAACGGGCAGCCCGGCGTCGAGATCAGCGGCCACGAAGTGGTCCACCCGCTCCTTGACCCCGTTGAGCGGCTCCAAGTCGACGCCCGTCACCGCGTGGCCGCGACGGCGCAGCGTTTCAGCGATCGAGCCGTTCGCACACCCCAGGTCGAGGACCCGGCCGGGAGGCTGCTGCGAAAGCCATCCGAGCAGGAGCTGGTGAGAGGAATCGGCCGCCTCCTTCTCCTCGTAGCCGACGCTGGCAAAGGCCAGCTCCCCGGTGCCGAAGCCCATCTTGTGGGCCCGGTAGCGAAGCACGTCGCCGGTGATGTCCTTCGCGTAGCTCAGGCCGTTGACATAACAGACCTCGTCGCCGTAGTAGGTGGGGATGGGTATCTCCACGATCCGCTTCCCGGCTTCGAGGAGCTGCACGATCACCTGTGTGTCGAAGTTGAACCCGTCGCTGTTGCGCTCGAACGGGATGGAACGCAGGGCCTGGACGGAGTAGGCGCGATAGCCGGAGTGCCACTCCGAGAGGTCGGCCCCCGCGACAGCGTTCTCGAGCCGCGTGAGGATGCGGTTGCCGAGCCACTTGTACATCGGCATCCCCCCGGCCCGAGCCGCACCGGGATCGACCATGCGGGACCCGAACACAGCGTCGGCCTCACCTCGCTCGATCGGTCCCACCATCTCGGGAAGCAGCTCGGGGGCGTACTGGCCGTCGCCATGCAGCAGCACGACGATGTCGATGTCGTTCTCGATCGCCCACCGGTAGCCGGCCTTCTGGTTGCCTCCGTAGCCCAGGTTGCGAGGGTGGCGCACCACCTCGAGGGGCAAGTCCTCGGTGATCTGCTGGTAGCCGAGCCCGACCAGGTACGTTGCATCGGTCGAGTGGTCGTCGCCCACCAGCACCTTGGTGATCCGGGGGCGGAATGCCGCGGGGATCCGGTCGAGGACCTGGGAGAGCGTCGACGCCGCGTTGAACGCCACCACCAGGATTCCGATGCGCGCCGGCATCTGAGGAGGCTACCCGTCAGGTCACCACGAGGCCGATCCGGAGCGGTGCCTTCCCCGGCGGCGAGAACCATCCGTAGCCCACCTGCTCCATGTCGACCGAGAGCTCGTAGCGGCCGGGCGGCAGCGGTCGACCCTGGCCGTCGACCGCCCGGAACCGCATGGTGACCTCGAAGCGGTCGCCCGGGTAGGTCCAGGACGGGAGCTCGGCGTACGTGGCGGCGGGAACGGCGGCCGAGCGGCCCACGCCCTCGGGGTGGGCACCCACCCGGACCCGACCCCGCCGGTCGTAGCTGTTGGCGTCCGGCCACGGCGCGCCGGTGCCGACGTGGCGGCCTTGGACATTGACCCGGACGGTCCCGCCGGGGCGAGCGCGGACATCGCCCGCCGCTCCCACGAGGCGGAGGGCGCCCCGTCGTGCTGCGGGAGGCAGGCTCGCCGGGAAGCCGGCGGGCAGCAGCCGGCCCTGGCGGTCCAGCCTTGTCTGGTCGGGCCCTGGGAGCACCCACAGGGCGACGGCCCGCGAGCTGAAGGGCAAGCCCACCGGCTCATCGAGGAGCGCGACGCGACCACCACGGAACCGCAGCCCGGCCGAGTCCAGCGTGTCGAACACCAGTGGTTCGGGGGGCTCTTCGTCCCGGTCAGACCACGGCTCGGCCTCCAGCCGCGGCATGAAGAACAGGTAGTGCGGTGGCGCCCCCAGCCGGGAATCGGTGGCCACCGCCACCCGGGTGACCCCGAGGGCGGCGACCTGGTCGGGGAGGCGCCAACGGCCCAGATCCGCTTCCGCGCTCACCTGGGTCACCCCACCGGCGGCGAGCCACACCGAGAGGGCGACGAGCAGCCAGGGCCGAGCCCGGGCGTACCGGCCCGCAACGGCGACCAGCGCCAGCCCGAGGAGGGCGGCCGCCGTGGCCGTGCCCACCAGGTGGGCCGGCGGTTGCCGGAAGCGGGCGACGTCGGGCACCCCGAACGGTGTGTAGAACAGGGCGAGGTCGTCGGGGTCCCGGCCGGCCACCAGCGCCAGGGCGAGCCCACCGACGGTCCCCATGACCACGACGCTCCTGGCCAGCGATCGGGGCGAGGGCGGCTCGGGGAGGAGCAGGGCCACGCCGGCGGCCACCCACATCGGGACGAAGGCCTCGTTGTACCGGCCGAAGATGAATCCGTCCGATGGGAAGCGGTTGAGGCTGAAGTACAGCGACGACGTCATGAACATGACGAGGCCGCTGCCCAGCAGGAACACCGTGGCTAGGCGGGACGGTGCCGAGCCGATCGGCCGGCGTCCTGGTCGGATGCCAAGCCGGCCCACCAGGGCCCCCACGCCGATGGCGGCGATGCCGAGCGTGCCGACGGCGAGGTACCAGGCGTGGCCGACCATCTCGATGAGCAGCCGGTAGAGGTCCGTCGGGTTGAGGAAGAACCTGCCGTACTCCGGGATGCGGTTCGCCTGGTTGGTGGCGAGCTCCCCTCCCGCCCACAGGCGCGAGACGAGGATCGACCGGAGGATCCGGGTGCCCGCCAGGAGCGCCACGGTGAGGGCGATGGTGGAGGCGGCCAGGCGGGGAGGGACCCTGCGCCTGACGGCGGCGCCGGCCATGACGGCCAACGCCCACAGAACCACGAACGTGAACCGGTCGTGGGTGGCGACCAGCAACGCCGTGGCGGGGGCGAACAGCAGCCGCTGCCAGGTCGGCCGCGGCGTCAGGTACAGCCAGCAGGCGAGCACGGAGGCCACCGACAGGGGCAGGATCAGGTTCTCGGCCAGCGCCAGCGAGGCGTCGTAGAACGGGGCCGGGACCATGGCACCGACCACGGCGGCGGCCAGCGCCGTGGTCGGCGCGACGTCGAGGATCTGCCGGCACCACGCGTAGAGGAGGGGCACCAGGCTGGCCATCAGCGCCGCGTTCACGACCAGGACGGCGCGGGTGACCAGCGCCGGATCGTCGAACAGCCAGAACGCAGGAACCAGGAACAGCGAGTACCCGAAGCCGTAGTAGGCGAGTTCGGGGAGCAGGTGAGGGTGAGGGTGGCCGCTCAACCAGCGGGCGTTGGCGAGGTAGCCGAACTGGTCGGCCGGGCTCCGGGCGAGGAGGGTGAAGCGGCTGGTCACCCACAGGTGGAGGCCGGCCAGGGCGACGGTGGCGGCGGCGACGGCCCGGCCCGATCTGCCCGCGATGCGGTCAACGACCACCGTGCTCCTGGGCGGCGATGAGGGATTCGGAGCGCACGTTGAGCGGGTCCCGCCACCTCAGCACCGGATGGCCCGCCGCTGGCGCCACACCCCGGTGACCAGGGGCGCGGCCAGGAGGATCATGAGGGGTTCGAGCGGCAACCGGTACCGGTAGCTGCCGAAGTACAGGAACCCGTAGAGGAACAGGGCGGTGATGACGGTGACGAGGACGGCCCGGGAGAGCGGGTTGGCCCACAGCCGCCGACGCAGCAGGGTCACCGAGGCCACGGCCAGGGCGAGGAGGGCGTAGTAGCCGGCGTTGGCCAGCACCCCGAGCCGCACCTCCTGGGCATGGTCGAGGGCCGGCTCCTCTCCGGGCTGGGCCTCGTTGACCAGATCCAGCACCTCGCCGTCGCCCCGGTTCAGGTGGATCAGCTTGAGGGGGATCAGCTCCAGCTCCCGCACCGGGTGGTGGACCATGTAGTCGATCGCCTCGTCCTGGAGGCAGTCCGATGAGTCCGCCTCGTTCATGGCGGCCAGGCCGCACCGGCCCTCGGCCGGGTAGTAGGTGGCCCCCCCGAAGGCGGTCGGGTTGTGGCCGGCCCACATGGTGGCGCCCACGTTCGACGAGATGGGGGTGACGCTGTCCAACCTGGCCAGGTTGCGCAACGTCCACGGGACCAGGGTGACGACGATGGCGGCACCGAGCACGGCCGCACGGAGCACCCAGGTCCGGGCGGGGACCTGGCGGTACCAGTAGGCCAGGGCGGGTAGGGCCAGGAACAGCCCTTCGCCGCGGACCAGGGCGGCCAGGCCGACGGCGACGCCCAGCAGGGCGATGGCCCACCACCGGGTGGGCAGGACGGCGAGGAGGGCGAAGAAGGCCACGAGCACGAACGTGTAGAAGGTCTCGGAGAACAACAGGTCGGCCCACAGGATCGGCCCGGGCAGGACGGCCAGCCAGGCGGCGGCGACGGCGGCCTCGGCCCGGCCGAAGGCCCGGCGGGCGACCACGAACAGCAGGGGCACGGTGAGGGCACCGAAGACGGCGTTCGTCAGCTCACCGGCGAGGGGCTTGGCCCCGGTGACCCGGTACACCAGGGACAGCACGAAGCCCCACCCCGGCGGCCACCGCGCGGTGGGAGCGCCGAAGACCCCGACGTAGCCCCGGCCGTCGGCCAACGCGTCGCCGAAGGCGTGGTAGAAGAACGCGTCGTTGTACGCGAACGACGGGCGCTCGACAGCGATCACGAACGCCACCCGCACCACCAGGGCGACGACGAAGCACAGCCCCACCCACCGCAGGTCCCGGGCCCGCAGCCGCCTCCGGGGGCGGCTGCGCTCGGCCGCGACCGGTTCGATGGTGCTCGTCGTCACGGCAGGCGCTTCAGAAGCTTCAGCAGCCCGAGCTTGGCCGGCGACTGGTGGTGGGACCCGCCGGACGAGCCGAGCTCGCGGCGGTGGGCGAGGAACCACTCATAGGACTCCACCACCATGGCGGCGTTGGAGTGCCGCGGCTCCCAGCCGAGCTCGGTGCGGGCCCGGGTGGTGTCGAACCACAGCGACTCGCCGTAGAGCAGCCAGTGGTACGGCGCGAACGGGGCCAGGCCTACGCCGGTGACCGCCCGCATGGCCGCCGCCGCCGGTCCGGTGGGCAGGGACCGAACCCGTGACCCGGTGCCGGCATGGTCGACGAGGGCCTGCAGGGTCTCCCGCATGGTGCCGAACTCGGTGGCGCCGATGTTGTATGCGCCCGGTCCGGGTCGGTCGGCGGCCCGTAGGCAGGCGTCGGCCAGGTCGTCGGCGTGGACGAACTGGTAGCGGTTGGCCCCTCCACCGAGCACGAACACGGGGGCGCCCTCGGCCACGAACTCGAACAGGATGGCCATGATGCCGAGCCGGCCGTGGCCGAAGATGGTGCGGGGCCGGATGATGGTGACGTCGAGGCCGGCGGCGACCGCGTCCCGGCAGGCCCACTCCGCCGCCAGCTTGGCCCGGCCGTAGGCCTCCAGGGGCCGGGGGCGGGTGTCCTCGTCCACCGGGTTTGACTCGGGGATCCCGTAGATCGCGCTCGTGGAGGTGTGCACCACCTTGGCGACCCCGGCGTCGCGGGCGGCCAGCAGGAGGTTGGCGGTGCCCACCACGTTGACCGACCAGAACAGCTCGCGGTCCCGGGCGAGGGGCACCTGGGCCACGTTGTGCAGCACCACGTCGACTCCGTCGCACGCCTCCCGCAGCCGGGCACGGTCCCGCACGTCGCCCTCGACGAAGTCGACGTCGCCGTCGTGGTCGCCGGGCCGGTTGAGGTCGAGCACCCGCACCCGGTCGCCGCGGGCGAGGACGAGGTCGACGAGGCTCGTGCCGAAGTAGCCGCTGCCGCCGGTGACGAGGACGGTGCGACCCACTAGAGCGCCTCCCCCCGGTCGAGGCACCAACGGATGCTCCTGCGCATGCCCTCCACCAGGCCGATCTCGGGCTCGTAACCCAGCTCGGCTTGGGCCCGGCCGATGTCACAGGCGATCGTGTCCTTCAGCTCGCCGAGCACGTGGACCGGTTGCACGTACCGGCCCCGGGACTGCAGCAACCGGTCGGCCCGCTCGGCGGCCACGCCGACGAGGGCGGGGACGCGGAGCTGACGGGAGGACACGGTCAGGCCCTCTGCCTCCAGGGCGGCGCGGACGGTGTCCAGCACGTCGGCCATGGCGTAGGGCTCGGCGTCGGCGATCCAGTAGGAGCGACCGGCGGCCGCCTCGGTGGCCTCGGCCCTCAGCAGCCCCTGCACGAGGTTGTCCGTGTAGACCATCGATCGCCGGCTCGTGCCGTCGCCGATCAACGGGAACCGGCCGCGGCGCACGGCCGAGAAGAACCGGCTCTGGCGGGGGGGCTGGTAGGGGCCGTAGAACCACGGCGCGCGGAGGATCACCGTCGCCAGGTCGCCGCGAGCGCCCGCCCGGGTCACGAGCTGCTCGGCCTCGAACTTCGACTGCCCGTAGGCCAGGTAGGGGTGGTACGGGGAGTCCTCGGTGAAGCGGTGGTCGACCGACGGGTTGGCGCCGAACGGGGAGTTGGACGACACGTGGAGGAAGCGACGGGCGCCGGCCCGCCGGGCCCGGTCGAGCACGAGCTGGGTGCCACCCACGTTCACGTCGAAGAAGTCGCGGGTGCTCCCGTCGGGGTGGATGACGGCGGCGGCGTGGAAGACGGTGGAGGGGCCGACGCCGTCGAAGAGGCGGTCGAGGGCGGAGGGATCGCGGGTGTCGCCCACCACCGTGTCGACGCCGGGACCGATGAGCTCGAGCAGCGGCCCCTCGGCGGGGTCGTGGACGAGGCAACGCACCCTCCGACCGGCGCCGGCCAGGGTGCGGACCAGGTTCTGGCCGAGCCAACCGGCGGCACCGGTGACCACGCAGTCGCGGATGGTCGCCGACCCGGCCTCCGGGTCAGGCATTCGCCAGGAAGTGGTCGCAGTTGCGGGCGGCGATGGCCATGATGGCGGCCTGGGGGTTGACGCCGGGAGCGTCGGGCAGGAGGGCGGCGTCGTTCACCCGCAGGTTGGCGGTGCCCCACACCCGGCCGTAGCTGTCGGCGCCGGTGCGGGACCGGTCCTCGCCGATGCGCACGGTGGAGGTCATGTGAATCGTCATCAGGTTGGCGTCCGTGCGGGTGACCGCGTCCCACCAGCCGGCCAGCTCGTCAGGGCGACGCACGACCGGTGCCCCGGTGACCGACGGGTAGAGCTCGGTCGCGCCCGCCGCCAGCAGCGCCTCGCCGAGGTGGACCAGACCCCGGGCGAGCCGGCTGAGGTCGGCCTCGGTGAGGCGGTAGGTGACCACCGGGGCGCGCAGACCGGGCACGGCCACCACCCGGCCGGCGGCGTCGCTGCGGATGGCGGCGTAGTAGACGCCGACGTGCTCCCAGCCCTCCATGTCCTCCGCGTGCTCGGCGCCTGTGTCGGCCAGGGCGAGAGCCACGAAGCCCCGCCGGCTGATCGACCCGCCGATGGTGAGGCTGGGGGCGAACTCGGTGATCCGGTGCATGGGGACGTCGCCGTGGTCGACCGGGTGGGGGAACCGGGCCGCGATCTTGATGCTGGGGTGGAGCTTGAGGCCCGGCCCGATGTTGGCCCGGAAGCCGCTGCGCTGGAGCAGGGCTGGCGACTGGATGGCCCCGCCGCACACGAAGACGTGCTCGGCGTTGATGACGAGGTCCTCCACGAACCCGGCGTCGGGGTGGCGGCGGCACCGGGCCCCGACCACCCGGTCGCCGCGGCGCAGGAGCTTCACCACCCGGCAGTCGGGGATGATCCGGGTGCCGGCCGCCGCCGCCTTTGGGAGCAGGGTGCGGGCCATGGTCTGCTTGGTGCCCCGGCCCGAGCCGTCGTAGCGGAAGACGCGGGCGAACTCCACGGCCCGCCAGTCGAGCTTGCTGGCGCCCCGTTCGAGCACCGCCGATGAGGGCGGGGGGGCGCCCGGCAGCTTCGACACCGTGAGCTCGGCCTCGATGCGCTCGGAGTAGCGGTCGAGGGCCGCCGGGGTGAACTCCTCGATCTGGTATCGGGCCTGCCACTCCTCGGCCAGGTCCGGCGGCAGCCGGTGCCAGAGCCCGCTGTTGATCTCGGTGCTGCCCCCGACGCAGCGGCCCTCGACGTAGGCCACCGGCGGCGAGCCCAGGGCGGCCGAAGCCCCCCGGTAGCGGTACTTGGCGACCATCTCCTCCAGCGAGAACGGCTCGTGGGCGTCGGGGTCCACCCACGGGCCCTCCTCCACCACCGTGACCGAGCGGCCGGCGGCCGACAGGGCCGAGGCGGTGACCGCCCCACCCGCGCCCGAGCCGACCACCAGGACCTCGGTGTCGAGCGTCCTCACCCGCCCGCCCCCGGGGCCAGCTCGTGCTGGGCGAAGAGCACCAGGGAGCGCAGCAGGCGCACGTACTGGCGGACCGGCATGAGCGGGCTGGACTCGAGCGGCTCGAGGCGGATGCCGGCCTGGCCCCGGCGGCGGGGCGTGAGCCGGGCCCACGCCCCGAGCACGAGGGATTCGGCCGCCACCCCCGCCCGGATGTGCTGGGGCTGGGCGGCGAGGGCGCCGTCCACGAAGTCCTCGACCGCCTGGCGGTGGGGGCCGTCGAGGGAGCCGGCCAGGGTGGCGACGACCTGGCGCTCGAACCACAGCATGGGGCGGCAGCCTAGGACGCGGGGGCCATGAACACGGCAACCGCCCGGCCCGCCGCCTGCACGTCCGGACGCGCAGCCGCTCAGGCGGGGCGGCAACATGTCATGATCGTGGCCACGGGCCGAACCCGGCACCGCGGTCGACCAGGATCATCCCCACTCCCTCTGATGTCGACGACGCCGCTCGAGTCTCACCGCCGTCCGGACCTCCCGGCCCGGTCCGCCTGGTCGCCCGGGACGTACCCGCAGCGACGGCGATGGGCCGTTCTCGCCCTCGGTCTGGCCTTGATCGTTCCGCTTCTCGTCACCCTGCTGGCTCTTCATGAGCCCCGGTGGTACCCCGTGGCCGACGATGCGTTCGCCGAGCTCAAGGTCCGCGACGTGTGGGGCAGCGACCGGCCGCTCGTGGGTCTGGCCGGTCGCTTCGGTGAGATCGGCGAAGACCAGGGCAGCCACCCCGGCCCGCTCGTCTTCTACGTCATGGCCGTTCCTCACCGGCTGCTGGGCGGCACCGCCTGGGCCTTGCAGGCGTCCACCCTGATGGTGCAGGCCCTGGCTGTCGCCGCCGCCCTCTGGCTCGCGAGACGTCGCAGTCCCCGCTTCGCCCTGGCCGTCACCGCCGCCCTGGCCGTGCTCATGGCCTCTCTCGGCGCCGGGGTCCTCACCGAGCCGTGGCTTCCCTACCTGCCGATCCTGTGGTTCTTCGTGTTCCTCCTGGCCGTTTGGGCCGTGCTCGACCACGACCTCCTCGCCCTTCCGGTGGCGGTGCTGACCGGCTCCCTCTGCGTCCAGACCCACGTCTCCTACGGCGCCGTCGTGGCTGCCGGCCTGGTCCTCGCCGGCGTGGCGGCGTCACGGCAGCTCGCGTCGGCTCGGAGCCGACCCGACCTGGCTCGACGGGACCGCGGCGCGGTGGGCGCCGCCGCCGCCTTCGGCGTCCTCGCCTGGCTGCCGCCCATCGCCGACCAGCTCGGATCGCGACGAGGCAACCTGACGATCGTCCTCACGCACTTCCGTCATCCTCCCGAGGCATCCCTCGGGTGGCGCGACGGCATCGACCGCCTCCTCGTGCTCCTCGACCCGTGGCAACTGGTGGCCAACCGGGCGCCCGTCACCGGGTTCCCTGCGAACGGTTCCGTGCTCCCTGGTGTCGGCCTCCTCGCCGCCCTTGCCGGTTCCGCCGTCCTCGCCCGGAGTCTCGGCCGACCATCGCTCCTGCGGCTCCACCTCCTGCTAGGCGTCACCACCGTGGTGGCCGGCCTGTCGCTGGCGCGGATCATCGGACCGGCATTCACGTACCTGACCCTGTTCGTCTGGAGCCTGACCGCCCTGGTGCTCCTGGCCGTGCTGTGGACCGGAGCTGTAGCCATCGGCCGGATCTGCCCCCCGGCCGCGGTCACCCGGGTCGGGACCGTCGCCGCGCTCGTTGTGCTCGTCGCCGCAGCCTCCCTGCTCGCCGTCGACGGCAGCCGAGTCGAGCCCCCCCTGCCCCGGCTCTCGAAGCTGGTGGGGTCGATGACGCCCGGGACAGCCGACGGCCTGGCCAGCGGTGAGCTGCCCGGCGGGGGCCGGGCCGGGCGGTATCTGGTCACGTACTCCGACCCGGTCGACAACGGATACCCCACGTTCGGGCTCCTCGACGAGCTCGAGCGCCGCGGGTTCACGGTGGGGCTCGGTCCCTACTACCGGGCGGCCGTCGGCGAGCACCGGGTGATGCGGCCGGGCGACGCCACCGCCGAGATCCACGTCGCCGTCGGCCCCGACATCGATGTGTGGCGGGCCCGTCCGGGGGCGGTGGAGGTCCTCTACCACGACCCCCGCAGCCTCCCCGAGCGCGCCGAGCAGCGCCGTCTTGAGGCGGCGTTGGCCCTTGCCCTTCACCATGCCGGTGTCGGGGGCCCCGGGAACCCGCCCCCGACCACCGACTCACATCAGGTGAGCCGCCTCCGGTCCTCACTTCGGTCCCGCGTAATTGCTACCGGCCTGCCGGTCGCCGTCTTCGTCGCCCCGCCCCCGTCCTAGAGTTCCACCAGCCCCCTGGGCACCGAGGAGCGAGCGGTGTCAGTGCGAGCGGATCTGATCGAGGATCCAGGCGGCTATCAGCCGAGCTCCCTCGTCGCGGTAGTGCAGCCCGTCGTGGCGCAGCTCGACGCCGTCGATGTCCGTGCGGCACTCCGAGGGCGTGGTCGGACAGACGTAGCGGGCGACGTCGACCACGATGGCATCCGAGCGCTGGGCGGCGACGCTGCGGTTGATGGCGTTGACGCAATCGGTGCGCTCGAAGCGGACCTCGGAGATCACGACGTCGGAGTAGGCGGGGGTCACGATGGCCACCGTCGCGCCCCCAGCGCCGAGCACGTCGACCGCCTGGTTCAGGCTCCGCCGGTACCATTCGTCGTAGGCGGCCGTGCAGGCGTGCACCCACTCGCCCCCGTACTCCAGATCGGCGTCGCCGGGGTCGGCCAGGGCCAGCACGACGACAGTGGGTCTGAACTCGGCGACGTCGCGCTTCCACCGCCCCGTGCAGCCGACGGGCGGGTCGGGAGACACGGTGCCGTCGCGGCGCCGGGTACGGCTGGCCCCGGTCGGGAACGTGCAGCCCGGGGGGGCGGCGTTGAACACGGCGATGGGAGGATCGGGTCTCAGCTCGTCGAACCCCTGACCGAGGAAGAGGGCCACCGAGTTGCCTACCACCAGCAGCCGCTGCGCACCGAGAGGAGCGGTCGCGGCCTCTCGGCGGCCCTCGGCAACCGTTTGGGGCCGGGCGTCGGCGGCCACGACGACTGGTTCAGCGCCAAGCGTCGACACGACCAGGCTCAGGGTCACGAGGGCCACCCCCGCCGGGAGCAGGATCCGTAGGGTCGTCGTCCGCACACGTCCCCGGCGCATCGGCTGCTCGACCAAGACGTACGAAGCGGCCGCGACGACCAGGGTCACAGTGACCCGGACCATGACGAGCGGCCACCCGTCGATTCCGGTGCGGCGCTCGTCGAGCACGATGTAGATCGGCCAGTGCCACAGGTAGACGCCGTAGCTGGCGAGGCCCAGCCAGCGCAGGGGCGCGAGACGCAGGGTCCGGGCCAGGGGACCGGCCCGGGGGTGGGCGGCGGAGGCGATGATGGCCGCGGTCGCCAGCGCAAGGGCGAACAACCCGCCCCTGTACAGGCCCTCGGTGCTTCCCTCCACGCTCGTCCACGCCACGGCGAGAGCAACAACGCCGAGGAGTCCGGCGCCTTCGACCGCCCACCGGCTCGCGGTGGTGCGCACCGGCCCATGCGCTGCCAGCCATGCGGCCAGCGCGGCCCCGACCAAGATCGAGGCCACCCGGGTGTCGGTGCCGTAATAGACGCGGTTCGCATCGCCCCCGTCGTGGAGGACGGCCATCCAAGCCACCGACGCCACTGCTCCGACGACGGCGATACCGCCCACGGTGGCGGCGAGCGGCCGGCCCCGCCGCCACCGCACCGCCCCGTAGACCACGAGTGGCCATGCCAGGTAGAACTGCTCCTCTATGGCCAGGCTCCAGGTGTGCTGGAGCGGCGACGGTGAGATGAACAGATCGAAGTAGTCCTGCTCCGACACGACGGCGCGCCAGTTGGCGATGTAGGCGAGCGTGGCCAGGCCGTCGCCCCGGATGCGGGCCAGCTCGACGGGGTCGGCGAGGAGCCAGGCGTAGGCCGCAACCGCCACCATCACCCCGGCCAGGGCGGGCAGCAGCCGCCGGGCCCGACGCGACCAGAACCGGACCAGGTCGATGGCGCTCGATGCCCGGCCCTCGGCCAGGAGCAGAGAGGTGATGAGGAACCCTGACAGGACGAAGAACAGGTCGACGCCGAGGTAGCCGCCGACGAGGTGGCCGGCGTGGAAGGCCAGGACCCCGGCCACCGCCAGACCCCGCAGGCCGTCGAGGGCGGGCATGGGCCGGAGGTGGACCCCTCCCTCGACCCGTGGCGCCTGCCGGGTGCCGGCCCAAGCGGCGTGGGCCGTGTTCACACCGGTGAGCACGGGCGGGAACGCTACCAGCGCCACCGTGGGCCATCGGGTCGTCCCGGACCGATCCGAGACCACCACGGTGGCCACGGGCAAGGCTCAGGCATCCCCCGTCGACATCGTCCAGGCTAGGAAGATCATGAAGCCCGAAGGGAAGGACGGTGCTGTCGACGCACCATGGTGAGCACCGAACCCCGACCCGCCCGCGTCGAGGAAGTGGCTGAGCCGGTCGACTCCGACCATCCCGGCCGTACCGCCGCCGCCCTCGCCATCGTGGCCCTGGCCGTGGCTCTGCCCCTCCGGGAGCTGTTCCGGCACCAGGGCGCCCCGATGGAGGAGGGCTTCATGCTCACCTTCCCGGAGATGGTGCTGCACGGCCAGGTCCCCAACCGGGACTTCCTGCACCTCTACGGGCCCGCCAGCCTGTGGGCCCTGGCCGGTGCCTACAAGGTCTTCGGCGTCTCCCTGGCCACCGAGCGGACCGTGGGCCTGCTCCAGCACCTCGGTGTCATCTTCGGCCTCTTCGCCCTGGCCCGTCCGTGGGGCCGGAGGGTGGCGACCCCCTGCGCGCTGGTGGCGGTGCTGATCACCCTGTTCCCGGTGGGCCTGGCCGCCATGGCCTGGAACGGTGCGGTGGCCCTCGCCGTGGTCGGCCTGGCCGTCGGCCTCCCGGCCCTGCGCCGCGCCGAGGCGGACCCGACACCGGTCGGGCGACTGTTCCTCGCCGGCCTCCTCGGTGGTCTCGCCCTGCTGTACCGCCCCGACATGGTGGTGGCCGTCGCCCTCGGCTTCGGCGCCCTGGCGTGGAGCCTGGGCCGCCGCCGGCTCCGCCCCCTCCTGATCGGCGGTGCCGCCGGCGTGGCTCCCTACCTCGTCCACCTGGTCATGGCCGGGCCGGGCCCGGCCGTGCGGGGCATGGTCCTCGATCCGGTGTTCAAGCTCCGGGGCGGTCGCAGCCTGCCGGTGCCGCCCTCGCTCGACACCCTCGACGGCGCTCTCCACAAGGTGGCCCGCCTGGTCCCGGCCCCGTGGCCCCTTCCTCACCTGGACGAACCGCTCCAGGTGGTGGTGTGGTTCTTCGGACTGTTGGCCGCGGCCCTGTTCGTCGCCGCGGTGGGCGTCGTCCGAGTCCGCCAGGATCCCGGATCGCCCCGGGCGCGGGCCCTGCTCTGCGTGGGCCTGTTCGGCCTCGGCCTCCTGCCCCAGGCGCTCCAGCGCCCCGACCCCACCCACCTGGGCTGGGTCAGCGTGGTCGTGATCGGCTTCCTCCCAGTGGCCGTGCACGAGGCGCTGCGCCGGCCGCTGAGGTCGGTGGCCACCGGCACCCGGGCGCTGGCTGCCGGAGCCGTCGTGCTCCTGGCGGTCGTCGCTCTCGTCCCGTTCTTCACCGCCCGCTCCTACGTCGAGCTCACCCGCCAGTCCTTCGGCAAGGACGCGTCGCGGGCCTCGGTGCGCAACGAGGGCCGCACGTTCTGGCTGGGGCGGGGACCAGCCATCGCCGAGCTGCAGGCGGTGGTGGACGACCTCGACCGCATGGCCCGGCCCGGTGACCAGGTGATCGTGGGCCCCGCCGACCTTCGCTACACCCACTACAGCGACGCCTACCTGTACCACCTCCTTCCCCGCCAGCGTCCGGGGACGCGCTACGTGGAGATGGACCCGGGCGTGGCCAACGCCTCGGACTCGGGCCTGGCCGACGAGCTCCGGCGGGCCGACTGGTTCGTCGCCAGCCACATCTGGGACGCATGGGACGAGCCCAACGATTCCAAGGTGGCCGGCTCGGGCGAGCCCAACCGGGTGGTGGCGGAGCGCTTCTGCCTGGTGCGGGACTACGGGCGCTTCGTCGCGCTGTACCACCGCTGCCGGTGACGCCTGGGACGAGGACCGATCAGGCCACGGCCACGGGGAGCAGCTCGTCGCCGGGCCGGTGGCGGACGGCCGGGGCGGCCGCCCTGGTCGGGGCGGTCATCGCCCTCCCCCTCCTGGGTCTCCTCCGCTACCAGGGCCCACCGATGGAGGAGGGGTTCATGCTCGTGTTCGCCGAGCGCTTCCTCGCCGGCGACGTGCCCAACCGGGACTTCCTCCACCTCTACGGACCGGGCAGCGTGTGGGTGCTGGCGGCGGTGTTCAAGGTCTTCGGGACCTCCCTGGCGGCCGAGCGCCTGGTGGGGCTGGCCCAGCAGGCCGGCATCGTGGGCGGGCTGTTCACCCTGGCCCTGCCGTGGGGCCGGCGGGTGGCCACCGCGGTGGGCGTGCTCGCCGCCCTGCTCATCCTCCCGCCCATCGGGCTGACCGCCCTGGCCTGGAACGGGGCCGTCGCCCTGGGTCTGGCCGGGCTGGCGGTCGGGCTGTCGGCCCGGCGCTGCCCAGACCCGGCCCGGCCCCGGCGCCGCCTGCTGTTGGCCGGCGTCCTCGGCGGGCTGGCCCTGCTCTACCGGCCCGACCTGGTGGTGGCCGTCGGCCTGGGCGGCACCGCCCTGGCGTGGGGCCTGGCGCGGGACCGGCTCGGCCGGTTGCTCGGCGGCCTCGCCCTCGGCGTGGCGCCCTACCTCGTGCACCTGGCCATGGCCGGCCCCGGACCGGCCGTCCAGGGCATGGTGGTCGACCCCGTGTTCCGCCTCCGGGGCGGCCGCTCGTTGCCGGTCCCACCGTCGTGGGGGGAGCTCGACGGGTTCCTCCAACGGGCCGGGGTGCTGCGGGTCGTCCGCTGGCCGCTCCCGGCTCCGACCACCTCGCAGCAGATCTTCCTCTGGTTCTTCCTGTTGATCGCCGCTGCGCTCCTCGTGGCGGCGGCCGGCATCCTGGCCGTCCGCCGTCGTCCCGGAGCACATCGAGCGCGGGTGCTGCTGGTGGTCGGCCTCTTCGCCGTCGGCCTCCTGCCCCAGGCCGTGCAGCGCCCCGACACCACCCACTTCGCGTGGGTGAGCTGCGTCGGCCTCGCCTTCGTGCCGGTGGCCCTGCTGGAGCTGCTGCGGACACCGATGCGACGGCTGGCCCCGGGCTGGCGCGGCCTGGTCGCCGGCGGTGCGGTCCTGGTGCTCGCCGGCGCGGTGATCCCGTTCTTCACGTTCCGGCCCTACCTGGACCTCACCCAGCAGAGCTTCGGGCGCAACCGGTTCGGCTTCCCGATCCACCGGGACGGGCGTGTCTTCTACTACGGGAGCGAGCCGGCCGCCGACGCCGCCCAGCGCCTCGTCGACGACCTCGACCGCCGCGCCCGCAAGGGCCAGAGGGTGCTGGTCGGGCCGGTCGACCTGCGCAAGACGCCCTACAGCGACGCCTTCTTCTACTTCCTCTTCCCCGAGCTCACCCCGGCCACCCGCTACATCGAGATGGACCCGGGCATGGCCAACGCCCCCGGCTCCGGCCTGGCCGGCGAGGTGGCCTCGGCCGACTGGCTCATCCTGTCGGACACGTGGAGCGACTGGGACGAGCCGAACGACTCCCGGGAATTCGGGCCCGACGCGCCGAACCGGGTGGTGGCCCGCGACTTCTGCCGCGTGCGGTCCTACGACGGGTTCTTCGTCCTCCTCCGGCGGTGCTGATCGAGTGACCGGTCGACCGCCTCCAGCCCTCTAGCCTCGGCCCCGATGCGCACCCTGGTGGTCGTGCCCACCTACGACGAGGCCGACAACATCGAGGCCATGCTCCGCCGGCTGCGCACCACCGTCCCCGACGCCGACATCCTCGTGGTCGACGACAACAGCCCCGACGGCACCGCCGATCGGGCCGAGGCCATGGGTGCCGACCTCGGCCAGGTGAAGGTCCTGCGGCGCCCGGCGAAGGACGGCCTGGGCAACGCCTACCGTGCCGGGCTCACCGCCGGCCTCGACGACGGGTACGAGGCCCTGGTGCAGATCGACGCCGACTTCTCCCACGACCCGGGCGTCGTGCCGGAGCTGCTCGCCCGCCTGGACGACGGTGCCGACGTCGTCATCGGATCGCGCTACGTGGCCGGTGGGTCGATCCCCAACTGGCCCGCCTACCGTCGGGCCCTCTCCCGCTACGGCAACCGCTACGCGGTCGCGCTGCTCGGCCTGGACGTCCGCGACGCCACCGCCGGGTTCCGGGCGTACCGGGCCGACCTGCTCCGGACGATCAGGGTGGGCGACACCCGGGCCAATGGCTACGGCTTCCTGCTCGAGCTGTCGCACCGGGGGGTGCGCTGCGGCGCCCGCGCCGCCGAGGTTCCGATCACGTTCACCGACCGGGTGCGGGGCACGTCCAAGATGTCGGTGCGCACGATGGTGGAGTCCATGGCCCTGGTCACCTGGTGGGGTGTGCGGGCCCGCCTGCACCGACGTCGCCGGCCCCTCGACCGTTGAGGGATCTCCTGGCCAGCGGGACCCGCCGGGCGGTGGCGCTGGCCGCCACCCTCGCGCTGGCGCTCCGGCTGGCATGGGTCCAGTACGCCAGCCGGCGTCCCTTGGGTCTGTACGACCCGGCCCGGTACGCCGACTACGCGGCGCGCATCGCCGACGGCCGGGGCTACACGCAGTTCACCTCCGGCGACCCGACCGCCTACTACCCGCCCGGCTACCCGTACTTCCTGGGCGTCGTCCGCTGGTTCGGCGACCACCTGCTGCCCGGTGACCTTCCCGTGCTCGCCGGCACGGTGCAGGCCGTGCTCGGGGCGGTCACCGTGGTGTCCGGCGCCGTCGTCGCCCGCCGCCTGGGAGGACCTCGGGCGGCGTTGATCACCGCCTTCGTGCTGGCCGTCTACCCGAACCTCGTCTTCCACACCGGCGCCCTGCTCAGCGAGACCCTCTACAACGCCCTGTTCCTCGGCGCGATGGCCGTCCTCCTGTGGCGGCCGTGGGCCGAGGGGCTGCCCGCGGCACGCCTGCTGAGCGCGGCCGTCCTCTTCAGCGGCGCCGTCCTGGTCCGCCCCATCTCGATCGCCGTGCTGCCCGCCCTGGCCCTGGCCTGGTGGCTCGACCGCCACGAGCTCGCCGTGGTCGGGCGCCGCGTCGGGGTCTTCGTGGCCGTCGTCGCCCTGGCCCTGGCCCCGTGGATGGTGCGCAACCTGGTGCGCATGGATGCCCTCGTCCTGTCCACCAACACCGGCGACAACCTCTGCATCGGCCACCACGAGGGCGCCTCGGGCGGGTTCGCTCTCGTGCCGGCGTGCGACACCGGCGAGAGCACCGCCGACAGCGCGACCGCCGAGGTCCGCCACGACCGGGAGCTGACCGGCCAGGCCCTGCGCTTCGTACGGAGCCACCCCGCCGAGGAGCTCCGCCTCGTGGGGCGGCGGGCGGTGGTCATGTTCAGCCACGACAGCGACGCCATCGCCGCGGTGCAGTCCTTCGGTGACGATGACTTCATACCTGCGGCCACCGAGGACCGCCTGGCCACCGTGGCCGACGTGTCGTGGTGGGTCGTTGCGGGGCTGGGCGCGATCGGGATGGCCGGGTTCGTGGTCCGCCGCCGGCCCGAAGCGGTGCTGGTGGTGCTGGCCGCCGCCGCCACCCTCGCCGTTCCCCTCGCCTTCTTCGGCGATGCCCGCTTCAAGGTGCCGGTGGTGCCCCTGCTCGTCGTGGCCGCCTCGACCGTGCTGGCCGCCGCCTGGGACCGGCTTGCCGGCGACGGCGACCGCGCTACCTTGGCTCGATGACGACGGCGCCGGACGGCCGCCGCTTCGCCGTCCGCCTCGCGGCCGTCGCCGTAGGCGCCCTGGCGATGCGCGTCGGCTACGTGCTGGCTCTCGGCCACCGAATCGCCTTCGGCCTGGATGCGCTCTGGTACGAGCTGGTGGCCGGGACCATTGCTTCGGGTGACGGCTACGTCGACCCCGCCACGTTCTACCGCACGGGTGTCGCCGTGCCCACCGCCTTCCGGCCGCCGCTCTACCCGGGGTTCCTCGCCGTCGTGAGCGAGGGATTCGGCGGCACCAGGACGACCTTCCAGGTGGCCGGTTGCCTGCTGGGGACGCTCACGGTGGTGCTCGTCGGCCTCCTCGGTCGGCGGGTCGGGGGCCCCACCGTCGGCCTGTGCGCCGCCGCCCTGGCCGCGGGATATCCCGTCCTGGTCGCCATCGACGCCTCCAACATGAGCGAGGCGCTCTACGTGCCGCTGGTGGCCGGCGCCCTGTTGGCCGCCTTCTCGGCCATCGAGCGGCCCACGGCGTGGCGGTGGGCGCTCCTCGGCGTCCTCGTCGGTGCCGGCGCGCTCACCCGGGCCGATGGCGTGGTGCTGGTGCCCGCCCTCCTCGTTCCCGCCGCGCTCCGGACCAGGGTCGTCCCGTCGCGTCGCCTGCTCCTGGGCGGGGTGGCCGTCATCGCGTTCGCCCTGACCCTCGCGCCGTGGCTGGTTCGCAACCAGGTGCGGATCGGCCGGCCTGCCCTGGCCACGCTCGACGGTGCCACCGTGCTCGCCGGCGCCAACTGCGACGCCACCTACGGCGGGGCCAAGCTGGGATCGTGGGAGCACGGGTGCACCCGCCGTGCCGCCGAGGGACGCCTCGGCGAGGTGGCCCTGTCCGACGAGCTCCAGGGCGACGCCGTCCGCTACGCCCTCGACCACAAGGCACGGCTGCCCCTGGTGGCCGCCGTCCGCTTCCTGCGGCTGTGGGGCGCGTACGACCCGCTCGGCGAGGCCCGGCAGGAGAGAGTGGAGAGCCGGATCTACCACTGGCAGGTCCTGTCGTGGGCGACGTACGTGCCCGTCGCCCTCCTCGCGGTGTACGGCACGATCATCCTCGTGCGCCGCCGGGTGGCGATCCTGCCCCTCGTCGCCGTCATGGCCGCGGTCACCGCCACCGGGGTCCTCGCCTACGGCAAGGCCCGCCTGCGGGCGACGGCGGAACCGGCCCTCCTCGTGGCTGCTTCCGTGGCCGTGGTCCACCTTGCCCACCGCTGGGCCGGCCGTGGGCGGGAAGGGCCGGCGCTCAGCCCGTCCGTGACCGCCGGCCGGCGGTGATGGCGGCGCGGGGGAGCACCGGCGCGTCGCGGCCGGTGCCCTTGGAGTCGTCGATGCCCGCGTCCTCGGGCCCGACCCCCTCGGCCTCCTCGTGGTACTCCTCCTCCACGTTGACGGCCCAGATGTCGTGGGCGGACCCGGTGCAGATGTTCTCGACCGTCAACAGGGCGGTGAACATGGAGTGGTCCTGGTTGTTGTACCGGAACATGCCGTTGCGGCCCACCGGGTGGACGTTGGGGGTGTGCTCGCCCAGCCAGCCCCGCAGCACGTCGACGTTGGCCCGGTAGGTCTCGTCGTAGGTCGGGTACGCCTTGGGCATGCGCACCACGTAGCCGGCCTCCACCCGGTCGGGCTCGACCAGGCCGAGGATGCCCAGCTCCTTCTTGGCCAGCTCCACGAGGTCGTCGTCGGCCATGGTCCACATGCCGTCGCCCTCGAACACGAAGTACTCCAGGCCGAGGACGTTGCGGCCCTCCTTCACCAGGTACGGCGACCACGAGCCGAAGTTCTGGATGCGACCCACGCCGACGGCGGGGTCGTGCACGTAGATCCAGTTGTCGTTCCAGGGGACCTCGACCTCGGGCACGACGAGGGCGACGGTGATGAAGTCGCGGAAGGAGAGGCCGGTGGCGGCCCGGAGCACCTCGTCCGGAGCGGGCGGGTCCATGGCCTGCACCAGCTCGGTGATCGGCATCGACGAGATGACGTCGGTGCAGGCGAAGATGTGGGCGGCTCCGTCGGGTCCAGTGGCCTCCACCTCGAAGGCGCCCCCGTCAGCGTGGCGGACGCGGGTGACCCCGGTGCGCATGTGGACGGTGGAGCCCGAGGCCTCCACCTTCTCGCGGCACACCTCCCACATCATCCCCGGGCCGTACTTCGGGTACTGGAACTCCTCGATGAGCGAGGTGACGTCGGTCTTGCCCCGCGACGGGAGGAGGGCGTTCGTCACGGCCGTGAGGAACGAGAGGTTCTTGATGCGCTGGGCGGCCCAGTCAGCCTGGATCTGGTCGGCGTCGACGCCCCAGAGCTTCTCGGTGTAGGTCTTGAAGAACGTGCGGTAGAGCCGCCACCCGAAGCGCGCCGCCACCCAACCCTCGAAGTTGGACTGGTCCTTCGGGGGATGGATCCGCACCCACACGTACGACAGCACGCAGCGCACCGCCTCGATCGGGCCGAGGTTGCGGAGCACGTTGCCAACCTTCAGCGGGTAGTCGAAGTACTTGCCGCCGTAGTAGATGCGGCTCTTGCGAGGGCGCAGCAGGAAGTCCTCGTCGGGGAGGATCTCGTGCCAGAGCGCCTCCACCTCGGCCACCTTCGTGAAGAACCGGTGGCCGCCGATGTCGAAGCGCCAGCCGTCACGTTCGGCCGTGCGGCTGATGCCCCCCACCACGTCGTCGGCCTCCAGGATGACCGACGCCACCCCGTGCTTGTGCAGGCAGTAGGCGGCGGTCAGCCCGGCTGGTCCCGCTCCGATGATGACGACGTCGGGGGTGTCCGCGGGGCCGGTGGCCGGGGGCGAGTTGTCGGCGGGCATGAGGGGTCAGTGTTGCACGCCCCCGCTCCGCCTCCGGCCACCGGCCGGGGGGCGCCGGTAAGGTCCCCGCCCGTGGAGGAGCGAGGGGTCCGACTCGCCGCACCCACCCACTTTCCCTCCCTCGAGGGCATCCGCGCCCTGGCGGCGTCGCTCATCGTCCTCTACCACGCCGCCGCGCTCAGCAGCGCCGGTCTGACCGGCGCCGATGCCGGCCCCCCGCCCCGGGACCTGGGGGGCCTCGCCGCCGTCCTCGACGTGGGCGTGGCCGTGTTCTTCGTGCTGTCAGGCTTCCTGATCTACCGCCCCTTCGCCCGGGCCCACCTCGACGCCACCCCCCGCCGGGGTGTGCGGACCTACCTGTGGCGGCGGGCCGTCCGCATCTTTCCCGCCTACTGGCTGGCCCTGACCGTGCTCTGGGCGTGGGGGGTGATCGACCTCGGGACCTGGTCCACGGCGTGGCGCTACTACGCCCTCGTGCACATCTACGACGCCCACACCGTGTTCTCCGGGATCGTGCAGGCCTGGAGCCTCGGCACCGAGGTCACCTTCTACCTGCTCGTGCCGGTGTGGGCGGCGGCCGTGCGCCGAGTGGGCGGCGGGGGCCGGCGGGCCCTGGCCGCCGAGCTGGCGGGCGTCGCCGTCCTCGTCCTCGCCGGCTACGCGTCGCGGGCCGCGTTCAGCGCCAGTGGTCGCATCTGGGCGGGGCAGGACGTGACCATGCGGGCGGTGTCGTTCACCTGGCTCCCCAACCACGTCGACCTCTTCGCCCTCGGCATGGGCCTGGCCGTGGTGAGCCTGGCCACCGAGCGCGGCCTGCTGCCGGCACGCTGGGCGATGCTGGCGGGTCGATGGCCGGCCGCGTGGTGGGCGGCGGCGGTCGGCCTCTACGTCTGGTACGCCTGGTGGATCGGGCCGCCGCCGTTCCGGGAGGGCTACATCGGCCTCAACTGGCAGCGGCGCCAGCTCACCTACGGCCTCATCGGCTTCTGCCTGCTCGTGCCAGCGGTGTTCGGCGACCAGGCCCGCGGCCTGCTCCGGCGGGGGTTGCAGTGGCCCCCGGTGGTCGTCGTCGGCGTGGTGTCCTACGGGCTGTACCTGTGGCACAACGACCTGATGAAGCAGGTCCCCGACTGGCTCGACACGCCCCCCGGGGCCACCAACCTGGCTGCCCTGCTGGCGGTGGGCTTCGGGCTCGGCCTGGCCTGCGCCGCCGCCAGCTTCTACGGGTTGGAACGGCCGCTCGGTCGGCTCCGCCGCCGTCGCGCCTGAGGGGGCCGCCTGTAGAGTCGCCCGCCGTGGCCGTGATCGACCGGGAGACGAGTCGCCCTCCCGTGGAGCGACCCACAGAGCCCTCGACCGACGTGCCCGAGCGGCCCCCCTGGTGGCCCCGGTGGGCCGACGGCGCCGCCGTGGCCGTGGCCCTGGCGGCCGGATTGGTGCTTCGCTTCGTCACCCGCTCGCCGTTGTGGTTGGACGAGGCCTTGAGCGTGAACATCGCCCGCCTCCCCCTGGGCGACATCCCCGAGGCGCTGCGCCACGACGGGCACCCGCCCCTCTACTACTTCCTCCTCCACGGGTGGATGGCGCTGTTCGGCAGGGGTGACGGCGCCGTGCGGGCCCTGTCCGGCCTGTTCGGCCTCGCCCTCTTCCCCCTCATGTGGATCGGCGGCCGGCGGCTGGCCGGGCGGCGGGGGGCCTGGGGCGCGGTGCTGATCCTGGCCCTGTCGCCCTACGCCATCCGCTACAGCACCGAGACCCGGATGTACTCCCTGGTCATGGTCCTCGCGCTGGCGGCGTGGCTCATCGCCGAGGATGCGCTGGAGCGGCCGACCGCCCTCCGGCTGGGGGCCCTCACCCTCATCAGCGGCGCCCTCCTGCTGACCCACTACTGGGCCATGTGGCTGCTCGGCGCCGTCGGCCTGGCCCTGATCGTGCACTGGTGGCGGGCCCGGCGGGCCGGCGACACCGTTCACCAGCGAGCCGCCGTCCGGGTGCTCGTGGCGGTGGCGGCGGGCGGCATCCTCTTCCTGCCCTGGGTGACGAGCCTGCTCTACCAGTCCGCCCACACCGGCACGCCCTGGGCCGGGCCGGTCCGGCCCAGCGACGTGGTGGCCCGGACCATGGCCGACCTCGGTGGCGGCCCCGAGGGCGAGGCGATCGTGCTGGGAGTGATCCTCGTCGTCCTGGTGCTCCTCGCCCTGTTCGGCCGCCCCACCGGCTCGCGGGGCATCCAGCTCGACCTCGCCACCCGGGTCGAGAGCCGCCCGCTGCTGGTGGTGATCAGCCTCACCGTGGGGATCGCCGTGGCGGCCGGCTACGCCACGTCGAGCACGTTCGCCACCCGGTACATGGCCGTGCTGGTGCCAATGGTCCTCCTCGTGGCCACCCTCGGCCTGGCGCGGTTCTCGGGCGGGCTGGCCTTCCGGCTCGTCCTCGCGGCCGTGCTCGTGCTGGGCGCCGCCGGTGGCTTGCGCAACGCCATCCGCTCCCGGACCCAGGCCGAGGTCGTCGGGGAGGCCATCGCCGCCAGGGCCGGCCCCCGCGACCTCGTCATCACCTGCCCCGACCAGCTCGGCCCGGCCCTCTCGCGCACCCTGCCCGAAGGGGTGGACGCGGTGAGCTACCCGGACTTCGGCCCGATCGACCGGGTGGACTGGGTCGACTACACCGACCGGCTGGATCGAGCGTCCCCCAAGCGGTTCGCTCGCGCCGCCCTCAGACGCGCCGAGGGCCGCCCGATCTGGTTGGTGTGGGCCGGCTCCTACAGCACCCACGAGAAGACCTGCGAGCGGCTCCTCACCGCCCTGACCGCGGCCCGGCCGGACGCCACCAACCCGGTCCCCGACGAGGGTGCGAAGTACTTCGAGCACGAGAGCGTGTTCCGCTTCCCCGCGCCCTGAGGGGCGGACCGATGTCAGGCGCTACGGCGGTGCACCGCGGCGACGCCGTCGTCGAACCCGATCGGCTCCTCCTGGCGGCGGATGATGAGGATGTCGGCGGTGCGCAGGCTGGCCACCCGGGTGCTCCACGAGTCCACCGTGCGCCCACCGGTGCGGAAGAACGTGGTCATGGGCCCTTCCTGCTCGTAGGCGTCGGCGTCACCGATCCGCTCGGTCGACCCTTCCTTCAGCGTCACCTCGTAGCTGGCCATGGGCGCACCGTACGGCGGGTGCCCTGTGAGGAGGAAGAGGTACAACCCTGTGGATTTCACGTTCGCCGCTGCCACGGCCAGTGCCCCTCCAGCTCCACCTCGAGGCTGAAGCTGAGGACGGTTCGGATGAGGACCACCAGGCCGAGGGCGCCGGCGCTCTGGAGCGTCGGGGCCACCGCCACGGTGCGGATGATGTCGGCGCCCACCAGGACCTCGAGGCCGAGCAGGATGGTGCGGCCCACCCGCTGGCGCAGCAACCGGTACACCGCGCCCGCCGGTTGCCGACGGAGGTCCCGGAGCGAGACCACCGCCGCTCCGAGGACGCCGCCCACGATGACCGCCACGCCGGCGGCGTCGGCCCCCTTGCCGATCACTTCGATGACGTCGCCGAAGTCCATTCGAGGTCGGTCCTTCCGTAGCGGTCCCGGTCAGATGGCGGCGATGGAGCGGAGCGGCATGCGGGGCCCCCGGCGGGGAGGGCCGACGCCACCGGCGACGAGCAGGCGCAGCACCCGGCCGCGGTGGCCCCGGTAGGGCTCGAGCAGCTCGAGCATCCGCTCGTCGCTGCCCCGGCGCTCACCGGCGAGACCGAAGCAGACCTGGTGGGGGAGGTGGTAGTCGCCGACGCTGACGGCGTCGGCGTCGCCGAGCGCGACGATGCCGACCTCGGCCGCGGTCCACGGCCCCACACCGGCCACGGCGGTCAGCCGGGCGGCGACGGCGATGGGATCGGCGTCGGCGAGGGCGTCGAGCCGACCGGCCTGGGCGCACGCCCTCCGGATGGTCTCGGCCCGCCTGCGCTCGATGCCGAGCTCGTGGAAGGAGGGGTAGGCCACGCCGGCGAGCACCGAGGGCTCCGGCGGGAGCAGCAGGGGAGCGGGCCCGGGGGCCGGGGAGCCCCAGCGGCGCACCACCTCGTGCCAGGCCCGCCGGGCCTCGACGCTGGTGACCTTCTGTTCGCAGATGCTCGGGAGCAGGGCCTCGACCACGGCTCCCGTCCGGGCCATGCGCAGGCCACCCATGTGGTGGTGGAGCCGGGCGACGATCCGGTGGTGGGGCTCGAACCCCTCGGCCCGGTCGTGGTCGCCGACGAGGGTGGGTGCGGCGTCCAGCAACCACGCCGCTCCCGGCCCCCAGGCCTCCGCCTCGATCCGGCCCGCCACCGCCCGGAGGTGGACCGTGCCGGGGCCGTCGGGCGTGCGGGTCGCCCGCCACACGCCGTCGGCGGCGAAGCGGGTGCACGGATCCCCCCGTCCCCGTCGCACCGGGCCGAGCGACAGGACGAGGTCGATCGGACGCTGGGGGACCAGGGTGCGGGTGTGCACCGCCCCGTCCTAGCAGGAGGGCGGCGTGGCGAGCGCCATGCGAGCAGCCGCCACGTGAGCCCCGTGGGGGCTCACCCGGTGGCACGGCGTGGGAGGCTCTGGCGATGGCCCGGCAGTGGTGGCAGCGCTGGGTCGGCGGGGGGCCGCGCACCACCGGGTACCCCACGTCGTCCAACCGGGCGTCGTCGTTCCACCTCCACTGGGGTGGTATCCCGCCGGGGACGGTGGTGGTGGCGGCGGCCGCCACCCTCGAGGTCCTGGTGCCGCCGGCGGTCGACGCGCTGTACTTCTGGGCGCTCCAGGTTTCGTTCGGGTCGGGGCGACGACGGCTCGGCGGCGGCCACCTCGGGCTGCAGTGGTACCCGGCCCATCCCGGCTCCACCGCCGTCAACTGGGGGGGCTACGCCGACGGGGAAGGCGAGCTCGACGGGTCGCCGTCGCCGCTACCGAGCGCCACCGGCAACCCCAACACCCGCGACCTGGCGTGGCGCGCCGGCCGGCCCCACCGCCTGGAGGTGACGGCGGGGGAGCGGCCGGGATGGTGGAGGGGCTCGGTCGAGGGCACCGTGGTGCGTGAGCTGCACGGCGGCGGCGACCGCCTGGAGGACCTGATGGTCTGGTCCGAGGTGTTCGCCCGGTGCGACGACCCCACCGTGGTGGTGCGGTGGAGCGACCTCGAGGTGGTCGACGGCGTGGGGGGTCGCCACCGGCCGGACCGGGTGACCCTCACCTACCAGGCCGGAGCCGACGGCGGGTGCGACAACACCGACGTGGTGGTCGACGGCGACGGCGTGCTGCAGGTCACCAACCGGCCCCGCACGGCGCCGCCGGGCTCGACCCTGGCGATCTAGGACTTCTGCGGACGGACGGTGACGGTGACCTTGATGATGGTGTCGCCGACCTTGACCGCCTGGGCGCTCTCGATGCCGTTGGTGACGTAGCCGAACAGGTTGTAGAGCGGTTGCAGCTTGGTCCGGCAGTCGTCGATGCAGATGAAGAACTGCGAGCCGTTGGTGTCCGGCCCGGCGTTGGCCATGGCCACCGCCCCCAGGGTGTACTCGCCCTTGACCGGCTCGTCGGCGAACTTGTACCCCGGCCCGCCCCGGCCGGTGCCCTCGGGATCGCCACCCTGGATCACGAAGCCGGGCACCACCCGGTGGAACGTGAGGCCATCGTAGAAGCCGTCCCCGGCCTGGGTTACGAAGTGGTTGACCGTGGTCGGGGCCAACGCGGGATCGAGCTCCATCACGATGGGGCCCCGATCGGTGTCGAGGGTCACCTCATAGGTGGTGGACGTGTCGATCTGCATGTCGGGGGGCTTGGCCATCGGCCCATGCTCCCACGTCAGGGAACGGCGGCGGTCACCCGGACGGGCCGCGCCATGTTCGCCGCGCTCCGGGCCAGGCCCGGTTCCAGCAGCCGGCACACGGTGTCCATGACCGCCTCGCCGTCGGCGTTCTCGTCGAGCCAGTCGACCGCGGCCACCTCCAGCATCCCGGTGACGGCGCGGGCGGCGATGCGGGCGTCGTCACCGTCGCCCCACACTGCCGCCAGCCGCTCGGCCCGGATGCGCCGGGCCGCCTGCACGGCCGGGTGCTGGACGGCTCCTGTGGTGCCGAGCATCCCGCCCATGGCCCCGTGGGCGCGCGCGAACTCGAGGTAGGCGCGGCCCAGCGGGCGCAGCTGCTGGGACGGTTCCAGGTCAGGGTCGAGGACGGCGAGCAGGGTGTCGTCCAGGCGTTGGAGCGCCCGGGCGTACACCGCCGCCACCAGGCCGTTGCGGTCCCCGAAGTAGTTGTAGAGCAGCGCCCGGGAGACGTCGGCGGCGGCGGCCACCGCCTCGAAGGTGACCTCGGTCGGGAGCCGCCCCCGGAACGCCTCCTCGGCCGCGTCGAGGATCAGCTCCCTGCGCACCTCCGGCTCCAACCGGGTCCTGGGTCGAGCTGGTCCTCCCACGCCACCTCCTCGGGGGCGGGCACCTCTACACGGCCGGCGCCACCTGGGGTTGGCGGTCGCCCACCGACTGGTCCGGTGGGGCGGTGTCGCCGATGAGCGGGAAGTGGCAGGCCACGAACTGGCCGGCGGCGATCTCCCGCATGAGGGGCTCCTCTTGGGCGCAGCGCTCCTGGGCCTTGGGGCAGCGGGTTCGGAACCGGCACCCGCTGGGTGGGTTCACCGGGGAGGGCAGGTCGCCGAGCAGGGCCTCCTGGACGTGGGGGCGCACGGTCGGGTCCGGCACCGGGATCGCCTCGAGCAGGGCACCGGTGTAGGGGTGGGCTGGTTGGGCGTACATCTGGTCCGGGGGAGCCACCTCGCAGAGCTTGCCGAGGTACATCACCGCCACCCGGTCGCTGATGTTCTTCACCACGGCGAGGTCGTGGGCGATGAAGATCAGCGTGAGCTGGTAGCGGGCCTTCATGTCCTCGAGCAGGTTCAGGATCTGCGCCTGGACGGACACGTCGAGGGCCGACACGGGCTCGTCGCAGATGATGAGGCGGGGGTCGGTGATCACCGCCCGGGCGATCGAGATGCGCTGGCACTGCCCGCCCGAGAACTGGTGGGGCCGACGCCCCTTGGCGGTGGCCGGGTCGAGGCCGACGGTGCCGAGGGCCTCGTCCACCTTGGCCTGCTGGGACGCCTTGTCTCCCCGGTTCCAGATCCGCAGCCCCTCGGCCACGATGTCCTCCACCCGGCGCCGGGGGTTCAACGAGGAGATCGGGTCCTGGAAGATCATCTGCACGTTCGTGCGCAGCCGGCGCAGCTCGGAGCCGTGGAGGCTGGCCAGGTCGGTGCCCTCGAACATCACCCGACCCCGCGTGGGGGGCGGAAGCTGCATGATGGCCTTGCCGGTGGTGGACTTGCCGCAACCGGATTCGCCGACGAGGCCGAGCGTCTCTCCACTCCTCACGTCGAGGCTGATGCCGCTGACGGCGTTGACCGTGCCCCGCTTCGAGCGGAACTCGACCACGAGGTCCTCGACCCGCAGGACGACGCTCTCGTCGTCGACGGGGCGCAGGTGGGCGGTGCCGGTTCCGGCCATCAGCGGGTCTCCCCGTCGCCGGCCGGTGGGGTGCTGGGCCGGGCCCGAAGCGGCTCGCGGCGACGGCGGGCCGCTTCGGCTCCCGAACCGTCGGCCGGTGCGGCCGGTGCCACCGTGAGGCCGTCCCCGGCGCTTTCGCCGAGGCCGTGCTCGGCCCGGTAGGCGGGGTTGGCGGGGGTGCCCACCGGGAACCAGCAGCGGTGCACGTGGTCGGGCTGCTCCGCCTCGATGAGCGGGGGCTCCTCCTCGCGGCAGCGGTCCTGGACGTACGGGCACCGGGGAGCGAACGTGCACCCCGGCGGCGTGTTCACCAGGTCCGGAGGGCGGCCGGCGATGGCCTCCAGGCGGGAGTGGCTGGGCAGCTCGATCTTGGGGATCGACTTGAGCAGGGCCTCGGTGTAGGGGTGGCGCACGTGGGCGAACAGCGTGCCGGTGGGGGCCTTCTCCACCACCCGCCCGGCGTACATCACCGCGATCTCGTCGGCCCGGCCGGCCACCACCCCGAGGTCGTGGGTGACGAGGATCATGCCCATGAACCGTTCACGCTGCTGGAACTGGAGCAGTTCCAGGATCTGGGCCTGCACGGTGACGTCGAGCGCGGTGGTGGGCTCGTCGGCGAACAGGAGCTTCGGCCCACAGGCGAGGGCGATGGCGATCATCACCCGCTGGCGCATACCGCCCGAGAGCTGGTGGGGGTACTCCTTCAGACGCCGGCCCGGCTCGGGAATCCCGACCGACTTCAGCAGCGCCAGGGCGACCTCGTTGGCCTCCTGCTTGGAGATCTCCAAGTGCTCGTGGAGCGACTCGGTGATCTGGCGACCGATCTTGAGCACCGGGTTCAGGGCCGTCATCGGGTCCTGGAAGACCATCGCCATCTGCTGCCCCCAGTAGGGCCGCATCTCCTTGGCCGACAAGTTCATGATCTCGGCGCCCTCGAAGCGCACGCTGCCCTCGCGCTCGGCGTTGGTGGCGAGGAGCCCCATGATCGAGCGGGCCAGCACCGACTTGCCCGAGCCCGACTCGCCGACGATGCCGAGGGTCTTGCCCCGGTCGAGCGTGAAGGAGATCCCGGCGACGGCCTTGACCATGCCCCGGTCGGTGCGGAAGGAGGTGCGGAGGTCGTCGACCTCGAGCAGCGTGGCGCCGCTGTCGGGCTCGGGGCGGTCCTCGAGGATGGGGACGGTGGCGGTCACAGGGAGCTCTCCCGGACGTCGAAGCGGGTGCGGATCACGTCGCCCAGGTAGTTCAGGGAGAGCACGGTGAGGAAGATGGCGATGGCGGGCACGAACACGATGTGGGGGGCGTTGCGGAGACTGCCCCGGCCTTCGGCGATCATGTTCCCCCACGACGGCGTGGGTAGCTCGACGCCCACCCCGAGGAGGCTGAGGCCGCCCTCGGCGATGATGGCGACGGCGATCGAGAGCAGGGCGATGGAGAACATCGCCGGCAGCACGTTGGGCAGCACCTCGCGGATGATGATGCGCGAGTTCTTCGCCCCCTGGGCCCGTGCGGCCAGGACGAACTCGCGCTGGGCCCAGGTGAGCGTGTTGGCCCGGGTGATGCGGGCGAGGATGGGGATGGACACGATCCCCAGGGCGATGATGACGATCTGCTCGGTGGAGAGCCCCCCGCCGCCCGCCTCGGGTTCGGACTTCAGGAACGACACCAGGGCCAGAGCCAGCACCAGGGCGGGGACCGCGAGCATGATGTCGAACGTCCCGGTGAGGATGGTGTCCACCCGGCCCCGGAAGTACCCGGCCAGCAGGCCGGCCGTCCCGCCCACGAGCAGGCCGATCGCCACGGCGGCCACGCCGATGAGCAACGACGCCCGGGCGCCGTAGATGGTGCGGGTGAGCATGTCCCGGCCAATGGCGTCGCCGCCGAAGATGTGGCCCGAGACCGAGAAGGGGCCCTGGCGGGCGATGGCGGCGAAGGACTCGTCGGGGTCCTCGACCCCGGGGATCCACGAGGCGAAGGTGGCGAGGAAGAGGACGAGGCCCAGCCAGCCGATCGACAGCCACGCCCCGATGCCGAAGCCCTTGCGCTTGCTGGTGCCGACGGCGGCATCGATCGCAGCGACGTCGCCGATGGCGCCCAGGTTGCCGGTGACACCGACGAGATTAGCCTCGGACATTGCGGATCCGGGGGTCGAGGATCGAGTACAGGAAGTCGAGCAGGAAGTTGATGACCACGTAGCCGATGGCGACGATGGCCACGCAGCTCTGCAGGGCGACGTACTGGTTCGAGAGGATGGCCTCGGCGATGAGGAAGCCCATCCCGGGCAGTGCGAAGACGTTCTCGATCACCACCGCGCCGCCGATGAGGGCGCCGACGTTGAGGCCGGCCACGGTGAGCAGGGTCAGGCTGGAGGGCCGCAGGGCGTGGCGCCACAGGACCCGGGCGTTGGAGATGCCCTTGGACTTGGCCATGAGGATGTAGTCCTCCTGGAGGGTCTGGATCATGTCGCTGCGCAGGAGCCGCATGTAGATGGCGATCTGGCCCACGGCCAGGCTGAACGCCGGTAGGAGCATCGATTTGAGGTGGCGCACGAGGTCCACGCTGGGCGCGACGTAGCCGGTGGGGGGCACCCAGCCGAGCTTCACCCCGACGTAGTAGGCGAGGACCAGGCCGAGCGCGAAGTTGGGCATGGCCAGCATGCCGAAGGCGGTGGTGTTGGCCGCCTTGTCGACGGGCCGCCCCGCCCGGTAGGCCGAGTACACCCCCATCGGGATGGCCACGACGAGGGCCATGAGCTGCGCGTAGACCATGAGCTGGATCGAGACGGGGAGCGAGTCCTTCACCCGGTCGGACACCGGTCGCTGGCTCGACACTGCGTAGTAGCTGCCCATGTCGCCGGTGGCGAAGGCTCCGAGCCAGTTCACGTACTGGCGGTACAGCGGCTTGTCGAGGTCCAGATCGGCCCGGATGTCGGCCTTCTGCTTCTCGATGATGTCCTTGGCCTCCTGGGTGGTCCCCACCGAGCTCAGGGGGACGAGGAGGTCCTCGGGCTCGCCCGGCTTCACCCGCACGAGCATGAACGTGAAGAGGGTGACGATGAAGACGACCAGCGCCAGCTGCAGCAACTTCTTGGCGACGAGCACCATGGCTACCCCTTGGACGTCGGGCGAAGGGTCAGGGGCGGGGCACCGGCCCGGAAGCGAGCGTGGCGCTCATCCCCGGGCCGGTCGGTGGTCACTTCTTGATCCAGATCCCGTGGACCGGGTGCCCGGTGGCCAGGCCCGGGAACGGGTTGCTGCCGTCGGGCAGCTTGGGCGCGGTGTCCACGTTGATGCCGTAGACGTTCGGGCTGGTGGCCACCACCCATCGGGTCCAGTTGGCCCACAGGTTCCACACCTGGTCAGCGAACCGCTTGTTGATGTCCTCGTAGATCGTGGCCCGCTTGTCGGGGTCGGTCTCGGACCGGCCGGTGTCGAGCAGCGTCTGCATCTCGTCGTCGGCGAAGCGGCCGAAGTTGGCCGGGCTGCCCTTGTACCACCAGACGTACTGCTCGTCGGGGTCGCCGCCGGGGTGGTTGCGCCAGCCGATGAGCTGGAAGTCGCCGCTGATGGCGGTGTTGATCAGCTGGGACTGCTCCACGGTGGCCAGCTTGAACTCGATGCCCACCGCCTTCAGCTTCTGCTGGAGGAACTGGGCCACCTGGGTGGTCGCCGGGCTCGGCGTGCTGCGGTAGGAGAGCTGGATCGGGCCCTTCTCGGCCTCGTACTCCTTCACCAGCTTCTCGGCCCCAGCCGGGTCGTACTTGGGGTAGCCGCTGTCCTTCAGGTAGCCGAGGCTGCCCGGGGCGTAGGGGCCCGACGCCATGGTGAACAGCCCCTGGTTGATGACCTCGTTGTACTCGTCGCGGTCGACCGCCATGGCCAGGGCGCGACGGACCCGGACGTCGTCGAGCGGTGCCTTGCTGGAGTTGATCATCACGTAGCTCACCTCGGCGTACTTCTCCGAGACGTAGAGCTTGGCCGTGCCCGCGTCCTTCAGGCCCGCGAGGGACGCGAACTCGGTGGCCCCCGAGGCGTGCATGGCGTCGATCTGTCCCGACTGGAGCGCGTTGACCCGCTGCTCGGGTTCGGGGATCGGCTGGAACGTGATCTTGTCCAGGTAGGGGTAGGGCTTGCCGTCGGGCGCCTTCTGCCAGTAGTCCGGGTTCTTCTCGGCCACGAACTCCTGGTTGACCTTCCAGCTCACCTGCTTGAAGGGGCCGGTGCCCACCAGCTTGCGGTCACAGGTGTCCTGGTCGTCGAGCTGGGACTGGGCCACGATGCCGAGGCGGCCGCTGGCGAACAGGTAGGCGGGGAAGGCCACCCACGGCACCTTGGTGGTGACCTTGACGGCCTTGTCCCCCGCCAACTGCACGTCGGTGATGTTCTGGAAGACGAAGAGGAACAGGAGGGAGGCCCGGCCCTTGTACTTGCCGCGGTAGGCGTCGAGGTTGTTCTTGACCACCTCGGCGGTGAGCGGGGTGCCGTCGTGGAACTTCACGCCGTCCCGGATGGTGATCGTCCACTCGGTGAACGTGTCGTTGTGCTCGACCGACTTGGCCAGGTAGGGCACGTACTCGCCCTTGGCGTTCGGGGCGGTGAGGGTGTCGTAGATCGTGCGGGCCACCATGATGCCGGCGATGGCCAGCTGGGCCTCGGGCATGCACCAACCGCCGGTCGTCTCGGCCTCCATGGCGTAGGTCAGCGAGCCACCCCGCACGGGCTTGCCCGCGTCCTTCTCACCCTCCTCGGTGGTGTCGGTACCCCCGCCGCCGCACGCTCCGGCCACCAGGGCCAGGACCAGGACGAGGCTGGCCAGCAGCCGGGACGGGACTCGACGATTCGACACGGTGTTCCCCCGAAGGACGTGGAGCGGAGCGGTCGTCCGGGCGACGGTGCCAGGGCGGGTGCTGTGACGGGCGGCATAGCGACCGGCGCGCCGCAACGTAGGCCCGCAGTGGCAGCGTGTCAACAGCACCCGGCGCACGGTCCGGGCGGCGCTCCGACCTGGCTCAGGTGGGTGCCGCCGAGCGGTCGAGCACCGGCTCGAGCGCGGCCAGGACCCGGGCGAAGACCTGCTCGGGCGAACCCGTGCCGTCGACGACCACGAGCGCCTGTCGGGCGGCGAACCACGGCGACAGCGGTCCGGTCTCGCTGTCGTAGAGGGCGAGCCGGCGGCGCACGGCGTCAGGGGTGTCGTCGCCCCGCTGGACCGCAGCGTGGCCGTCGGGGCACAGGACGGACTCGACCGCCGGGTCCTGCACCGTGGTGGTCCACCCGTCCACCGGGCACACCCGGCGGGTCGAGATGCGCTCGACCACCACGTCCACCGGCACCTCGATCTCCAGGGCGGCGTCGGCGGTCAGGTCGTGTGTGCCCGCCGGTTCGGGTGGTGCGAAGAACGCCTCGGCCTGGGCCACCGTCCGGGGGAAGCCATCGAGCACGTAGCCGGTGGTGGCAAGGTCGGCCACGGCGGCGTGCTCGCAGACGACGTCGAGGACGAGGTCGTCGGGTACGAGGCCACCGCGGTCGACGATGTCGGCCACGCGGTGACCGATCGGCGATCCGTCCCGCACGGCGGCGCGGAACAGCTCACCGGTGGAGACGTGGGGGATGGCGAGGTGCTCGGCGAGGAGGGCGCACTGGGTACCCTTCCCGGCGCCCTGGCGGCCGAGGACCACGATCCGGGGTCGGTTGTCCATCGGGCACCTCCGCGGGAGCGGCAAACGCTACCCAGGCGGGGTCAGCGCCGTCGACACAGGGTGAGCCCGTCGCTGATCGGGAGCAGGACCGCGTCGACGCGGTCGTCGGCCGCGACGTGGTCGTTGAAGGCGCGGATGGCCATCGTGTCGGGGTCCTCGTCACCGGGGTCGACCACCCGGCCGCTCCACAGGGTGTTGTCCACCAGCAGCGCCCCGCCGGGCCGCATCCGTGGGACCAGCGCGTCCCAGTAGGCGCGGTACCCGGCCTTGTCGGCGTCGATGAAGGCGAGGTCGAGGTAGGGCTCGGGCGGCAGTGCGTCGAGGGTCTCGGCCGCCG
>JAABUR0100001274.1_pt1 | contig 46368 bp, 52 predicted proteins | sample 5560091 | NCBI WGS metagenome assembly JAABUR01 (sample SAMN10711879, study PRJNA513375) | rock metagenome | isolation source: Antarctica rocks | place: Antarctica: Victoria Land, University Valley sud | reverse complement strand
CCAAGTCGCCCGCTACGAAGGTCCGCCTCCGAACCCGGGTGATCGGTAATCACAACAAAACGTTTGGGTGAAACTAGTTCGCGTGTGAGCAAACCTGTCGATACGCACGTTCACCTGTGGGACATCGACATGATGACGTCGTATCGCGCGGTGGACCCGTCGTTGCGCCGCTCATTCGACGCAGACGAAGTACACGTACAACTGACGAATGCGGGCGTCGCCTCGGCGGTGGTGATCCAAGCCATCAACTGTAAGGAGGAGACAGCGTTTCTCCTAGATATCGCCGGAAGACACGACTGGATCTGCGGTGTCGTGGGCTGGTTGCCGCTGATGCGCCCGAGGGAGGTCGAAGTCGCTCTCGAGCAACTCGCCGCGGACCCCGAATTCGTAGGGGTCCGACATCTAATCAACAGCGAACCAGACGCCGACTGGATCATTCAGCCGGCGGTGCTCGACTCACTCGCTTTGATTGCCGAGCGCGGTCTTCCTTTCGATCTCGTCGCAGTTGTTCCGCGACACCTGGAGCACGTACCGGCGCTGATCGACCATGTCCCTGACCTACGGCTCGTGATTGATCATCTCGGCAAACCACCAATTCGAGAGGGCAAGGTCGAGCCCTGGCGCTCAGTTCTCGCTCGAGCAGCAGAGCATCCCAATGTCTACGGCAAGATTTCAGGCCTGACCACCATCGTGGACCGCACCACGAGAACCGCGTTCGATATTGGGCCGTACGTCGGTGTCGCGCTCGAGCTGTTTGGACCGCAACGCTTGATGTTCGGAAGCGACTGGCCGGTGGCGCTCCTGTCAGGCGACTACGCCCTCGTCTGGCGAGAAACTCTCAAGTCGCTAGAAAGTCTCGTGAAGGCCGATCGCGACGCGATCTTGGAAACCACGGCTCGTGCCTTCTACCTCGGGAATCAACGAGGAGCCTGTTAGCGAACCTCGCGTATCAATATCCGCGACAGAGGGTCGTCACAGCTCCGTCGACGACGAGCACTTGGCCCGTCATGAACCCCGACCGTACATCGTCGGCGAGGAAAAGCACAGCTTGCGCAATGTCTGCAGGCGTACCTTCGCGGCCGATCGGCGTTAGATCCGCAAAACGCTTCTCGATTGTCTCCGTATCGATCGCATCCTCGCGAAGCTGCGTAACCAATTCGGTTGCTATGAGACCAGGCGCGACGCCGTTACACCTCACACCCGTGCCGGCTAATTCAGCACCGACCTGGCGGGTAAGTGCAACCACAGCGCCCTTGCAACCCGCATAAGCCGCTGAGCCGGGAACACCGACGTACGCCTGGACGGATGCGAGATTGACGATGCTCCCGGCTCCGCGGGCAAGCATCCGCCTCGCTGCCTCCGCCGTACCCCAGAACACGCCGCCGAAAAGGACCCCGACGGCGAGCGAGAAGTCCGCTTCGGTGATCTCGTCGATCCTGCCGCGCGCGTTGTACCCCGCATTGTTGACCCAGACGATTAGGTCGCCCAGCCCTTCGGCAATGTCAGCGATGCGAGCTGCCGTGGACGGCACCGACACATCTGCGATCAGGCCTTCCAGTTTCCCCCGGTCACCGAGCGCCTCGAGAGTCGCCGCGAGGCCGACCTCGTCTTTGTCGACGATCGCGACCCCATAGCCCTCCAGGAGTAAGTGCTCCGCGATCGCTCGCCCGATGCCGGCCGCGCCGCCTGTGACCACCGCGCTTCTTGTCACGGAAGGCTTCGTCGACTCGCGCGACTGACGCGATGTCACTCGATCTCCGAAGGGACGATCTTGAAGCTCCCGTGCTTTCTCAGCTCCGAATTCAAAATTCTCGTTCTTCCGCTAGTCGAGCATCTGAGCAGACACCACCGCGTGCGAATCGATAGCAAAGACGGAAAGCGCATCACCCCACATGAAAGCAGTCTATCTGAAGCAAATGATTGTGGCGTTACCAGCGATTCTCGTCTGACGGGTCGTTCAACTCCGACGGCGGCAGGCTCACGCGGTACCGACACGCCGAGGGTCCGGTAAACGGTACGTCCGCAGCGAAGAGATTCCCCGCGAGCGGTTCTCTCGCTTGGGCATCAACGCGAGCACTTGCCGAAGTGATGAACAATGTCGAATGGTCGTCTCCTCCAAACGCACAGGCCGTGACGTCCCCGACGGGGACATTGAGGTGTCCGTCAAGTGACCCATCCGGCTTATAGCGGCGGACTTTCCCAGCCCCCCAGAGGGCGATCCACACCCCTCCCTCATCATCAACCGCGAGGCCGTCCGGCTTGCCCTCCGCGGCCGGGATCAGCACGAACGGACGACGATTCGCTGCAACTCCATGTTCGATGTCGAAGTCGAGAATGTCGACACCTCTTGCCGAATCGGCGTAATACAGGAGACGTCCATCGGGGCTCCAGCCCAGGCCATTCGAGAATTCAACCTGAGACACCATCGGCGTCGACTCGTCACCCCCCTCAAAGCGGAACAGGCCGCCGGTCATTGCACCACCATGCGCGACGGTCCCGAACCACAGCCGCCCGTCCGAGTCACAGGCGGCGTCATTGGTAGACATCGAAGGATGAAGATGTTCGAGCGATAGTGCCGTCTCAGTGGCACCCGTGCAGAGATCGACGAGCGCAAACCGCCGGGAATGTCCAACGAGCACACGCCGGTCCGTCGTCAGATTGACCGAAGTGATCAACTCCGACATCTGGACGGAGGTATCGACGCCCGTCACCGGGTCGAATGCGTGAACAGCATGCGCCGAGATATCTATCCAAAGCAGCCGGCCTAGCTCGTCATCCCAACGGGGACACTCGCCGACTTGGGCCCGCGCCGATACCGCAACTCGAACTTCAGCGATCGAGCGAGCGTGCGAGAGGTCCTCCGTCACGGAGCACGCATGATTCCGCGAGCCTCAGCAGTCAAGCGGCGAGCGTCGTAAACTGGCACGCATCGCAAGAGTGCTAGCGGTTCAGGCTCTTGGCGAATAGCCGCTGCATTTCCGCCACCGTATCGCGCGGCGTCCCTAGTCCGGCCAAGCATCGATGCAGAGTCGCGCCAGCGTCGACCTGAACTTTTGCCATGCCAGTGTGCCGCGGCCGCACGTATGCGCGATCGATCGAGGCTCGCGTATTGCGGAAAAAGTCATTGGTGATGTGATTTGCCAAGTCGTCGTCCCACGCTAGGGCACTGCCGGGCTGACCGCCTGCAAACACATGGTACTCGACTGACATTCTGCTCCCGACACCCACGTCGCGTAGCGTAGGGCTTCATCAACATGAGCCGTGGCGGCTGAGACCGCCAGCCCGGCGCCACCCAAGGTGACACCGGCGTGAGGAACCTCGCCGGGTCCGACGAAATTGCCGAATGCAATCCGATTTGGCGCGTACCCCACTCGACCGTAGTTCGAGTAACCAAATACGTGCGGGGAATAGATCACATCCCTGCTGGAGCTCATCTTGTTCAGCAGGTCGATCGGGTTCAAACCAAGACAATCGCTATTGATGGCGCTTAGGATCTCTTGGATCTGCGCAAGCGCATGTACGCCAAGATCGGGGTCTACGAGCGTCCCAGTCTCAGTTTCCATCAGTCCGTAGCCCTGGTTGGCACAGAGACTGAAGAACAACGACAAAGCGTCAATCGGCTTGAGAGGCAAGGCGACGCGTCCGGTTTCACGTGCCAACGCGAGCACTTCTTCCCATGTCTCGGGGAATGTCCACTGCTCTTTGGCGAGCAGATCGGCTCGCCCCGCTGCGACCGGACATGCAGCATCGATCGCCGCAGCCCAAACTTGGTTTTCCCAGGCGTAGGACGCATGCGATGCTCCGACTGTCTGCGACCTCTGCTCGTGAATCCATTTTCGGGACCCGTGAGCATCGAGGGGAATCAAGAGCCCGCGCTCGACGGCCTCTCCGATCATCGGGTGATCCAAGACTATGAGGTCGTAACGGGATGCAAGTTCGTCAATCGGCTCCTCCCCAAATGCCCAAAGAGAACGCCTATCCCACGTAACCCGACAGCCATCGTGGAGATCCGCGAAAATCTGAGCAGTTACCGAAAGCGGGCCCATAGCACGCGTGTGATCCCACGCTATGCCGCGAAGCTCGACGTGCCGCGCCGCCGATTTGACCGACGTCACTTTGGCTACACCTCACATCGTGAAACGCCAGGCGCCTGCGACGCACCAGACGGTCTTAGCTGCAAGGTTTCGCTGGCGCGCCAGGCAGTGGACTGCTTGCGCAGATGGGCGTCGGCGCTGTAACCGTGGAAAAGGCGCAGGGGTCATGCGCGAAGTTCGGCTTTTGCGTCGGGGGCGAGGGCGATCCCGTGGCCGGGAGTGGTCGGCAGGACAGCGTGGCCGTTCTCGAAGCTGATACCTGAGGTCAAGAACTGATCGAACCCTTGGAATGAGTATTCCATCACCTTCACGTTCGGCATCGCCGACGCGCTATGTGCACCGACATTCAGTGTCGAGTTGCCCACGACGACATCCTTGCCGTGGTTGGATGCGAGCCAGCTGGCTTGGAGTGCGACTCCCAAGTGCCCGTGGACGCGCAGCATGTCGGTGGCACCGCATTCGAGCAAACGGCGCTTTCCGTCGAGATCGAGGTAGTCGCCGACGCAGAGGTGCGTGAATGGCACAGCTTCGCGAACGCGAGCCAGTTCTGAGAGATCGTCGTTGCGACACGGATCCTCGAGCCAGTAAATGTCGAGGCCAGCCTTCTCATATGCCCAAGCCCTCCGGATTGCTTCTTTCGCTGTCCAGGCGCGATTCGCGTCGACCATCAACTGACTGTCTGGCCCGATGACCTCCCTCATCATCCGCAGTCGATCGATCTCAAATCGAAGGTCCGGGAACCCGACCTTCGCCTTGAACGCCGTGAAGCCGTCCGCCCGCGCAGCCCTCAGGAACTCCGCGACCTCCTCGGCGCCCAGGTGGTACTCCAGACCGCTCGCGTAGGCCGGGACCGGCTCGCCCGTCCCGCCGAGCAAATGCCAAAGCGGCCGCTCGAGCTGCTGCCCCAACAAATCCCACACGGCAAGCTCGACCGCCCACCAAACCCAGCGGCTCGGGCCAAGCGCACCGCCGTGCCGCAACAGACGCTGACTCAGCTGCCCCGGATCGCGCCCGACCACCAGATCGCGTGCCTCACGGTCAAACACCCCACGGATCTCATCCGCCGACGGCCCTGGCTCCGGATGACGCGGCGAAGTCACAAATCCAACACCAACCCTGCCCGCACGATCAACCAACTCGACCGACCAATGCCAAACCGCGGTGAACGGTCCAACAACGCAACCGCCCTGCACGCGTCGGGTCGGAAACCGGAAGCGATCGAACGACGCGCCCTCGACCAGCATTTGCGCATGATTCACCACCGCAGCAGGTTGCGGCGTCGGGCGTCGTTGGTGGACGGCCGCCGATGCAAGCCGCGGTCCACCCTCGTGATATACGCGCGGCCGACGAGGACGCGGTTGCTGTTCAACGGCACCCTAGTCCCAGCTAAGCGAGTGGCGACGAAATGCGAGTGTGTCCAATGCATTCGAACGAGTGATACGCGCTACGTTGCTTACCGAAGGCGAAACCGGGGTCATTCTTGACGACACCTCGAGCGACTGCGTGCTCAACGAAACCACGCTCGAGGGTGCTCCCCGAGAAAAATCGAGCATACGCCGCGTCAAGGTTGAACACCGGACGTTGCTCTCTGGCGCCATCCGGCGAAATAGCCCTCGCCGAGATCATTCTCGATCTTCAGCAGCCGATTCCATTTGCCAGTTCGCTCGCCTCTCGTCGTCGATCCGATTTTGATCTGCCCTGCACGAAGCGCCACTGCAAGATCCGCGATCCAGACGTCCTCAGTCTCACCTGAACGGGCAGACACGATTGTCGCATAGCCCACTGCTCGTGCTGCCTCCACCGTGTCAGTGGCACCGGTGATCGTTCCGATTTGATTGGGCTTGATCAAGATCCCGTTCGCGACCCCCTCTTTCGAGCCACGTGCTAGACGGACACGATTTGTCGCGAACAGATCATCTCCAACAAGCTGTAGATCGTCACCGAAAGATTGTGTCGCGAGCTGCCAGCCGACCCAATCATCCTCGCCGAGCGGATCTTCCACTGACGCGAGCGGAAGACTCACGCTCCACGAGTGAATCTCGGCAACGAGCTCAGCGGAAGAAAGAAAACGCTCTTCTCGCCGTAGTGCATAACCTTGTGTCCCGCCAAGTTGGGTTGCCGCGACATCCACCGCAAGCGCAATATCGATGCCACCTTCGAAACCCGCGGCGTCGATCGCGCGAGCGACGAGCTCCAGCGCTGCGCGATTCGACGCGAGCGCAGCTGCCACACCGCCTTCGTCTGCCACCAGTGCAGATGAATACCCGTCTTTCTCGAGGAGTGTGGCGGCAGCCATGCGAACGCGTCCCGCCCATTCGATTGCCTCTGCAAGCGACGTCGCGCCCACTGGAATGACGAGCACGTCTTGGATGTCCACACCACCGGCTGCGTGCGCTCCGCCTGAGAACACGTTGACCATCGGCATGGGTATGCATGGCTCGCCGCCATTTGACCAGAACTCATACAGCGGTACGCCACATGCAGTAGCGCCTGCGACTGCCGCTGCCACTGAGACGGCCAGGATCGCATTCGCGCCCAGATTTTGGCAGTTCTCGGACCCGTCGGCATCGAGAAGCGAGCGGTCGACTGCGGCCGAGTCGGTTGCATCGAGGCCAATCACGGCGTCAGCGAGAACCGTGCCGACATTCTCGACCGCATGAAGGACGCCGAAACCCCCGAGGCGTTCGCCGCCATCGCGTTTCTCGTGGGCTTCGTGCCGGCCAGTGGATGCGCCTGATGGGACGCCGGCCGATGCCCGTGCGCCTCCGTCGAGTACGACCTCGCAAGCAACGGTCGGCCGGCCCCGCGAGTCGAGTATCTCCCACGCTGTCACAGCGCGGATGAGTGTCGTCATTCGAGCAACGCCAGACGATCCCATAGCTCTGCGATCGACCCTGCGGGATGAAGGAGAAGCTCTGTTCCAAGTCTGTGCGAAGTCTGTCGCTGTGACTGGTCGAGGTACTCCGCCGGGGACTTGCCGTCCACGCGTGCAATCAGGAGCGCTCCGACCTGCTCGTATGTCGAGGAGTCCACGTCTTGGTAGGCGTGGGAGAAGTCAAGCGCGCATTGACGCAATGCTTGGACGTGCGGGGTGTGAATGCTCTTGAGGAGCAGGCGGCTCAGCATGAACGCAACGTCGAACACCGGGTTGCCCCAATGTGCGACTTCGAAGTCGATGATCATCAGACCGCCCGCTTCGTCGACGAGTACGTTCTTCGGCGAAAAGTCCCCGTGAACGAGACATTGGCGTTGCTCCAGCTGCGCCTTCAGCCGGAGGAGCGCAGCCGAAAGGATCGGATTGCGTTTCGCTGAGGTCTCGTAATAAGGATCGAGCCGCAGCTGCCGAAATACTTCTTGGTCGAAACGCTGCTCGAGGTCAAGAAGGGTGGCCGTCTGCGTGTGGAACTCGCGTAGCAGTGCGCCGAGCATGGCAGCTCGCTCGGGTTCGACACGTCCGCTCATGAGTCGAGATTTCCAATCACACGCGGACGCGGGGCCGCGCTCGATGGTGATCGTGAATACCTCGGCATCGACGTCGAGCACCGCGGGAACAGCGTCTCCGAGGATCCTGCGCGCGACGCGCAGTGCATCTGCTTCTGTGAGGGCGCGATCTTGCTCGGCGAGCCACTCCTCCTCGACATCGAGCCGGGGCCTAGCCTGCTTCACGACTGCACTGATGTCGGAACCCGCAACCGCAAAAACGAGGCTAGACACACCTCCGCCCAGGGGTGTGACTTCGATCGATCTTGCGCGGGTAAGGCCCCGGCGACGAACGTAGGCGCCGACCGATGCAAGCTCAAGAGGGGACGAAGCGTCACGGGCCACTTCTTGAGTATCAGACAAACGTTTGCACCAGTCAACTCTTACCCAAGTACCACGGGCTCCTTCGGAGTCGGCGCGTTAGCGCTCCCTAGATGTCCTGCCTCGGGACGTTGTGGACGCGGCTGATGGGTGGCCGGCCGGCGAGTGAGCTGTGTGGTCTGCGCTGGTTGTAGTAGCTGAGCCAGTGTGACAGGGACTCGCGCGGCTCGCGCGGCGGTCGGGAGATCCCCGCCCGCTGGAGCGTCCGCCAGACGGTCGCGTGTGGATGGCCGGTTTCGCCGGCGATCAGCCGTAGCCCTCATCAGGAGCGACGCCGTGCGCGCAGATCCGCTCCTGCTCGACGGCCAAGAGCAGCCGCGGCATCCGGTGTGGCCGTGATGAGCGATCTTCCAGACAGGCGAGCGAGCGCTGCTGCTGTTGCGTCGCCTCCTGCCAGCGCCGCCACCACTTACAAGCCGTCGTCGGCGAGACGCCGCGGCGTCTCGCCGCCTCACGACACGACAAACCACGCTCGACATCCGCGACCAACGCCCGGCCACCGGCAAGTCCGAGACGAGCGTTACGGTGAACCCCCATCCGGGTCCCTCCTTCGACTGTGAGCCTTCGCAGACCCACAGCCTCGAAGGAGGCCCGTATGACCTACCTAACCGTCCACAACCTGTCGAGGCACGTCACCTAGAGCCGTGTAGTCGGGGTCTACAGGCTATGAGCGTTCCCACTGCAGACGTGGGGTTGTGCGGTACGCCCGCCGCCCCGCTGGTCCGTGTGGAAATGAACATTCACGCTTTAAGGGGTCACATCTTCCGGCGGCCGACTGATTTGCGCTCGATCAACTTCGGCCGAGTGGCGATGACCACATCGGCCGTCGGCTTCCCGTTTAGGCCGGCAATCAGGACATCGACCGCACGGGCTCCCATCTCCGCAAGCGGCATCCTCACGGTCGTGAGTGCCGGCGCGGTGTAATCTGCAATTTCACCGTCGTTGTAAGCGATGACCGAGATATCGCGTGGAACGTTCAGCCCTGCCTCACGAAGAGCAGCGAGTGCGCCCACCCCCATCAGGAGGTTTGCAGCGAAAATGGCAGTCGGGACGCGACTGCGGGTGAGTAAAGCGGTCGCGGCCGCATATCCTCCAGAGGCGGAATGAGGGCCGAACTCTGCGATTGGTTTCGCGAGTGCGAGTTCGGCGCACGCCTCGTCGAAACCTCGCCGACGACGTTGGGCGGTGTCGATATCGATAGGGCCGCTCAGGATTCCGAGGCTTGTGTGCCCTGCCTTTGCGAGCGCCCGAGCCGCGACGGCCGCTCCTGCCTCGTCGGAAACAGTGACGCTTGCAGCGTGCGCGGCGCGCCGGTTAGCGTAGACGTGAGGTACGCCTGCATCGCTGAGCTCGGCGGCCAGTGAGCCGCTGTCTCGCGTTGCGGCGACGACGAGCCCATCGATACGGCCTTCGCTAACAAGGCGCTGATAAATCCCCCCGCCGTCGCCTTCGTTGCCCAGCTCGGCCATCAGTACGACGTACCCGAGCTCCTCAGCCTTTGCCATCGCACCTCGAACAATTGAGGCGTAGACCGGGTTGCTGAAGTCAGGGAGCAGCATGCCGATCGTGCCCGTTCGCCTCAACTTCAAGGCCCGAGCGCTCGCGTTTGGGACGTAGCGCAAACGTGCTGCGGTATCGACGACACGCTGCCGCGTCTCGGGTCTGATCGAAATCGCGCTGTCGTTGAGGACACGGGACACGGTGGAGACATCGACGCCGGCCGCGCCGGCAACGTCCTTGAGCGTCACCGCTGCGGTCTTCTCCGTCGAATGGGCACTCTTGCGCGGCACCTCTGTCATTATTTTGCCTAACTGCCTCGAAACCTGCTTGGGGCCCCATTACGCTTAGAGCCTATTTTGTCCCGCTTTGTCTCGCGTCACGAATTCTGGCATGGGGGTTAGTGTCGGGCTCCTCGTGAAGGGAGCTGCACGTGGCACGTCCTTCTGTTTTCTCTGTTGAAGACAAGTTCAGGCTCGTTCTCGCAGTCATCGGTGGCGAGATGAGCGTGGCGGAGGCGGCTCGGCGCGGGAAGGCGTCGGAGCAGTCGATCTCGATCTGGAAGCGGCAGTTCCTCGAAGGCGGCAAGGCCGGTCTGGTCGCGGCAAGCCGGGGCGTCCACCCGCGCGAGCGGATGCTGCTGGAGGAGGTCGAGGAGCTCAAGGCGGCGTTGGGTGAGGCGCATGTGGAGCTGCGCGTCTGGAAGCGCAGCGCCGAGCACCGGTTGGGGCCTACGAGGAGTTCGAGGTGATCCGCCTCGAGGCCGGCATCCCGACCGTCCGTTTCGCGCGGCTGCTCGGCGTCCCGGGTCGCAGCTACAGGCGCTGGCAGCAGCGGCAGCGTCAGGGGCGGCCGGTGAAGGGGCCGTTGCCGGCGTCGGCGGCCGACCGGATCGAGCCGACAGCGATCGCGTACGGGGATCGTTTCCCGCCTGGGGGCATCGGAAGGTCGGCGAGTTGATGCGCGTCGACGGCCACCGCACGCCCGACTCGACCGTGTTGCGGGCGCTGCGCCGCACGGGAAGGGTGCAGCCGCTCGACTACCAGGCCGAGCGCCGTCAGCTCGCCCAGGCACGGCGGGCGGCGTTCGTGGTGCCGCCGTCAGGGCCGAATCAGGTCTGGCAGCTCGACTTCACGGAGTTCGAGTCCCGCCAGGGCGGCGTCTGGCGGATCGGCGGGATCGCTGACTACTGGTCGAAGCTCGAGCTGGGCTGGCACGTCTCCACGACCGCCAATCACCGTGACGCGATCGAGACCGTCGAGCAGGCGATCGCCGAGACGGAGCGGCTGACCGGCCGGCCGCTCGCCGCGCTGCTCGCCGACCCCGTGAGTGGCGAGATCCGGCCGATCGCGCTCGTCACAGACGGATGAAAGTCAAGTGGATGTCGGTGTTGGCTGGTGGGATCCTTGGGTCGGGTGCGGGTGACTGACGTAGCGAAGAGCAGACGGTTGGGGCTTCACAGAGTCTGTCGCGCGGCTTTGCCCTTCGAGGGCCTTGAAGAGGCGCGCCCCGGTGTCGCGCCCCCACCCGCTCTCGCCGGACCGGCGGCCTTCCAGTCGGCGATCGTGCGGCGGTAGGCGGTCTCGGCGCGGCGGGCGATCTCTCGTTCCGCCTCGCAGGTCTGAGCGTTTTTGTTGCCGGCGATCCCGCGCACGCCCTTGCGTGGTGGCGCGCCGGCGGCGAGCTCGAGCCGGCGGATCTTCGAGCGTATCATCGTGGGGCGCGCGTAGGCGTAGTCCTCTTCGCGGGTCAGCAGACACCAAAACAAGCAGGCGAGCTTGCGAGCGGTCGCGGTCGCCGCGACCTGCGGCCCCTTACGCGCGCGGATCCGCTCGAAGAACGCCCGCAGCGGCCCCGGCGTCTGGGCGACCGACCAGGCGGCCTCGCCGAGCATCCCTCGCGCCAGGCTGGATCCCGCTTTGCTGATCCGGCCGTGGCGGGCATCGGCGTTGCCGGACTGCCGCACCCGCGGATCGAGCCCGAGATAGCCAACAAGCTGCCGTGCCGAGGGGAAGCGGCGGATGTCACCCACCGCGGCCATGAACGCCGCGGCGGTGTGCAGGTTGACGCCAGGGACGCTCATCAGCCGCAGGATCTCCGGCGAGCCGAGCGCCTCGGTGGCCAGCGCCGCCTCGAGCGCCCCAATCTCGCCGTCGAGGAAATCGATCTGGCGCAGGCAGCCGTCAAGGGTCAACCGCTCGTCGATCGGCAACTGCAGTTGCGCCAGCCACGCCCGGCCTTTCTTGCCGAAGCAGTCGGTCGCCGGCGGGCGGCCGCAGAGGTTGCGCGCCGGCACCGCATGCGCCTCATTCTTTGCGCGTGTGCGGGCACGGACGAGCGCCTCGCGCCGCGCGCATAGCCGGCGTAGCGCACGCGTCCGCTCATCCGGCGCCCACACCGTCTCCAGGAATCCCGACGCGGCCAGCCTCGCCAGCGTCCGCGCGTCCAGCCGATCGGTCTTCGCCTTCGCCTTGCTGATCTGCGGCAACTTGCGCGTGTTGGCGATCACGACCGCTCCAACGTGCAGCTCGATGATCTCCGCGATCAGGCCCGCGCCGCTTGTTGCCTCCAACGCCACCACATCATCCGCCCCGAGACTCCCCGCGAACAGCTCGAACTCCTCGAGCAGGCTGTTGATCCGGCCCGCCGAGCGCACCTGGCCGTCCGGCTCAGCGATCGCGATCTCGCAGAAGTCGCGATGCACGTCCATCCCGATGAACCTCACCGATCCCTCCCTCCCTCGACGACAATCACGGGAAGCCGGCGGGCGAAGCGACAACGACGGATACGTGCTCACAGCACACCCGGGCAGGTCGCAGGGGCGGCCACGAACAACGCCGGGCTCACAGCCCATCGGTTACCAGCGGTCTGCCCCACCGCGCTTCCCAGGAGCAGCCCCTGTCCCGGGACACCGATCCTGCCCGAGACGCCGGACGACTCCACCACCGCAGTTTCATCCCCCGATAACGGGCCCTGCTTCAAGTCGGTCCGCTTCGCCGCATACATCGAGCGGCGGCCCGAGCTGATCCACATCCGCACCCGCCGCAAGAGCCCCGGCCAGAACGGCGTCCGCGAGCGCGCCTTCGGCTCGCTCAAGTACGAGCACCTCTACCGGCTCGAGATCGACGACGGCCACACCCTCGGCCTCGAAGTCGAGAACTACCGGCAGCTCTTCAACCAGATCCGCCCGCACGAAGCGATCGGCATGCACCGCCCGCTCCACCTCCACCTCGAAGCAATCAACGACCCCCAGACCACCAAGCCAACCGAGCCCGAAACCCTGCCAACTTCGTGACGCGGGACAGAACGCCTTGAGCGCGACCGGGATCTGCTCGTGTTCGTCGGCGTATCGGCGCTTCCGTGAGTGGCCGACGCCGGGGTGTTCCTGGAGTTCTGGCGGCGTGGTCTGCTCGCCTACGATAAACGCGACGGGATCGAGTGGGATTGGTTAGCGATGGACGGCGCGATGGGCAAGGCGCCGCTCGGCGGAGAGCTGACCGGCCCAAACCCCACTGACAGAGCTAAAAAGGGGCGAAACGATCGCTGCTCACCGAGGGTAAAGGCGTTCCGGTCGGGATCGCGCCAGCGGGCGCGAACCTAAACGACCACAAGCTCGCCCGGCCGACGCTCGAGTCGATCCCGATCGCACGGCCGAGACCGACGAGGGAGCGCCCGCAAGGACTGTGCCTCGACGCCGCCTACGACAACAACGAGGTGCGCGAGCTCTGCACCGAGTTCCGCTTTCACCGCCCACATCCGCGGTCGTGGCGAGGAGGCGCAGGCGCTCAAACCCGAGGCCGGCTTCCGCGCGCGCCGCTGGGTCGTCGAGCGCACCCACTCCTGTCCTCGCCATGCTCCACCTCGCCTGCGGCCTGATCACCTGGGCGCCGCCGACTGGGGACACCAACCGGAATAGGCTCTCAGGGCCCAACTGGATGTTTCCTAGGGCGAACTCTGCAGGTCGATTGCGAGGCCGCTCTCGTGATCGAAGAATTGGAACTCCCGTGAGTTCACGGCAAGGCGCAGTGGCTCGCCTGGCCGCACGCGGTTCCGCGACTCGAGCGTCGCGGTGAACAATGCCTCTTGGTCGGCCAGCAACGTCGTTTCTTCATCATCCGCCGCGGCGCGTACCGAGTCGCTGTCGATTCGCGGAGCGTTGACCGGGAAGATCACGTTCTGCGCGGAGCCGAGATCTTCGACGACAAGAGTTGTCACGTCGATTACCGAGGCTCCCGAATCAGGAGACGGGGTGAAGCTTTCCGGGCGGATGCCAAGGATTACGCGGCCTTGGACCCGCGGCGGTGTTTCGAGCTCAAGCGGAATCGTGTAGTCCGCGAATCGGACCGTGTTCGAGTCGACGACAGCGTCGACGAGGTTCATTGCCGGAGAACCGATAAATGCAGCGACGAAGAGGTTGATCGGTTTCGTATACAGCTGCTGCGGCGTTCCGACTTGCTGGATGACGCCTTCGCGCATCACGGTCACGCGTTGGCCAAGCGTCATTGCCTCGATCTGATCGTGCGTGACGTAGACGGTTGTGATACCGAGACGATCGTGAAGTTGCGCGAGTTGACCTCGCATGCTCACCCGCAACTTCGCGTCGAGGTTCGAGAGGGGCTCATCCATCAGGAAAGCGACGGCCTCACGCACGATCGCGCGACCCATGGCTACCCGCTGCCTCTGCCCGCCCGACAGAGCGCCCGGACGGCGCTCCAGCAGCCCGTCGATTCCAAGCATCTTCGCGGTCGACTCCACCCGGCTCTTGATTTCGCGCTTCGGTGTGCGCCGCACTTTGAGCCCGTACGCGAGGTTGTCTCGTACGGTCATATGGGGGTAGAGCGCGTAATTCTGGAAGACCATGGCGATGTCTCGCTCCCGGGGAGGCATCTCGGTGACGTCCTCTTCGCCGATCAGAATCCGACCAGACGAGACGTCCTCGAGTCCGGCGATCATTCGAAGCAGCGTGGACTTGCCACAGCCCGAAGGCCCCACGAGAACCATGAATTCGCCGCCCGGGATTTCGAGTGTGAGGTCGTTCACCGCTGCAAGTTCGCTGCCCGGGTACAGCTTGGTCACCTGCTCGATGAGGATTCGGCTCACGTAGGGCCCCCCGGGGCATCGGGCAGGCGGCGTTGGAACATCTCGATCGTTGCCTTCACTCCGTCGGCGAGTCGTGTTTGGTGGATGGGGCCGAGCGCTGCTTCGCACGCTGTAGCTTCGAGCTCAGCCGGGAATGGAAGCGGGTCATCCTCATGGGTGACGAGTGCACCGCGCTCGTTGCCGACGGCGGAGCAAATGGACGCCACGAAGGCATTCATCGAATCGCTTCGGCCCGGAAAGTTCGCGACCAACGCACCCTGATACGAGCTCCGAGTTGCCATGACGAGGGCTTGAGCAACGTCAGGTGCATAATGAAACTGAACACGCCCGCCCCAGGGAATATGGAATCGTTGCCCGCGGCTCGCCGCGAGCAACGCCGCAGTGGGAGCCGAGGTCAGGCCCTGATCTCGGCCTGGGCCGTACACGACGTATGGACGTAGTCCCACGCTCGTCACGCCCTCTGTTTTCCAGTAGATCGACGCCGTATTTTCATTTGCGCATTTGAATACGCCGTAGTGCGTGTCCGGCTTGGGCGCGCTATCTTCTCGCGGCGAAGAGTTCGCCCCATAGACCGCTGCCGAGCTGGCATACACGACGCGGTCGATAGTGTCTAGCCGCCGCTTGACGGCTTCGAAAACGTTGGTTGTGCCGACGACGTTGACGGCAGCACCGAGCGGCGGGTTCGCGGAACACGCGGGCACTTGAAGCGCTGCAAGGTGTATCACGTCCGTGACGCCGTGTTCATCCAGAGCTCTCTCGATCTGCGTCAAGTCCGTTACATCACCGTCGATGCGGACGATATCTTGGATCTGGTGATCGGAGAGCATAAGTCGGAGGCGGTGATCGCTCGCTCCACGCAGATCGAACGCGACGACTTCGTCGCCCTTCTCCATCAGCAGCCGTACCGTCCATGCACCGATGCAGCCCAAAGCTCCGGACACGAAATAACAGGCCATCGAGTAAACGTACACAATCGTTTGTTTATGCGCGAGCCCGCGCTACCTACGCGGGGCCGTTATCGATCGGGTTCGTGGACGAGTGCTGCAGGGATGAATGCAAGAGCCAGGACGATGGCGAGCGCGGCCCAGATCGCGCGATAGCTGCCTGCGGCGTCGGCAACTGCGCCGTAAGCGGCGGGGCTGAGCGCGATCGACACAGACAAAAGCGTGATGGCGAAGCCGGTGGCGGCGCCGACGCGACTGGGGCCTGCGGCCTCCGCGACCATCGTCACCCACAGCCCCTGGTAGCCGATCAGCCCGAACCCTGCGAAGGCGGCAACCGTGACGAGCGCCCAGGTCGGGGCGTTGCGAGGGGTCGCGAGCAGTAGTAGCGAGCCCGCGAGGCCGACCGCGGTCAAGACGAGCAGCAGCGGTTTGCGGCCGTGCGAGAGTGCGAGGTCGCTGCCGGCGCCCCAGATTACGCGTCCGGCGCGTGTGTGGGCGCCCAGAGCCAGGAAAGCGATCACCGCATACTGGCCACTGACGATCAGGCACGACCACATCGTAAGCAGTACGACGTTGCGATTGCGCGCCGGGCCAGGCGTCGGCGGAAGCTCGCTAAGCAAGGCTCGTCGACCAGTTCGATACGGGTCACGGCGAGTGGGATCAACGCGAGTGCGGCGACGCCGGATGCGACGACAAGCGCCCAGCGCCAACCGGCGAGATGGGCTACCCACGGTAGTAGAACCGCCGCGACTAGGCCGCCGAGCGGGATTCCTGTCTGCCGGATCCAAAGCGCGAGTCCGCGCCGCTTCGGTGGGAATCTGAGGAGAACCAGCCGTCCGCCCGCCGGCGTGCCAGCAGCGCCTGCGACGCCGGCGAGGAAGAGGAAGGGAAAGAACAGTGCCGAAGGTCCGACGGCAGCGAGCACCACGAGTGACGCGGCGACGAGGCCGCCGAGAACCAGTACCTTACGCTCACCAAGGCGATCGGCGGCTACGCCGGCGCCGTACGCTCCGAAGAACTTGCCGAACGCGAGCGCGGAGACGGCGAGCCCGGCGGTACTCGCGGACAGCCCCAGGTCGGTCTTCAGGTAGCCGGTCAGTGTCGGAAGGCCCTGATCGAGCAGCGAGAATCCGCATTGCGCGGCCAGTGCGAGACCGAGAACTCGCCAGGGACTCAGACGTGGTGGGAGCGCTGGGCGACTGATATCGAAAGCCGCGGCCGACGAAGAGGATCGAGCTCCGCTGTTTATACAGTGTGTGTGTCCTGTAGAATGCCCCCACAAACGATTGTCTCGATCGTTGGTCCAGCACCTAAAGTACCTAAAGCGCGAATGAAGATCTCAGACGTAGCGATCTATTCGGCGAAACTTGGCGGAGCATCCAGTCTGCTTGTCCGGGTCGATACCGATGAGGGCATCTACGGCTGGGGCGAAGCGTGCCTTCCCGGTCGTGAGCATGCCGTTGCCGGCGTCATCCGCCATTACCGGGAGGCGTTGGTAGGTCGGGATCCATGTCGTCGTGGCGCATTGTGGCAACACATGTACCGCGCTCAGTACTTCGAAGGCGGTCGAGATCTAGCGGCCGCGATCGCCGCCGTCGACATGGCGCTTCATGACATCGTTGGTAAGAGGCTGCAGGTCCCCGTTTACGACCTATTAGGAGGGCGGCAGCGGGAGTATGCGGCGCTTCTGCCGGCGGTCCCGCCGGTAAGTGTCGTCGGGTTGGTCGACCAGGGTCGAAGGTTGCTTGAAGCCGGGTGGGAAGGAATCCTGTTGAAGCTTCCAGATGCCGCTCCGTTGGATGAAGTAGCCGCCGCGCTGTTGGCCTTGCGGGCAGCCGTCGGGCATAACCCCGTGATCGGTTTAGACTGCGGTCAACGATTGTCAGTAGCCGACGCCGCGTCGTTCTGCCAGACCCTCGAGCACCATACGCTCGATTTCGTACAGGACCCAATCCGAGACGACGTTCCCTCATCGTACCGCGCGCTGCGCCGACTCATCGATGTACCTTTCGCAATCGGTGCATGCTTGTCGAGCAAATGGGCGTTCATGCCCTACCTCGAGTCGGACATCGCGAACTATGCCCGCATCAACGTCGGGGCCTGTGGCGGGCTGACTGAATCAGTCAAGGTGGCCGCATCGTGCGAAGCCCACTACGTGCCGGTGATGCCCTGCGGACGCCTAGGGCCGGTCGGGTTGGCTGCGCAAGCTCACTTCGCCCTCTCTCTTCCCAGTCTCGCCTGGGTTGAGGCAGACGTGACTGCAACATTCGATTCGGCTGTCTTTCCCATGGGGCCGGAAATAGACGGCAGCAGTCTGTTTGTGGCCGAGTCTCCCGGGTTAGGCGTTGACGTAGCTGTTAGCGCAGTCGAAGAATTCCCTGATGCGTTTCCCATCGTGTGAGCGTGCTCCATCGCCAAGAACGAGCGGACGCTGAGTGACACGCGACGAGTTCACGGAACGGTCCCTGCATCCTGTGGTGTACGACCGCATTGTCGCGCGGCGATCCCAACAGCCGTTCACGGAGGTCGATGTAGCTTCAGAGCGGGCAACCGCACTGGCTGAGGCGCGTCGCACGGTGTCCGCTTCATCCGCGTATCCAGCGCATGATCTGCGAGTTCCCGGTGCACACGGAGCACCGGACGTGCCTGTGCGCATGTACACCCCTGACGACGCTGAACATACGCTAATGCATGTCCACGGTGGCGGCTTCGTGTTCGGGAGCATCGACGGATCAGATTCGCTTGCGCGTGGGTTGGCGGAAGCCACTCGCCGCACCGTCGTCAGCGTCGAATATCGCCTCGCGCCTGAGGCGCCGTATCCGGCCGGCCTGAATGACGTCGAAACCGTATATGAGTGGCTAGAGCGCGGAGAGTCGTTTGCGCCGGGGGCGGTCGCCGTCTCAGGCGAGAGTGCTGGCGCCTGTTTGACAGCTGCACTTTGCTTGCGCAGAAGGGACAAGCGACTGTCCCTCCCCGAGGCACAACTTCTCTACTACCCCTGCTTCGATCCTCGGCTTGCGTCGGACTCCTGGCGATTACTCGGCCCTCACAATCCCCTCTCGCCGGCCGACATGGCCTGGCTGTGGCATCAGTATCTCGGTTCCTCCGCGGGCGCAGACCCGGCGGACCCGTACGCCGTGCCCGCCCTCGCAGATGATCTGAGCCAACTCCCGCCGACCTTAATGCTCACAGCCGAACTCGACGCACTGCGCGATGAAGCCGAGGAATTTGCTTCAAGACTCGCCGCGGAGGGGGTGATCGTGATGTCTAAGCGTTATCCAAGCACTATCCACGGGTTTCTTAACCTAGAAGAACCACATGATCGAGCTGACGCCTTGGGGCTCTCTGCTGCCTTCTTACTTGCCGCAGGATCGCTCTATCGCAGTACCCGGGTTCGGTGGAGTCGCGTTTCTTGACTCAGGCTGCCTGGGTTGTGGTGTTGATCTTGTTGAATTCAAATTCGATCGGTGTCAGCATGCCGAGGCTTGAGTGACGGCGTCGGCGGTTGTGGAAGACCTCGATGTACTCGAAGATCGCGTTCGCGAGCTCGACACGGGTGCGCCAGCGGCGGCTGTCGAGTAGCTCGACCTGCATCCGTGACCAGAACGCCTCGATCATCGCGTTGTCGTAACAGTCACCGACCGATCCCATCGAGGGCAGCAGCCCCGATCTGCGTGCACGCTCGGTAAACGTCCAGGCGGTGAACTGGCTGCCGTGGTCGGAATGGATCACCGTCCCGCGGGTGGCGTCCCGCTGCTCGACCGGCATTCCGAGTGCGTTGCAGGTCAGACCGGCGGTCGGGTTGTGGCTGATCGACCAACCGACCACGCGGCGGCTGAACGCGTCGAGCACGACGGCGCAGTAGACCTTGCCCTCTCGGGTCGGGTGCTCGGTGATGTCGGTCAGCCAGAGCTGGTTGGGCGCTCGCGCCGGAAGATGCGGTCGACGAGGTCCTCAGCCGTCGCCAGGCCGGGTGCGCCTCTCCACCTGCGGGCGCCGTTACGGCCGGCGATGCCGGCGCGCTGCATCAGCATCGCGACCGCGTTGTGGCCGACCCGGATCCCGCGCCCAAGCACCAGCTCGGCGTGCACCCGGTTGGCGCCATAGCTGCCGTAGGAGGTGGCGTGCACCTCGCGGATCAGGTCGGTCAGCCATGCGTGCCGAACCGCACGGGCTGACAAAGGCCGGCATCGCCAAGCGTAGTCGCCTCGAAGCGCCTTTTGGGCGCACCGACTCCTTCAGCAACTCGGCAGCGCGACGGTGCACCGCAAGCTCGGTCTCGAGCGCCCGGATCCTCAACCGCGCCGCTCGCAACTCCTCCCGCTCGGCTGAGCTCAGAGCGGTACCCCTCGCGGGCAGCGTGGATCTGCCGGACGAGCTCGCGGTCAGCGAGCGTCCGCGCGGACGGCTTCCGGGACCTGCGGCGTAGTACGTGCTCACCGGCACGCCGACCGCACGGCAGATCGACTCGACCCCGAAGACGTCCCGCCGCTCCTCCACATAGGCGGTCACCTTCGCCGGGTCGGATCGAAACTCCGTCGCGAAATTCACCGAAGCGTCCTTCAAGCTCAACGACTTCTTGCGCAAGCGCTTCAGCTCCTCGCGCTCCTCGCTCGTCAGCAGATCACGCCGACGACCGCCGTCCGCTTCCGCCTGCCACACCCACACGCGCAACGCCTCGGGTGGAAGCCGAGATCACGCGCGACTTGGCGGATCGGCCTGCCCGACTCGGGCGCGAGCAGCACCGACCGCTCAGGCAACTCCAACGGATACCTCCTCGGGGCTCCCATCGTCTGAGCATTTCCTTCCCCCAGGACGGAGCCTGGTTCGGGAGTGATCTGCCCCCGGTTCGGTGGAGTCACTCGTTTGGCCTTGACAAACGTTTGTTCCTTGGTAACATGTCCGCATGAAACGAGCCACGGTTTACGCTTGCGCGGTCGGAGCCGTCGTGATATGGGGCGGTGCACGAGCCTCAGCCACGGCTCTTCCCCTCATATCCACGATTCATCAGCTGGCTGCAGGAGGCGCGACCGTCAACGAGGCTTCGACGGTTGCACAATTTAACGGTATGCACGATATCGGGACGCAGCGGATGCGCACGATCAACGTGGAAGACCCCGACAACATCGTGGATATCACTGCGGCCGGGGATCCGATCATCAACTGGAATACGCCGCGGATGACACAGTTCTTTGCGTTTGTGAAAGACAATGGGTTTTACCCCCGGGTCATCATCGGTCAGACGCTTCCGAACAAGCTGGCGTACAGCAGCTTGGCGAACTTGCGACGCTACGGCCCGACTTCCTGGGACACCTACGACAAGTATCTCAAAGCGTTTCTCGATCATGTGACACAAGATCTGGGATTCCAGCGTACCGAGTGGGAAGTCGGTAACGAAATGGACGTCCCCCAGAACAACTGGGTCTTCTTTGGCCCCGTGGCGCCCGCCTCGACGCAGGATATGAATGGTTTCAACGCCTACATGACCTTGTATAGCCATGTGAGCAAAGTGATGCGGGACTACAAAGCGAGTCACCCCTCTCTCGACATCAAGCTCGGTGGACCCGCGACAACGTCTGCCGGTATCGTCTGGCCCGTCGATGCAGAGAATTGGGCGGTTCAATTCGTGAATCGTTGCAGTCAGGATCGGACACTTATCTGCGACTTCGTGAGTTCCCACTACTACGGAAACCGCTCCACCGGCTCCACCAGTGTGACCGGTGGTGATCTGAAAGCACAGTCGTTCGAGCTCAATGAGCGCCTGCAGCACCTACAGCAACTCATCGCGTCAGACCAGCTACCGACCAAGATCAGCATCTCGGAGTGGGGCACGATTGCGGCCAATGATGAGTTGATGAACCTAGGTCCGCCGGCCGGTGCCTTTGCTATGGATTTCATCACCACACTGCAGCAGGATGGTGTCGACGACGCAATCTTCCTCCTCATGCCCCAAGGGACTGTCAACAAATTCATCCCGGCCCTCTTCTACGATGCCGGCACCCCAACGCACGCCTATCAAGCCCTGAAGTTGCTGGAAAACCTCAACGGCTCTCCCCTACCCTGTTCGGCGGATGTGTCCACGGTTCGATGCATTGCGGCCGAAGACGCGCTCCGCAATATCCAGGTGCTCGCTTGGGACGTGGACTGGCAGACGCAGCCAATGGCGCATTCTCGCTACGACAATCCGCCGAATACACCGGCGCAGCTTACGATCACGCGGTCGACGCCACCATCCAGCTTCGCCGTCCAGTCGGTTTCGGTCAACTCGAGCTCGCTCTCGACAGCAGGCTTCACAACCGCTACCTCAGGATCAGCGCTCACTGTCACTGGATTGAATCCGCGCCTGGGTGACTATGCGTCACTTTGGCTGGCACCGGTGCCTTGATCCGAGCCCGCGACCATCTGAGCCTCACGTAATCGCGAGCTGCGCACATTCTGTTCGACGCGACTGATCCACGGGCGAACAGCGTCGATGGTCATGTCCCGTCAAGTTCCGGGGCATGCCGCAGACATCCATTGCGGGCGGTATTTCTTGTCGGATCGATACCAATTGACACAATCGTTTGTCTAAGTCAAACTCCGTCGTGCTTATGTTTTTCATTGCGCCCGGAGCTGAAGGCATTCAGGCGGCGAGGCCCCGCCGATATCGGGTGCGGCGGTGGCGGTGTGGCCGGGACGGCGTCGGACGGGCGGATGACAAAGCGGCGCGCGAGCCCTGCGTACAGCGACCGGCACCTACGGCCCTGACCTGCTGGCTGGCGAGCGGGGAGGCTAACCTCTACATAGGGACCGGTTACACGCTTTCCGTTGGCTGGACAACCTAATGATCCGCTTTGTCCGTACGCGAATCGGCGCCATATCCCGCGTTGGCAGGGTTGACGGTGACTCCGTCGATCTGCTCGATCATGATGATCCCCTGTCGGCAATCCGTGGGAGGGGCGCGGTCATCGAATCGGCTCAGTACGCGGAGCTCAAGTTGCTTCCCCCAATCGAAGCGCCGGAGATCTGGGGCGCGGGAGTCACGTATGAACGCAGCCGTGATGCGCGGCTCCAAGAGGCGCAGACCGAGGCACGCGACTTCTACGCCCGTGTATACGAAGCTGATCGTCCCGAACTCTTCCTGAAGGACGCGCAGATGCGACGGACTGTCGGACCTGGCGGGGTTATCCGTCTCCGCAGCGACTCGAGTTGGATGGTTCCCGAACCGGAACTCGGCCTCGTCTTGGGCGACGACGGAGAGCCATTGGCGGTCACGATTGGCAATGACGTCTCGAGTCGCGATATCGAGGGCGCGAACCCCCTCTACATCCCCCAGGCAAAGATCTTCGCGGGCGCGTGCGCCATCGGGCCTGCGCTCGCGGTACCCACGGATTGGGATTCAGCCTTCGCGATCAAAATGCGGATCACTGATGGCCATCGCGAGCTCTTCGCGGGCGAAACCTCTACCGACCGCATGAAGCGATCGTTCCGAGAGCTTGCCGACTGGGCGACGCGTGATAACCCTATTCCATCTGGATCGGTGCTGCTAACGGGCACAGGACTCGTTCCGCCGGACGGCTACACGCTCGCCCCGGGGCACGTGGTGACGATCGAGATCGAGGGCATAGGTGTACTCATCAACCACGTCGCTGGATCGGTGCTGCCGAGCCTATGAAAGAGCCCGGTGGCGCTCCCGCTCGCTCAGCGCGTCTTAATTACATTGGCGGCGCCTGGGTACCTGGGTGTTCGGGCAAGACCTATACGAAGGTCAATTCGATGCGCCCCAGCGAGTCGATCGGCGAGTTCTCGTCCTCGAACGAGCTCGACGCCGGAACAGCTGTGGGCGCGGCAACGGACGCCTTTGCCGCTTGGGCCGCCCTACCCATTGCGCGTCGCGCGAGCTACTTGAACGCCGCGGCGGATGTCCTCGAGGCGCGCCTCGAGCAGGTGGCGCAGGACATGACACTCGACATCGGCAAGCCGCTGCGCGAGTCGCGCGGCGAGGTAGGGCGCGCTTCACAGATCCTCCGCTTCGCGGGGAGCGAGGCCTTTCGTAGCGTGGGGGAGCATTACGAGCAGACGGCCACGGGCGCGCGAGTATCGACGCGACGCCGGCCGGTCGGGGTCGTCGCGCTGATTACCCCATGGAACTTTCCGCTCGCGATCCCTATCTGGAAGCTCGCACCGGCGCTTGTTTACGGCAACGCTGTTGTGCTGAAGCTCGCATACGAGGCGCCTCTCACGGGGCTACATATTGCCGAGGCTTTCGCAGAAGCGGGTCTGCCGGCGGGAGTGCTCAACGTGCTCACAGGTCGCGGCTCGACCGTCGGTGCCGCACTCGTGCGTGACCCTCGGGTTCGCGCGATCTCCTTCACTGGCTCGGTCGCAACGGGGACGTCGGTGCGAGACAAGGCAACGAAGCTCGGCAAGCGGGTACAGCTCGAGCTCGGTGGTCACAACCCGCTGATCGTGATGGGCGATGCCGACCTTGAACGCGCGGTCGAGGCCTCGTATGCCGGCGCGTTCTGGTCGGCGGGCCAGAAATGCACAGCCACCCGCCGCATCTACGTGCAGGACGACGTGTACGACACGTTCAAAGAAAAGCTGCTCGCCCGCATCGACCACGGACGGGTCGGCGACCCGATGGATCCCGATGTCGAGGTCGGTCCGGTCGTCAGCGAGAAGCAGTTCAATGACATCATGGAGGCGATCGAGCGTGGCAAGAAAGACGGGGGGATCGTTATCGCAGGCGGGGAGCGGGCAGACGAGCACGCCTGGTTGATCGCGCCGACAGTGTTCGAAAACGTCGACGACGAGGCCTTCCTTTCCTGCCAGGAGGTTTTCGGGCCAGTCACCTCGCTGTACCGTTTCGGAACGCTCGACGAGGCGATAGCGCGCGCGAACGACAGCGAATTCGGGTTGTCCGCCGCGATCTTCACCTCGGGGCTTGCAGCAGCTATTCGCTTCGAGAGAGAGGCGCAGGCTGGACTCCTGCACGTGAACTCGCAGACAGCTGGCGCCGATGTGCACGTGCCGTTCGGTGGTATCAAATCGAGCGGCTTCGGCCCGCACGAGCAGGGCCGCGCCGCGATTGAGTTCTACACTGAAACAATCACGGTGTATGTCGATCCTTGACCTGCCGAAGCGAGAACTCTCCGTTGATCAACAGCGATCAGGGAGCGAATCAGCAGACATGAATGCGCACGCGTTGAATGCTTGAGTTCGCATAGCCACCGTGGTTCCACTGAGGCTCGGACGGCTGACCTTTTCCGGCTGCATCGGTCGCGCGCACAGCGATCCCGTGCAGTCCACCGCGTGCGAGCCAGCGAAATTCCCATCGCACAAAAGCGTACCGACTCTTCGGCCGAATCAAGGTTGCTCGCTGCCACTTGCGGTCATCAATTGACAGCTCTACGTGCGAGACGCCTGCGTCTCCGCCCCACGCAATTCCGCGCAGAACCCGTGGTCCCTCACTGATCCGCTCCCCGTCGTGGACGGATGTTAGAAGTGAATGGACAGGGAGCGCAGTCAGCCTCATTCCTGGAACTGCAGAATTGGTAGTAAGACGGTAATCAAGCGCCTCAAAAAGGCCCATGAATGGCTCTTCGAGCACGAGGATCCGATTCAGCCACTTAACAGAATCAGTCGCGTACCAACCGGGAACGATCGCTCGCACTGGCGCGCCATGGCCCACGGGAATCGGCTCACCATTCATATTCCAAGCAAGCAAAGTGTCCGGGTGAAGCGCCTTTCTGATTGGCAGGGCGCGGGCGAACCGGACTGTGCCAGTGTCCCGGAACAGACCCTCATCCGCGCCTTCCAGAACGACACAACGGGGACTACCGGTGAGTCCTGCTCGCTCGAGTATATGCCGCAGTGATGTCCCAGCCCAGCGCGCCTCGCTAACAGCGCCGACCCCCCATTTTACCCCGGACGTTGCAGTGCGAAATTCTGCGCGCCGGTGGCCAGCGCATTCGAGTGCAACGGTCAGTTCGCGAGATGGGCACGACCGGAGAACGTCGTATCGCAGTTCCAGACGCTGTCTCACACTGCCGCCGACTTCGAGTCGCCAGTCCCCGTGTATCTCCGGCGCGAAAAAATGGTCGCGCCGAAAATGGGCACTCGTTGGCATTTCATCAAGGTTCAACGCGCTTAGCGAGGTAGCGCGAACAGGCTCATCCCTAGCGATGTTAGAGATCTCACTCATAATCCAACTGTATCTCAAAACTTTACTTTATGAAGTGTTATCTCTTACGTGGAATCGGAGGCACGACGGATGGCGCGGACCCCCTTCCACACGTAACGCCAAATCGGACAGGCTGGAAGACTCGCGTTGTGCAGCGGTTCTCCGCTGATGAGTAGTCTCTGCCAGCAGTCCCGGTCGGCGTTGATAAGCGACCGAGAGTTGTTCGCGCTGGCGGTCGCGCAGTCTGTGACCGGGATCAGTTCCGATCGGCCGTTCCCTCACCCCAGATCAGCAGCGACATGCGCGATCGGACGTCCCGACTCGAACACCAGCCGCGTCGCACGATCAACAACTCTGACGGATCCTTTTCTCGCTCTCGGCATGACAGACCTGTCCTTCTCCAGGGGAACCCTCGCAACGAAGTCTCCGTCCACCGGGACGGCTCACGTCCTCCTTCTATGAGGCGGCACGGTTCAACAGCGAATGGCCGGGCGCGCGGGAATTGATCTCAGCCCTGCCTTGGGGTCGTCAGGGAGTGAGGTCTGACCATGGCATGAACTGCATGGCGAGGCCTGTTACGCCCACGACGACCCAGAGTACGCCGCCCAATAGCAGAGGGCGTAGACCTGCTCGGCGAATCGCGGCGAACCTTGTCGATAGTCCAACCGCGCCGAGCGCGACGGTGATCAGGATGACGCCGACGCGAGCCAGCGCGTGTCGCACGCCAGGGCTGATGAATCCTGCGGAGCCGAGCCCTGCCGCCAGCACGAACCAGACGAGGAACCATGGGACGAGTCGTCCTATGCTCAGGGGTGAGCGACCTCGGGTAGAGAGCAACCGCGATCCCATCAAGGCGAGCGCGACGGGGACGATCATGGTCGCGCGGGATAACTTGACGACGACAGCGTAGTCGCCCGCCGCATCGCCGTAGCTGTACGCAGCTGCGACAACCGACGACGTGTCGTTGATCGCCGTCCCCGCCCAGAGCCCGAACGGCCACTGACCGAGCTCGAGCAAATGGCCGATCGCTGGGTAGAGGAGCACAGAGGCGAGGTTGAAGACGAAGATCGTTGAGATCGCGTACGCGATCTCAGTCTCCGTTGCAGCGATCACACCGGAGACGGCGCCGATAGCGGACGCCCCACAGATAGCCGTACCGACTCCGATCAGTGTACGAAGACGCTCGTGGACGCCGAGAGTACGACCGACTATGACGGACATCGCGAGTGCACCCAGAAGCGTTGCAAGCATCACCGGTAGCGACGCGCGGCCGACGCGTACGACTTCGCCGAGGCTGAGTGTTGCACCGAGCGCCACGATCGCCATCTGTAGGACATATCGCGAAACGAGGGAGATCGCGCGCTGTGCCGCCGCGTCGGGTGCAAGCGCGCACCGCAAAGCAGCACCGATGAGTATCGCCGAAACGGGTGCGCCGACGACCGGAACGAGCCACCCGAAGAGTTCGGCGGTCGAAGCAACTCCAACGATGGCCGCCGCGCCGGCAACAACACCCGCGATGCGCAAAGGCGCTTCCTCTACGACGGAACCCTGGTCGTCAAACGCGACCGCGTCAGTCGACAAGGCCGCCGCCGCCGCCCGTTCCGATCGCGACGCCAGCGAATCCGAGCGTTGCTCAACCAAGGCGCCTCCTCCATGTCTCCAACTGCATCCTGACCTCTTCGTGAATCTCGAGAGGCGTGTCACCCGGGATCTGATCGGGATCCAATCGTTGTGCGCCCGGTACCCGCCCAGAGGCACCAGCAACAGCCGCCGCTAGCTCGGATAGACGCTGACGCGCATCGCCGTTCGAGGACAGCACATCCGGATCGAGCGCAATGATCAAGTGAGCGATCCCCTGCGATTCACCGGCACATCCGACAGCGAACATGTCTGTGACGTCGTTCGCCAGCGCCGGGCCGACGATCCCGCCCGTCAGTGCCTCTACGGCAAACGCGAGCGCGAAACCCTTCGCTCCCCCAAGCGGTGCCAGCATTCCATGCAAACCGGCCGTCGGGTCGGTCGTCGGACGTCCGGCTGCATCCAGCGCCCAGCCTTCCGGAAGGGGCTGCCCAGAGCGCGCATGCTCTGCGATCTTGCCTCGCGTCACAGCGCTCGACGCCAAGTCGACGATAGCCCTACCGTCCCCGATTGGGAAGCCAAACGCCATCGGGCTCGTGGATACAACCGGACTGGATCCCCCCCACGGTGGCATCACCGCCGGACCGTTGGAAAAGACAATGCCCGCGAGTTTCGCACGGAGCAACGGAAGAACGTAGACGCCGAGGGCACCGCAGTGACCGGAATTACCGACACTGATCGCCGCGACACCGTGGCAGGCGCAGCGTTCGGCCGCAAGGTCGGCCGCGCGCCAAAGCTGCCAGTGTCCGAGTCCGCTTCCACCGTCGAGAGCCACGGCCGCGCCCTTGTCACTGACTCTTCGCAACTCCGCTTTAGCGTTGGTCCCGCCGGCAGTCAAGCGGTCGAGATAGTAGGGCAATCGCATCAGCCCATGAGACGAGAGACCCCAGGCGTCCGCCAATACGATGGCTTCGCCAGATTCCGCGGCCTTGTCCGCCGGCAGACCTGCCGCGGTCAGGAGGCTGCTCGCTAGCTCGCGTGCTGTCGCTACGGTGATCACGCCCAACCTCCTAGAGCGAGGGTTCGCGCCTCGGCCGCTCCATGCCAACAGCCGACCGCGCCGACCCACCGGTCAGCACCGTTCGAAGGTCGTCCGCCAGAACCTGCGTGATGCGGTTCTGACTCGCATCGGTGAGACCCGCGACGTGAGGCGTGAGTACGACGTTCTGCAGCATGTCGAGGCGCCCAGGCCCTGGAGGTTCGACGTTGCGGACGTCGAGGCCGGCGCCCCAGAGACGTCCGTGCGTCAACGCATCGAAGAGCGCGTCCTCGTCTACGACTTCTCCGCGGGCGACATTTACGAGGATCGCGGCGTCTTTCATCCGCCCGAGCAGCGAAGCGTCTACGAGATGACGTGTGTTTGACGTTGCGGGAACGTGAACGCTCAGAACATCTGCGCGGCACGCAACGTGCTCGAGGGAGACGATCTCGACACCGGCGCGACGGGCGTCGTTGATCGCGGACGCGCCGACGTATGGATCGTAGGCAAGGACGTCCATGGACATCGCGCGCGCGAGAGTGGCGACGCTACGAGCCGTCGCGCCAAAACCCAGCAAGCCCCAAGTGCCCCCCATGAGCTCTCGCCCTGCTTTGCGTTCCCATTTTCCAGATCGCACCGCGCGGTCGAGAGGCACGGTGAGGCGTGCAACAGCCAGCGCAAGCCCGAGAGTGTGCTCAGCGACGCTGACGGCGTTTGCCCCGAAGGGCACACTTACGACCACGCCCAATTCCCTTGCCGCGTCGAGGTCGATGTTCTCCGAACCTACCCCCGCTCGTCCCACGATCACTAAGGAGGAACACTCCGCCAACAGTGAGCGGGTGACAAGCGTGCGATTCCGGACAACGAGGCCACGAACGCCCCCGAGCAATTCCGGCAAATCCTCTTGAGAGTGATCATCCGGGAGTAGCACTACGCTGAACTCACGGGCGAGGCCTTCGAACGCTGGACCCCACACGTTCTCTGCAACGGCGACGTCGGCCACGCGCGTCAGATTCCCATGCAAAGGTAGCGAATCTCTTCGAACTCCTCGAGGCCGGCTTCGGCACCTTCCCGACCGAGGCCACTTTGCTTGGTACCGCCCATCGGGGCGAACGCGACGCTGGGCAATGGATCGTTGATGCCGACAATTCCGACATCGAGTTGCTCAGCAATGCGCCAAATGCGGGCTGCGTCTTGCGTATAGACGTAGCCCGCCAGACCCATTTCAGTTGCGTTCGCGCGGGTCAAAGCTTCGTCGTCAGTATCGAAGCTAAACACGCCCGCTGCAGGACCGAACACCTCAGAGGTCGCAAATGCCGCATTGTCGGGAACGCCGGTGAGCAGCACGGGCGCGCAGTAGCTGCCGTCGCCGGGAACCCCCCTCTCTTTGGTCACCACTCGTGCGCCTTCCCGCAGTGCCTGCTCGACCATGTCTGAGACTGCCCGCACGCGGTCATCGTCGATTAGCGGCCCGAGTTGCGGCCCGAGGTGCGGCGCGGCAGCTCCAACCGGATCGCCGATGGTCATTGAATCGATTCGAGCGGCGACGCGTGCAACGAATTCTTCGTACACGTCGCTGTGCACAAAAAAGCGGTTTGCCGCGACGCAAGACTGGCCGTTGTTACGGAACTTGGCGATCATCGCACCCTCGACTGCAGAATCCATATCAGCGTCAGCAAAGACGATGAACGGTGCATCGCCTCCGAGCTCGAGCAAGGGGCGCACGATGCGCCGAGAAGCACCGGCCATCACATCGCGGCCAACGCGCGTAGAGCCGGTGAAACTTACAACTCGGACTGCATCGTGAGTGATGAGCGCATCGGTCACCTCAGCTGCCGGGCCGTGGACGAGGTTCAGCACACCCGGCGGAAGCCCTGCGTCGTTGAGACAGCGGACCATCTCGATCACCGCGAGGGGAGCCTTTTCCGAAGGGCGAGTGACCACACAACACCCCGCCGCAAGCGCTGGCGCGACCTTGCGCGCCTGGATCGATACCGGGAAGTTCCAAGGCGTGAGAGTGACCACCACGCCCGAAGGCACGCGCAGGGACACATGGCGACGCCCCGGATGTTCGTGCCGGTGGAGTGTGCCCACCGGACGGCGCGTCTGTTCGGCGAACCAGCGTAGGTATTCAACTGCGAATGCAACTTCCGCACACGCCTCGACGAGGCGTTTCCCTGTCTCCTGGCAGAGCAGCATGCCGATTTCCTCCACACGCTCGGCAAGGCGATGAGCGCCGGCAAGCAAGACATCAGCACGGACCCGCGCCGGCGTCGCCGACCACCCAGGAAACGCACGAGCCGCCGCATCAGCGGCGAGCGTTGCCTCGGCCGCGCCGCCGTACCCGACGCAGCCTACGACGGTGCGGTTCGAAGGATTCGTAACTTCCCGCAAGGTCGGCGGGGTGTGCCACTCACCATCGATCAAGTTGCCGGAAACTGCGGCGACGCTCAAGCGCTCTGGTAGAGCTTCGTGAAGGTGTATTCCCGGTGGCCGAGCGTCTCGGCTGACGTAAGACGCCCGTTGACCACTCTGTCCCCGATCGCCATGAGTTCCTCACCGGCTCGGTCGAGGGTGTACTCCCGGCGCAGAAGCCCGGAGCAGTCAAGGTCAATGTGTTCGGCCATCGACGTCGCGGTTTTCGGGTTCGCCGTGACCTTGACGACAGGTACGACTGGATTCCCAATCACATTGCCCTGACCAGTCGGGAAAAGATGGATGACCGCGCCGGCCGCAGCCATTAAGGTTATGCACTCCGCTGCCGCCGACGAGGTATCCATGAAGTTAAGACCTCGCTTGGACGGTCTCTCGGCCGGCATGAGCACGTCGACGACCGACTTGGTCCCCGTCTTGGAGATATTGCCCAGCGCTTTCTCCTCGATCGTGGAGAGACCACCGGCGATGTTCCCCTGCGTCGGCTGAGACCCGAGCAGGTTCGCTCCCGTCCGCTCGACAGTCTCGAGGTAGTTCGCATAGATCCGTTGAAATCTCCGCCGGACGTCGTCGTCCGCGCACCTGTCTGCGATGAGGTGTTCACCCCCGGTGAGTTCGGTGGTCTCCCCGAATAAAACAGTTCCGCCGGCGTCCACCCATCGATCAACGACCCATGAGGTAGTCGGGCAAGAGCCCAGCCCGGATGTTGTGTCCGACTCGCCGCACTTGATGGACAATGTGATCTCCGATCTCGCGACTGGTTCTCGAGCAAGCTCGGACGCGTCCTGAAGGAACAGCCGAGCAACGCGCGCAGCCTCCTCGATCACCTTCAAGTCCCCGCGCCCCTCGATCGAGATGCCGTAAACGGGCTTCCCGGACTCGGCAATTCCTTCGACGACCAGGTTCGTCCAAGTCGGCTCGATACCGATAACGACGACGGCCGCAACGTTTGGGTTACGCCCCGTGCCGATCAAGGTACGAAACGTGAGCTCGAGATCCTCGCCGAACTGGAGTCGCCCGAATGCATGCGGGAGCGCCAAGGTGCCTGGAATAAGATTGGCAACCCCTTCTGCAGCTGCGTTCGAAAGATCGTCCACTGGCAGGACGACCACATGGTTACGGGTGCCGACCGCTCCATCCGCTCGGCGGTAACCCGTCAGCCGATGCTGTTTTGCCATCGTGCGCTACTCAAGTTGTGAACGTGGACGTATTCGCCGCGCGCAATTGAATGTGACGCGACTCCTATGCGCACGCCGTATTCCACAACGCCTGCGCCTTGGGCGATGTCCACGAGGGCGAATTTGTGGCCTAGAGGGATTGAATCGCGAAGCTCCACCTCTACCGTCGCGTGGCCCGCGAGGTATCCGCCGGTGACGAGACCGGGCACGAGATCGCGAACAGCGACGACCACGCTATCTCCCTCTCGGTGACCGAGAAAGTCGGGCCGTCTGGTTGGTGTTGTCTCACTCACTTCTGACCTCCGTGGTCTGACCTCTTATCACTCATCATAACTCCTCGGTCGCCTCGCGTCAATGGCGCGTCGGTGCGCCAAGCTTGGCGCTCGCCTACTGGCGACGGGCGCGGAGTCAGCGTCGGCCCGCGCCTACGGTTTGGTTGCAACTCGTTCGAGCGCGGCGCGACGAGCGCTCCGGATGTGCATGCCCGCGGCCCGCCGCGCACCAGCTGCATCACCTGCCCGAAGCGCGGCAAGAATCCTGCCGTGTTCCCGGCGGGATTTTTCGTGCCGCCCTGGAAGGAGCAACGTCTCTTCCATTCCAGACATCAGGAGATCATTTAGCACATGGGTAGTCTGTTTGAGAAAGCGATTGCGAGCAGCATGGGCAATTCCGAGGTGAAAGCTCGCGTCGAGCCGCGCAAGCCGCTCAAAACCGTCGGCACTCGTCTCGAACGCAGAATCGAGCTCGTCGAGAATCCGCTGGAGTGCCCGCACCTCCTTGACCGTGATCGTCTCAGCCGCCCACCCCGCCGCGGGAACCTCCAGCACCTCGCGCATCGAAAAGAGTTCGGCAATACTGATCTCGCTGTCGCTCAAAGCCGTCCTCAGCGCACGGGTCGATCGAGGTTCGGCGACGAAGACACCGCGGCCGTGCCTGACGATCAGGCGTCCTTGGGCTTGGAGAATGCTCACTGCCTCCCGCAATGACGGACGGCTCACGCCCAGTAGCCGTGCCATCTCCCGCTCGGGAGGGAGCCGTTCACCCGGCTTCAGTGTCTCGTCAGCGAGGAACCGCTCGATTTGGACGATGATCCGTTGAGAGACGTTGCCTGCTGGGCTGACCCGTTCCCACACCTTCAGATTCCTCCCTGGGGGAATGATCGGGACCTTTTGCGAAGCGTAAGAGCCTGCGCGACAGCGGGATGCGCTCGATCCCCGGGCAAACCCTAGCGGCGACCCATGCTACGGGTTCGACCCTCGAACGTCATTCGCGCTCGTTCGACTACGGGCCGTCCAGTCATCGCCGCGTACGGCATTATCCAAGCGGGGCCTCTGTTGTTCGGCTTGACGAAGGCCCCTTGGGTTTGTTCACAAACGCTCGCGGTGGCAAGGCTCGGTTTACGCAGCGCAGTCGTAGCGTGGTGACCCAGCGCCTGTGTTGGCACGTGACCCTCCTGAGCCTCGCCGGGCGGGTGACGCGCGCCGGGTCGGCGCGAGCTAAATCCCAGCGTGCGACGGCGACTTCGCGGATCCAGTTCGAACTCATCTACGTCGGGAGCAGAATCGTAGATACGCAAGAAACCGCTCGTCGTGAAGATCGAGGTCGGGAATTGCACAGCCGCGGAGTGCATGAGTACTCGAGCGGGTCCCGCTCTATGCGATACACGCCGATGCGCCAGCCAGGTTCGGCCCCGGCACCTCGTCCGACCGCACGCCAGGGAATACCGAACATGGCTTGCCACCCCTCGCACGCGCCCGTGTCACGACCGTGGAGGGCAGTTGCGGTCTCGAGGCCGTCGCACGACCAAGTGTCATCGAAGTACCTGTCGGGTGACCAAGGACGAATGACACGAAGGTCCCGGCACGTCCCGATAGGGCTGAGCTGGAATTCGTACATGCACGAGTCTCCGGGAGGTTGAAGGTAGACCTCGACCGCATCTTCCTGCCAGACTTTGTCCTTGTACTCAGTCATCGTCGCGATGATCGTGCCAGCGGCGCATGCGAAGTGAATCCAAAGCCCTCGCCCCGTCGCGGCAAGTTTGACGGTCGTCGGCCAGTAGGGGGCATCTCCCGTCCGTGCGTCGACAAGTCGTCGACAGGGGACACGTTTCCACTCGCTGCTGTCGATTCGAAGGATGGCAGCGTCATGGAGGGGCACCTCGACGATCTCATCGGAGTCCACGCTCTGTGTGTCTAGTTCATGCGCGACGGGACGGCCCAGGTCGGTCAGAGCGCGCCTCGGTCCGCCCATCTAGTCATTGATGTGTCGCCGGTACAGCAGCCGGTTGTCATGAGCGATGTACTGGACGTGTTCGACGAATCCTTGGTCGCCGTTCGTCAGTTGGTACTCGATCGTGGCATCAGCGAGCCACCAGTAGAGCACCGTGCACCCGTGCTTGAAATGGGGCCAAAGATAATACGCGCGCGCGAATGCGCGCGCGTTGACCGCGAGGGTCCCTTGAGAGTTGCTGTAGAACCCGCGCCAGGCGCTGGGCACCATCAGGTTGCTCTGTGGGTCTTGCCAATGCGCCGTTTCGACGATGTCGCAGTGATCGCCGCTCGCAGCGTCGAAGGCAACACTGGAGTCGCCAACCTTCAGCCGCGCCCAGCTATGGCCGAGAGACGGTCGAGAGAGGAGTAGAAGTTGAATGTCGTCCTTCGCCGCGCTGTGCCAGGTAATTCCGCGAGACGAGAGGAGCGCCACGGGGTCATAGCGCGTACCGAGGTGAACGTGCCGCTCGTGACTCCCGTGCCCGCTGATCTGGAACGTCTTTTCATCCGTAGTCACAGAGCCTTGGACACGGGCGTCCACCAAGAACCACCGATCTTCCGAGTCTGCGATCGGTTGATCGGGATCCGTCAACCACAGAGCCTCTTGGGTCGCTTCAAAGTCTAGATCGACGTTTACACCGGCGTGCCGGCCCGTCACCTGCCACCGTGGCGGCGTCGCACGAAAGGAACGTTCGCCGACATTCCACGACGTCCCCGCCTCATCGACTTCTACACGGAGTGCATCACCCGGCAGGTGGTCGCCTAGGTCGTAGCCGACTGCCAGGAAGGGCGTGTCATGCATCGACTCTCGTTCATCGGCGTTCATCTCGGTATGCAGCAAGAGAGTCTGCGACAGCGCAACGTCACTGAGCGCAAAAGGCCCACTCGGCTGCCGTCCGATGACTCGATACGGAGAGACCCAGAGTAAGAGGTCGGAATTCTCTTGGCGATCCCAAACCATCCAGCCGTGGTTCTCCCACAGATTCATCCCGTCCCCGGTCAAGGGTCGGTGATCGCGGTAGTCGCTCGCGTGCACGTTGTACTCAGCGGATTGCCTTTGAGTCACGGGCACCACCGCCGGCGAGCAACAGCCAGCGGACGACTGATCGTGGATCGGTCGGCTCGTGAACCCACACGGACTGGGCATGTCCGCAACTCAGACCTTATGACTTCGTGAGCTGGCATTTGGGTACCGCAGTTGATTTCCGCACGGCCGCATCTAACCTAGACAAACGACTGTTTCAGTATAGTTTTCTCCGGGGTGGGTGCGCTAGATGACCAACTTCGCAATGAGCGGCGGAACGTGGCGGGCGCAGGAGGTCTCCAGCGATGAAGTCGGATCTCTACATCACGAACATCGAGGTCATCCCGATTGAGGTTCCGCGCGTCGGAGCCTTTCGACTCCACCGCGGGGAGACACCGCCCGTTTCGCCCTTCACCATCGTTCGTGTGCACACCGATGCTGGAATCGTCGGCTACGGGGAGGGGAACTCCACCGTGCTCGGAATGCATGTTCTGGCCGAGAGAAATCTCCTGGACTCGGTCATCGGCCGGAATCCGTTCGACCTCACGGGCATCCACGCTCGAATGGACGAGGTGGAGATGATGCGAAACGAGAGGCTCGGGCACTGGAACATCGTGCGTGCGGCCATCGACATGGCCCTCTGGGACATACAAGGCAAGACGCTCGACGTGCCTGTGCATGCTCTCCTCGGAGGCGCCCAACGGAAATGGGTCGACGTGGTCAAGAACGTCGGCGTGAGCGACCCGTCCGCGTCGGCCCAGCGGGCGTCCGAGATCGTTGCCGAGGGCTATCGGACGATCAAGATCCGTGTTGGTGCGGACTCCCGTACCGATCTTCTCCGCCTGCGCGCGATACGAGAGGCAGTTGGTCCGGAGATTGGTATCCGCGTCGACGCAAATCAGGCATGGAACGCCAACGCTGCGATCGCAGCAATCGACAGCTTCGCCGAAATCGGGCTCGAGGCAGTCGAATCGCCCTGCAAATTCTGGGACATCCGATCGGCCGCCGAGGTTGTCTCCCGGGTCTCGGTTCCGATCATCTCCGACGAAGGTTTTTGGACACTGGGCGATACGCAGAATGTTCTTTCGGGTCGCGCGGCAGATGTTCTCCACCTCTATTTAGGGAAGTGCGGTGGAATCACTCCCTCGGTCAAGATCGCCGCCCTCGCAGAGGCGTTCGACGCTCACGTATCCCCGGGCGAGCGCGTGCCGCTCGGTATCGCGGAGGCTGCCCACTTGCATTTCGCCGCGAGCTTGCCATCGCTGCGCTTCCCATGCGCACTGGCCTATGACCTGAACGAGGACGACCTGCTCGTGACGAGTATCCCCCCGAGAAACGGACAAATGGAAGTGCCTACCGGTGCTGGGCTCGGAATCGAGGTTGACGAGGAAAGGCTCGAGTACTACCGCGTTCAATAGCGCTCCCGGCTCGCGCCACCGTCGCTAGCCGTCTAAGAAGTCCAGCTCTCGCAATCGGGTCCACAGTTGATCGCGTTGCGCCGTTGCGAGCGGCAAGGCCGGCGGCGCAAGCCGTTCGCTACATAGGCCGAGGCCGTGGAGTGCGGCTTTCCAGCCAGCGGGAAAGTCTCCGACCCGGCACGTTTGCACTAGACGGAACAAGCGCAGTTGTTGTTCGCGAGCGCGCGGGAGGTCCCCCTCTCGGGTCGCCTCATAGACGGAGATCGCGAGCTGCGGTGCGAAGTTAGCGCTCGCGGCGATCGTTCCGTGGCCGCCGAGCAGCAGCGACGGCAACAGCAATGTGTCCGTCCCCGTAAGGACGCCGAACGCCGGTGACTCCCGCACCGCCGCCAGCACGCCCGTGAAATATTCCATGTCCCGACTGCTGTCCTTGATCCCGCAGATGCCGGGCACCTCCGCCAGCCTGCCGACCACCGCGGGCGAAATCTCGACACGCGTCAGCTGCGGGATGTTGTAAATCAGAAGAGGCACCGGTGATACCTCGGCCAGTTCGGTAAAGAACGTCTCGACGGCGGCGGCTCCGAGCGGAAAGTACGACGGAGGAGATACCAGCGAAGCGTCGATCCCCGAAGCCGCCAGCTCCTCCAGCTCACGGCGAGCCTGCGACATGTCGTTGACGATGACCGCCGCGATCACCGGTCGCCGAGCCTCCGTCATCGCGCGGGTAAGAGAGATTGTTCGCGAACGGACGTCACGTGGTAGCCGCGGGCCCTCTCCCGTCGAACCGACCGGACAGACACCACTCACTCCCTCGGCAACGGCTCTCGCAACGATGCCCTCAAGGGCGCGCTCATCGAGCCTGCCATCGTCGTCCAATGGCGTCACCAGGGCGACGAGAACGCCCGAAAACGGCGGCTCGGCTCTCGTCATCGCCTTGCCTCCGGAGGAATCAGTGGGTCCGGTGCACGACTCAGCATTCGGCCACCATCGGCTCGGATGATCGAGCCGGCCAGATACTCCGCGTCGTCCGAAGCGAGAAAAGCTACCACGGCGGCGATGTCGCGCGGCCGCCCCATACGCCCCACCAACGTCGCAGCCTGCTGGTCCAGCGCACGCGAAACTCTGGTGAAATCTTCCTCGGACGCTGATTCGTCGAGCGCGGTCAGCGTCGAACTCGTATACACCGAGGCGACCTCTACGCCGTTGACCCGGATGCCGTGTGTGGCCAACTCGACCGCGAACGCGCGCGTGAGCGACTCTAACCCGCCTTTGCTTGCGCAATAGGCGCCGTAGCTCGGGATCGGCAGGTGACTCTGGATCGCGAGGACGTTGATCACGGTGCCCCCCGTGCGCTGGGAACGCATTTGAGAGGCGGCAGCTCGCGTCATCCAAAACGCGCCGCTCAGGTTCGTGGCGAGTACCCGGTTCCACGCTTCAGTCCCGAGCTCAATCAACGGGACTCCGTGCCCGGTGATCGCAGCATTGTTCACCAGAATATTCACCCCCCCGAAAACAGAACGAGCGAACTCAACGGTGCGGGCCGCATCGCTTTCTTCGGCGATGTCTATCGTGATGGCTTGCGCCTTCTGTCCCAGACCAACGATCTCGGCTGCAAGTTCATGCGCCTCCTGTACTGCGCGATCCGCGACGACCACGGCTGCGCCAAGTGAAGCCAGATGAAGACAGACGCCCCGGCCGATACCCATGGCTCCGCCAGTCACGATGGCGACCTGGCCATTCAAACGAGCGGTCATCTAGCCTTGCTCTCGCCCGCAGTCTCCGAGTCGATCAGGCTATCCACCGCCAGCGCACCTCTCCCTGCAGACGGCTCCGACGGATCAGCCCGAGCCGCTTGAATCGCTCGAGGTGTCCAAGTAGAGGAGATGCGAGCCAATGGATGCTCTCGACCGGCCACTGACCGACTCGAGACGCCAGCACGGGAATCAGTTCGGCGATCGAGCGGGTCGTCCGAGATGCCTGCAACTCGAGCCTCAGCAGCTGATCGAGCTGATCGACGAAGTCTCGCGTCCTTGCCAGAAACGACGTAACCGCTGTCCCGCGGTAGATGGGGTAGTGGCTGGTCAGGAGAAGATCGCAATTCAGTCTTTCCAATTGCTGAATCGACGAGCAGTAACTGGACACGAATCGATACGGAGGAGGTGATGCAGGTTCCCCGCTAACCGATAGGACTGCGTTCGACAAGACAGCGTCTCCTACGATCGCCGTCCGGCTCCGAGAATCCCAGAGACTAATGTGCCCCCGCGAGTGACCCGGTGTGTGTAAGACGTTGACGATCCAATCAGACCCGATCCGTATTCGCTCGCTTCCAACGAGTGCGACATCGACTGGGCTGGCGCGCGCAAGCTGACGGCGTAAAGCATCATCTGAACTGGTCCCGATGACCCCGTGCTCAGAGAACTCGCCATAGCGCTGCGCCATGAGCAGCTCGACGTCCTCAACCATGGGCCGATCAAGCTCGTGACAGAGCAGTGCAGCATGCGGGGCGTAGTTCCGGATCGACGCATTTCCCCCCATGTGGTCGATATCGGCGTGGCTCGTTACGACATACGTTATGCGCGCTGGATCGACGCCAATTGACCGCAAATAGGGCATCACGAGGTCCTGGGGCGTTGAATCGACACCGGTATCGAACAAGAGGACGCGGCTTTCACCGACCAGGAGATACAGACACAAGATGCGGTTGCGAAACACTCCTTCGAGCCGATGGATACCTTGCGCGACTTCCATCAACCGCCCCCCAAGGAGACGCTCGGCCGCGCTACAGCTTCTTCGGACCTACAACTGCGGGGCGACAATCGCGCATCAAGCATGCGTGGCCACCAGGCTCGAAGACCGATCTCGCGGATGCGCGATTTCCCGAATCGCCGCGCAATCGTGCGGGCTCGTCATCAGGCCTCGGTAGCCCAGCCCGCGACAGCGTGCTCCCGTAGCCGGCCGAGATCCAACTCGATTCCGAGACCGGGATGATCCGGAACCAGCAGCCCCCCCATTTCAAATCCGAGAGGCTCGCGCAGAATGGCGTCCCCCAATGGGTTTTCGCCGGCCCAATATTCGCTGATCAGGAAATTGGGGGATGCGGCGGCGATATGGACGGAAGCTGCGAACTGAATCGCGGAACCAATGCTGACATGCGGCGCATACGAGCAACCAAAGATGTCGGCCAACTCGGCGATGCGGGCGCATTCCGTGATTCCCACCTTGATGACCTCGGGTTGGACGGCGATGCGACCGCCGCGGCTCAGAATCTCTTTGAACAACGCCGTCGTCCAGGCAAGGTCGTTGGCGATGGTGATCGACGATCGCAGCGAGAGATTGACGTAGCCGTCGATGTCCTCCGGAACCAAGGGCGCCTCGAACCAGCCGACCCCTCGGTCCGCGAGCGGCTGTGTCAGCCGCAACGCTTGCGTGTAGTCATAGCTCCCGAGAGCATCGACGAGCACGAGAAAGTCGGGTCCGGCAGCATCCCGGACGACATCGACACTGTGGAGGTCCGCGTCGTGGCCGAACCCAATTCCGATCTTTGCTCCTGTAAATCCTCGAGCTACCGCGTCACGGGTATCCGCTGCTAGCCTGTCCGACTGCGCGTCATCACTCGCATCTTGAACGCCTGCGAGTGCGGAGAAGTAGACGCGCACGTTACTTCGGTAGCGCCCTCCGAGCAGGTCGCAGATCGGACGCCCGGTTGCCTTACCTGCGATGTCCCACATCGCGATATCAAGGCCGGCCGCGGCTTCCTGATGAAACCCCTGGATGTGACCTCGACCCCGCATCCACGAATACATCCTGTCCCACAGGACTCGATGAGCGAAGGGATCCTCACCGAGGATGGCTTCTGCAAGGTAGCCGTCGATATAGGTTTTAACAAGCTCTGGAACGATCACACCTTTGCTCTCGCCGAAGCCGACGAGGCCCTCATCGGTGGTCAGGCGGATAAGGCAGGTATCGACTGATGGCACCCAACGATGGCGCATCCGCCAGCGCAAGGGATACGCAACGTCGAGGCTCGCACCCACGGAGGGCCGCTCCCCGTAATCCTCGCCCCACGCCTTGAGCCCCCAGTACGTGTCGTCCTTGTGCGCCTTCACAACGGCTGCTTCGACTTTGATGATCTTCATCTAGACCGTCGTTTTCCTTTCCCGCTTTTGTCGATCGCCCTCGGGGGGAAATAATCCGCTCTCTCACCCGTGACAGAGGTCACGTGCGCTCCCCTGCCGACTGGCCGCCGTCTACGACAAGACAGGCGGCAGTGACGTGCCGCGCATCCTCCGAAGCGAGAAAAGCGATGACCCCTGCGATATCCTCGGGCTCTGCGATGCGACCGAGCGGTGTTTTCCTGGCGGCTTCCTCGCGCCGTGCCTCCGGATTCGCGTGACTGAGGTGCTTGTTGAAACTTGTTCGCACAGAGCCGGGACATACGGTGTTGACACGTATTCCGAGAGGAGCGAGCTCAAGGGCCATACTTCGCGCGAGCGAGATGACGCCGGCCTTCGTAACCCCATAGTCAGGCAGTTCAGGACACGCATAAAGCCCCGCCGTGGACGACGTGAAGACAATTGATCCACCGCAGTGCCGACGAAGTCGTGAAGTAGCCGCACGTGCGACGAAGAACGATCCGTCGAGGTTCACCCCGAGCACGCGGCGCCACCGTTCGGTCTCGAGGTCGGCGATGCTGCTCAGGGGAGCTGCAATGGCGGCGTTGATACACAAGACGTCGATCGTGTCTGGATCGAAGCGCGCGAAAAAGTCATTGACCGCATGCTCGTCGGCCTGGTCGACCACGTACGCCATGACGTCGCTCCCCTTCTCTGCGAGCGCATGGACTGCCTGATCGCAATCCATGGCGACGACAGTGGCCCCCTCAGACGCGAAGCGCTGTGCCGCCGCTCGCCCGATCCCTGAAGCGGCGCCTGTAACAACGACGCGCCTGCCCGCAAAGCGGTTCGAGTACAGACCCTCGGGGATGGAAGTGCTCCTCATGAACGCTAGGAGTTCGTGTAGGAGCCATCGCGTTGTCGCAGCACCTGCAACGGGAGAGGCGTGAAGGGATCGCCGAGCGCCGCCTCGTTCACGTCGACGCCTAGGCCGGGCATGTCCAGCAACGTCAGCCGCCCGGAATTCAGGGAGGGCTGCATCGGGAAGATCTCCGGATCATAGAAATTGAGACTCTCGGTCGGCGACTCCCGGATCTCTAGGCAGCTGAAGTTCGGGATTGCAGAGGCAAGATGAGCGCTGGCCGCCGAGCAGATCGGTGAGAGCGGGTTGTGGGGAATGAGGTCGACCCCGCAGGCCTGGCACCAAGCCGCCACTTTCAGCCCGCCCGTGATGCCGCCCGCATTGCAAACGTCAACACGGCAAAATTCCATCAGGCCCTGCTCGAGGTACGGCAAGAACTGCCACGGGCTAAGGAACTCCTCGCCGATCGCGAAGGGAACCCGCGTCAGGTTGCGGAGAGCGCGGTAGGCGCCCGGTGCCTCGTCCCGGATTGGTTCCTCCAGAAAATCGAGAACATGGCCGTCGAGTTGCTGGCAGAACGCCGCCGCCTCCGCGACATCGAGCCGTGCGTGATAGTCGAGCCCGAGTAGCGGTCCGTCACCGACGGCGTCGCGCACCGCCTTCGCTGCCGCGGCGGTGGGCGCCAGCGACGCCCGCGGCTCGAAGACTCCCGCCCCTTCGTCGCCGCCGAGTATGAACAATCGAATCGCATCCCATCCGTCGTCGACGAGTGCGTGCGCCTGTGCGACGACCTCCTCTTGAGTGCGCGCCAAACACGATCCGAGCAGCCGAACCGTCTCGCGCTGGCGACCTCCCAACAGCTGGTAGACGGGGACGTCGAAGCGTTTGCCCGCAATGTCGAACAGGGCGATATCGATTGCCGCCAGTACCGCGCCACCCGCACGGCTGCCGGAGCCAAGGCGGAAGAGCTCCTCCCAGATCGCTCCACGATCCAGTGGATCGCGCCCCAGCAGGATATGTTCCCAGTCCGCGAGCGTCCCCAGGGAAGCGAACTCTCGGCTCACGAAGCCGGATTCCCCCCAACCGTAATAGCCCCCATCCGTCTCGATCTTAACGAGGAAGAAATGGCGGATGCCGACAGAAACCGGAAACGCCCTGATGGCACTGATCTTCACTGCTTCACCCTGATCTTACTCCTTCACCGCTCCTGCGGTCAGCCCCTCATTGAGGTTCCGCTGCAGAAGGACGAACATGATCAGACAGGGAATGATTGCGACAATCAACCCCGCCGAAACCATCGGCTGGCTGACGTACCAACTGCTCTGCAGCAGCTGAATTCCAACCATCAGTGTTCGCTTCGTTGGATCCTGCAAGATCAAGAGCGAATACAAATATTCATTCCAGATCCCGAGAAAAGTGAAGGTGACAAGCGTGAGAACGCCTGGACGAGCGATCGGAAGCGCAATGCCGAAAAACGTGCGGAACGCCCCGGCACCGTCAATCGCCGCAGCCTGGAACAGCGATCGGGGAACGCCCTCGAAATACGAGGACATGAGATAGATCCCGAACGGCAGATGCAGACCCGTAAAGACCACTGCCAACCCGAAGTACTGATTGAGAAGCCCCAGTTGTTGCGCAGTTCGGAAAATCGGGACGACGAGCTGGTTTTGTGAAACGATCACCAGAGAAATCGTGAAGACCAACAACGACCGTCGGAATGGAAAGCTCATGTGTGCGAACGCATAACCCGCCGGAGTGGCTAGCCCGACCAAAAGAACGATTGTAATTGCTGTGACGAGCGCGGAATGCAACGCATAAGGACCGAGGTGCCCCACAGCCCACGCCTCACGATAGTTCTCGAACGTCCAGTGTTGAGGTACTCCGATGCTGCTTCGCTGGTACTCGTCCAGCGTCTTAAAAGACGCCACGATGACCATGAAGAGAGGAAAAAGCATCGATACGGCCAGGGCAAAGAACAGCGCCGTGACGAGCGCGCGCTTCGATTGCGAGTCGATGAAGTCCTTTCCGGCCCACCCGTGTCTCCGTGGCGCTCGCAGGTCGACGGGGAAGGACGTCATGTGCGGCGGGCTTTCCTGAAGATCAGCGAGACAATCGAGAGAAACACGACGGTCAAGGCAAACACTGCGACACTGACGGCGCTCGCATAGCCGCTTCTGAAGAGCGTAAACGCCTGCTGATATATGTAGAAATCGGCAGTGTAAGTCGAGTAGCCCGGCCCTCCGTTAGTCAGTGTCAAGACCAATGGAAGTAGAGCCGCGAAACAGGCGATCATGACGAGAATCGTCCACAGCTCGATGATCGGGATAAGCTGCCAAAAGACGACGTCTCGCTGCACCCTGCTCCAGCTGGCGCCGTCGACTCGGGCGGCATCAAGGAGTTCTCGATCAATCGCGCCCATCGCACCAAGAAAGACGACTGTCCCCGTGCCGATGAGAGACCAGGCCACGATTATGATTACCCACGCAATCGCGGTGTTCGGGTCTGTTAACCAACTATGACGGAGAAACCCTAACCCAGTTACTTTGAGCAATGAATTCAGTGTGCCACCATCGGTCAACACCAACTCAAAGGCGGCGCCCGTCACGATCGGTGAAAGAAGAGCGGGAAAGAAGAAAATCGACCGAAAGAACCGCCATGCAGGAATTCGCGTCTGGAGGATCATCGCGACGGCGAGTGGGATCAAAACAAAGGCAGGCACCGCCGCAACGATCTTTAGGTTCGTGAAAATGACGGTTCGGAAGTTTTCATCTACCCACAGTTCGCGGTAGTTCGCAAGCCCGATGTTACGCGGATGGTTGATTCCGGTCCAATCTGTGAAACTCAACCGTGCCGCCTCGATGACCGGCCAGACTCGGAAGACCGCCAGAGGGACGAGCGCGGGCCCGATGAAGACAGCCGGCAGGAAAAGCCTGCGAAGCTGTTTGGCCCTCCGCCGTCCCGGTCGCTTGACCGATGGCGGTGCGGACGTCCGCGCGACTGTGGGCGACCGCGAGCCGCCGCCGCAGTTCGGCGACGGCTCGGACATCGCCCGCATCAACCCGCTATGGATTCTTGGGAAGACGAGCGTACACCGCGTCGATGTCGGCCAAGGCTGCATCAAGCGACATTCTCCTACCCACGACCTGCGGGAGATTCATGTAGACAGCCGTCTGAACTGCAGCTGGCCAGAGAGCGACGAGATAAGGCACGATCGTTTTCGCGCTTTTCTGCGTGGCCACAATCTGCCTCACCTGCGGCGGTGCCGTCGGGCCGGGCGAGACCTTATTGTTGGTCGGCAGTCGCCCCTGGCGGTTCATGTCGAGTTGTTCCATCTCAGCTGAAACCTTGAACAATGCGTACGCGGCCGCCGCATTCTTATTCGAGGAGTTCTTATTGACCGAGTAGCTGAGTCCGGCGCTGAAGGCAAGAAAGTTCGGCTTGTTCCCCGGCGTGAAGCCAGGAGTTTGGAATACGCCGACGTTGCGGTAACCGAGGGCAGGGTTGAAGACCGGGAAATATCCTGGCCCTTGAACGATCATCGCCGCCCGCCCGGACGCGAAGACGGCTGGCGCCTGGACGCCGTTGATGTCCGTCCTCCACGTGTCCTGGAACCATCCGGCATTCGCAATCTGGAGGTACTGCTGGAATACGCGCTTCACAACAGGGCTCGAAAACTTCAGCGTTCCATTTCCTAGCTGATACGCCTGCTTCGGCTTCAAGGTCATTCCGGCAAGCGCGTCGAACCAGATCGCGCCAAGGTTCCCTGTCTTGTCCCCACCCGCGAATGGGGTGATCCCGGCCGCCTTGAGCTTTTTGGCGGCAGCCTTCAGTTCGGGCCACGAAGAGGGTGGTCGCGACGGATCCAAGCCTGCCTGCTTGAAAAGTTTCTTGTTGTACCACCAGACGAATCCGAACTTGTCGAGAGGCGCCCCGTAGATTCCCTGGCTCTGGTCGAAGTTCTTGCTGACCATCACCCACTGAGAAGGGGAGATCTCGTTCTTGAGCGATCTCGGAATGTACGAAGTGAGATTCTCGAGCGCCGGGATATACGGCTGAAGGGCCCCGCCCGCCGAGAGTTCGATGACATCGGGCCCGCTGTGAGCGGCGAGTGAAGCGGCCACGAGTTGGAAGTACCCAGCAAGGGGCTGGAGAACATGCTTCACCGTAACGTTGGGATATTTTTTGCTGAACAGGGCGTCGCCCTCTGGGGTCTGATCCTGTTTCACAAAATCCCAGACCACGATAGTCCCGGAAACCTGCCGGGGGGCCGTGGTGCGGGGCGCCGCGTATGCCACGACGCCAACCATGCCGGCAAGAACGAACGCTACAGCCGCGAGAAGACCCCGCCGCAAGGCTGGCATGCGTCTCATTGGATTCCTCCTCTTAGACAACCGTTTGTCCAAAGGGACACTACCTTGACTCGGCTTCCCCTGTCAATATGTTGTAGCCCCGGTTCCGTAGGGTCTGGTTTCTAGGCTCGGGCGGCCTCGAGAGGAGGTCGTATGGGACGGCAGGGCTATCCGGCGGAGTTCCGTCGGCGCGCGCTCGATCTGGTCGCTACGGGCAAGACGGTCGCCGAGGTCGCGCGGCTGCTCGAGGTCAGCGACCAGTCGATTTACAGCTGGCGACGGCAGGAGCAGATCGACAAGGGCGAGTCGCCTGGTCTGAGCCCGGCCGAGCGGGAGGAGTTGCGAGCGGCGCGGTTGAGGATCCGGGCGCTCGAGACCGAGCTTGCGGTGCACCGTCGCGCTGCCGAGTTGCTGAAGGAGTCGGTGCGCCCAAAAGGCGCTTCG
>JAABUR0100001272.1_pt1 | contig 46401 bp, 56 predicted proteins | sample 5560091 | NCBI WGS metagenome assembly JAABUR01 (sample SAMN10711879, study PRJNA513375) | rock metagenome | isolation source: Antarctica rocks | place: Antarctica: Victoria Land, University Valley sud | reverse complement strand
TCTGGTTCCCCTGCTTCTTGCCAATGATCGAAGACATATCTAGGTAATACCACACCAGACGACGAAAGCCCTGCCCCACAAGGGGAAACACGCCGATCAAATCCGAAGGCCGGAAACTCCCGCTAGGGTTTCCTCGGTGGTGGCGAACTGTCCGGGTAGGTCCAGCTTCCGCATCGACTTCGGCAGCGCTTCGCAGAACAGGGTTCCGTCGATCCAGACAGTGCCGGGGATTGGTCCGGGCCGCTGGCCGCGCTGGTTGGGGTGCATGTCGCCCCACACGTCGATGTTGCGCGCCCACATCGGCAGGACGAAGGTTTCGGCCTTGCAGAAGGTGTAGCCCCGGTCGGCACACAACTCGGCAATCTCGTGACCAGTAGCCGTCATCCCGTCGATGGTGCGGACAGCGGCGTGCCCTCGATGTGATCCCGCAGGGGTCAGCGTCATCCCGGCGATCAGATGCGGGACCGGCTCGCCACCGACCGTCGGAAGGATCGTCGCCAAGTGCAGCTCGAATCCAATGTAGATGTCGCCGGGCCGACCGTTATGGCCGGATCGGTAGCCGTCGCGGGCATCAGGGTCGAGCGAGTTCTGCGGTCTCCCGTCTGAACCCGCTCGCGGCCAACCCTGCTCGTTGACCGGTTTGTCAGGCGACAGAACGGTGCCCGCCGGGATTTCAGTACCGGCTTCGGGCAGCGACCTCTTGCTCGCCCATGAGCGGCGCCGCGCCCAGGTCTCCAGGTCGGTGCCGTCGATGGCGATCGACGCGGGCAACTGGTGGGTGGGAGGGACTGATGCGGCCAGGAGCCGATCGGAGAACTGTTCCACCGTCAGGATGTTCCGGGAACCGGGGATGGCAAGGCCGCCACTTCCCAGGATTCGAGCGATCTTATGGACGGCGTGCCACAGCATCGGATAGGTGACCTCGCGTCCGATGCCGAGTTCGTGACGCTGCGACGGACTGAGGTCGCTCATCAACTCGATGATGTCGGTCATCACCATTGTCGTTGCGCCCCGGATGCAATGCAGGGTCAAGCCAACGAGCAGAGCCTTGGCGGTGAACTCTCGGGGCCGCCCGGTCGCGGCGGTCAGGTTGTGCTCCACGATCGGCAACAACTTCGAGTTGTCGACAACGGCGACTGCGCGCCGGAACGCGGCATTTTGCGACAGTCGACGCCACGTCGCCCGATGTGCCTGCACTATGTCAGTCATGGCCGCCGGCCAGGTGCGGCCAGGACACGTCCGGTTCACGGCACGTCAGGTACGGCAGTAGTTCCGCGAGGCGTGAGCCTGCCCGCCAGCCGACCGCCCGCATGAATTCCGCGACGGGTACCCCGGAGTTCAGGACGTCGATCATCCAGGATGCGCGCGCTCGGTGGACCATCAGTGGCGGCACGTCGCCAGGTCTGGTCACGGCACCCAGGAGATCATTGACCCGATTGCGTGAGGTTCGGAACGGCCCAATCAGCGGGCCCGTCGGGTGCTGATGCACAAGGTCCAGCAGTGAGGTTGTCCACCGGGTGCGGACGGGTACGTCCCGGGCCAGCGCGCCGGGCACGCTGATGACGACAACTCCGTGCGAGTGGTGAACGTGTTCGGCGGAGACGGTCAGCATTTCTGACGGGCGGAGACCGGCGCCAACACCGAATGCCAGGAAGGCCGACGCTGTCCGTCCACGTTGCGGGGTTGGCTGCTGCGCAGCGACTTCCTCGAGTCGGTCGATCTCTGCGGCGGTGTATGGGGCACGCATCCGCTTGGTGCGCAACGATTCCGGTTTCGGCTCCCACGGCGCCGTCACCGTGACAGTGCGGGCGATCGTCCTCAGCTGCGCCCGCCGGGTACTCCGGGACGCGGGAACGTAGCCGGGCATACCTACTGCCGTGTAGCGGTCGATGATCGACGGTGAGAACACGGTCTCGATGTCCAGTGGTAGCCCCTCCGCTCGTACCCAGGCGGTGAACTGACTGACCGCCTTCAAGGCGTCACGACAGCCGTTCAGGGTCCGAAGATCCGCCTTGGAGACGACATCACGCACTGTCGGGGCGACGGCCGCCCAGACGTCGGCGGCTATCGCGTTCGGCCGGTACCGCTCGATCAGTTCCTGGTTCGAGGTGACGTTCACACCGCGGACGCCGATGGGCAGGCTCGTCATGTGAGGCCACCACCCCTCGAACAGCACACGACGGGCCGTTCACCCGCAAGCAGTTGGGCCGCTGCCGGTGCCCACCGAACAGCACTGCGGGACGGTACTGGTGCGGAACTGATCCGCCGTCTGAGAAGGCGCCCTCCGGTGACGAAGCGACGGGTGTCGCGGACACGCCGGTCGGCGATGCTGGCCTGATTCTGGGTAGGGGGTATTCTCGAACGCACTAGGACCTCCGTGGTGTGGGGCGTGCTGGTGAAGATCGGTGAGGGGTTACTCGCCGTACATGTTGTGGACTCGGCGCCAGCTGGCAGGCTGGCGCCTTTGTCCTGTTTGGGGTCGTTTACCTCAGGTCGTCCTCCGCTAGGTCTCGGGGTTGTTCCGGGCATCATTTTGCCAGCGGTCCGAATCAGATTCTGTCACCGCGATCCTTCTGCGGGATTCGCCACCCGACACTCGGCTCACAATCCGCCTCCAGGTGTATAGACACCTGCGATAACGTTGCTTTTGTCAAGGTTGGTGAAACCGCGGGCCAGCAGGCTGTTTCCCGCACGAGGCAGGGTGACGTTGATCGACGTTGGTATCAGAATCTGAAACCAAATTGCGGCACCCGACGCCGGGTCTCGGCGTGTCGCGAGGGCTCGGGCTGCCACCTGTCGTCGGGCGTGGGTAGTGGCGAAGACTGAGCCCTGCCCAGCCGGCGGAACCCATGTGCTGCGCTACCGCAATCAGCGCTTCTGTGATCGGTGCCGGCCCATCGAGTTGAGCAAGCGCATCAAGTCGCAGCGGTCAGTTCGGGGATCGCGTCGGGCCACCGTCGACATCGACGACCTGGAGCAACTCGCGCAGTCGCTGGCTCCCAGATTGCTGAACATCCGCACGGCAACAGCAGCGATCCTGCGAATCACCGACGGCATCGACGATCCCGAGGGGCTACAGAGCGCCGCCGAGCAAGGAGCACGCGCATGGGCGGCAATCGACCAGGAACTCCTCAGTTCGGCCCTGGCCCGATGGCTCGACCCGACTCTCACCCACACGCGCAACGACCGCGGCCCACAATCCGCCACGCAGGTTGTCCCACCGAACCGCCCGCGGTAAACAAGACAGAACCGGATCAGGCACACCCAGCCTGGCCGAGGATCGGGCGAAGTGGAGACGAAGTGACCGATTCGGACCGCCCGTTCGTCGGTGGCAACGAGCGGCTGGCAAGAATGCTCACCGACCCACGGACAGCCCGCGCGGTCGCCGTCATCAGAACCGACATGCGGCAGACCGACGAGGTATGGCGCCAGGGGCTCGCCGCGGTTCGGGAAGCCATCGGACTGGCGCTGGACGATCTCGTCGACCAGCTACGCACCCCCCAGGTATCCACCCCCGCTCAGTCGTCGAACTACCCAAACATGCTGTTAGAATGCATCGGTTCGCACTTGGCAGCAATCGGCGGCACCGACGCCCGCATCGAGGTCCAGCTGAACGGCCAAAACATCGAACTAGCTTTGCCGAGTCCCGACTCACCCAGAGATGCACATGATCCGTCGAATGTGCCCTGAGCGCTCCGGCGTCGAAGTCGACGAGGACTGTGCCGGTCCCTTCTTGATCTGTCCAGCGCGCTACTACTGTGTGTCCATGCCCCGTACGGCGACGACGACCACCGCCGATGTCGTTCGCAGGGGTGAGCTCGCCGGACGCATGGTCAAAGCAGTCACCGCGGTCGGTGGTCAGCAAAAGGCGGCCGATCTTCTCGGCGTACCGCGGACCGTGCTGGCACAGTTGCAGAAGGGCGACCTGCCGCCGGATCCTGAAATAGCAGTCCTGCTGCTGGACCTGGACTACGTCCTGGTCCGATCTCTCTTGGTCTTCACCCCACGGGTGGCCCGCCGTTGGCTGGTTGGGGCGAACAACTATCTGGATGGTGCGCGACCCATCGATGTGCTGCGGCTCAGAGGCTGCTCCTCCGTGATTGAAGCATTGGACGCAGCCCAACAGGGCGCATACAGATGATCGCTGGAGACCCGTTGGTGCAGAACGACAACGGAGGTGACTGCTTCTAGCCGGTCCTACGGACGTGGAGGTCCTCCGCGCAGTCGACTATCGACAACCTGGACCCACAGATCTGGAACTCAGCGAGCAAGACAATGAACTATCACCGGCACCGATAGAACGCGGCTCGTCCTCCAGGCCAAGCAGTCGTAAACGCGGTCGACTAGTCCCAGCAGACCCGCCACTGACACGTCCCCTTCCTCCCGTCCGGTCGCTCTCCTCGATGAAACACTGTCAGAGCGAACCGACGAGCGGAGGTGTGTCGAAGTGACCGACCACGACAAGTTCTTCATGGGTCGCAAGCCTGCTGCGGTCTTGAAGCACCACGTGCTGAAGGAATACTTCACGGTCTTCGCTCGCATGGTCGGCAAAGGTTGGAGCGGTCATCCGATCTGGTTAATCGATGCGTACGCCGGCCCCGGGATGTACGCCGCCGAGGAGCATGCCGATGAGGTTCCGGGATCGCCCGTCGTTGCAATGGGAATCGCGGAACAGATGAGGGGCAAAGCAGACGTTCGCTGCGCGTTCATCGAGCAGAACTCCCGCTTTGCCGCCGACCTGAAGCGAAACATCCAACCGTTCGTGGACGCTGGTCTACTCGGGCACGTTTACCCGGGCGAAGTCGCCAACGAGTTGCCGAAAGCTTGGGCGATGATCGGTGCGGAACCCGTCGTCACGTTCCTAGACCCGTTCGGCGTCGCGATGCCTAGAGCGATGATGACAAGCATTCTCCTTCAGCGAGCGAAGCCACCCGCCGAGGTGATGCTGAACATCAGCGTTGCAGCCGTTGGGCGCTTGGGGGGCAACCTGGAGCTTCGTGACGGCCAGGTCGTGGCAAAGCCCGGCCAGGAGAAGGGCGTCAAGAAGGCAGATGAGTTCCTCGGCGGAGATTGGTGGCGAGCGCGTTTCCTGGACGCACGCGTTTCCGATGGCTCAGCAGCGCGCGCCGCGGAAGCTGTCGTATCCCAGTACTGCGGACAAGTGGAGCGCGAAACGGGGACGCACTCGATGTCGATCCCGGTACGCCGTCGCCCGGATCACCCCGTGCTCTTTTACCTGACCCTGTTCTATCGTCACGAAGCCGCAGGGTACAAATTTGCCGACGCCGCGAGTCGCGCGACTAGGAAGTGGCGCGATGCCTATCGCGAGCAGGAACTAGCTGAGGACCTCGCTGCAGATGCGCCAACCTTGTTTGATGCGGAGCCCTTGGTCCGCGTCACGCGAGCAAAGGACGCGGAAGAGCAGGAGAAAACCCTTCAGTCAGAGTGGATTGCCCAGGTCGCCGACAACATTCGTAGTGGATTGGCGGGTCGAGGAAGCCTCGCGCTTGCAAGAGATATCCGGGTGATCCTTGGGCGCACATTGTCCCTCGCGGGTGAAACCGAAATCCGCAAGGCCTGGGACATCCTTGCCGACGAGGGCACCACGGTGCCAAGAGACAAGGCACAGCGTTCGTTCTGGAAGCAGACCATCATCAAGCGGACGAAGTAGTGGGCATTTCGCTCCACACCAAACCGTCTAGCACGCGGCCGCGCTCCTTCGGTGTCCGACCGCCCCATTGCTTGTGAAAGAACGGCACCTTGGCTTCAACACAGATGTCCCTGATCTCGCGAACCCACTCAGGGTCTAGCGGACGTGCCTTCGGGCCGGACTCACCTCCGGTGATGACCCAACCAATGCCAGTCAGGTCAAGCCCGGAAAGTGGACCTAGCAATGGCTCGCACGAGAGGAAACGGACCGCGGCCGGGACGCCGTTGAGGTGCTTCACTCGGTACAAGTGGTCCGCGTTTTCGATGCTGACCCCAAGCCACAAATTCTCAGGCCAGTCGAGCTTGTCCGCGATTTTCGGAAGCCGAGCTGACCGCTTGGTGAGCAACTGATAGGTGTGCTGTGGTGTATCGGCAATGACCTCGAAGACCTGCCGGACGAAGGTCAGTGGAACCTTGGCGTGGAAGAGGTCGCTCATGGAGTTCACGAAGACAGTGCGACGCCCGGACCAGCGGTAGGGCTGATCAAGCGAGTCCGGATGGACTGATATTGCGAAGCCGGGTCCGGATGTTCGCGGGTCTCCGTCAACCTGGTAGCGGGCGGAGCCCATCGCTTTCAACCGCTTCGCCATGGTCAAGGCGTAGCAGTTGTCGCACCCTTCGCTAACTCGGTCGCAGCCGGTGGTCGGGTTCCAGGTGACCTCAGTCCACTCGATTCCGGTCTTGCGGCGCACCAGGCCTCCTACGAAGATCACGTTACGAGATTCTCGTAACTCGTATCTCGTACACTACTCCCATGGACGAGGATGCGATCGGCGCGCTACGTCGCATGTCGCGTGCAGCATTCGGACAGCAATACAGGCTCGAAGTAATGCTCGCTGCCGCACGTGACAGCGACGGCCTGGTCTGCCTCACTGACATGGCCCGCGACCTCGACCTGCCGCTCAGCAACGTCCAAGGCGCCCTCCGCAGCCTCGTGGCGGTCGGCCTTCTCACCGAGATGCCGCCCGGCGACAGTCGCCGCAAGTTCTACCTGCGCAACACCAGTGCCGCATGGCAGTGGGCCGAAGAGATGGCCCAGCAGTCAGCTACAACGGCCAACCGACCCGTTTGAGTTGGCGGACCATTGTCCGCTGAGATCGCCTTGCGCTGCGCGGACCGCCTCGATCCGCTCGCGTGCCCATGCGACAGTGCGGACATGAATGACGACCGGTACGTAGATCTGACCCGCTACGTAGCCAAGACCGGCGGCGACAAGGCGGCTGCGCAGACCGTCCAAGTGCCGCCCAAGTCAGTCAAGCAGTTGTTCTGGCTGCTGTCTGGCGTCGTTAGACGAGGCCGAAGCCCGCTCCCGGGCGTGCTACACCGAGGGCTTCATAGGCCCCGCCATGATTCGGCCTGGGCCGGGATCAGCAGTAGCGCCGGGTTTGTGGGTCGCCGTCGATGACGTTGTTGTTCATGCCGTTTAGCCGAGGTCGACGGTGTGCTCGGCGAGGGCATGCGGGATGAAGATGTCGGCGTGGTCGGCGGCGCCGAGGTAGGAGGTCATGGGTTGTTCCTTCCGGTGGTCACCTGTCAGTGGCCCGAGAGCAGGGCGAGGACGTGGTTGTAGGTGCCGTTGGTCTCGGCGTCGCGCAGGAATCTCACGTTGTCCACGACGATCTCGTCGGCGTCGGGCTGGGTTTGCAGCAGGGTCATGGTCTCGTCGAGGTAGGCCTCGAGCGGCATGGCCGCTCGGAGTCCTGTTGCCCCATGAGCGTGGTGCGGACCTCCGGGGTGATCAGCTCGATGACCTGGATGCTGGTGGCGGCCGGCTGGACCCGGATACCGCGGGACAGTGAGTGGATCGCTGCCTTGGTGGCGTTGTAGGTCGGAGTGAGCGGCAACGTGACGAACGCCAATCCGGAGGACACGGTGATGATCGCGGCGTGCGGCCGGGGGGCGAGGGCTTTGGTGAACGCGGCGAGCAGCCGGATCGGGCCGAGCAGATTGGTGGGACCGTCCGCTCGGCCACCGTTAGGAATCGATGGTGTGGACGTCTTCGGGTTCCATGATTCCGGCCATTGCGACGAGCAGGTTCAGCTCGGGGAAGCGGATCAGGACGTGGGCCGCGGCAGTGGTGATCTAGACAGGGTCGGCGGTGTCGATGACCACGGTCTCGATACCGGGTGTCCGGCGGCTATCTGCTTGAGCAGGTCGGTACGTCGCCCGCCGACGATCACCCGGTTACCGGCGGCCTGAAACCGTAGCGCCAGGCCCAGGCCGATACCGGACGTGCCGCCGGCAATGAAAATGGTGTTGCCGCTGATGTTCATGCCGTCGCTCTCGGGTTGGTGGTAGCAGCCAGCACGGTTTCAGTCGCCGCCCAGAGTCGCTGGGCGGTGTCGCCGTCGAGGCCGACGGCGGCGGCCTTGCCAAGGGCGGGATGGCCCTTCATGCTGCCCAGTCCGCGGGGGCCGATGTAGGAGTTGCCGGGCACGTCTTGGGTTGCGGCGTACAGGATGGACAACGCGCCGGTGGCCGGGTCGTTGAACAGGAACCGCAGAGCGTGAGTGACCTTTCCCGAGGCGGCGTGCCGGGCCAGGTTCGTCGAGGCGATGCCCGGGTGGGCCAGGATCGAGCGGACCGGGCTGCCGGCGGCGGTCAGGCGGCGCTGCAGCTCCAGGGAAAACAGCACCTCGGCCAGCTTGGAGTCTTCGTAGGCGACGGCGGCCTTGTAAGGGCGATCGGTCGAGTTTAGGTCATCGAGATGGGCCTTGCCCATCCGGTGCAGCTGCGAGCTCACCGTCACGACCCGATCGGTGATCTGCGGCAGCAGCAACCCGGTCAACACGAACGGGCCAAGGTAGTTCGTCGCGAACTGCGACTCAAACCCGTCGGCGGTGCGAGCCAGCGGCACCTCCATGATCCCAGCGTTATTGACCAACACGTCAATCGGCCCGCGCCACGCCGCAGCAAAGCGACGCACCGAACCCAGGTCCGAGATGTCGAGCTCACGCACCTCGGTCCGACCGGGGATCTGCGCGGCCACCTCGTCCCCCTTCGCGACGTCGCGCACAGCCAGCACCACGGTGGCGCCGGCCGAGGCGAGCTCGCGGGCCACAATCAGGCCTAGCTAGACCGCTGCTCGCGCCGGTGACGATCACCCTTCGGCCACTCTGGTCGGGCAGGTCGGACAGCGTCCACTTGCTCATCGTCGAACTCCTTCATCGTGCGGTCACGTAGCTCCAGCGAACGCCGCGCGCGAAACCGGACCAAGGACCCGCTCAGCCACTGAACGCCAGGTCCTGGCTAACCCCCACCCGCAACCTAGGCTGAACTCTCCGCATCCGCATCCGCAGCGGCAGCGGCAGCGGCAGCGGCAGCGGCAGCGGCAGCGGCAGCGGCAGCGGCAGCGGCAGCGGCAGCGGCAGCGGCAGCGGCAGCGGCAGCGGCAGCGGCAGCGGCAGCGGCAGCGGCAGCGGCAGCGGCAGGGGCAGGGAGGAGCATGCGATGGATCCGGCCGGGCTCGGCACCTTCATGCGCACCCGCCGCGAAGCCCTACAACCCGAAGACGTGGGAATGCCACGCGGTGCCCGCCGCCGCACCAGCGGGCTACGCCGTGAGGAAGTCGCCTCGCTGGTCGGCATGTCACCGGACTACTACGCGCGCCTCGAACGTGGCGCCGGACCGCAACCATCTGAACAGATGATCGCTGCGCTCGCCCGCGGGCTACGCCTATCACTCCCCGAACGAGACCACCTGTTCACCCTCGCCGGCCACATCACCCCGCGCCGCACCTCTCGCAACGACCACGTCGCGCCGGCGCTCATGCGCGTACTAGACCGACTACAGGACACTCCTGCCCAAGTCATGGGCCAGCTAGGCGAAACCCTCGTCCAGACCACGCTAGCCGTCGCGCTGCTCGGGGACCAGACCGACTACGTCGGCCCCGCCCGCAGCGCGGTCTACCGGTGGTTCACCGACCCAGCCTCACGCAACATCTATCTCGCCGACGACCACGACCTGCACGGACGAACCTTCACCGCCCAACTGCGACGCGCCGCCGCCCGCCGCGGACCGCACTCCGTCGCTGCTGACCTTGCCCGAGAACTACGGGAGAGCAGCCCCGAATTCGCCGCCGTATGGGACGCGCACGAGATCGGCCTGAGCTACTCCGAACCCAAACGCTTTACCCACCCGGAGGTAGGGCGGCTCGACCTCCACTGCCAGACACTGATCGACCCCGACACCGACCACACCCTGCTCGTCTTCACCGCCACCCCAGGCACCCCCAGCCACGACACACTGCAGCTACTCGCCGTCCTTCGGCCACCCCCGCCTCACGACCTAGCAAACACGGGTAGCGCCTTCGACAGGCAGGACGGCCGCAGTTCACATTGTTGAGAACTCGGCAGGAAGGGTGCCGTGATGACCGCGACCCTGACTGGCATGACCAGGCGGAAACCGGCGAGGGAGTTGGCTGAGCTGGCGCGGATGGCAATGGCGCGGGGCCGGCCGCTGACCGGGCCGTACGAGGGCAGGCCCGCCGAAGGTGCCCTCCTCTACGATAGCGACCGGCAGGTGGTCGAAGTTGGCGGCTACGACGCAGTTTTCCGGACTTGAGCCGGTGAAGCCAAGTCGTAGTCGACGGTGGTGCTGTTCATGGTGCCCACCGCCGCGTCGGCCTCTAACGTCGGGTCGGCGATCAGGGCTGGACAGGGCACGCCCTGCGTCACCCACGCTACTTCGGCAGCAGTCCGAGCGATGCACGCCATCCTCGCCTGCCGGCGATCGATGAGGACGGTAGGGGACCCTTGGCGGCGCGGCGCCCCGGAGGCATGATGGGTGTTGAACCCCCGGGGTCGCTCGGCGTCGCGTGACGCACCCGTGCTGGTGTACTCCCGGGTTCAGGGGGTCTTGGGTGTGAGAATGACCTTGCCTTTGGCGTGCCCGGCGGCGAGGTACTCCAGGGCCTGCGGTGCCTCATTCAGGTCCAGCGTTTGGTCGAGCAGGACCCGGATGTCGTTGTCGAGCATACCGATGACTGTGGCGAGCCGTTGAGGATCGGAGGCGTGGAAAAGGAATTCGGCGCGGAGCCCGCGTGCGGACGCCCGGTCAGTGTCGGGGGGCATCGGCACCGCGACGAGCAGGCCGCCGGGACGGAGAACGTCCAGCGATTGCTCCTCGACGGTGCCGCCGACGGTGTCGATCACGATGTCGACGTCGGCGAGCTGGGAGCCGAACGGTCCGCTGGCGTGGTCGATGACCTCATCGGCTCCGAGGTCGCGCGCGATCTGCAGACCGGATCCGGAGGCGGTGGTGATGACGTGCGCGTCGAGCGTGCGGGCCATCTGCACGGCGAAGCTGCCGACTCCGCCGGCGCCGGCGTGGATCAGTACCCTCTGGCCAGCGCGGAGATCGGCGATCTCGGTCAGCGCCTGCCAGGCGGTCGCTGCGGCGGTGACCGCTCCGGAGGCGAAGAACAGGGGTATCGAGGTGGGGGCGGGGACCAATTGCGCGGCGGAGACCACCGCAAACTCGGCGTACGCCCCGCCGGCCGACGGATCCAGACGCGCCACGACCTGATCCCCGACGGCCCAATCCTCAACATTGCCACCCACGGCGGCAATCGTTCCGGATACGTCGGTTCCCAGCGTGTATGGAAATTCGACCGGGAAGAAGTCGTGCATGTACCCGGCGGTGATCTTGAGGTCGAGAGGATTGGTGGCGGCCCCCGCGGCGCGCACGAGCACCTCGCCCGGGCCGGGGGAGGGCTGTTCGATGTCCCGGAGGGCCGGGGCGTCTCCGTAGCGGGCGATCTGGATGGCTTTCACTGGTTGTCCTGACCAATGTGCGGGGCCTGGCCGACCTGGTTGAAGAAGCCGAACCAGTCTTCTAGGTGCCATGTCCGTGCCAAGCGCCCGTCGTGGACGTCATGGAACTCGTGGATCGGGATTCTGACCGCCTGGCCCGTCGCGGCAATCCCGAACAACTCACCGGTGTGGGTGCCACGCATCTCCGCGCGGACACCGACCTTTCCGTTGCCGTCCGACCCGCGCCCATCGATCACGTCATGCACGACGATCTCGAAGTCGGTGAATGACTGTCCGATTCCTTTCATCATGGGTTTGATGCCGTCCGGGCCGGGGCCCTGACCGGGGTTGAGCGGAATGTCTTCCCAGGCTGGTGTCACGACCCCGTCGAGGAGATCGGTGTCGCCGGAGAACGCTCGGTAGAACGTCTCGACGAGCTGGTGGAGTGGATCGGGCACGGTGTTCTCCTTGGTCGTGGTGGTACTGGTGGCTGGAAAGTGGTGGCAAGAAGCGATAGGGCTAGGGGCGGTCAGGAAGGTCGATGAGGTGGTCGATGCCGAGGGCGGTGAAGAAGGCCCGCTGACGGTCGGTCCTGACCGCGTCGATGTCCTCGACTCCCTTGTGCTGGGCATCAACAATTACTCGCCGTGGCCGCGTGCCGCGGGGCCGGCGTAAGACGTCGACGAGGGCGTCGCCGACCGAGCTGACGTCGGCGGTGTGGCCTTGGTGGGCGATGTCGATCGCCTCCAGCCGGGCGGGAATCTCGGCCACCGCCGACGCGAGGTCGCCGTACTGGGCCGCGACCGCGGGCTCGGCCGGGGCGGTGGTGTGGGCGAAATGTTGGGTGCCGTGGGTGAATGCGCCGGGCACCACGATGATGGTGTCAATACCGAACGGGGTGACCTCGAAGCCGATCGACTCGGCGAACGCCTCGCCGGCGGCCTTGCTGGCGATGTAGGTGGCCATGAACGGTTCCACGATGTGCGCGGTCGTGCTGCTGATGTAGACGAGGGTTCCGGCGCCTTGGCGTCGCATCACCGGCAGTACCGCGCGATTCATCCGCAGCCAGGAGACCACGTTGGTGTCCAGAATTGTCAGGAACTGCTCGGCGGTGAACGCTTCAGCGACCCCGGACATCAGCATGCCGGCGTTGTTGACGAGGACTTCGAGACGTCCCTGCTCGACCAGCACTTGGTCGATGGCGGCGCGGCAGCCGGTGTCAGACAGCACGTCCAGCTCCAGGGGCCGCAGCGTGACCTCATGCTGGGCCGCGAACCGGTTCGCGGCCGCGGCGCGCTCAGCGGAGCGTGCCGTGAGGCCGCGCATCCCGGCGTAGACGATGTGGCCGGCCAGGGCCAGCTTCTCCGCGACAGCCTGGCCCAGCCCAGACCCCGCGCCGGTAACCACGATCACCTGCCGAGGACTGCTGGGCCCGATGGTGCTCATGCGACTCCTCCGTTGACTCGAATGATCTGGCCGTTGATCCACCCGGCGTCGGGCGAGACCAACAGCGCCACGGCATCAGCGATGTCGACCGGTTGCCCAATGCGGTGTTGCGGGGCCAGACTGGCAAGCCGCTGCACGTCGGCCTCGGTCTTGCCGGTGAGGAACAACTGCGTCTCCCCGGGGCCGGGGCAACCGCGTTCACTGTCACCCCGCGGGGACCCAGCTCCTTGGCCGGAACCCGGGTGAACCCTTCGACGGCGCCCTTGGTGGCGTTGTAGACGCCATAACCGGGCGCATTCAACGCCAAGGTGGTGCTGGAGAATGTGATGATCCGCCCGCCGTCGCGGATCCGCCGGGCGGCCTCACGCAGAGCGTTGAAGGTGCCACGAATATTGACCGCGACCTGATCGCTGAAGTCCGTGTTCGCGGCCTCAACCATCAGCGCCGGCCTCATGATCCCGGCCGAGGTGACGACGATATCGATGCCACCGAACTCGGACTCAGCTTGACTGAACAGGGCATTCATCTGCTCGGCGTCGGCCACGTCGGCGCGAATCGCCACCGCCCGGCCGCCCGCGTGCTGAACGGTCTGCACGATCTCGTGGGCTGACTCGGCAGATGTGGCGTAGGTGATCGCAACCGCGACCCCGTTAATGGCCAGCCTCTGAGCGACTGCCCGGCCGATCCCACGTGACCCGCCCGTGACAATCGCAACCTTCGACCCGTTCATGAAACAGTTTCAAATCCTCGCTCCGGCGCTTGCCGCCGTCATCGACGCTGCCAGGGCATCGGGCGGTGAGCTAGGCGACGTTTGTACTGGTGACGCCAGCACCAGGTTCACGCAGTGTCTGTCCCGGAGAACCCGCGGGCCTGACAGCGCACGCCGCCGCGCTGGCAAGGTGTCGCAGGAAGCTGGCATGGTGGTGGCGTCACCTGGCTACACCGCCCGTGACAGGCCCACAATGATCGGATGGACCTGGTCGAGATGGGTGGCTTTCTCAAGTCGCGGCGGGATCGGCTCAGTCCGCGCGACTTGGGTTTACACGATGGCCCACGACGTCGTGTCGCGGGGCTGCGGCGTGACGAGGTGGCGACCCTGGCCGGGGCCTCCGTCGATTACTACGCCCAGCTCGAACAGGGCCGCGGGGCCCAGCCCTCGGAACAGATGCTCGCCGCACTCGCCCGGGCCCTTCACCTGACCCTGGATGAGCGGAACCATCTTTACTACCTGGCCGGGCGCCCGCTGCCACCCGCCGGCGGCCCGAACGCTCACGTCCATCCAGGAATGCTCGACCTGCTGGACCGGCTCACTTCGACACCTGCCCAGATCATCAGCGACCTGAGCGTGACACTCGTGCAGAACCGGATGGCGGCCGCGCTACTGGGCTGGCCCACACACACCTCAGGGATACGTGCCAGCTTCATCTATCAGTGGTTCACCGAACCAGAAGCGCGCCAGCTCTACCACCCCGACGAACACGCCCACCAATCACGCGTGTTCGTCGCCGACCTCCGAGCGGTCACCGCCCGTCGGGGCGCCGATCAGCTCGTCTGCGACCTGATCGGCCGGCTCCAGACCGAAAGCGCCGAATTTGCGGAGCTGTGGGCGCGGCAGGAAGTCGCTGTCCGACGGTCAGACCGCAAACGCCTCATCCACCCAACGCTGGGCGAGATGGAACTCAACTGCCTCAACCTGCTCAGCGAGGACGGCACCCAACGCTTGCTCTGGTTCACACCGCCACCCGGAACAGCCGCCGTCGAGAAGCTCGAACTCCTCAACGTCGTCGGCAACCTCAGCGTCAACCATCCCGACGACTGACCGCGACGAATTCAGCTAGGCAGGTGAATGTGGCTAAGGATGACCTCATACGAGTTAGTTGTGTGAGGCCCGGATGCTGGCCACAAACAACGGCTCGCTCCTCCGCCTAGATCAATCTGCGGCGGTCGTGTCACGCGATCTCGTGTGTGCGTTGTTCGCGCAGTGCGTACTGGTGTCCCGGCCGGGTGGTGATACCGGTGCCGTAGTTGTTGGCTTTGTCGCCCCAGTAGATCGGGGTGAGGTTGGTGCCGGAGTATCCCCAGATGTGGGCGTAGGCGCCGTCGACGGGGGATCCGAGGTTAGTCCAGACTCCCGTTGACGACTGCTTGTGGCTGTGCCGACCGAAGCGGCCTGGCTTGTTTGCCGCTGTCGATGAACTGGTCAACGAGCAGCAGTCCCGCGTCGGCGATCAGCGGGGCCACTTAGCGCCGACGGCGAGGGATAGCAGATGATGCAGATGGCGCTGGTCGCTTGGGGTGAGGTGGGCCATCGGCGTGCGGGTGGTAATGGCGGTCACGAGGGTGTCTCTGGCGTCCTTGCCTGCCGGTGTCAGGTGCAGGGTCTTGACTCTCCGGTTGCTTGGGTCGACCTGCCGAAAGGCCAGGTTTTTCTCCTCGAGACGGTCAGCCAGGAAGGTGACGGTCGAGGGGTCACAGCGCAGCTTGTCAGCCAGTTCGCGCATCGGCGGCGCGGGCACCTGCGGGTCCAGCTGCCACAGCGCGTCGGCCAACGGCTGCGACAGATCGAGCTCGCGCAGGACGTCGGCGATCAGTGCGTGGGTGCGGTCGGACAGTCCTAGGACGAGGTCCACCAGGGCGTAGATCAGCGGTTCTCCGGCGGTGAGATCGTCGACCACAACACTTAGTGTACTTGGATTTTCCAACACTTGACAACTCCAATGAAAGACAGAAGACTGAGGCAATCCCTTGGAGACTCCAACTGTGCGTCCGGGGTCGGAGGTTGTCATGCGAATTGTCGTGTTCGGTGCCTCCGGTGGAACCGGAAGCCAGGTGGCGCGGCAGGCCCTGGCCGCCGGCCATGAAGTGACCGCGGTGATCCGGCGCTCGGGTGCGCTGGCCGCGCAGGGGCGCCTGCGGGTGGCGGTGGGCGCGCTGGATGACATGGATGTGGTGGAAAACGCCGTGCAGGGCCAGGACGTGGTGATCAGCGCCCTGGGTGCCGACCGAAAAGGGCCGACCACCGTGTGCACCGACGCCATCGGTGTGATCATCAAGGGGATGCGCACCCAGCACGTCGGCCGACTGCTGGTTGTCAGTGCCTACGGCGCCGCCGAAACCCGTAACCGTTCCATGTATTCGTGGATCCTGTGGGCCCTGAAGGGTGACAGCATGCGCGACAAGGAATCGATGGAGGCCCTTGTCCGCGGGTCCGAGGTGGACTGGACGATCGTTCGACCCCCAGCGCTGACCAACGGGCCACCCACCGAAACCTACCGGACGGGCACCGACCTTCGTATCGGCCTTCGATCCAGGATCTCCCGGGCGGATGTGGCTGATTTCCTGCTCCGCGAGACCGCATCGCCGGCCTTCACCGGACTCGCGCCCAGGATCACCGGGTGAGCGCCGACCACCCGGAAATCGACCGTTCGCCCTCCTTGGCGGACAAGGTGTGCATGGTCACCGGCGCGACCGGCGGCATGGGCCGGGCGATCAGCGCCGATTTTGCCTACCGCGGTGCGACCGTGGTGCTCGTCGCCCGGACCCCCGCGAGCGGCGAGGACGCCCGCGCCTTCATCGTCGCGGCGACCGGCAATCCTCGGGTGCAGGTGTTGACCGCCGACTTGGCCGACCAGGCCTCGATCCGCCATCTCGCCGAGCAGTTCAAGCAACGCCACGATCAACTGCACGTGTTGGTGAACAACGCCGGCGCCCACTTTCGCCACCGCGCCCTGAGCGTCGACGGCATTGAAATGCACCTGGCCGTCAACCACCTGTCCTGGTTCCTGCTCACCTGCCTGCTCCTTGACACCCTCGAAGCGAGCGCACCCGCCCGCATCGTCAACATCGGCTCCCAATCCATGGCCGACACCCGCCAGCTGAAGATCGGCCGCAGGCCACGGCCGGCCACCTTGGACCTGGACGACCTGAACAGCGAACACAACTTCCAGCCGATGACCGTCTACGCCCGCGCCAAGCTTGAAATGCTCATGTGCAGCTACGCCCTGGCCAGACGCCTGATCGGCACCGGAGTCACCGTCAACACCGCCCACCCCGGCATCACCGCCACCAACATCGTCGACGCCATCTCCGTCCCGGCCCTCAAACCCTTCCTCGGAATCGTCAAACGGTTTCTGCTCACCCCCGAACAGGGCGCGCAAGCCGCTATCCACCTGGCCACCGCCCTGGAACTGGAAACCACGACCGGCCGCTACTTCATCAAGCAAACCGAAGCCCGCTCACCTCAGGTCTCCTACAACACGACCGTGCAGGAACAACTCTGGGCAGCCACCTCCGACCTCGTCGGCCTCCCCCGATGGCCCGACCCTGTCAAGCACGCTCACTAGCCACGCCGGCATGCCCGAACTGTTCGGCGTTAGTCATCAACCGCTAGCTTCCCGGTCGCGGTTGACGGAGTCGTCGGTCGGCCCGCGCCTCCGGCGCCTCGCGCGTTGGCCGCGTGTGGTGTTAGGCCGCCGCGTCAGCGCCGAGGGCGAGGTGGGCGTCCGCGGCAGTTCTCGCCGACGACCCCCGATACCTACGTGCAGTACTTCCGCGACCTACGCGACATGATCGCCGCCGGCTGGTCCCTCAACCGGCACACCATCGGCGAAACGATGTCCCGCTACGCCATCGAAGTGGCCGGCGATTACTAACACAACAGCCGCCGCCCCCAGCCAGAAGACGGCGACAGGATGGCGATGCTGCGGTCTCGGCCGGCGAGGCTGGGGTCCAGACGCGGCCGCCGGCAGCGAGTATCGCGTCTTCGGCGTATGGGCTTGCGACCCGTGCGGTGAAGGCAGGCATGAACGCAGCTCCGCTGATCCCATTGCTTTCGGCGTATACCGCAATCCCGCTGTTGCGGCGCTCATTCATAGGTGCTGCTTTTCCATCCCGGGTAGATCGTCTTTGCGATTCTTGGATGTGTTCACAGGTATTCGTCAAGGGCAGAATTTGGGGTCGGCGCTGGTATCGATGATCTCGAATAAGATCCGGCGGAACGTGGCGACGCCTTGCCCCCGAAGCTACTGGAGTCTGCGCCTCTGCGGGTCGGCAGACTTCGGCGACGCCTTCACGCACAGCCTTTCCGTTTTCAGTGATTTCGAGGACTGCGGACGCGCCGATTCGCGAGGTTCGGCGCGGTGGACGGTCAGTTCCCGTTGTTCTAAATCGATTAGCTGACTCATAAGGAGGGTCGTCCTATGCGGCCCGAGCGTTGTCTCGAGGTCGGCCTGGGTGAATCCCGGCCTATTGGGCATGGCGAGACCTGTCCCGCTGGTGCGCGAAGGAAACTGTTTCCATTGCAGAAGCTTTGAACCACAGGCCCGCAAGACACTCGGCTGGCAGACCCCGGCGGAGGCAATGGAGGAACAGCTGCGATTACTCCAGGAGTAGAGTGCTGCTCCACCGGTTGAGTCTGGTCAGTACACCAGCTGAGGCGTCGCCGAGGTGTGCTCAGCATGTGATTTTCGCCTATTTGGTGTGTCGTACCGGTGTTGTTGGGATAATGCGTGCTCGGAGGCGTTTTAGTCGGTGTTCAAACACGAATATTATCGTCCGCTTTGCGACTAAATCGGAATTGTACGCGGCGATCAGGTCTCCTTCTGATCGTCGTTTAGTTGGCTGCCTTAGGAGCTTGACAGCCGGCTGTTTGCGATCTACCTGGCCAGCGGAGACGGCTACGGACCGCGTCCATCCTGGCCACCGGCGACTTCACCGGCACCCCGAACACGCCCTCGACTGCGCCTGCGGCCTTTACCTCGACGAACCGACCCGCCCGCCCGGATCGGTCGCAGCGAACTACGCGCGCGCGGTTTCCATAGCCTGGGAGGCTCGGGGGTATCCGATGTAGCCGGCCAGCAGCGTCATCAAGGCGGTGAGCGAGTTTTCGTCGAGGCCGTGCTTTCGGCCCAGCTGCAGATGGGTGCCCAGCCGATCACCGGATATGCCCTGCGCGGTCAGTGCCGTGATGATGGCGATGCTGCGGTCCCGGCCGGTGAACGCCGGGTGCAACCACGCGGCTCCTCCGGCGCCCTGGAGCGCCTCCTCGGTGAACACGGGACCGACCCGGCCGGCGAAGGTACCCAGCACCTCCTCTGCTGGTACCGCGAAAATCTCCGCGTAGGCGTCGATACCGCGCTCCCGTCGACCCTGGAAGTCCGCGGTACCGGCCGGTTCGCATCCGCCCGCAGGCGTTGAATCGTTCACGCCGCGTGTTCGGAGCAGAAGCAACCCACACCGGAGGCGATCCATTCCGATGCGGCCCAGTCGGGGTGCGCAGCGATCATCAGGGCTCGGACCTCTTCGACGATGGTTTCCGGGCTCATCGCCGAGTCCCGGCGGAACCAGGTCTCGTCGCGCAGCAGCTGAAGGTAATCCGAGACGTCGGTGAGCAGTTGCGGGCCGCCGACGTCGCCGTGTCCGGGAACCACCACCTGCGGGCTCTGCGCTGCCAGGCGCTGCATCACCGCGATCCAGCGGATACCGGATACGTCGGTGTCGTGCGGCGGGAACCAGGGGAAGATCGCGAACTGCCCGGTCTCGGCCAGATCGCCGGTGAACAGCACCCCGGCATCGGGAATCATCACTACCTGATCGCCGTTGCTGTGCGCCCGGCCGGTGGCTTGCAGCTGCACCACCCGACCGCCCAGGTCCAGCTCGTACGAGTCGTCGTAGACGAGGTCCGGTGTGGCCAATTCGACGCCTTCCAACTGCCGGGCGACCGGTTCGCCCAATCCCCGGAACATCTTCAGGTAACCGGGGCCCTTCGTGGACAGGTCTTCGGCCTGCGCCTGATTGATCATGAACGTCGCCCGGCCGGCGAACACCTGCGCGCCGAACGCGTGCTCGGGATGAAAATGCGTGGTCGTCAGGTACAGCTTGCGACCCGCTGCGTAGTCGGCCGCGAACTCAAGGACCTTCTCGGCGTTGCGCGGTCCCATCCCGGTGTCGACGACCAGCACGGCCTGCGTGCCACCGATGATCCCGATGTTGGGTACCAGTCCTACCCGCCTGTTGGGGACCACCACCAGGTCGGGAGCCACTTCCTGAATATCGGATATCTGCACAACCGGGTCGGGGAGCGCGTATTCAGCCATGACACCTATTCCCTTGAAACGAAGATTGGCCGCCTGGTTTCGCGGGCAATCGATCCTGTCAGTTCATCGCGCAACGTCCGAGACGTCCAACACCACTTCCACATACCCGATACCGCGTGGGTATCGTCGCCGTTCATGGACCTGCGGACTTTGAGTTATTTTGTGGCTGTCGCCCAGGAACGCCACTTCGGGCGGGCTGCCGCCCGACTGCACATGACGCAGCCGCCGCTGAGCCGAGCGATCAAACGTTTGGAAACCGAACTTGGTACCGTGCTATTGCTCCGCTCCTCCACCGGGGTCACGCTCACCGCCGCCGGGGCAGTGCTCTACGACGAGGCCCGCACTCTGTTGGAGCAGACCGAGCAGCTGCGCACCAGAGTCTCCGTCGCAGCCGGCACCGCAACCCTCACCGTCGGCGTCCTGGCCGACAGCGCCGAGCAGGCCGGTCACCGCCTCGCCGCCGCCTTCCGCGAGCGCCACCCACACGTGCACATCCGCATTCGCGAAGCGGACCTCACCGACCCGACCACCGGCTTGCGGGCCGGCTTGGCCGATGTCGCCCTGACCCGGGCGCCATTCGACACCACCGGAATTGGCACCCACGTGTTGCGTTCGGATCCTGTCGGAGTGGTCCTGCGTACCGATGACCCGCTCGCCCACCACGCCTCCCTAGAACTGCGTCATCTGGCTGACCGTGAGTGGTTCCAGCTACCCGAAGGAACTGACCCTCTCTGGCGCGCCTACTGGAACGGGATCGAGCCGGACGGGCCACTCCGCAACGGTCCGGTGGTCCGCACCGTCCACGAATGCCTACAAGCCGTGCTCTGGAACGGCACCATCGGACTTGCTCCCCTGGGCCACGACCTACCCAGCGGGCTGATGTCTGTACCGCTGATCGACATGCCGCCCAGCCGCCTCATCGTCGCCTGGAGCGAAACCGACGCCAACCCGCTCATCCGCTCATTCACACGTATCACCGCCGAAATATACCGATAACGCCGGGTGGGCGCCCCGACGCGGGACGCATCTGCTGCGGTGTCTTTCCAGGGTTCGACGAGCAATAGCGCCTCCACCGTGGGGCCTACCCGCTGATAGTGAAAGTCCAATGCGAATACGTTTACAGTAGGGCGTCGCGAGCTGCGTCGAGTCCGACGTGGGGTCGATTCGGTCGCGGTCGACGGCGCGACACCAACGCGGAACCCAGAATCGAGGAGGCGTCCCCGCTTGCGCCTCCGGTGTTGCCGCCGTCGCGACCTCCCTGCCGGTTGGGCGTCGGGAGCGCGGCGGCCCTGACCTGGACGAATCTGTTCCGTTCCACCCACCATCGCCGGCTCGGTGACACAGCGCCGGTAGGATCCTTCTCGTCGAGGATCGCTTCGAGATGTTCGCGGTTCTGAGCGTTGAGCGTCACCGTATTTCGAAACTGGGCTGCGCTTGTACGCCGCCTACAGGCTGCCGGCCCCCGGGCGATCCTTCAACACGGTCACACCCCTGCCCACGCGGCCGGGCAAAACGGGGGGCCGAGGATGTTGCCATCGGACCCACCGGTATCCAGCTTGGTGCAACGGGGCCTGACCGCGCCACCAAACACCCCACCATCTATCGATCCGAGGCGCGCCCAAGCCGCCTTCAGCCGGAGGCCTACACAACACCAGGAGTGATTCCGACCAGTCCGGCGCTGGCGCGCAGAGGCGCTTTTGCAGGGCTGTATCATAGGATTGGAGTGTTCCCGGCTTTGTGGACTCGAGGTCAGGCTGCGGGTTCGTGAATCTTTCTGAATCTTGACTCATATTCCACGGGTATCAAGTAACCGATTGAGTAATGGCGACTACGCGTATTATGGTAGACTGCGTCCACAGAAACGTTTTCTGGTCCCAGGTGCTTCAACGTCGGCCACGGCTTCGTATCAATCAACTCCTTCTTAAAGTCGCGAAAACCGACTCGGCGACAGTCGTAACACGTACCAGTGCGGCCCATCGAACGCCGGATGCCATTCGTCGCGCAGAACTCCGCGACCATTCCCGAGGTGTATTGGGCGAGCCGCGGTCGGAATGGAAGATGACTCCTTCAGCGGGTTGACAGCGCCGCAGCGCCATCGACGGCGCCTCGGTGACCAAGCTGGTCCGCATGTGCGTGTTGTGGATCCTGGTTCGCCAGAGCGATGTTGGGGTGTGGAGTGGTCCGTGCCCGGTGCAGCCGCACGCCCGGCCGGGAGTTCACCGCGACGGAGGCGAACACCCGCTGGTGCCGGGACATCACGTACATAATGACGTGGAACGGCTGGGCATACCTTGCCACCGTGATCGACCTGCACTCCCGGGCGTTGGTCGGCTGGGCGTTGAACTTCGCCAATCTGACTTTTAGATGCCTGGTTCCAGCACTTTGAGCCGGACACGGACCTTGTCAGCGATGGCCGTGAGTGCCGCCAGGTCCGCCGGGGTGAGCTGATCGATGAGCGCGGAGCGGACGTCGGCCACATGCTGCGGGGCCGCTGCTTCGATCAGCTCTCTACCTCGCGAAGTGATGCTGACGACTGCTCCCCGCCGGTCTTCGAGGCACCGCTCGCGTGACACCAGACCGCGAGTCTGCATCCGGCCCAGGTGTTGAGAGAGCCGACTCTTCTCCCAGTGCAGCAGCGCAGCGAGTTCGAAGGAACGCAATCGACCCTCGGAGGCCTCGGAGAGGTGCGCCAAGACCTGGAAGTCGGCGTTCGAAAGGCCGCATCGGCTGCGCAACTGCCGCTCGATGAACTCCCCGAGACCCTCCTGCATGGCCATCAAGCCGCGCCAGGCTCGCTGCTCTTGGTCGTCCAACCACCTGGCTCCCGTCATGGCAGTCACTCTAGCTATTCCGTGGTTGACGTGTGAACCAGGCGGGCGTAGCGTCTGGTTAACACATCAACCAGTTTCCGGGATGTAAAGCTCACCCTGACCCGCCCGGAATCATCCATCGGAGGAATACGGACATGAAGATCGCGACAATCGGACGAGGGATGATCGGCGGCGGGTTGGCCAGGCTCTGGCAGGTTGCGGGTCACGAGGTCGAAGAGTTCGGCCGTGACGGCGGGGACGCCTCCGACGCCGATGTCGTCCTGGTTGCTGTGCCTGGCGCGAAGATCTCGCCGGCACTGAGCAAGGTGGCCGGGCTGGAGGGAAAGATCGCGATCGACGCGACGAACATCCTGCCCGAGCGTCATGGCGACTTTTCTTCCTACGCCGAGGAGGTGAAGTCTTTCACCCACGCCCCGGTGGCCAAGAGCTTCAACATGAATTTCGGGGGGCTGTTCGGCCTCGTGAGCGAACAACGGGTGCGCCCCAGCAACTGCTACGTCACCGACGAGGGCGCTCGTGAGGTAACCGAGCAGCTCATCCGGGACGCCGGCTACGACCCGGTGTACGTCGGAGATCTCTCCCGAGCCCGCGACTTGGAGAACGCCGCCGCCCGGCTGCTGATGGGAGTCCAGCCGGTCGGTGGGGTGTTCTACCGATTCGCGGTGCCCGGCGAGCTCTGATCGAAAATTCTGAAGCGACCGTCAACAGAGGAAAAAATCAATGAAAGCCGCAATTGTTTCGGGCCCGAACCAGACACCCAGCTACGGAGAATTCGACGAACCCAGGCCACAGAATGGCTCGTCGGTCATTCGAGTCGCGGCCTCGGCGCTGTCCAACGCGACCCGGGTGCGGGCGGCGGGCAGCCACTATTCGATGAGGGGAGGTTTCCCCCTCGTGCCCGGTATCGACGGCGTCGGCCGGACCAAGAACGGTAGCCGAGTCGGGTTCCTGCTGCCGGAAGCACCCTTCGGTGGCATGGCCGAGAAAACGCTGGTGCGGGACGCGCTTTGCTTACCGGTTCCCGACCATGTCAGCGACGTGCTCGCCGCGGCGATCATCAACCCGGGCCAGTCACCGATCGGCGCGTTACGTACGCGTGCGAATCTCCAGCGCGGCGAGACCGTCTTGATCAACGGTGCCACTGGTACCACCGGGCAGATCGCCGTCCAGATCGCCAAGCACCTCGGCGCCGACCGCGTCATCGCCACCGGACGCAGCTCCGAGGCGCTGGCCAGGCTCACGCAGCTGGGGGCCGATGACACCATCGATCTCACCGCCGATCCAGACGCTGTCGCAGATGCGCTGGCGGCGCATTTCGCCGACGGCGGGGTCGACATCGTCCTGGACTACCTCTCCGGCTCACCTACCGAGACCGTCCTGGCGGCGATCGCCCGTAGCCACAAGGCGGCCAAACCGGTCCGTTACGTCATCGCCGGCGGCGCCGCGGGCGCATCGACCAACGTGCCGACCAGCGTGCTCGGCTCCAGCCCGCTGGTGCTGATGGGCGCAGGCATCGGAGCGGTGCGGGTTCCGGAGATCGTGCAGGCTTCCGCCGAGTCTCTGCAGATCGCTGGGTCAGCGAAGCTGCAGATCGAGGTGACCGAGGTACCGCTGGCCGAGGTCGAGCAGGCCTGGGTCACCGACTACGGCCGCAGCCGCGTCGTCTTCACCATCTAAAGACCTGAAGACCTGGAGACCCGCGCTTCCAGCCGTCCGAGAGTTCGCCCGTGACCCGTTCCGCCCGTGCCCGGCGCTATCCGCCGCAGCCGCGGGTCCGCCGACCGGTCTCACGCGCCTGGCACTGCTGGCCTGGCGCTGGGCGCCCTCGGCATCGGCACCACCGAGTTCGTGCCCACCGCGCTGGCGCGGCGCTGAGGAGCCACCAGGGATGTCGTTTTCCACGATAAACGGAGAAGAGATCACTACTACCAGCCGTCGCACCAGGTACACCACGGGCCGCGACGCCGCGGGTATTGTGCGGCTGGCCGCTGGATGCCCGATCGGATTCTCGACCGGTTGCTAGACCGCATGCTCAAGCCCCACTACTCAGTTGACAAGCTGTCCCGCAGGGTAAGTAGCAGAAAAAGTTTGCTTTCCAACTTTGGTCACCCGTTACGGCGCAGCACTAGTTTAGACAACGGCGCAGCTTTAGTTTAGGTGCGTGCTCGTGAGGCGAGTCCGTCCGGTAACGCCGGACGATCTACTTCGATCGAGCACAGAGGCGGGAGTGAAGCACCGTAGTGGCACGTGACTGATGCCGGACGCGAACCGGGCTGTCCGGATGGGACCGGGCGGTATTGGATTCGGCTGGTGCTGCACCGCCCGGGAGCGCACTGCCGACTCAACCCAGCACCCCGGCACCGGGAAGCGGTTGCCTTGCAGGATCAAGATTCGGTCCGGCTCCCCTTCAAATGTGGAAGAAACGCCGATTTGCCGACCCGCGCGCGGACCGTCGGTGACCCCGAGCTTGCGAAGGTGGGATTTCACCGACATGGGCGATCAGATCAGCCGCTCAACGCAGCCACCATCCACCAACCCAACTGGCTGGCCGAAGTCCTACCTTTCCCAAAAATCGGTCATCAGGGCAAAAGTGGGTGACTGCAGGATCCATCTCAGGTGATGCGTGGGGGCCTGGTAAGGGCGATCATCTGGGTGACTCGGACGGCGAGCTTGCCCGGGCCGTCGCGGATGTTGACTTCAACGATGACGTTGGTGCGGCCGACGCGCAGTGGTGTCGCGGTGGCGGTGGCGGTACCGGTGATGCGTTCCAGGAAATAGGTGGATGACTCCAACGTGGCGGGCAGAGCGCCCCCGGCCGTTGCGCTGGCCAGCACGGCGGCGGCGACATCGGCAAGAGCCATTAGTGCTCCGCCGTGCATCCCACCGCCGACGGTAGAAAGTGATTCAGTGAACTTGAGTTCGGCGATCACCTGCTCGGCCTCGATCCGTGGAAAGGTGACGCCCAAAGTGCGAGCGTAGGGGACCAGGGCGTAGACCTGTTCTGCGGTTACCGACATGGATCCTCCAGCGCAGGGGCATGACTGTGATGACCGTACGGGCAGGACTCGCTGCATGGTCAGCGGGATGCCGGCCACGCCAGATGCGAGCGGCGCCGAACTGCCGCCTGTAAGTGTTGGAGCTGGCCCGGGGCCAGCTGGCAGGGTGTGTGTCGTCTCTGTTGTCGGACGTGACTCTTGAACCGCGTGGCCCCTGTCGTAGGGGTGCCATTTCGCAGGATCTGTCCGCTCGGTAGGGGCGACGCCGCACCGGTATTTCTCGATGGCTTGATAGAAGCCTGCTCGACCCTGCACGGTCGTGGCTCCGTACAGGCATGCCTCGCGGTTTCCAAGCCCGGGCCGACGCCGCTGTGCGACGTCCGTCGGTTCGAACGGGAGGGAGCCTGACCCGGTTCCGTGGACGGGGTGGGTGTGGTGATCATGCCGCGGGTGCGGCGGTGTTGTGAAGGGTTTCGTAGTCGGGTGGGGCTGAGGTTGCCGAGGCTGGTGTGTCGGCGGCGGGGGTTGTACCAGGCCTCGATCCATTCGAAGATCGCCGAGGACAGCTCCTGGCGGGTGGCCCAGGATTGCTGGTCGAGCAGTTCTCGTTGCATCGTGGACCAGAACGATTCGATCATGGTGTTGTCGACGCTGGAGGCGACTCGGCCCATGGATCCCAGGAGGCCGGCGGCGCGGAGGCGATGCCCGAAGACCCAGGAGGTGTACTGGGCTCCGCGGTCGGCGTGGACGATGGTGCCGGGCTCGGGATGTCGCCGCCAGATCGCCATCTGCAGGGCATCCACCACGAGTTCGGCGCGGATGTGATCGGCGATGGACCAGCCGATGATCTGGCGTGAGTACACGTCCATCACCGCGGCGCAGTACACCTTCCCTTCGCTGGTGGGGTGCTCGGTGATGTCGGTGCACCACAACCGGTTCGAGGTGTCGGCGACGAACCGGCGCTTCACCAGATCATCGTGGGTGGCGGTGTCCGGGCGGTGCCGGCCGCGTTTGCGGCGGTGACTGATCCCGACCAGTCCGGCGGCGCGCATCAGCCGTGCGATGCGTTTGCGGCCGCATCGCACGCCCATCCCGAGTTTCAGTTCGGCAAGAGATCGGGGCTGGCAGAGCGGCACCCGTGTTCTGACCCGTCGACTCGCCGGGTGAAGGCAACAAGGTCACGCCCAAGGCGCTGACGTTCGAGGCGACTGTCGGCTGATCGGGACGGCTGTCTGCCCGCAGACCTAAGTCATGAGCTCCGCCAGCCCATGACCCACCCCCATGGACGAGGGCCCACGGGTGCGAACGGCGCTGCGGGTTGCGAGTCCCCCACCCCCGTGGCAGCTCAGCCAAGCCGTGCCTACTCGCGAGCTAAGGTCGGTCTTTCAGACACCCTCGCCGCGACCAAACCTTGGCGAGTTGGGAGCGAGGAGTGCGGCTTTGGCTACACAGAGTTGGGTAGTGCAGTTGTTGATCTCCGCGCCCGGCGATGTTCCACCCGGACACCTTCAGGTCATTGAAGGCACGATTGCGCAGTGGAACCGAGCCCACGGGCGACACTACGGTCTGATCTTCACCTCGACGGACTGGTCGGGAACGGCTCCTGCGTTCGGTGACTATCCCCAGGACGTGATCAACCGGCAGATTGTCAACAGCGCTGACGCAGCCATCGCGGTGTTTGCTGACCGGCTTGGAACTCCGACACCAAGCCATCCGTCCGGTACCGCAGAGGAAATTGAGGTTCTTCGCGCTGCCGGGAAGCACGTGGGAATTCTGTTGAACGAGTGCCCGCGCGCTGCTCCAGGTAAAGACGAGATGGAACAACGGTCCAAACTCCTCGAATACGTCGATGAGGTCCGGACCGAGGCACTGACACGCAGCTACACGGACCTTGGCCAGCTAGACATCATCACGCAGAATGTCCTCAATTTTCTCGCGTCAACATTCATGGACGACGCACAGGAGGCGCTGCGCGGAACCGTGCGGTCCTCTGCCAGACCGCCGATTGAGGCTTCGGATCCAGCGGAGGGTGTTTGGCCTCGGGTGGAGTTCACCGATCACGTGGTAGCAAAGAAGGATGGGAGCTCCAGCGTCGTTCGGAAGTTTTTTGTCGTCATCGCCAGCAACGTGAACCGACCCGTTAACAACGTCTCGTGGCGCTTCGAGGACGGGGACGGCAACCGTGTCGATTTCGACGGCGGATACTCCGAGCAGTTGGGAGGGATCGCCCTGCTGCCGCCAAATGGCAGCCAACACTTCATACTGGAACAGGATTTCGGATCTGCGTCGAACGCACTGTGCATCGTCAATTGGACTGACACCGATGGCAGCCAGCGCGAAACGAAAGCCACCGTTAGGAGCATGTAGCTCTCCTCAGGCCATGCCTGACCACCCGCCGCCAACCATGGTGGCCGAACCACGACCCGCCCAACTGGGGAACCGATGAACGACCGCACGCCGAAGGCTTCACCCGTGCACCTGCCCCCTCCCGGCACAGACCCTGCTCTGTCCGATCTGGTCAAGTGGGTGAACGAATCCGCCGATACCTGGGATCTTGACGAGCCGGTATCGAGCTTGTGCTCACAGTCAACGGCACCCCGATCCGAGGAACTTCATCCCCGCCGCCGGAAACGTGCAGCTCACCGAGGAAACGATCGCCCGCGAGATGGAAGAGGACCCGACGCCATCGAAGGCGACGAACGCACCCACGCGCTCCACGGCTACGCCGCCCATCCGCGCGGTCGTACGGGCGGGATGGATGTGCGCGCCAAGTCCCGCCGACTCAGGATCTGGGTGCTGCTGACACGGTGCGACTTCATGGCAGAGGTGCCCACGCACAACCCGCGCTGGGTCCGCATCAGCGGGAGCCCGCAGGTCGGACAGCAGCCTGCGCAGGATTGAGTGTCGGTGAGCAGGGTTAGCGTCTGGTGACGGCGACATTGGATGGTGTGCCGAAGCAAGCAGGAGGCGACTGACCGAGCGGTCGGGCAATCGGCGGGGCAACTGAAGCATCAAACCCCGGCTGCGCCGCCAGGCGAACGCTTTGGCGGCGAGCTAGCATCTGCATCAGCAAGAGGAGGGAGGACAGCGCTATGACCACGGCCAACGATGTAGCAGCCTACATCTTGTCGAAGCAACAGAACTGCGACACGATGAAGCTCCAGAAACTGCTCTACTACAGCCAGGGGTGGTCCCTCGCCTGGGATGGCGTTCCGCTGTTCGATGACCCGATACAAGCGTGGGCGAACGGACCGGTCACATACTCCGTCTTCGACAACCATCGGGGCCGTTTCCTCGTCAGCGCGTGGCCCCAGGGGAATCCGGACGCGCTCAACGGAGACCAGCGCGAGACGGTCAACGCAGTTCTTGGCTTCTACGGCAAGTTCAACGGTCAGCAGCTCAGCGACATGACGCACGAAGAGCGCCCATGGACGGAAGCGCGAGGCGACCTCCCGGTTGGCGCTCGATCGAACAACCAGATCGATCTTGACGTGATGCAGGATTTCTTCTCCGCCCTTTCGTCCAAAAGTAACTGATCGTGGGTCGTGATCCGAAGAGAGTCAAAGACTCACGTTCATTTCCGGGCATCCAAGTCTCTCCCCGCCTCGGTGGTTCCTCCATCTACAGGCGACCAGAGGTTCCGGTGGACAACCGACCTAATGGATCTTGAGGTTTGCGACGAAACTTCATGTGACTGGACATGGGATGTTTCCCCCAAAGAAGTGCAATCTTTGTTGACATTTCTTTCCGAGCTGGCGGAACTGACGTGGGCCGAGATTGAAGCCCAACGCACAGGGGGCAGACACAGCCACAAGAAGCACCACAGCTACGCAGTCGACCAGCTTTCGTCAAAAGCCCGACAGAGGCTGTGGGAAAGGGTCAGCGATGAGTCAGTCACTCACCTATTCCGGTTCAGATACGGCGGCACACAGCGACTCTGGGGCATACGGGACAGGGCGATGTTCAAAATGGTCTGGCTTGACCTCAAACATCAGGTTTATCCAACTGAGCCACATTAGTAACCACAGTCACCAGAGCAATCTAGTCGAACAGCAGCACGGCTTCGGCTCGTTCCTGAACCACCTGGACGAGGCTCTTCAGGACGTGCTCGCGTCGCGTTGGCTCGGAGTCTGTCGTCACCTGGAATATTCGGACGGGTGAACGTCCCCCGGACACGGACATCGCCCAAAGCGTCGATCCGGGGCTACCTCCGGCAGTAGCTCCGGGGTCGGCACGACCGTGATGCGCACGCCGGTGCTGGCCAGCTCGCACGACTCGCCACAAGGCGCCGATTAGAGTAGATCGATGCCGGATCGCCGAGATTTCGTAGCCTCGATTGCGGTCGAGTGTCTGACGCCGCAGGCTGTGCAGAAGTTGACTGGCCTCGATTGGCAGCATATCGAGACAAAGCAAGACGCGTCCCAGAAGCCGGGCATCTACGTGTGGGCGGCGTCCGAGGCAAGTCCAATCGTGTACCACGGGCGTGCCGTTGGGAAGTCCGGACTGCGGGGTCGCCTCGCTAACGAGTTGAGATGGCAGGCCGAACACCGCGAGTTGTACGACAAGACCCGCGAGAACGGCGCTGACGTACTCGGATGGAACGTGACCCAAGAAGTTCCCATGGTTCAGGGAGTAGTCCACCACCAAGCCAAGTGCTGGGCTGCAGTCGCAACGACCGCGCCCTGGCCCAACTGGCAGTGGAAGGATGCAGACGCGCCCTCCACGGCGCAAGAGTGGGAGTCGTTCATCAGTGAATGCTCACGAATCCTTGCCGGGCATCGCGGGCTACTCGGCGGCGGAGCTTGGGAGTCCAAGTCCGGAACCGTCGCCAGTCGTATGGCCTCGTCCGCATGGGCGCGGATCCATGATCTGCACGCCCTCGACTCGGGGCTCTGACCAGCCAGTGTGCCAAACCGACCCCTTAGCCTGTGCCAGCCGTTTCCGCAGGTCAACGTGTACGCAGGTCAACGGGTTATCTGAACCACCCACTCAGGGATGTTCAGCGAACTCCCCACTCACTCACTCAGCTGAAGTGGAGCCGGTCCCGCCCGAAGGCATCGCCGCACCTGGGCGGAAAATGCAAAGCCGAGTAGTCCGTGCCCGGCAGGGAGCGGCGCGTGCGGTCACGAAGCCTACCCCGGCGAGCTGGCGATGGCGGACTAGTTCAGATGGCGGACGCGCGGTCTTGATCGCTCGTCAGGAGACTTCCGGAAACGTCCAACAAGTCCGGTTGGCAGTTTGTGACCCGCACCCATCTTCGGGGTAAGAAATCTGCCAGGTGAACAGTCACCGCACTGGCTGTCGAACGAGCCCAACCGAGCCGGTTCCGGTGTGAACTCGGTAAGAGTTTCGCTTGGTTGTCGCATTTTGATCCACGATGGTCAGATGAGCCACCGCCTGCTGTTAGCTGATGATGACCGCGCGATCCGGGAGTCGTTGGAGCGTGCATTGGAACTGGAAGGCTACGCGGTCACATCCGTCGCGGATGGGGTGGAGGCGCTTTCGGCGATCCGGCGGGAGACCCTTGATGTGGTGATTTTGGATGTGATGATGCCCGGGGTCGACGGGCTGGCGGTGTGTCGGGTGGTCCGCGCCGACGGGCTGCGCGTCCCGATTCTGATGCTGACGGCCAGAGTTGAGGTGGATGCGCGCGTTGCGGGTCTGGACGCCGGTGCCGACGATTATCTGGCCAAGCCGTTCGAGCTGGAGGAGCTGCTGGCCAGACTCCGCGCGTTGCTGCGGCGGGCCCCGGCCGAACCGTCCGAGTCCGGCGGCCAGCTGGTCATCGAGGGCCTACGAATCGATACCGGAAGTCGGCGGGTCTGGTGGCACCGTCAGCAACTGGACCTGTCGAAGACTGAATTCGACCTGCTCGAGCTGCTGGGCCGCAACGTGGGCATCGTGCTGACCCACTCGGCGATCTATGACCGCATCTGGGGGTATGACTTCGGGCCGGACTCGAAGAATTTGGCTGTATACATCAGCTATCTGCGTCGCAAGTTCGACCTGGTCGGTGCGGCGCAACTGATCCGGACGGTCCGCGGGGTCGGTTACAGCCTGAACGGACCGGGTGAACTGTGACGCTGCGCCGCCAATTCGTCGTCGCCTTTGCCGCGGTGGCCGCCATCGTCGCCGGGATCACCGGCTGGGTTGGCTACGCCGTCACCGAATACGCCCTGCACAACGAGATCAACGTGTCCCTGTCATCCGCGGCCGCCACCCTGGCGACAGGTGGTTCACTGACCACTCTCTCCTTGACCGGAACGCAAGGCCCCGGCGGTGATCAACACGGCGACGACCCGCAGACGATCGTCGAGACAGCGCAGTCCATCAGCGCAGACGGCGCCGCAACGCACCTGTCGGGCGTTTCAGTGGCGTTGCCGGTCAGCCCGCAGGCTCTTGCCCTCGCCCGGAGTTCGACGGCCGGCCTCCGGGTCGTCGACCAGATCACCGTGGACGGCACCACCTATCAGGTGCTCACCCAGTCGCTCGGCGGCGGCAGCAGAGGCGCTGTGCAGGTCGGGCGGGACCTCAACGAGGCCGCCCGCATCCTGGGGCATCTGGCCGTCATCACCGTTGTGGTGGGCCTGCTCGTGCTGATTTTGGCCGCCCTGGCCGGTTGGTTGCTCGGCCGGCGCATGACCCGGCGCCTGACGGTTCTGACCGGTATGGCCGAAACGGTCAGTCGGCACAACGATCTGGAGGTGGACTTCGCCATGCCCGGCCGGGACGAGGTCGGCCGGCTGAGCTCCTCCCTGCAGTCCATGGTCAGCCAGCTGTCCGCCTCCAGGCAAGCGCAACAGCGGCTGGTGGAAAACGCCGGGCACGAGCTGCGGACACCGCTAACCAGCCTGCGCACCAACGTCAGCGTGCTCCGCCGTTTCGCCGAACTGTCACCCGTGTCGCAGCAGCGGCTGCTCGACGACGTCGACGGAGAAACCAGGGAACTGACCAACCTGGTCAACGAACTGGTCGAGCTGGCCATGGACCGCCGCGACACCGAGACCGCGGAACCGGTTGATCTGGCGTCACTCACGCGCCGGGTGGCGGCCATGTTCGAGCAGCGCAGCAACCGCACCGTGACCGTTCACGGCGCTGAACAGGCACTGGCTCTCGGCCGGCCGAAAGCCCTGGAACGGGCCATCTCCAATCTGCTGGACAACGCCCTGAAATTCGACACCGGCAGCAGCGCCATCGACGTGACGGTGACATCCGAACAGGTCGAGGTGTCCGACCGGGGCCTCGGAATCGACCGGGCAGACACCACAAAAATCTTCGACCGATTCTTCCGGGCCGACGCCGCTCGGAGCATGCCCGGCTCAGGTCTGGGACTGGCCATTGTCTCCGAAGTGGCCTCGGCACACGGCGGCTCCGTTTTCGCCGCCCCGAGGCCGGGCGGCGGAGCGCGGATCGGTTTCAACCTGGGCGCCGAAACGCTCTTACCCAATTCCAACCCGCAACCCGCGATCGATTAGGACCACAGCAGCATTGTCCTAAACATGCCAGCACTGATGATCGCCGAGAACGAGCCGACAACGGTCGCACCTCCGGGGAGCCGCACCCGCGGCGCGGTGATCCGCCGGATCGCCTTCGGGGTGTTCGCGCCGGCGATGCTGGTGGTCTACCTGGTCGTCGCCGCCCCGATGATGGTCTCGGCGGTTGGAAGCTTGGCCGGCGCCACGCCTGTGTGGTTACTCGCAGGTTTGGCCGCCACGATCAGCTCGATGATCGCCTTCGCCGCATTGCGCGGCAGAACCCTGGCCGTCAGCGGTGCCCATGTTCCACTGCGGCGGACCTTGGCGGTGAGCTACAGCGCCGGCGCGGTGCACACAACTTTGCCTGGCGGCGCTGTTTTCTCGACGACTTACGCGTTCCGGCACTTACGGTCCTGGGGCGCCTCGACGTCGGCGACGACCTGGTCCATCACGATCACGGGGCTGCTGTCGACCCTCACGCTCAGCGCGATCGGGCTGCTGGGGGTGGCGCTGGGAACCGGTACCGGCGGTTCCCTGATCCTGCCGTTGGTGGAGATCGTCCTCGCGGCGGGCGTCATCTTCGGTGTGGTCCAGATCGGTCGCCGCCCGGACGGACTGGTCCGCCTGGCCCACCAAGCGCTCGTCCGCATCAATCGCTTCCGCAATCGACCTGCCGAAACCGGGGTTGCACGGCTGTGGGAGATGGTCGCTGACTTGCGCGTCATCCGCCCTTCGGGCCGTGACTGGACCGTCGCGGTGGTGCTTGCCTTTGCGAATTGGGTATTGGACCTGGCTTGTCTGGCCGCATGCTGCACGGCGGTCGGCATCCATGTCAGCGTTCCCGCGCTGTTAATTACCTACACCGCCGGGATGGCTGCCGGCAGTCTCCTCCCATTGCCGGCTGGGCTCGGCGCCGTCGAAACCGCGATGACGGTCGGACTCACCGTGGCCGGCGCCGCCGCAGCCCCGGCATTGGCCGCAGTGCTGCTGTATCGGCTGATGTCCACCGGCAGCGTCGTGGTGATCGGGTGGCTCGTGGTCGCCACGCAGCGGGTGCGGTCACAAACACGTTGCAGCCCAAAAGAACCAACTGACCATCCGCCCAGCATTGTCGAGGATTGCCAGGCCGCAGGCGATCCCGGCAAGTCCACCACCAGAGGTTCGTCGCCCTATAGAACGACGCGCCTGAAGAGTTTCACATCGGTCAGCAGGACTCGAACACATGCACCCAGGTAATTCGATACCTTCCAAGATTGCACTGGCAATCAGGTGTCGAGCTAGCTGACGTTCTTCATGGGTGCCACCGGAACCCTCCACCACTTCACTGAAAGGCAGCTTCTCGTGACCTCCATCCGGTCCACATCAACCGCCGCATCCACGCCTGACAATCTGGCCCTGCTGCTCAGCGTCGTTGCCGCCGCGCAGGCTGCGGGCGCGCAGCTGCTCAGCGTGTACTCGGCCGATTCCCGACCCGCCGGCCGGGCCGACATCTTCGCCGCCGGCCGCCGCAATGAAGACATATCCCTCGCCGTCCTCAGCAGATGTTGACTACTGTCCGGCCGCAGGCCGGCTGGGTCGGCGACGATCAGGAAACCATCGCGCTGCCGCCCGGCGAGTGGTGGGCCGTCGACGCTGTCGAGGGCAACGTCAACCACGTGCACGGCCTACCGGAGTGGTGCGTCAGCGTGACCCTGCTGCGGGACACCGTTCCGGTGCTGACGGCCGTCCACAAGCCGGTCGGAGCACTGACCTACACCGCCGTCCGCGGCGGCGGCGCGCAGCTCAACGGACAGCCCCTGCACGTTTCGGCCAAGACCGAGCTGGCCGACGCCATCGTCGCGACCGGGCAAGCAGAGGCCGGACAGGACAGCACCTACCGCCGGCTGGGCGACTCCATCGTCGCGATGCTGAGCCGCGCGCTCGTGGTAAGGGCCACCGTTCCATCCACCTTCCCTTTGCTGAACGTGGCGGCCGGACATTTCGACGCCTTCTGGCAGTACGAAACCGTGCTGTCAGGCGTCGCGGCCGGCGCTTTGTTGGTCACCGAAGCGGGCGGTGTGGTCACCGACGTCCAGGGCCGGCCGTGGTCGCCGGGCGTGCGCGACGTCCTTGTCACCGCACCGGGTGTGCATGCCGCCGCCGTCGACACCATCTCCAACGTCGCGTGACCAGCGGAACGCAAGAAGGGACAAACATCATGGAACTGACTGTCCTCGCCGCGTCCGGGGCCACCGGCCTGGAGATCACCCGGCAGGCACTTGATCGCGGACACACCGTCACCGCAATCGCCCGCAACCCCGACCGGATCACCCTTCCCGCCAGCGATCAGCTGCACCGGGTCGCCCGCGATGTCTTCGACCCCGAGTCGACGGCCCGCGCCCTTCTGGGCAGTACCACCGTCCTGTCCGGTCTGCAGTGCAGGTAAGGACAAGCCAGGCGCCCTCAGTGCCGGCGCGCACGTGGTCATCTCCGCCCAGCCCGAACACATCATCTGGATCGGCGCGTTCGGTACCGGAGCGTCGGCTGCAGCGGCCGGCCCGCTCACCCGGAACATGCTCAAGCTGTTCCTTCGAGCGGAACTAACCGCCACCACCTTGGAATAACTCATCTAGGTAGCGGTGCTCGCCTGCGTTGGGGCTGTTGTGTCTCGTGCGACGAGTTCGACGGCCAGCCGGGTGCTGCTCGTAGGTGCGTCAGGGTGGTCGAGCAGGTTGCGAAGGGCTCGCACAGCCAGTCGTCCGGACTCCTCGAACGGGTGCCGCACCGTTGTGAGTCCGAGGGCTTCGGCGACGGGGTCGTCGTCGAAGCCGGCGACTGAGACGCGGTGGGGGACATCGATGCCACGTCGGCGCAGTTCAGTGAGGGCGCCGAGGGCCACCAGATCGCGGTGGCCGACTACTGCCGTGACCGACTCGGCTGTCGCTGCGTCGGCCAGCAGGGACGCGACCGCCTGCCGGCCAGATTCGGTGCCTCGAGGCACCGAGATCTCGGTTACGGCTCTAGCTCCGAGGACGTCGCGTAGACCCGCAAGACGCAGTACTGGCGGCGAATCGAAGGCGTAGGTCTCGACCTCGTTGAGAAACGCGACGCGCTTGTGGCCGAGGTGGGCCAGGTGAGCACCCATGAGGCGTCCGCCCTCTCGGTCGTCCACGCTGATGTCAGTTATGCCCGGGTATCGGACATCCAGCAGCACAGTGGGAACGCGACGCAGGAGCCGCTCGCCGATCGTTCCGTCCATCGGTACGCCGAGATTGAGCAGGCCATCGATGTAGCCCCGGACGGGGATGCTGGCCAGGACGGGCGAGGTCGAGACCGCGATGTCGGCGCAGTCGCACACCACGAGCTGCACGCTGCTGTCGTTGATCTCCTCCATCACGCCGGCCAGCCGTCGCGAGAAGCTCGGGTAAGAGGTGAACGGTGCCACGGCCGCGACCCGGCTCAACTTCCCGCGGGCGTGGACGACAGCGCGGGCCTTCGGAATGAACTCGAGGTCATCAGCCACCGCCAGCACCCGGTCGAGCGTCGCGCGCTTCAAACGGTCGGGATGGTTCAGCGCGAGCGAGACCGTCGAGATGCTGACCTGCGCCTGCGCCGCGACGTCGTAGATGGTGGCCTGCTTCGCCGCCTTCATCATCAGTCCTCCTACAGATCTACAGCGAGCATCGCCGCACCGGCTTTTAGCGCGGCCTCACCGTACCGCTCCGTGGATCGTATCGAAGTGCTTCGAGAAAAGCAGTTGACAAACTGGCGCCCCGTGGCTACGGTCCTGTCGCACGGTCGACGCAGCCGTCGGCAGCGGACCGAGAACGAGGGAGATCCCATGCACAGGGTCGTGCGAGTTCAGACCGGACGTGTCCGACGTCCAGTGCTGTTCGGCTTGACGGTCACCGCGGTCACGGCGCTATTGGCGGGATGCGCGGCGCCTGGGTCGGCGACCCCACCCAACGCGGACACGCCCCGCTCGGTGCGCACCGACATCTCGACCGAGGAGGCGGTCGTGGACATCACCATGGACGCCACACAGGTGGCGACCATGAAGCCCATCACGGACGCCTTCACCGCGCTGCACCGGAACGTCACGTTCAAGATCACCGGCGAGGACTTCGCGGCACTGCAGCAGAACGCACCGAAACTCATGGCCAGCGGGAACGTGCCCGACCTCATCACACTGCCGACCCCCGGTAACACCATCAAGGACAGGCTCGTGGCGAACCTGGACGAGTACGCGGCCGCCTACGGGTGGAACAAGTTTCCCGCCTCCCAACTGGACCAATGGCGGTTCGACAACGCCGGCGTGCGCGGTCGTGGCTCGCTCTACGGCATCGGGATTGGGTTCACGCTGACAGGCGTCTACTACAACAAGGACCTCGCGGCGCAGGCGGGTATCAGCGGGCCGCCCACGACAATGAAGGAGTTCGAGCGGGACCTCGAAGCCGCCAAAGCCGCTGGCGTGACACCGCTGCTCACCTCGGGTAAGGACGGCCTCGTCTTCTTCCCCTACCAGTCGCTCTGGTTGGGCCAGGGAACGGCGAAGACGGCAACCGACTGGGTGTTTGGAACCCCCAACGCCACGATCGACACACCCGAGGCTGTCGCTGCAGCCCAGACGCTGCAGAACTGGGCGCAGGCCGGCTACCTGGCCAGCGACGTCACCGCGACCGATTCCGCGACCGCTCAAGCGCGCTTCACTGCCGGGAAGGGACTGTTCTTCAACTCAGGGAACTGGCTCGCTGCGCCGCTCGGGCAGACGATGGGCAACAAGGTGGGGTTCTTCCTGTTCCCGGCCGCTGCCGGTAAGCCCTACGCGGCGATGTCCGACCCGGCGAACTTTGTGATTCCAGCGAAGGCGAAGCACGCCGATGCGGCCGCAGCGTTCCTAAACTTCACCTTCAGCGATGCAGGTCGCAAGCTCGTGGTCGAGCAGAAGGGGTTGGCGCCCGGCGGACCGAGTGACGCCACCCCGGTCCCGTCGAACATCCCCGTCGTGGCTGACGCGTCCCGCGCGTTCCAACAGCTGAACAAGGACAACGGCGTCGTCCCCTTCATGGGCAACGCCACCGCGTCCTTCTTCGCATCGACGCTGACTCCGCAACTGCAACTGCTGCTTATCGGCAAGGTCGCACCCATGGACTTCGCGAAGACGCTGCAGTCCGACTACGTCAGCCAGCTGCGGAAGTGATGGCGGTCACGGCGCAGACCGGCAGGCGGGTCGCCGTGGCGCGCACAGCCCGTGTCGACCGCCCCCGGGCCCGATGGCTTCGCGGTCAGCAGGGCTGGTTGTGGGTGCTTCCGGCGGTGGCGGCGTACGCGGCGTTCGTGGTCTACCCCTTGTCACAGACGCTGCGCTACTCGTTCTACGACTGGGACGGCATCGGCGTTGCCCGATGGGTGGGGCTGACCAACTACGCGAAAGTCCTCAGCGACGAGCGGCTCCGCGACTCCGTGGCGCACTCCCTGCTGCTGATCTTCTTCTTCACCGTCCTACCCATCGTGTTCGGACTCGTCGCCGCGGCACTCATCGCCGACCTGCGCGGGCCGCGGGTCCAGGTCGTGCTGCGGGTCGTGCTATTCCTGCCCCAGGTCATTCCGTTGGTCGGGGTGGCACTGGCCTGGTCCTGGCTGTACTCCTCAGACGGCGCGGCGAACCAGCTCCTGCGCGCCGTTGGACTCGGTGCGCTGGCTCGACCATGGCTAGCCGACTTCACCACGGCCCTACCCGCGGTCGGTCTGGTGGGAACCTGGGTCGCCACTGGACTGTGTACCGTGTTGTTCACTGCGGGCATCCAACGAGTCGATCCCGCACTTCTCGAGGCCGGCGCTCTGGACGGTGCAGGGCGCACCCGGCGGCTGGTCTCAATCATCCTCCCCGGCCTCCGCCGCGAAATTGTCGTCGCCGCCACCGTGCTCACGATCGCAGCGCTGGCCAGCTTCGACATCGTCTACGTGGCCACCGCAGGCGGACCCGGCTACCAGACCATCGTGCCCGGCGTGCTGATCTTCCGCCTGGTCTTCACCGAGCAGAACCTCGGACTGGCCTCAGCGCTCGCCGTGGTCCTGGTGGCCTTAATCGTCGCGATCATCGTGCCCTTGCAGCGACTCGGACAGGAACGATGAGCCAGGTCCGCAACAGCAGAACCACCAGAATCAGCGGCAGCATCGTACTTGCCGGCGCCGCGGTGCTGACCTTGCTGCCGCTCTACAGCGTGTTCGTCACCGCCTTGCAAACGCGCGGATCGAGCCCGTCGGGGCTGGGCTTCCCGAGCAACCCGCAATGGCACAACTTCGTCGACGCGTGGAACGCCGCGAACATGGGCGCCCTGCTGCTCTCGAGCACGTTGATCGTCGTCGGGGTCGTCCCGGTGTCGCTGCTGCTTGCCACGACGGCCGGGTACGCGCTGGCGCTGCTACCCTTTCGCGGTCATCGAGCCGTCTACGCAGCCTTCGTGGCCGGCTTGACGCTGCCGTTCGAAGCCCTGGTGGCGCCGCTCTACCTGCAGGTGCAATCCCTGCAGTTGCTGAACAGCCGGTGGGCGATCATCGTGCCGCTCGTCGGGCTGTTCATGCCGTTCGGTGTCTTCTGGATGCGGGCGCATTTCCTCAGCCTTCCGGCTCAATTGCGCGATGCCGCCGCACTCGACGGGGCCACCTCATGGCAGGCGTTCCGTCACGTCTTCGCTCCGCTGTCCGGCCCGGCATGGTCCTCGCTGGGCGTGCTGCTGTTCCTGTGGACCTGGAATCAGTTCCTGCTCGCTGTCGCCCTGGTCGACGACCCCACCCAACGGACCATGGCCGGCGCGCTCGGCGCGTTCCAGGGGCAGTACGGAACTGACATCGTCCTGCTCTCCGCCGGCTCCCTAACGATCATGGTGCCGACGATCGTCGTGTTCGTGCTGTTTCAGCGGCGGTTCGCCGTCGCACTGCTACAAGGAGTCGATCGGTGACGGACCTCGACGCGATGCACGGCACCTGGCAGCCCCGGTACCAGCCGGTCATCGAGGCGGCCGCGGCCGCAATCGCCGATGCTCCGCCCGGAGGCGCGGCGCTGGCAGTTTGGGTCGACGGTGAGCCGGTGCTCGACGTGTGGGGTGGGCTCGCCCGACCCACTGAGGGCCGACCCTGGCAGCGCGACACCCTCGCCGTCGGCTTCTCCGTCGCCAAGGGCGTACTGGCGACCTGCGCACTCCGCGCCGCGCAAGAGGGACTGTTGGATTTGGATGAGCCGTGCGCGGCGTACTGGCCGGCGTTCGCAGCGCACGGCAAAGGCGACATCACCGCCCGCATGGTGTTGGCGCATCGCGCAGGACTGCCTGCCCTCGACGCAGAGTTCACGCTCGACCAAGCGCTCGACGGCTCGGCAATCGTTACCGCGCTCGAGCAGCAAACGCCGCTGTGGACGCCCGACACAGGGTACGCATACCACGCCATGACGTACGGCTGGCTGGTCGCCGAAATCATTCGCCGCGCGAGCGGACGCCCGCTCGCCGAGCACCTGGCCAGGATTACCGACACTCCAAGCAACGACACCTGGTTGGGACTACCCGAGGACGGCAGCTCGAGGCTCGCCGAAGCCGCATGGGATCCGGAGCACACCGACCTGCGGTACCCACCGGATCACCCTGACACGCCTTGGCAGCAACGCACTATCACCCGCTCGGTCACCCTGGGAGACGCGTTCTCCCCAGCCCTGGTCGGACCCGGGACCGGACTGAATGACCCGCGGGTCCTGCGCGCCGGCGTTCCCGCAGTCGGAATCGTCAGCACCGCGCGAAGCATGGCCGCCCTCTGGGCACGAACTATCACATCGACCGACGGCCAGCAGCCGGTGCTGAACGCAGAGTTCGTTGCGGAAGCCGCGCGGTGCCGCTCTGAAGGCGAGACCGCCCTGAACACACCAGGAGCCGGCCGGTGGGCTGCCGGGCACATGGTGCGCTCCACCCTCGCCCCGATGCTCAGCGACAACTCATTCGGCCACGACGGCGCAGGCGGACAACTCTGCTTCGCGGATCCCGCAGCAGGAATCGGCTTTGCGTTCCTCACCAACGTTCTGCGGAACACCCACGACGACCGCTCCAGCCGAATCGTGAGTGCACTGCGTGACTGCCTCGATGCGGACATCTCCAACGATATCTTCCTCGGAGTGACGGGTTCCTGATCGTTCCCATGGTCTCGATCAAGGGATGGCACGATCGACACGATCGACTTCACACTCGGCAATTCTGCTGATGTCGCGCAGGACCAGCACAGGCACGATCCTAATCCGTCGACACCTAAGGATCAATCCCGGCGCATCCGTCTGCGGCTTAACATTGATCGCTTGAGCCGGTGGGACTCGATCAATTGACCAAGGCCGCGTTATAGGAGGGATGTCCGGCTTCGTCTGAACGACCTGCCGGGCCAGGTCCGATCTTTGGAGTTCAGGCAACTCGCGGTTGTCCCGCAAGAAACGTACGCAGATTCGGCAGTTCGGTCATAAACAAGCCGTGCGGCGCCGCTCGCCAGCGAGTCTCAAGGCGCCGATCGGGATGAAGTACCAGGTGCAGTCGGTGCGGTGTCTGCAGAAACAGCACGTCCAATCGGAGCGCACCCTCGCGCCAGCCGCCCGCGGTAGCGAGAGGTGGCATCAAAGCGGAGGGACGCACCGTGACCCATCTTCCACCGGGCACGGGGAGCCGGAGGACTACCCCGTCCTCCTGCAGGGATACAAACCAGGCGTCACCGTCCCGCTCGAGGTGCGCCACGCGCGGCGCGCCCGCAGCGGAGGTCGTTCCCGGCAGGACCCGGTAGAGGCCGACAGAGGCGTCAGAGGGCGGCCGCGAGGAGCCGCCTGGCGCGGGCAGCGCCAGGCGCGCGAGCCGAACCTGCAGCGCCTCGTCGACAGCGGTCGGCGTGATAGGCCCGTCTCCGAATGCTGGCAGAAGGTGCCGCCACACCAGGTCAAGGACGTCCTGCATCGCCTGAGTCGAGGCCGTCATAACCACCACTGCATCGTGATCGGGCAGAACAAGGCAGAACTGGCCGAAGGCGCCATCCGCACGGTAACCGTGCCGCGATTGCCACATCTGGAAGCCGTAGCCCTGCTGCCAGTCCAAGCCCGCCTCGCCGAGCGTGGACACGTGCCTGGCACGCACCTGGCCCGCCCACCCAGCGGGGAGCAGCTGTCGGCCTTCCCAACGGCCATCCAGCAAGTACAACAAGCCGAGCTTGGCGACCGCGTCGGTCGTCGTGAAGAGTCCGCTGAAACCCAGGTTGCGGCCCGCCGGGTACTCCTGCCACACGACCCCCTCGATGCCGAGCGGTTCGAGAACGCGCGGGCGCAGGTACTCGTGAATGGTGACTCCAGCTCGGCGCTGCACGATCGCCGCGATGGCATAAGTAGCCGGCTGGTTGTAAGCGAACACGGTGCCGGGTTCGCACTCAGGCTCGTGAAGAAGGAGACCTCGGACAGGCTCGTGCCGGTCGGTCACGATCGCGGCCTGCGCCATGTCGCCGTCATGGCCGGTCGCCATTGCGGCCGCATGGCGGACCAGGATGGCTCGACTCCTAGCCGGTACCTCGTTAGCGAACTCGGGAAAGTACGCGATGACGGGGTCGTCGAGCCCCACCAACCCCTCAGCGACCGCAAATCCCAGCGCAGTTGCGGTAAACGTCTTGCTGATGGAACGCAACGCGTGCAGGTACGAGGGCGCAAACGGTGCCCACCAGCCTTGCGCGAAGACCGAGCCGTGGCGCAGCAACATGATGCTGTGCGGCTCCATGCCGCAGTCCTGCTCAAGCGCGTCAAGAAATGCCATCACCCCGGCAGCGGCAACACCCAACCGGGCGGGCTCAATCAACTTCAGCGGACGATGACTCACGAGGGAATGCTATTGCCCGCACGTAGTCTCCACACCGCACAGACTTGACCGATCGTGCACCCGCGCCCGAGGCAGTGTGCTTCACTCTCGCCCTGTGGGCTTCCTCGCTCGTCTGTTCGTTCCGCGCGGTGTTCGAAGGGGCGATGCATCCCGGCCGAAGTATCAGCGTGCGCTGACCCCGAAGGCCGCCAAGAAGGTCAGGCGGGCAATGAACCCGCTGGACAACGCTGCATAAGGTGTGACGCGTGCCCTGAATACCAAGCCCAAGCCCAAGCGGCGCGCGCCCCCGCCGGCCCGCAACCTCGGCGTCCGCCTGATAAACCATCGAACACAGGCAGTGCCGAAGCCGCCCGGATTGCCGCCCCCTGGTTGGCACCCGGATCCCTGGGCGGCCGCACGGCTTCGCTGGTGGTGGCCGGACCCCGTGAACTGATCCACTTTTTGTGAGAGTCAGATTTCAGTGGGTGCAGGCGGCAGCGTAGACCGCGGGAGCTTGGTAGCCCAGCACGGAGTGCCGCCGCCGTTGGTTGTAGTCAGGTGATGAGCCTGCATATGGAGGTGGCCGGCTCGGCGGTAATGCTGGCGAGCGAGTTCCCGGATGCCGGGATCCTGGCACCGGGCTCGATCGGAGGGACCGCGAGCGTGCTGCAGGTCTACGTCGATGACGTTGACGCTCGCTGGGCCCGGGCACTGGACGCCGGGGCGATCGAGCGCTCTGCGCTGCACGACGCCTTCTGGGGTGACCGGCACGGGAGTCTGGTCGACCCGTTCGGGCACCGGTGGAACCTGGCCCGACACGACCGCGACGTCCCACCGGAGGAGGTTGCCGCCGCGGCCGCCGAATATCTGGGCGGCGGGTCGTGAGGTACCGCCTGCTGGGCGCCACCGGGCTGCGGGTCTCCGAGCTGTGCCTGGGCGCGATGACCTTCGGCGACGCCCGTGGTGGCTGGGGGGCCGAGGCAGGCGACGTGGACGGCATGGTCCGGCGTTTCGGCGAAGCCGGTGGCAACTTCGTCGACACGGCTAACTACTACGCGGGTGGGGAGAGCGAGCGCCTGCTCGGGCGGGCCATCGCGGCCGACCGCGATCGATGGGTGCTCTCGACGAAGTACACGCTCAGCACCGACCGGGCCGATCCGAACGCCGGCGGGACACACCGCAAGAACCTGCGGCGTTCGATCGACGCGAGCCTGAGCCGGCTGCGCACCGAGTACGTCGACGTTCTCTGGGTCCACATCTGGGACCGCTTCACGCCGCTCGACGAGGTCGTCGGCGCGCTCGACGATGTCGTGCGCAGCGGCAAGGCGCTCTACCTCGGCATCTCGGACACCCCGGCGTGGATCGTCGCCCGTGCGGTCACCCTCGCGCGTGAGCGAGGCCTCGCCGCCTTCTCCGCGTTGCAGGTGCCCTACTCGCTGGTCGAGCGCACCGTCGAGCGAGAACTGCTGCCCATGGCCGCCGGGCTCGACCTCGCGGTCACCGCCTGGTCCCCACTTGGGGGCGGCCTGCTCACCGGCCGCTACGGGACCGACCGCGCGCACCCAACCGACAGCCGCCTGGCCGGCATCGGCGGGAGCTTCGCCGCACAGGCCACCAGCGACCGGAACCTGCGCATCGCCGACGCGCTCAACGCGGTGGCCGCCGAGCTGGACGCGTCGTCCGCCCAGGTCGCACTCGCGTGGCTACTCGGCCGTCAGGACCGTTCGGTCGTCGTGCCGATCCTCGGCGTGCGCACCCCTGAGCAGCTTGCGGACAACCTCGGCTGCTTGGACGTCGGGCTGCCGGTCGAGGCGCGGGCTCGCCTGGAGGACGCGAGCGCGATCGAGCCTGGGTTCCCGGAGGGCTTCGCGGGCGCCGGGATGGCCTACGGCGACACGCTGGAGCGGGTGGTCGACCACCGCCGGGGACCGCGCGGACGCTCCTCGCTCTCCGGTTGGTGAGCGCGGTCAGCGTGCCTGGAAGGCGCGCCGGTAGGCCGCGGGCGTGGTGGCGAACGCCCGGCGGAAGTGCCGGTGCAAGTGGCTCTGGTCGACGAACCCCAGCTCCGCTGCCAGTTCGCTGATATCGGCGCCCTGCTCGAGCCTACGGCGCGCTCGCGACAGCCGCCGCGCCAGCAGGTAGCGGTGCGGCGGGACACCGACGTGCGCGATGAATTCCCGTACGAGCCGGAAGCGCCCTACGCCGCAGATCGCCGCAAGTTCCTCGAGCGTTACGTTGCGGTCGACGTGCTCCTCGAGGTAGTCACGCGCGACGGGCATCGCCGCACTCACGCGGACCCCGGCCGACCCGTCCGGCGTCGACGCCGACCAGGTCGCGGACCAGCGCGAGAAACGCCGTCTGGGCGCCGAGCGCGTCATCATCGCGCTCGAGTCGTGCGTGGACGTCGAGCAGGCGGGCGGCCAGGTCCGGACGGTAGACGACAGGATCACCGAACGCCAGCGCCGGTCGTTGTCTCTCCTCCTCGTCCAGCACCCAGCGTCGCAAGGTCGGCAGCTCGACCAGCAGGAGCCGCGCCCGCCAGCTCCCGCCGTCGGGGGCAACGCCGACGTGCCGCCCGACGGGGTCCCATCGCAGCACGTCACCGACAGACGCGTCGTAGCCTAGGCCCCTGCGTACGGCGCGCATCGCACCCTGCTCGACGGCGGCCAAAACGTACTCGTCGTAGGGGTCGATCGCTTAGCTGCTCGTCGTCCCCGCGAGGCAGACGACGCCGTCGAGCGACCTCGGTCGGAACGCGCGCACGCCGATCGCGTGTCCGTCCGGCGAAGCCGATCGTTGCATGTCCTCGTCCCACGACGTCACTCGTCCATGAAAGCAGGGTTGAGCAAATCCTCCGCGTCGGCGTCGCGGCCCGGGGAAAGTTGTGGTCTCGCACAACCCACGGGCGACGGCGGCTTGGATGTGCGAGCTGGTGCTCCAGTGGCGTGGACCCCGCTGATGTTGCCACCTAACACTACCGGGCGGCTCTCGATCCACGCCGAAGATGGTCCGGTCCCCGCCGGAGTCCGACGCGCGGGAGGCGCGTGAGCAACACCCCGATCTTCCGCGCCGCGCCGCGCCGCGCACCGCTGCAACGCAGCCGCACCGTGCAGTCCTGCGGGGTCTGCGGTCCCGTGAGCCGATGGCGGGCTCAGTCGGTCGTTGCAACACCCCCTACTGATGTGAGGTGTTGTGGATGTGGTCGAAGAAGGAACTGATCGACAAGCAGGCTCGGTTCTGGGTGTTGATGGCGCAGGGGTCGAC
>JAABUR0100001266.1_pt1 | contig 46572 bp, 54 predicted proteins | sample 5560091 | NCBI WGS metagenome assembly JAABUR01 (sample SAMN10711879, study PRJNA513375) | rock metagenome | isolation source: Antarctica rocks | place: Antarctica: Victoria Land, University Valley sud | reverse complement strand
CCCTGGTCGGAGTCTTCGCGCCAGTGGTAGGGGTACTGGCGGTTCATGTCCAGGCCGTGGAGGGGGCGCGCTATCTTCCGCTCGAAGCCATCGTAGTCCTCGAAAACACCCTCGCGGTAGAGCCGGTAGTAGGTTCCGCCGGACTCGTCCGGGGCGCGGGGGATCATCAGGCGGGGGTCCTTTTCGGAGACGCGCCACTCGCCGTACGCATCCTCGACACGCATCTGGACGATGTTGTCGTCGCCGTCAATGTCTTCAGCGTGCAAGCCGGGCTCGGGTTCTGGCTCGGGCCAGGGGCGCAGGGTGGCGCGGAGGGTGTATGGGGTCGTCAGGTAGCGTTCGGCGCCGTCGGGCGAGAGGCGGGGAAGTATGTAGAAGGTTTGATGGTCTAGGAGGTCGGTGATACGTGCGTCTTCTCCGTGGTTTTCGAGGAGGGTCTGGATCAGGTACAGGGCGCACATGGAGCCGGTCACTTCGCCGGCGTGGGTGTTGCCGTCGACCCAGAAGGCGGGCTTCTCGTCGGCGGGACCGGTGGCGGAGTTGGTGATCTCGGCGAGCCAGATCTCACGTCCTTCATAGCTCTTGCCGATGGAGCTAATTTCGCAAAGCTTCGGATGCTCTTCCGCGAGAGCGCGCAGGGTATCGGTAAGCTCTTCGTAGCGTAGATATTGGGCGAAATCTATCTTCATTTGTCCCTTTCGCCTTTCGATGGTCAAAACACGACTATTATGGACTATTTGCCGGTGGGGTAGACCCCCTAAATATAGTGTGCGAAGATAGTGCGCTGCAGCATGTTGGGTGCCGCAATGGTAGCCACGCTGTCAATGTATCTAGAGCATGATGAGGGATATATAATTGACGTTCAGTCAGTACAAGGTTGAAGGCGGTGAAGGACTGGATACCTCGGTTGGAACGGTCCTTGGAGGACGCTACAGGGTACAGAGCACTTTAGGCACCGGGGGCATGGCCGTCGTTTACAAGGCGGAGGACGCAATCCTCGGGCGCACGGTTGCCTTGAAGACCCTGCATCGCCAGTATGCCGAGGAGCCTTCGTTCCGGGCGCGCTTCAAGCAAGAGGCGCGAGCGATGGCCTCCCTGGACCACCACAACATCGTCAAGGTCTATGACATCTCGCAGGATGGCGAGATTCCTTTCATCGTGGCCGAGTGTGTAGGCGGGAACGATATAGGGGACTTGCTCTCTCGGAATCGCGGCGCGCCACTCAACGAGGAGTTCACCCGTAGAGTGGCCGAGCAGGTCTTGCGGGCTCTCTCTTACGCTCACCGGCGGGGCATCATACACCGGGACATCAAGCCGTCCAATATCCTCATCAACCACGAAGGAACCGCGAAGGTCGCGGACTTCGGCATCGCTCGCATAGTAGAGGACGACGAGGCTGGGAAGGCGGGAGAGATCGTGGGCAGCGTCCGCTACATGTCCCCCGAGCAACTCAGAGGCGAGGAGGTTACCCCGAGGAGCGACATCTACTCCGTCGGCATCCTTCTCTATCACTGCCTGACGGGTAATCCGCCCTTCTCAGGCAACGTAAAGAGCCTCGCTCGACAGCACCTGCAGAAGTCGCCCACGCCGCCGCGCAGGCTGAACAAGAAAGTCTCACGCCCGTTGGAGGCCATTGTCCTGAAGGCCCTTGCCAAGGACCCCAACGACCGCTACCAGTCGGCGGATACCATGCTGGACGACCTGGAAGCCGCGGCGGCGCCCAGGAAGGCGGTAGGGACGCGAGAGGTTCCAAAGAACGCCGCAGCCGGCGCTCCGCGAAAAGGCCGCAAGGGATTGACGCTCGTCTCGATGTTGGCGGCACTTTTGCTTCTGGCTGGTGGGACGGCGTTCGCGGCCGAAAGGCTCGGTTACGTGGACCTGCCGTCGAAACAGAACCTTCAGGAAGCCCTGGGCCAGGTCAAAGACGTGAGTACGCAGCCCATAGAGGCGCCCAAGCCACCCGAAGAGCCTGTCAAGAACAAGGCTTCCTCACCGCCGGAGAAGCCCGATACGGCTAACGTTAATACGGCAAACGTAATTAACAAGGATGCGGTATTGGCGCCAGTCCCCGACGTGCGGACGTACTATGATTACTCGGCCGAGGAGATCCTGCACAACCGCGGGTTCGAGGTGAATATCGTGTATGCCTACCAGGATGGTTACGCCAACCGGGGGGTAGCGTGGGGTACGAAACCTGCATTCGGCACGATGGCGCCCACCGGCTCCACCATCACCGTTTACGCAACACCCAAGGACCTCTACCAGCCCCAGATCCGGAGCTAGTCCTCCAGGCTCGCCACGCTAGATAGTTCTATTAGTGCCGTCTATCCTGTCGGCTATGAATGGGTAACGGTAATCTTCCCCACTGTAGACTTTATATGCGGCGTAGCAGCCGTGAACGATGGGGACCAGGCCCAGCAGAACTCCGGCTGGTATCACGAGGAATATAGCGAGTCCCAGAGTGATCACCGTTAGGAAGAACCCCATAAGCCCGGCGACGACGAAGATGACGAGCCAGGCTACCTGGTACCAGAGCGCCTGCAGGGCATGGAAGCCCACGCGCGGCGACCGATCTTTATAGACGAGCCAGACGAGCAAAGCTCCAAGAGGCATCAGCCCCACGAGCGCCGCGAGCACGCTCAGGTGGGAGAGCATGGACCACGTTCTCTCGTCCTCGGGACTCATCGCACTGTATGGGTACCTGCCCATTTCATCGCCAGAGCCGTCCATCGCATCGCCGGGATCGTGGGCTCTTCCGTAGTTACGTGGCTCTTGCTGCATCGGTTCTCCTTCCGGTCGAGACTTTTGTCGCGTCTTCGATCCTCATGTCCGGTAAGCTCGCCGCCGCGCGCTTGCCGTATGGTAGAGGAGCATGATGGTTACGGGCATAGCGCCTGCCGCCTCTCTGTCGAACGCCGCTTCGTATCCGCGCCTGACGAAACCGCCGGTGAGACGTGTGATCTCCACCCCATCCTCGGAGTAGGCTACTGTCGAGTTGCGGAGCAGACTGATCCGTGCCTCGTAGACTCGGCCGGCGCACTCGACACGGAGGTAGTCGGCGGACCTTTCCCTCGGAGCGGCCGTAAGTATCTCGCCGCCGGAGGAGACCATGCGGTAGACAGCGTTCGCGTGACGCTCGATCCGGGTCCGCAGGCTTCCAGCCTCGAACTCCGCGTTTCCGGAGCGATCCTGGGTCAAACGGCCGAACTCGTCTCCGTTTCGATCAACCAGCGAATATTCGGCGGCAAGCAAGCCGAGCGGTCTGGCGCTGAAGCCGTCGGCGAGTTTCCTCTGAAGACCGTTCCAGGGAGCGAGGCCGATGTCGTTGGATGCCAGATTCATACTGACTTCTTATACGAGGAGCGCACGGTGGAGTTTCGCGGGTGGAGAGGTTACATTACGTTGACCCGAAAGGAAGAGAGCGTTACGTGGAACTACAAAGCAAACAAGAGATCCGAAACGAAATACTCCAGGCTTGGTTGAGGAGCGCGTGGGTATATCCCATGGAAGGCCCCAATGCCCAGACTCACCTGCGCCTGACCCCCGGCGGACGCCTCAAGATACGGCGTAAGATAAACGAGCTTGAAGAGAGCCTGGGTGAGAACGGCAGCGAGCTTGCCAAACAAGAAGAGGCAGGCACTCTGCCCATCGAGCGCGAAAAGCTCGAACTCGCCATGATGGTGCAGGCATACACCTCCGAACGCCGCTTTATCCAGAGTCAGGGCGCGACTCTAGGTACTCCGGCGGTCGAGATGGAGGATACTGGCACCGAAGGCACTGAGTAGTAGAACGAGTAACGGGCAGCGCCGGTTCAGGATCAAAATATTTCGAATGTATATCTACACGATATGTCCACGCATGCGAAACTGTTGCAGAGTTTCAGGTCTGTTGCTAACGGCAATGTTCGCGTAGAATGCAGGCAATGAATAATCTTCCTGATTGGCTTTGGCGCTATATAGCCCAGAAGGGCATTGACAGAGGTTTCTCTTGGTTCTGGAAGAAGTATGGGAAGGCTTGGTGCCACATTGCAAACCACAAACTATTAGAGCTAGGTGTCTGGCATCAAATTACGCTTGCCGAGATACTGGACAACGTTACGCTAACTTACCAGCAAGCAGAGCTTGCGCTAGCAACGGACCACAGCGCCAAACTTGAGGAAGTGGGTGAGCCTATTGAGATACCGTATATCAGCGCCTTTCCCAAGATCGGCATCGCAAGCGGCATCGGCCCGACGTTCAAAGATAGCCTCACTCCTATAATTAAATCCCATAAGTGGGGGATTGAACTCCAGCCTATGGGTGCCCTCGACAACAAATTTAAGTCTTTATGGTCCGAGATCAAGTTCATGCCGAAGATAGATTCCGGTTGGAAGGGAGCCGGTATAGCAAGCGGCTGGAAGGCTACTATCACCAGCGTTGCTAACCTCCACTCCGGTCTCACCGGCATTGCAAAACCTTTCGCTGAACTTAACAGTGGTACTGGTTCTATCGCCAAGTCTAAGTTTCCGCTTATAAACGGTACCAAGAGGTTTCGAAGCGGTGTTGATTTTGGCACCGATAGTCTCGCTTACCCTCTTACTGGAGCAAAAGCCATACCTTTTATTAACTCGATAGTTCAAGTGGACCCTAACCCCAAAATCAGCATCTTACCCAAAGATAATGCCTTTACCCTAGCTTACGGTACTCGCCCCAAACTACTTTATGGAACAGTCCATAGATAAGCGAATTTGCTATGCCGTCTTTCGGTTCAGGCGTCTTTCGAGGGCGTTGGTGAGATAGATGAGAGGCAGGCAGATCGCCAGGTAGATCAGGGCCGCCGCGATGAGGGGCGTGCCATTGAAGGTCTCGGCGCGGAGGTCTTGCGCCGACTTGAGAAGCTCCACCAGACCTATGACCGAGACTATCGAGGTGTCTTTTATGAGCATGACGAACTCGTTGGTCAGGGGCGGTATGGTGCGGCGGAAGGCCTGCGGCACGATTATGTAGCGCATCGTCTGTCCATAGGAGAGGCCGGAGGCGCGTCCGGCTTCCATCTGGCCCCTGTCGATGCTCTGGATACCAGAACGAAAGATCTCTGCGACGTAGGCGGCGCTGTTGAGCGTCAGCGTCGTGAGCCCGGCGAAGAACAGGCTGTCGAACCTTATGCCTATGAGCGGCGTCGTGAAGTAGATGATTATTAGCTGCACCAGGAGAGGCGTACCCCGGAAAATGTCGATGTAGAGTTGTGCCGGAAATCTCAAGAAGCGTAAGCGGGAGATCTTCAAAAGCGCCAGCAAGAGTCCGAACACGATCCCGAACGCCTCCGCCAGAAGCGCGAGCGTAATCGTGACGAGCACGGCCTTCAGGATGACGTCGATGTTGTCGAAAACCAGTCCGAAGTTCAGGTACTTGTCCTGGATGTTTTGCAGGCTGAAGTTGCTCAGGTCGAAGTTTATTGGCACCTTGATCTCCCGCTTATGGCTTGTCTGGAGGTGTTTAGTGTCTTTCTACGGGATCGACTCTGGCTCCCGGCCGATCCACTTCTTGTAGATCTTGGCGTAGGTGCCGTCGTTTTTGATCTCCTTGAGCGCCTTGTTTACTGGGCCGACGAGTTCGCTATCTTTCGGGAAAGCTATTCCGTACTGCTCACCAGTCGGGATGGTCTCGACGATCTTGAGGTTGCCCTTGCTGGTGCTGACCTTGTCTTGGGAGACGGGCAGGTCGTTTATGACTGCGTCGATCTGGCCGTTCTCGAGTGCCGAGAAGGCATCCTCCACGGTCTTGTAAGTCCTTACGTCGCCGCCTATGGTCCCCTTGTCTTTCAATTCTTTCGCCTTGATCTCGCCCGTGGTGGCCGTTTGAGCGCCTACCGTCGCGCTCCCTAGATCGTCAACTGACTTTATGCTGGAGTCGCTCTTGACCAGGAGCGACTGGTCGGCGTTGAAGTATGGATCGGAGAAATCCACCTGCTTCTGGCGATCCTTTGTGATGGTCATGGCGGAGATCGCCGCGTCGTAGAGGTTCCCGTTGAGGCCGCCGATGATGCCGTCGAAAGTTACGTTCTGGTACTCGGGCGTAAATCCTGCCCGCTTGCCGATCTCGTTCATCAAGTCTATGTCGAACCCGACCGGCTTTCCGCCCTGTGAGAACTCGAACGGCCTGTAAGCGATGTCCGAAGCAACTTTGATCGGCTTGCTTGCCTTGCTACCGTCCCCAGCCTTACCACTATCACTACCGCTGCCGCTACCACCGCCGCAGGCCGCCGCTACCATCGCGACCGCGATGAACAGCACGACCAGCATTGCTCTTCTGGATCTCCTCAACTCCTCCACCCTTTCAAAAAGATGCTCATTTGTCAGCAGATCAATCGCCCGTAGCGAATGTAATCGCTGAATAGTTAATAACAAAACGGACTCTCGGCGCAAGTCGGACACGCTGAAAGATGGCCTCGTGGGCGCATTGTCTGACTGAGAAGGCCGTGCTACGGTGCCGGGTTGCGGATGTTTTTAACGAAAGGAGAGTGCGGAAGATGACGAACCTTGACGCCGGACTTGCGAGCGCGATATCCGAAGCCGTGGACGAACGACGCGACGATGCGGTGCGCCTGTTGCAGGAACTGGTCCGCGTTCCATCGGTCACGGGCGCGGAAGGGGCCGTTCAGGAGGTCGTCGAGCGAGCTTTCCAGGAGCGCGATCTGGAAGTGGACCGGTGGGTGGCTACGCCCGAGGAGGTGGCGCCGTACCTGGATCACGTCGGGGATCAGGAGACCTACGAGAACCGCCCCAACATAGTCGGCACGCGTTCTGGCGGAGATGGCGGACGCTCGATCCTGCTCAACGCGCATATTGATACAGTCGAGAGCGGCGACCCAGCCGCCTGGAGCCGCGACCCGCTCTCCGGCAAGGTTGTGGGAGACTTTCTCTATGGCCGGGGCTCGTGCGATATGAAGGGCGGACTCGTCACCCACCTGGCCGCGCTCGACGCCCTGGCAGACCTCGGCATCGAGCTGCGCGGCGACGTGAAGGTTGCCGCGACGGTCGGCGAGGAGGACGGCGGCTTGGGCGCTCTGTCCACTGTGCTACGCGGTCACCGCGCCGACGCCGCTCTCATAACAGAGCCGACGCGCCTCGCGCTCATTACGGCTCAGGGAGGATCTCTCGTCTTCCGGCTGACCATACACGGGAAGTCGGCGCACGGCGCCGTGCGTGATGAAGGCGTCTCGGCGCTAGAGAAGTTCGTACCCATCTTCGAGGACCTGCGGGCGCTGGAGCGCGAGCGTAACGTGACGCTGCGTCACCCTCTCTACGAGGGAATAAAGAACAAAGTCCCGATCAGTGTCGGGCTCGTGCGCGCGGGAAACTGGGCCTCGACCGTCCCCGAATCGCTAGTAGCGGAGGGAAGGATCGGTCTCATACCCGGCGAGGAGATCGAGCCGTTCCAGGATCTGGTATTGGAACGTATCTCCTCCGCCGCGAACCGGGATTCCTGGCTGCGGGAGCATCCGCCGGAGATTGAATGGTTCAGCGGACAGTTCGCTCCGGCCGAAGTGCTGCCCGACGCCCCGATCTGCGAAGCCGTGGTGCGGGCCCACGAGCTAACCACGAACCGTAAGCCCTCCCTCAAAGGCGTACCCTACGGCGCTGACATGCGGCACTTCATCCGGTTCGGCGGTATGCCCTGCGTCATGTACGGGGCCGGGGACGTAAACGTCGCCCATGCTCCCGACGAGCATATAAACATCACCGACCTGCTGACGGCGACGAAGACCATAGCTTGCCTGCTGGCGGATTGGTGCGGCGTGGAGTAGCGACTACGTTCTGATTAGTGCAGTATCTGAGCGAGGAAGCGCTTGGTTCGCTCGTTCTCGGGGTTCTGGAAGAAGTGCTCGGGCGTCCCGACCTCTACTATCCGGCCCTCGTCCATGAAGACGACCCGGTCGGCGACGCGCCTGGCGAAGCCCATCTCGTGAGTGACGACGACCATCGTCATGCCGCCTCTGGCGAGGTCCGCCATCGCTTCGAGGACTTCGTTGATCATCTCCGGGTCCAGCGCGCTGGTCGGTTCGTCGAAGAGCATTATCTTCGGCTCCATCGCGAGGCCGCGCGCTATGGCAACGCGCTGCTGCTGGCCGCCGGAGAGCGAGACGGGGAACTTGTTGGCCTGCTCAGGGATGCCGACTCGCTCCAGGAGGCGGGCGCAACGCTCTTCGGCCTCCTTGCGGCCAACGTTTTTTACCTTCATGGGGGCGAGCTTTATGTTGTCGTTGACCGTCATGTGCGGGTAGAGGTTGAACTGTTGGAAGACGAACCCGATCTCTGTCCGCAGGCGGTTCAGGTCGGTCTTCTTCTCGTGGACTTCGATGCCGTCGACGACGAGCTTGCCGGTGGTGATCTCCTCCAGCGCGTTAATACACCGCAGCAGTGTGCTCTTACCCGAGCCCGAAGGCCCGATCACGACCACTACCTCGCCCTCGTCGACCGCGAACTCGATGTCCTTTAGGACTTGGAAGTCCCCGAAGAACTTGTTGACCTCGTGAAACTCTATGATGCCCACACACGCGCCTTCCCCGGATGCTTCAGTATGGCGGTAGAATAGCATAGGGAAATCGTACTCTGGAGAAGCACGGGAGGAGCTTTGGACAATCTCTTCGATTCGACGGAGGGCGGCGAGAACCGGGAAGAAAGGCTTGCGGAACTTGCCCGTCAGGTCTCCGTATGTACCAGGTGCGACCTCGCCCTCAACCGCACCAATACCGTCTTCGGGACCGGAGACCCGCACTCGCCCCTGCTGCTCATCGGCGAGGGGCCGGGCGAGAACGAGGACGCGACGGGCCTGCCGTTCGTTGGGAGGGCGGGTAAGCTACTGGACGACATCCTCGCGGCGGTAGACCTGACGCGTCAACAGGTCTACATCACCAACGTCGTCAAGTGCCGGGCGGCGGTGGAGGAAGGCGGAAGGATGAAGAACCGGCCGCCGAAGATGGGAGAGATCAAAGCGTGCAACCCTTACCTGGAAGCCCAGCTAGACGCCATTAAACCGAAGATAATCCTCTGTCTCGGCGGTCCCGCCGCCAAGAGCATCATAGACAAGGACTTCCGCATCACCAAGGACCGGGGCAAGTGGTACGAGGTCCACGGCGCGAAGACGATGGCGACTTTCCATCCGGCCTACGTCCTGCGCCAGAGCGGCGACGACCTGAAACAGACCAAGCGACTCGTCTGGAAGGACATCCAGGCCGTCTACGCCGAGTACCAGAAGGCGATGGAGGAGCGAGAGTAGTGCGCCGAATCAAAGACCGAACTCGTCGGCTATCTCGGAAGGGACGGAGAGCGTGGCGTCGATTAGGTGGCGATGACATAGTACATTCGGGTGAATTCGTGGCGGGAAACTTCCGACCATATATCAGCGGGCGAAGATCTGGTGGGTCCCGCTACACCAGGGCCAGATGGAGGGTTTGAAGGTCGAGGCGGTCTCACTCGACAAGACCAAGGATAACCATACTTACCGCTTTATTGATCTGGCTCACGGTGGAAACGGAGCTTTCTACCCAAGGGGCATCCCCCTTTCCGCTGGCAAGAGTTGGAGGCTCGTCGCCACCTCCGGCCCTGACTGGGGTTGTTTCGAGTTGAGCCTGAAAAAGTAGCCGGGAAAACGTAAACATTCTCATACCGTATCTTGACTATGGCTGCTATTATGCAACCGTGAAGTCGCAAACCGTCGAGAAGGGCTCCTAAAGCGTGGTCAGCACAACTACCGGCAGTCGCATGATGGATAGCATTGATAAGGACATCCTGAACTTCATCCAGCGCGAGTTTCCGCTGGAGCGGGAGCCGTTCGACGCTATCGGGCGCGAGGTAGGTATCGCCGGCGACGAGGTGATCCGGCGCGTGGAGACGCTCAAGAGGGGACGGGTGATCCGTCAGATCTCCGCGATCTTCGATACGCGAGTCCTCGGCTATGAGTCGAGCCTGGTGGCTGCCAGGATTCCTGCCGAAAAGCTCGCGGCGGGGGCGAAGGCCATAAACTCCCACCCCGGCGTCTCTCACAACTACGAGCGGAACAACGATCTGAACCTCTGGTACACGGTCGCCGTTCCGCCGGACTCCCGGCTCGGGCTCGAAGGCACCGTTGACGTGCTGCATCACATAAGTGGCGCGGAGAAGACCCGCATCTTGCCGACGCTGAAGCTTTTCAAGATCGGGGTGACTCTCGACATGAACATGGGCGCGACCGCCAAAAAAGAAGCTCCGCAGTACGGCGAGTCCGACCGCCAGGGCGCGGACAAGAACATTAGCGAGGAGGACAAGGCGGCTATACGGGTCTTGCAGGAGGACGTGCCGCTGACGCCGAGGCCGTTCGATCTCTGGGGCGAGCAGGCCGGGATGTCCTATAATGAGTTGATCGACCGGGCATACGATTTCCAGCGGCGCAAGATCATGCGCCGCTTCTCCGCCGTCCTCTATCACCGCAAGGCTGGCTTTCGGGCGAACGCGATGGGCGTCTGGCGGGTACCCGAGGAGCGCGTGGAAGACGCCGGCAACATGTTCGCCCAGTATCAGGCGGTCTCCCACTGCTACCAGCGCCCCGTCTACGAGGACTGGCCCTACGCCCTCTTCAGCATGGTCCACGGCCGCTCGGTCGAGGAGTGCGAAGCGGTCCTGAACGCGATGTCCGAGGAGAGCGGCCTGACCGACTACGTCTCCCTCTACTCGACCCGCGAGTACAAGAAGACGCGAGTGCGCTACTTCACGCCGGAGATGGAGGCCTGGGAACGCCTCTACGCCGGCGCCCTCCGTTAGTCTTTAGCTATCGGTATTCAGCCTTGAGTAAAGGCGAGGCAGTGACGTCGAACCTCTCGGCGCGTTTGTTTTGTTGAGCGCGGCGTTCCTGATAGCTCTCCTGGCGGCGTTGCTGGCGGGCGCTGTCTCGGGGCTCTCCGGCTTTGGGCTGGCGCTCATAAGCGTGCCGCTGCTGCTCTTTGTCTACGAGCCAAAGACGGTCGTCGCGCTGACCGCCGTGCTGTCGATATTCATAAACGCGGCGGTGGTGTTGGATTCGTGGCGGGAGGCGGAGCGGCGCCTGGTGGCCGCGCTGCTGCTTCCGGCGTTCGTCGGGATAGTGGCGGGCGTGGAGATCCTGCGGGCCGTGAACCCGGCGTACATCCGGCTTGGAGTCGGAGTTGTGGTGGTCTTGTCGGCATTGCTTCTTTTGCGGGACGTGCGGCTTCCGGGTGCGCGGACGTGGTGGGGGACGGTGGTGGCGGGTTCGGCGAGCGGTGTGCTCTCGACCTCGACGGGGCTCGCCGGTCCGCCCATAGTGTTGCTCTTCGCCTCACGCGGCCTGCCGAAGCACGCTTTCCGAAGCAGCAGCGCGCTCTACTTCCTGGTCCTGAGTATCGTGGGGCTCGCCTTGCTCTACTATCGTGGGGTCTTCGAGTTGGGACAGGCGCCGTTGGCGCTCGCGCTGGTCCCGGCGGCGTTTCTGGGGAAGCTCGTGGGGACGGCGCTCTTGAAGAGGATCTCCGAGAACTCTTTCCGGGCATTTACCCTGGGCATAGTGATCCTGACCGGGACTCTGGGTGTCGCAACAGCCATATGGGCGTTGACGTAGCTCAGACACCGAGCTTTTCGGCCAGCTCGACGAAGTCCCCCGCGACGAAGTCGAAGGCCGGGTCAGGCGGCTCCGCGTGTCCTCCGGGACCAAATTCGAGGGGTCGAAGGACGTATGCGGTGCGGAGGCCGTTCTCGCGGGCGGAACGCAGGTCATTCGGGTGGGCGGCGACCATCAGGACTTGATCCGGCCGCAGGCCCAGCAGTTCGGGTACCATCAGGTAAGTCTCAGGGTCGGGCTTGTAGTGACGGACCAGCTCGGCGGAGAAGATGAGATCCCACGGAAGCCCGGCTCGCTTCGCCATGTTGGTCAGCAACGCGACGTTTCCATTTGAGAGCGTGGAGATGATAAAGCGCTCCTTGAGCCGCGACAGACCCTCCATCGAGTCCGGCCAGGGCTCCAGCCGGTGCCAGACCTTGTTCAGATGGTCTTTCTCTTCTTCCGAGAGCCCGCCGACACCGAACTCATCGAGCAACTCTTCGAGGGAGGCGCGGTGGAGGGAGTCGAGGTTGGTCCAGGGGACCTCGCCCCGGCGCACCCGGTCCATGGATGGAGCATACCTGCCGCGCCAGGCGTCGGCGAAAGTCGCCCAGTCCACATCCAGGCCCTTCTCTCGGTTCAACTCCTCACCCTCCCGGATGATGGTCGAGCGCCAGTCCACGACCGTGCCAAACACGTCGAAGGAGAGCGCCTGGATGCCGGAGGAGTTCAAACCTCTGCGCCGGCGTGGCGTCTGCCCACGGCGGGGTATCGAGGCGCCAACTTCCGCTTCGTCCTATCGAAATTCAACGTCACGTCCCTCACTTTCATGGCGTACGACAAGCAGTGCAACTATAACGGATACAAGCGACATTCCGGCGGCGGAGGTTGAACGGCTCTTCTGAGAGGTAGAATATGCGGGTTCGTCATTGACTTGAGGAGGAGAGGGATGCCGGTAAGGGTAGGAGCGCAGATTCAGCCGCAGCACGCGGAGTACGCCCAGATGCGCGATGCGTGGCGCAGGGTGGAGGAGATGGGGGCGGACACGCTCTTTAACTGGGACCACTTCTACCCGCTCTACGGAGATCCGGACGGCAAGCACTTCGAGTGCTGGACGCTCCTCGCGGCGATGGCCGAAGTCACGGAGCGGGTCGAGTTCGGGGCGCTGGTCACCTGCAACTCGTACCGGAACGCGAACCTGCTCGCGGACATGGCCCGGACCGTGGACCACATCTCGGGTGGACGTTTGATCCTCGGGATCGGGTCCGGCTGGTTCGAGAAGGACTACGACGAATACGGATATCCTTTCGGGACCGCACCGGGCCGGCTCAAGGACCTGGACGCGGCGCTGCCGGTTATCGAGGAGCGGATGGGCAAGCTCAACCCGGCTCCGACGCGTGAGATACCGATCCTCATCGGCGGCGGGGGCGAGAAGGTTACGCTCCGCATCGTCGCCGAGCACGCCCACATCTGGAACGGCTTCGGCGACCCGGAGGCGGCAGGTCGCAAGAGCGGCATCCTGGACGACTGGTGTGGGAAGGTCGGGCGCGACCCGAAAGAGATAGAGCGCTCCGTCCTGATCCAGCCAAACCAGATAGAGAATGCCGAGGCCTACGTCGAGAACGGCATAACCCACCTGCTCATAGGCTTCACCGGCCCGGAGTACGACCTGAGCCCGCTGGAAGACCTCATAGCCTGGCGCGATGACTACCAAGAGCGCAACGGAGAAGCCGCCGCGAGTTAGGAGCTTATCGCCTGCTCTAAGTCCGCCACGAGGTCCTCCGCGTCCTCAATGCCGACCGAGAGGCGCATGAGACCGTCCGTGACGCCTCGCGCCTCTCGCTGCTCGCGCGGTATGGCGGCGTGGGTCATCGTCGCCGGGTGGGTTATGAGCGACTCGACCCCGCCCAGCGACTCGGCGAACGAGAAGACCTTCGTTCTTTGGACCGCCGCGTAGGCCGCCTCCGCTCCGCCTTTCAGAGTGAATGAGACCATCCCGGAGAAGCCGCTCATCTGCTTCTTCGCCAGCTCGTGCTGCGGGTGGCTCGGCAGGCCGGGGTAGTTGACCGTGGCTACTTCCGGGTGGCCTTCGAGGAATTCGGCGACGGCGAGGGCGTTCTCTTCGTGCTGGCGCATACGGACGGCGAGGGTCTTCAGGCCGCGCAGCACGATCCAGGAGTCGAACGGTCCCGGCACCCCGCCCGCGGCGTTCTGGTAGAACTTGATCTCTTCGTAAAACCCTTCGTTGGAGGTCATCACAGCCCCGCCGATAACGTCCGAATGTCCGCCCATGTACTTGGTCGTCGAATGGACCACGATATCCGCTCCCAGAGCGAGCGGCTGCTGGAAGTACGGCGAGGCGAAGGTATTGTCCACGGCCACTACCGCGCCCCGCTCGTGCGCCATCTCCGAGAGAGCGGCGATGTCCGAGAGGGTCAACATCGGGTTGGTTGGCGTCTCGATCCAGAGCATCTTCGTCTCGGAACGCAGCGCCTTCTCGACAGCCTCTGGGTCCGTGGTGTCGGCGTAGGTGAAGTCCAGGCTGCCGGTTCGGGGGAGGACCTTGTCGAAGAGCCGGTAGGTGCCGCCGTAGAGGTCGTCCCCGGCCACGACGTGGTCCCCGACGTTCAGGATGCTCAACGTGGCGACCGTAGCCGCGAGCCCGGAGGCGAAGGCGAGTCCGTACTCCGCGCCTTCGAGGGCGGCGACGCATTCTTCGAGGGCCGCGCGGGTCGGATTGCCGCTGCGGCTATACTCGTAGCCCTTGTGCTGGCCCGGCGCTTCCTGCGTGTAGGTGGAAGTTTGGTAGATCGGGACGATGGTCGCTCCCGTCGCCGGGTCCGCCTCCTGTCCGACGTGTATGGCGCGCGTGGCGAACTTCATGCTTCCTCCTCGAAGATTCGATACGGTCTCTCTAACTCCTCCGGGGTGATGTCCGAGTTCGCGAGCACCCACTCGTCATCGAAGACCTTCGAGACGTAGTTGCGTCCGGAATCGGGGAGTATGACGACCACCACGGCGTCTTCCGGCAGACCCTTCGCCGCCCGCATCGCCCCGACGGCCGCCATCCCGCACGAGCCTCCGACGAACAGTCCCTCCTCGGCCATGAGACGGCGAGTCATCAGGAAGGATTCCTTATCGGTCACCTGGATGACTTCATCCACCACGCTGCCGTCGTGATTCTCCGGGTAGAAGTCTTCGCCGACGCCTTCTACAGCGTACTTGTGGATGTTCTCCGGGTCTGAGTAGATGGAGCCTTCCGGGTCCACGCCGACGATCTGTATCTCCGGGTTCTGTTCCTTGAGGTAGCGGGCGGTGCCGGTGATGGTGCCGCAGGTCCCCATACCGGCGACGAAGTGGGTGATGCGTCCGTTCGTCTGACGCCACAGCTCCGGTCCCGTCGTCTCGTAGTGTGCCAGGGGATTGGTCGGGTTCTCGTACTGGCCGGGTTTGAAGCCGCCGGGGATCTCGCTCGCCAGCCGCTCGGAGACCGCGTAGTAGCTCCTGGGGTCTTCTGGCGGCGCGCTCGGGGTGACGACTACCTCCGCGCCCATCGCCTTGAGCAGGTCCTGTTTCTCCTTGCTCGCTTTCTCCGGCATCACGCAGATGCACCGGTAACCTTTGACCGCCGCCGCGAGCGCGAGCCCGGCCCCAGTGTTCCCGCTCGTCGGCTCGACGATGGTCCCGCCGGGCTTCAGTAGACCTTGTTCCTCGGCCACCTCGATCATCTTCACGGCGGGACGGTCCTTCACCGAGCCGCCGGGGTTCAGGTACTCGACCTTCGCCAGGACGGTCGCCTGGATGCCTTCGTCCCGCTCGATGCGCCCCATACGGATCAGGGGCGTATTCCCGATAGCCGCTATTATGTTCTCGTAGTAATCCATTCCTGAAGTCTCCATGCCGGTAGAGTACCATCCGCCGCTCTCTAGAATACGAAGCGCCGGACGTACGCCCTCGCGTATAATCCCCGGATATGGAGGAGAGCATGTGGAAATCGGAGCGCGTACCCGGAGAGGTGGAGCTTGCGATCTGGAAAGCGGGCAGCAGCCCGGACCCGGTGATCTGCCTGCACGGCATCACCGCCCAGCACCGGGCCTTCAACGCTCTGGCGAGACAGATCGGTGAGGAACGCAGCCTCGTCGGCGTGGACCTGCGGGGCAGGGGAGACTCGGACAAGCCGGAATCCGGCTACGGGCTCGAAGCTCACGCGGAGGACGTGGTGCGGGTCCTCGATCATCTCGGACTCGAACGGGCCGTCATAGCCGGTCACTCCATGGGCGCATTCGTGGGACTCCAGACCGCTCTTATGTTCCCGGACCGGGTACGGGCGCTCGCGCTACTCGACGGCGGCTGGCCTCGCGCCGAAAGCTCGTCCGAGGAGGCGATGTCCGAAGAAGAGAAGCGGGAGGCGGAAGCTATCGAGGAAGGACTCGAACGTGCCTTCCGCAGGCTCGACATGGTCTTCGAGAGTCCGGAGACCTACCTGGACTTCTGGTTCCCCGGACAGGGACTAAAGATAGAGGACCTGCCCCCGGACCTCGGCGATTACTACCTTTACGATCTGGCAAAAGTGGATGGCGGCTACCAGCCCAAGTGCTCATCCGCGGCGGCGAAAGAAGACGCGCCCTGGGTCTCAAACCACGCCCCGACCGCCGAGGAGATGAAAAGCGTCACCTGTCCGGTCGTCCTCGTCCGGGCCTCGGCTGGTTTCTTCCCGGAGAGTGATCCCCTCATCTCGGACGACGCTCAGGCGGTAATGGCGAACGTTCTGGACCTGCGCGAGGAGATCCTGGTAGAAGGCGCGAACCATTACACGATGCTGTGGCCGGACCAAACACGCCAGTGGGCCGGCCTCCTCAGCGACGATAGCTGGTGCTCCTAGAAAGTTGGGTTGAGCTTGTCGTAGCCCTCGTAAACAGCGGCTTGAAGTTCCGCGCCGTGCTGAGTAGAGATGAAACTGAGTTGGAGGCAACGTTGTCTCTAACGAGAGGCTAGGCTAGACCTTTGTCCGATAGCCACTTCGATACAACTTGAGGGATTGTCTTGGCAGGGCCTAGCGGATCGAAGGGATGATACAGTCTGCCCACCAAATCGGCAGGTAGTGCAGCGAGCGTCTGGTCTTTCAGCAAGCATACTGGCTTGCGCAGAGCGAACAGGTAGCCGACCTCCAAGGCAACGTTCGGATTCTGCGCTTCCGTCTTAATGCGTTCGTAGATTGCCACGCCCAGGCCGCATCCGTGCAGGTGCGTCAGAATGTTGTTGAAAAGCTCATCGTGATAGCTCTTATCGTCTGCCCGAATGCCTACGATGCCGTGCGCGCCTAGCGCCTTCTTAACAGCTTCCGTTATGGCTTCGTGTACCCAAGTGTTGCCGAACTCCATTATGATGAAAGCCGCCTTGGTGGGGTCGGGATAATCCTTCTTGAAACGATCCAGACTCTCTTTTATCTCGACGGGAGGCTGGTCTACCGACATGGTGGCGCTGAACTCGTCTGGCGTGGCGGAGATAAAGGGCGCTTCTATCGACTGAGGCGATGGATGAGCTTCCGCTTCCGCTATCTCTATGAGCTTGTTGAAAGGATGGATGTGCGGTGACACGTTAGGATCAGGTGCAGGGTTGATGGCAATGTGCTGGTAGTCGGACCCGTAATGGACAGCGAACCGCTCCACGTCTTCCAGGGTACGGAACTCCTGTACAGTACACCGGTCGAGTCCTAGATTGTAAGCATCTATCCAGCGTAGGGCAGCGTTAACCGTACTGAATACGGGCATTGTTACGCCTTCCGGGAGTTGGGTCTGGAGAGGTAAACTATCCTCGGTCCAGCTGATGTAATAGGCTGGATTTCGTAGTTGCGCCATTCGCCTACCTCGCTCGATAGTTTTTAGCCCGCGATCAGTATCTTACAGCTCAATCTTATATGGGAGGCTGGCCTGCATTTTATGGTTTACCCTTAATGGCTGCAGGTAGGTAAATAGTCTGTTCAAGGAGACCATGCTAGTGTGCAATCCGGAAACAATACCATCGGGTTGTGGCTGATCGGAGCATACGCCCCACTGGGCCAACCTTCTCCGCGACGACGGTTGGATGCGCTGACTCTACGAGATCTATCGAATGGCAAACGAAAAGCGGGGCTCTTTCGAGCCCCGCTCTGCGATAACTTTATGCGTCGGAAACGTTACTCTTCGCGGCGCAGGGGACGGGCGGAAGGCCTCTCGTCGTAATCACCGGAGGAGCTGGTGCTTGAGTCCTGCTCCTGGATCTTCTGCCGGGCTTCGTCTCTACGGTTGTAGGCCTTCTCGACTATGTCCTGGGCCACGTTGCGCGAGCCCCAGCCGAAGGCTATCGCGGCGGCGAGCGCTATGGCTCCGAGGACGATCAGGAACGTCGGGGCGGTTAGCTGCACCGCTATCTGGAGCTGCGTCAGGGCGGCGAAGACCGCGTAGACCATGATGGCGACCTGTGCAACGGTCCCGAGGATGTCGATGCCTGTAGCTCCCCGGACTAATCCGGCGACGAACTGGGCGAGCAGGCCGGCCAGTATCAGGATCAGGACGGCCGCGATGATGTTCGGGATGTAGGCGATCAACTGGGCGAAGACGGCCGAGACCTGGCTTATGCCAAGTGCGTCCGTCGCCATCGTGATCGCTATGATGAAGACGAACCAGAAGACCAGCTTGCCAAGAATAGTCGCTGGCGTCTCTCTGGTCTGCGCTCTATCGAAGAACTGCTTGATGCCGCTCTTCTCCATCCAGCCGTCGAAGCCAACGGCCTTGAGTACCCGGCTGACCACGGCCTGAAGGACCTTGGCTACGATGTAGCCGACGATCAGGATGATGATCGCGCCGATTAGCTGCGGGATGAAGGCGAAGAAGGCGCTGAACCCCTGCTGTAGTGAATGAACTATGTTCATCTATTCTCTCCTCACTGAAGCTTTTCTCTACTTACTACCAGCCCGCGTGGCCCCGCTGGCGCCCGGTCTTCGCGCCCCAGGCGCCACCGATTGCGCCACCGATGAACGGGAAGAGCAACGCCAGGATGCCCGCGCCCGTCAGGATAGTGCCGAGACCCTGTTTCGGGACCTGGTTCTTCACGCCGCCCGGAACCTGCGGCAGCGTAACGCCACTTAGCTGATCTATGACGCTGTATCCTACAGCAGCTCCTATGAGCGCCAGAAGGATGGTTATTATCAGGGCCAGAAGCGGCACCAGGAGTCCGTGCTTGACCCCGGAGCGGCTCGCCATCCTACCCGCTGCGTAGCCCCCGATCAGGAACGCCAGAAGCAGCGTCAGAAGCAACCCGATCAGACCCGAGATGCCGCCTTCCGTGCCACCTTTGACGCCCATGGCACCTAGGATCGCGCCGACTATACCGCCGATGATGCCGCTCAGGATCAGACCGGCTCCAAGAGCCGTCAGCCAGCCGAAGAACACACTGACCCAACTCGTCCCTAGCTCGGAGTCCCTATTGCTTCTCTCGTTTTCCTGATCCCGGCGAACGTCCCCAACCCTGCGCGGTCCGGACTCGTCCCGACTGTCTGTGCGGGTTTCGTTCGTGTCCACCCGTGGTGCATCCTCGTTGCCTCTGCGATCTCTATCGCTCATTTATCCATTCCTTTCATGTTAGTGTTTTTCGACAAGCCGATCCCTTTATGCTGGAGCTTCGGTTTGAGCCATGAAGCGGTCGTAGAGCAGCGCGGCGAGTATCCCTCCGATAATCGGGCCCAGGATGTACAGCCAGGCGCTCGTGAGATCCCCCGCCACTATCATTGGTCCCAGGGCGCGGGCGGGGTTGACGGCACCTCCGGTAACCGGACCGGCGATGAATACCCCGATCGCCAGCGCAAACCCAACCGCTATCGGGGCGATTGCGGCCGGAGCCCTCTGGTCGGTAGCCACCGACATAACCACGAAGACCAGGATGAAGGTGATCAAGATCTCCAAAAGAAATGCCTGAAAGTCTCCGACCCCCTGTGCGGGGTAGGTGGCTGCCAAAGAGGCCTTGTCTCTGCCTGGAGCTCCAAAAGCAAGCCAGGTAGCCATGGCCGCGAGTATGGCTCCCACCAGTTGCGCCGCCACGTAGACCGGCGTGTACTTCCAGGGGAACTTTCCGGCGGCGGCCATGCCCAGGGTAACGGCCGGGTTGACGTGGGCCCCCGACACGTGGCCTATGGCGGCGACGACGGCCGCGAGGGCCAGCCCGAAAGCTAGAACTATGGCTAGAGAGTCGTAGGCCCCACCAGCAGTCGGGCGTGAGAGGATGGCGCCGACCGCCACGGCGGTCCCGCCGAAGACCAGGATGAACGTGCCCACTAGCTCGGCAAGTGCCGTGCCTACCATGTGTGAGGCGTCTATCTGACTCCCGTACAGGCCACCGCCGCCCAAGCTCTCTTCTTCTTTCTCCTCAATCGCTTCTCTGGCGCCTCGGCGGGCGGCATCTTGCGTGAGGCGCTCCATGTTCTCCGAGCGGGGTTCGCTGCGTGTTCCAGTTCTTCCGGCGTCCACTTGCAAGCCTTCTGTTGCCCGTCCTGCATCATCCACCGGCCCATCAGCCAGCTTGCTTCTCTCTGCCTCCCTCTGTAGTTCTTCTTCCCTGCCTTCTCTACGTGCCACCTCTATACGATCTCCTCGCCAGGGTTTGGTCCGTCTTGCCGCCTAAAAACCGGCGGTTTTCGTCGTCTGCTTGGCGGTCTTCTTCATCAGTTTCCGCCTCCTCACACCGAAACGGGCGCGTCCGGCTTTCGTCGGTACTGTTTAATCAGTAAGACCGGAAGAAACCTCTATCGGTTACGCTTCTCGGTCTCGTCTTCTATGTCGACCTCCTCGCGCCTTACGTCCTCCTCGACGACTTCCGTGTCCTCGACCACTTCCTTACGGATACGCAACTCTTCCTTGACGACCGGCTTCTTGTCTACGATGACCTCTTCCTCGGTCACCGGCACCCGGATCTCGTCGTCCCTGATCTCGGCCTCCGAAGCCACACCCTCTTCGACGGGTACCCGCTCGACGTGAACTTCCTCGCGCTTGGTGGGAACCTCTATCCGCTCGCGGTCGGTCCTCACGCGCTTGCGCACCTTCATGGCGCCGGCCTCGCGCTCGCGGGTCCCGGCCCGGAGCTCTTCCTCGGTCCTCTGCACCCGAAGCTCGTCCTCGTCCTCCAGGTCGGAGCCGGGCTGGCTTACGCCCTCCTGGTTGCGGTCGTGCTCGCGGAACTCGCCGGACTCGGTGTCGCCCATGCTCATGCCAGGGCCGACCGTACCGGCGGTCGTCGAGCCGGTGCTCGCCGCGCCGCTGTGCTCGTCGTAGTCCTCGTCGCCGTAGTAATCGCCGTAGGAACCAGAGTCAGTACTTCCACCTTCGAGTCCGTAGTAGCTATGGATCTCCTGCTCGTACTCGGGCGTGATCTCATGATCGTCGTCGAAGGCTGGGCCGCTCTTCGCCGTCTCTTTGTCCACGGAGGCCGTCATGGTCTGACGTTCCTCGTCTATCGTCACGAGGTCCATCGGGAGAAGGGTCGACTTCGTACCCAGGAAACCCATCTTCACGCCGATGTACTCGGGCTGATCGCTCTCGTCCAGGAAGAGATCGTCTACTTTGCCGATCTTGTCATTGTCACGATCGTAGACCGTGTAGCCCGCGTACCGATCCTCAATGGCAGTGAACCTGTCACTACGTTGTTCGAACTCCGTCATGAATTCTCCTTTGCTCGGAAACTTTACCTGCAACATCATTCACCACGGCTGTTAAATAACCTGATGAACTAAAACGACCATACCCCGCAGGTACGTTGGTCCAAAACGAATTGTGGTGTCGTAAGACACAAACGACTCAGAAGTTGTAGCTGTTACTGAAGTTGGTGCTCCGCGACACCGAGCGATGGAAAGTTTCTACGCATCGCAAGTCGGCAGCACGCTTTGCCGAAAGAGAAGCATGACGAGCGGGATATCTGTATCAGGAGAATGAATGGCGCGCTGGACGTAGGCGCTGAATCTCGGGAAGCATATTCCTCAGTACCGGAAGATATCTTCCTGATCGCGTGCATCGGGCTTCTCCGGGTCCAGGTCGAAGCGGGGTTTCTGCATCTCCCGTTCCGCTTTCTCGCAGAGAACTTCGATGGCCTCGGAGACCGGCTTTAGGTAGTACGGTTCGCCGTGGAAGAGGATAGCGTCCTTCTCGGTGTCGTAGCCGCGGAAGCGGTCCCCACCTTTTGTTTCGGCCAGTACGTCTAGCGGTTCGGTGTAGGAATCAAAGTACCTGTGATGCTCGGATGTCTCGTACCAGTGCTCCAGGCGTTCATCGAACCTGGCGAAGTATTCGACGTATGTCCTGGATCTGAGCGGAGAGTCGTCGTCGATATCGAGACTTTCTCTTAGTTCGGCGCCACGTTCGGAGTTTTGCGTGTCCGGGGGCCAGAGCAGTCGGGAGATCCTGCCGATGGCGACGAGCAGGTTCTGGATCGAGTACCAGAAAAGCCTGCCGTCGCTGTTGGCGTTCGCCTCTTCGATGTCTTGAAGGGCGATCATCGCGAACTGACACTGCCGCTCGACCTCTCTCTGAAACTGCCTGAGCAAGAAAGTCTCCAAGCGCTTACTCCTCCCCAATATATAAGTATCGTCTCGCCGTGGTGGACTGAATCCTGGGCGTCAGCATACCCGGACTCCGGCGCTGGCGGAAAGTGCTCATGCTTCCTGGCGCGCGGTGTTTTCGGCGGCTCTTTCCAGGGCTTCGATGTCCTCGACGCATATGTAACGTCGTCTCACTTCCACGGCTCCTATTTCGCGGAGTACGGAGAACGCGCGTGTTACGGCTTCGCGGTTCGCGCCGATCATGGTAGCCAACTGCTGGTGGGTGTAGCGGGTGGGTATCTTGTAGCCCTCGCTGGTCCTTATACCCTGGCTCTCGATGAGCAGGCAGAGGAGGCTCGCCAGCCGTGCGGGAACCTTCTTCAGGGCGAGGTCTTCGAGGCGTATCTCGTAGGCGTTCAGGCGGTTGCTCAACAGATGCACCAGTTGCAGACCGACTCGGGGCTTCTCCATGATGAGCCGCTCCACGTCGGCGCGACACATCGCGGCGACGTTCGAAGGCTCTATGGCCTGGGCGTAGGCGTTCCGCAACCGCTGCGCCGTGATGGACATCTCCCCGAATACCGTTCCGCTCTCCAATACCGCCAGCGTGAACTCCCGTCCCTCCGAGTTCTTTTTGAATAACCGCACCCGGCCGGATTTGAGTATAAAGAGTGTCTCACCGAGGTCCATTGGCATGAAGAAAGTCTCGCCCGCCTTGATACTGGTCTCCAGGCGGTTCCAGTTGATCGCCTCTAACTCTTCCCGCGAGAGAGGCTCGAAGATGTCCACCATCGAAAGGAGCCGTATATCTTCCTCGGCGGAACCTCTCTTGAGTTTTTTGGTGTCTACCTCGTCACGATCCAGGCTGGATCTTCCGATGTTGGATGCCATCTAAACTCCTAGAGCCTCAGTCGTCGTTCATCTAGCGAACTCCGACTCCCCCGTACAATGACTGAAGTGTCCTCGGACACAGTTTTATCAGGCTTTCTGCCTTTATATACCCTATAATCTAAGCCGTGTACAGAAAAGTACACAAAATTATATACTAGGATGAAAAGTTGTTTTTAGATAGCTGCCGAGAGGGCGCGTGGACGAGTTCTCTGTGATGAAGAAGGAGCTGTTGGGCGTCGCGGAGGTGGCGAAATACCTGGGGGTAAACCAGGTGACCGTATACCGCTGGTGCCGGGAAGGGCGTCTGCCGTGCATCAAGATGGGCAAATCCTGGCGCATCCGGAGCGCGGCGCTCGACGACTTCCTGCGCCAACGGGAGCAGGATCCGACGCTCGCGGGGCAGTTGCGCGCATTTCTCAAAATGCCGGACAGCGTGATCGGAATCGCCCAGACGCCCGAGTTGTTGCATCGTCTGGACACGGCTTTCTTTCAGGTGGCCGAGGCTCGCGGCGGAACGATGGTCAAATTTCATGGCGGCGAGCCGGCTGGCGAGGACGAGTTGCGGGACAACTTCGAGCGCAACGGGCTGGAGATTACGCGGTTGGAGGAAGAAGGCCGCTTCCGTTTCAGCGCCGAGACGAATCCTCTCGAAGGGCGCGAGGACGACTTGCGGCGAGTCCTCTCCGAAGAGATGGACAGTGGACGGAGCCTCTGGGTCACCTTCGACTGGATGGACGACATAGACCTCGGCGCGGTGCTGGAGCAGCAAGAGAAGCTAACGGAGTTCGCCGATTCCAGGCAGCTGGTAGTCAAGACGGCCGTGATGCAGGAAGTTATCGACGAATGGCCGCCTAAGATGCGGCATTACGCACAGGTCTTGCACTCCGGGGTGATCTGGATCTCAGAGGCGGGCCTGTCGTTGAGCCGGGTTACGCCGCTGCCGCCCGGCTAAAGCTAGAGCGGGTCCGTGACGATATTAAGTACTAAGTCAGCAAGTGCAAAGGGAAGATTCGAGGAAGGTGAGGCCAGTGGACAATACGGCGGCGATGGAGTGGGTTGAAAAATCTCTCGAATATTCCCGTGATGGAGGGCCCTCAAGTATCGAAGGTCTCCTGAAGGCGGTGCGGGAGGAGATACTGTTCGAGATAGAGATCTCCGAAAACGGATGGCCGGAGACACGCGCGGACAATCAACAGCGGTAGCCGATGTTACCTCTGCACTTACGCGACCGGCGGAAGCAAGGAGCGCGAGACGGCGAGGTAGTGGCAGACGCTGCCCGCTATGACGAAGGCGTGCCAGACGGCGTGGGAGTAGGGGACACGCCGGTTGTGGTAGAAGATCGTACCGGCCGTGTAAGCGACGCCGCCAGCCAGGAGCCAGGAGATCGCCGCTCCAGGCACGGCCTCTATCATGGGCTTCACCGCTACGATGCACAGCCAGCCCATCAGCACGTACACCAACGTCGAGAGTATATTTAGCCGCCCGGTAAAGAACACCTTGAAGATAATTCCGAACACTGCCAGACCCCACACCAGCCCGAAGAGCGTCCAGCCCCAGCCTCCGCTCATGCTTCGCATATTTACCAGCGTGAACGGTGTATAAGTCCCCGCTATCAGCAGGTAGATGGCGCAATGGTCCACGACGCGCAGTACACGTTTCGCCCCCGGACGCCGTGACAGGTGATAGAGGGTCGAGGCCGCGTAGAGCGACACGAGCGTGGCCCCATAGACGCCCGAGCTAACGATACGCCAGGTATCGCCGCCAAGCGCGGTGAAGACCACGAGCGTGATGGCTCCCGCCATACTGACCGCCAGCCCGGCGGCGTGCGTGATGCTGTTGGCGAGCTCCTCCGCGGGTGTGTAACGTTCCTCCGCGTCCGATGGCCCATCCTGCATAACGCTTCCTTCTCCCGAATCGCTTCGCAACCGTTTCAAGCGAAAACCCAGACTACCACGGTTAAGCTATTAACAGCGGAATTCCAGCCGACGGTGGATAATCGAAGAGATCAAAGATCCAGTATTTATAGTCCGGTAGAGTGGACGGAGAAGGAGCGGAGTTTGACATCGGAGCTCTGGCAGTTCGCAGGGGTCATGGGAGTGTTCTTGATCGTCGGAATACTGTGGATGTACATCATTTACCTCCCCGGACGCACGCTCGAACGGTGGGAGGACCAGCGCCCCCGACGCCGGGATTAACCGGAACTCCAGTGTCCGGACCAGATCGCCTTCTCCCGCCGGCTCTCCACCGCCTCGTCTAACAACTCATCCAGGGTCTTACCGGATCCTCCGTTCTTATGGGTTTCGAGGACTTCGTCGAACTCCAGTATGTAGTCCCTCGTTGGCACCTCGCTCAGGAAGTTAGCCGCCTCGTCCTCCGGCAGGTTCTCGTGTTTGACGAACTCTCTGACCACGGCGTTCATCAGGGACATGAGGAGACGCTGCGGGTCTTCTCCGCTGGTCGTCGCGGACTGTTCCTCGAACTGGCGGCCGAAGATCGTGGCGGCGGTGACGATGCGGCGGCGGTCCTCGGGCCGTATGTCGCCCCAGGCCCGGCGCATCGTCTCCTCCCGAAGCTCACCGAGATAGGCAAGGGGTGCATCCGATTCGCTCAACGGTCGTCTCCGTTCGTATCCTGGCGTCTGAAATTATGTTATCACCGGCGTTAGTGTGGACGGACGCAGAGGAGAGTTCCGATGTTGACCCGGCTGGATCACCTGGTAGTGCTGGCCCGAGACCTCGAAGAAGCGGTGAAGTACCACAAAGACCTCGGGTTTACGGTAACGCCCGGTGGAGAGCACGCCGACGGCCTGACGCGCAACGCCCTGATCCCCTTCAAGGACGGCTCATACCTGGAGCTAGTCTCTTTCCTCGACCCCGAAGACACCCAGGACAACGTCTGGGAATGGCGGAAATTCCTAGCCTCCGGCGGCCTCATAGACTACTGCGCCGCCTCCGAAGACCTGCGGTCGGAAGTCCGCCGTTTGAGAGAGTGCGGCTTCGAGGTAGACGGCCCGCACGAAGGCGGGCGCCGGCTCCCGGACGGACGGGAGATAAGGTGGCGCACAGCCAGTATACGGCAGGAGGGCCGTATGCTTCCCTTCCTGATAGAAGACCTTACGCCGCGTGAGTTGCGCGTCCCCGGCGGTTCGTCCGCCAAACATCCAAACGGTGCGACTGGCCTCATGCGTCTGGAGATCGCCGTCCCAGATGTGGACCGGAGCCTTGAGTCCTTGATCGCATTCACGGGCGTTCCGGCGCTGGCGGGAACGTCTTTCGCGCTTGGCTCTTGCGTTCTGGATCTCATGACTCCACGCAACGAAGACAATGCGAGACGACATCTAAATAGAAACGGAGCCGGACCCGTCACGGCGGTCATCGGGGCCAATGGCGCTAAAGTTATTCGCCTTCCGGGACGATAATGTTTATGGCTAGTATTGAGTGTCCCAGGGGCGTAAGGTTTGAGGAACTTGGATAGAGAGAGCATTACCGGAAAGATCATCGGTTCCGCGGGCTTGGTTCTGGCTACCGGGTTGGCGAGCGTTGTGACCTGCCGGTTGCTCCTCCTCGGGGTTCGGCGTGGCGAACCTGAAACTCCCGGAGATGCGGAGAAACTGCGCCTTAGTGAGTCAGAGTTCCGGGCTGTCTTCGAGCATACGGCCGCCGGTCTCGCGGTCCTCGATGTAGAGGGAAAGTTCATCGAGAGCAACCCAGCGTTGCGACAGATGCTGGGTTATGGTGCGGAGGATCTCCACGGCGTACTCCTGACCGCGTTCGCCCATCCAGAGGACGAAGTAGATGAGTTGATGATCCCCGGACGCCTTGCCGAGTCTGGGCGGTATCACTACCAGGCCGAGAAGCGTTATGTGAGGAAAGACGGCGAGGTTTTCTGGGCTCAGGTTACGGTCTCATTGCTGCGGGAACCCGGCGGCGAGCCGAACTCCGCCGTCCTCGTGGTGGAGGACGTAAACCGTAGAAAGCTGGCGGAGGAGGCGTTGAAAGAGAGCGAGCGGCGGTTCAGGCAGCTCTTCGAGAACTCCACGGATTCTCTCTTCGTCCACGACCAGCAAGGACGTCTGGTGGACTGCAACGCCCAGGCGTGTAAGACCCTCGGCTACACGCGGGAGGAGCTGCTCGCGCTCTCCGTGGGGGATATTACGATAGCCTTGCTTACGGAGGAAGACAAACAGGCGCGGGAGGGAGACACGCTCTGGGAGCGGGTGCTGGCGGCGGAGCCGGGCGCGTTCGTGGGCTTCGAGCGGAACGGGTTGCGGCGCAAGAATGGAAGCATTTTCCCGGTAGAGGTAGGCGTGGGCGCCATAGACTACAAGGGGCGGCGTTTGATCTTTGCCGCGGCCCGCGACATTACCGAGCGCCAGAACCTGGAGAACAGGCTCTCTCACCAGGCATTTCATGATTTTCTCACCGGACTGCCCAACCGGGCGCTCTTCATGGATCGCCTGCAACACGCTCTGGCGCGTAGAGAGCCTCAGGAGAGCTACATCGCGGTGCTATTCCTGGACATAGACGACTTCAAGAACATCAACGACACTTACGGACACGAGATAGGAGATCATGTCCTGACTGAGATCGGTCGGCGTCTCGTTTCGTGCGTGAGGGCGGGTGATACGGTGGCTCGTCTGGCAGGCGATGAATTCACCCTGTTGCTGGAAGATGTTAAAGATAAGCAAGAGGCCGCGCTGGTGGCGGAGCGTATAGAAGAGAAGATCCGCGAACCGCTGGGAATCGACGGGCATGACCTCTTTATTACGGCGAGCATCGGTGTTATGTTCGGAGCGGCGGGTGGCGGCGGTCCGGGGGAGACAGTGCATGATGCGGATTCCGCAATGTACGAGGCGAAGAGGAAGGGCAAGGATCGCTACGAATTTTATGGCCCACAGCTTGCCCCTCGTAGCGGATAAGGAGGAGATCTCTGACAGGCTTGCGTAAGAAGCTCCTGCCCTTCATCGAGTGGTTCGACCACCGTATCGACCGCTTCAGGCTTTTCTTGAAGCTGCGGTATGGTTTGCTGGGGCCTGTTCACATCTTTCCCTACGACGGCCACGGCAACGGGCGCGCTCTTTATCTCACCGGACGCGTCCTGGAGGAAAAAGAGGTCTGGCTTCCCTCCATAGACGACACGGCGTGGAGGAACATGCGGGCCATGATCCGGCGCTTCCTCAGCGACGAAGTCCCGGGCGCCCAGCTAAGAGTTCGCTTCGAGGACTGGGAGCGCGTAATCGTCGCCGACGACGAGGGTTTCTTTGAGGCGAACGTCCCGCTTCGTGGCGAACCGCTCCCGGAACGGGCCTGGCACGAGGTGGACCTGGAGGTGCTCTGGCCGGTCGCCAGAGGGCAGGATGAGGTCCGCGCCGTGGGTAAGGCGCTCGTGCCGCGCCAGTCGGCGGCTTTCGGCGTCATCAGCGACATAGACGACACCATCGTCCGCACGGGAGCGACGAGTGTTCTCACCACGCTTCGCCTCGTCTTGTTCTCGAACGCCCACACGCGGCTGCCCTTCGAGGGAGTCGCTGCTTTCTACAGGGCGCTTCGCGCTGGCGGCGAAGGTAACGAGGGTAACCCCATCTTCTACGTCTCGACCGGACCGTGGAACCTCTACGACCTCATCTCGGACTTCCTGCGCCTTCAGGAGATCCCCAACGGCCCCATCTTCCTCAAGGACTGGGGCGGTCTCAAAGACGTGCTGCGCGGCATGAACCATCGCCAGCACAAGCTGGAGGTCATCCGAAAAATACTGAACACGCACTCCGCATTGCCTTTCGTACTCGTCGGCGATTCCGGTCAGCAAGACGCCGAGACCTACGCCCAAGTCGCGCGCGAGTACCCGAACCGCATCCTTGCGATCTACATCCGCGATATAGATCGCCCGATCACGGGGCGTGATCAGGCGGTACGCAAGATCTCCGCCGAAGTGAACGATCTCGGCGTACCGATGCTCCTCGTCGAAAACACCGTAGAAGCCGCCGATCACGCCGCCAACATGGGCCTGATAAACCACGCGGCCCTACCCGAGATCCGGGAAGGTAAAAAGGAAGACTCCCAGGGTCCGCTGTTCTAAGCGGCTCATATAATCGCAGCATTCACCTCTAAAGGAACTCAACGTCGGCTGGCTCTCCTGGTAGAGAGCCTGGATCACGGTTCGGGACGGCTGCCTAGATGCTCGACCACCTGACCGGCGGTCTGGATCCCCTGCTTCAAAGCCGCTTCCCCGGAGAAGCCCGAGATCCAGACCGCGAGGAAGCCCGCGCACAGAGCGTCGCCCGCACCAGTAGTGTCCACAGCCCGCGCCGATGCTGCTGGAAGATGTATGCGCTCTCCATCGCCGCCGCGGTAGATAGCTCCCTCAGAACCGAGCTTGAGGACAACGGCAGAGTAGTTCTCGCAGAGCTTCGTGAGTATTGAATCCGGGTCTCTTGAGCCCGCGAGGAAGGCGCCTTCTTCCAGGTTCGGGAAGCAGAGGTCCGCGCCCACCGTCCACTCGAGGAAGCGTCGTGGTCCTATGATTTCGAGCAGCGGGACAGACGACGGGTCCACGGAGACGGTCATCGCGGACTCGCGAGCGAGGCGCAGGGCTTCGAGGGCCGTAGCTCTGCGGCTTCCTTCCGAGAACGTGTAGCCGGAGAGGTGGAGGTGAGAGTCTCTCTGGAAGAGTTCTTTGGGCAAATCTTCCGGGCTCAGGTTTTCGCTGGCGCCGCGGTCGGTGATCATGGTCCGCTCCCCGTCCGCGCCGACGAGCACGAAGACTTTGCCCGTGGCGAGGGAGGGATCCCAGGCGAGGTGCGGCGTCACTCCCGCTCGCTCCAGTTCTCCTTCGAGGAACGTTCCGAAAATATCCTCCCCGACCCTGCCGGTGAAGTGAGCCTCGACGCCGAGCCGAGCGAACCAGGCGGCGGCGTTCGCGCCGGAACCGCCCGCTGCGGTGTGGATGGGCGCGAACGTGTCGGTGCCGAGGGCCACGTCTTCCACCCTGGCGAGGAGGTCGTGGAGGAGGTCTCCGATCACCACCACGCGGGATGCGCGCGCGGTGTTCAAGCAGTCTCTCCGGCGCGGAGGGCCGCGAGAGAGACGGAGATGCGGGCCGCGAGCCGGACGTTGTAGCGGATGATCTGCTTGTTCACCCGCAGGCTCTCGCCAGCGGTCTCCCTCTGGAAGTAATCCAGAAGAAATGGCGTGACCGCCTTGCCCTGAATGTCTCGCCGCTTCAACTCGGAGAGCGACGCATCGAGCACCCGGTCGTGAAGTTCCGGGTCCAACTGATCGTCCTCGGGTATCGGGTTGGCGATCACTAACCCGCACTCCTCCGGTCCGATGTTTCGCAAGGCCAGGATCGTTCGTGCGGCCTCTTGCGCGTCCTCCATCGCCCAGTCCACGGGACTCCCCGAATCCGTCAGGTAGAAGCTGGGGAAGCGCCGGGTGCGGAAACCAGCCACCGGGACGCCAAAGGTCTCCAGGGCCTCCAGTGTAGCGGGTACGTCGAGGATTGACTTTACTCCCGAGCAGACGACGGCAACCGGAGTTCGAGAGAGCGTCATGAGGTCGGCGGAGACGTCCCAGCTCTCGCGAGCCTCCCGGTGGACACCGCCGAGGCCGCCAGTGGCGAAGACCTCTATGCCGGCTCGCGCCGCCAGATGGGCCGTGGCGGCGACCGTCGTTGCTCCGTGGCTTCTGCTGGCAACGGCCATCGCCAGGTCTCGCGCGGAGAGCTTGAGTATCTCCGCGCCGCTCGCCAGCAGCTCCAGGTCATCGTTTCCGAGCCCAATCTTTGGAACCCCGGAGATCACGCCGATGGTGGCCGGGACGGCTCCTTCCTCGCGTACCAGCGCTTCGACTTCGCGGGCGAGTTGCAGGTTATCCGGGCGGGGGAGGCCGTGGGAGATCAAGGTGGACTCCAGCGCCACCACGGCGCCTCCCCGCTCCAGAGCTTCGCCAACTTCTCGATGGATGTCCATGACCTTACTCAATTCACCTCGACACATTCCGCTGCGGGTACTACAGCTTCCGCGAGGCCGAGAACGATACCCTGTCCCAGGCCGCGGGCGGCGCCGGTTATCAGGGCGACCCTGCTTTCCAGGCTGAAGTCTTCAAGGATACCCATCAGGCTACTCATTATTATCCGGCGGCTTTATGTACAGGTTGACATCCGGCCCGCCGCCGATCTTCTGGATGTCCGGCACAACCGAGCGGTCGAGCCTCGTTACGTCAGGCCAGTTGATCTCCACCATATTTCCCGCCGGGTCCCGCGCGTAGAGCTGCACCGCACCGTCCGGCAGTTCATAGACATTCGAGAAGTAACCCTCCCCAATTCCGACGCCGAGATCGTTCACTTTCCTGTATGCCGTCTCGAAGTCGTCCACGTCTATGCCGAAGTGGTGTCCCTGGGGCGCGGGAGACTCGCTCTGGAAGAGGTGCAGTTGCAGATCGCCGACGCGCAGCCACCGCACCGGAAACGGGAAGTCCGGCGTTGGGACCTCCTCCATACCGAATAGCTCCCTGTAGAAGCGCGCCGACTCCTCCAGGTCATAGGCGTGTACGCTGACGTGCGTGAAGCCTGTCGCCCGCATCGCCTAAACCACCCTCAGCCCGGTGGTCTTCACGAGCGTTCGGCCTTCGTCCGCGGTTCGATTATGGCGTACCTCCTGGTCGAATGGGCTCACTGGAATCACTGTAGGTTACCTTGCTGACCCGCGCCATTCCATCGTCTTCCCCCTGGCGTTCCCAGACCAGGCCCTTTCAGGGGCGGTGTTGACCCAGGGAGATAACACGGTGAGGGTAGCCACCATACGGGAAGCGACAAGAATAGTCTACGGAACTCTCGAAACCTCTTGAAATCGCGGGAGAATAACCATGACCGGCTCGTTCGATTCTGCTCCCGCGGGTAGAATGCGCGTGTGATAACACACCTAAAGATAGGCAGCAGCGCAATGCGCTACGAAGTGAAGATCTTTTCACCGTCGTTACCCTTCTCCGCTAAGGCGCATCTGTGAGCGAGGCTGGCGATAGAGATACGCGCATCCTGGCTTTGATGATCCGCACGATCGACGAGCCCGGCGCGCTTCACGCCCTCACGCGGGTGATCTTCGAGCACCAGGCGAACATCACTTACGTGGACATAGCTGAGCGGCGCGAGGATGGCTCGACCGTCTACTTCGAGCTAGAAGACGTCGCCAGCGGGGCCGCGGACACCCTGATCGATGACCTCAAGGCGTTGCCAATCGTTCAGGCGATTGAGCAGGCGCCGTCGTTCGCCAAGATTTACGGTAAGCGGATCATCGTGGTCGGCGGCGGCGCCCAGGTGGGACAGGTAGTCGTAGGCGCCGTCGCCGAGGCCGACCGTCACAACATCCGCGGCGAGAGGATCTCCGTGGATACCATCCCGCTAGTCGGCGAGGAGAACCTGGCCGCCGCGGCGCGGGCCGTGGCTCGCCTGCCGAGGGCGGTGGCGCTGGTCCTGGCCGGAGCGCTGATGGGCGGCGATGTCGCTCAGGCCGTCCGCGAGATCCGCGAAAAAGGGATCATCGTACTCTCGCTCAACATGCCCGGCAGCGTAACGGACGCCGTCGACCTCGTAGTAAGCGATCCAGTCCAGTGTGGCGTCATGGCCGTGATGGCCGTCTCCGACTCGGCCCGCTTCGACATCCGACGCCAACGCGGCCGACGTTACTAGCCTGCAGCAGAGACTCGTTACACAAGATACGGCCCAGAACGAAATGCGCGCTCGGCGGGGGTCGAACCCGCGACCTTCTGATTCATGGGGATCACCCCATATGATCATGGAAACGAGCCTTCCGTTCGCCGACATTTCCATAAGACCCGCCGGAGCGTGAGGAATTCCGTTGGGTAACGACGGTGGCACGGAGATCCTCATTGCGGAGGGTTCCCTTATCGGCTCCCTGTGAATGTGGGCCGGGTGCCGGTTTTCGGTCGGATTTTGGGCTAGTCCGAAGGAGGGAGCATCGGGTCCGATCTCACCTCACCAGCAGTTTTGAGGGATGCAATTCTTGGCTATGTACAAGGCCATATGTGTGGCTAAACTCGTTTTGTTTTCAGGTGACGCTGCGGGCGGTGAGCGGCGGGAACTCTGGCGCCCGCTTCTCCGCGAAGGCCGCGAGACCGATCTTGTAGTCCTCAGAGGCGAGGGTTGCGCGGATGGCGGCGGTCTCGTAGCGCAGCCCTTGTTCGATGGTTGTCGCCGAGGCGAGGTCCACGGCCGCCTTGGCGTAGGCGAGAGCCAGCGGACTGTTGGCGGAGATCTCCGCGGCCAACGCACGAGCTTCCTCCATTAGAGAGCCAGCGGGAACGACCTTGCTCACGAGGCCCATCTCCAGCGCGGTCCCGGCGTCAATCCTCCTGCCCGTCAGGATCATCTCCTTCGCTCTGGTCGGTCCCACCAGCCGCGGCAGGCGCTGCGTTCCGCCCGCCCCCCACGACCCCGATGCCGACCTCGGGCAGCGCGAACGTGGCGCCCTCGGCGGCGATACGGAAGTCATAGGCTAAGGTGATCTCCAGACCTCCACCGAAGGCCAGACCGTTTAGGGCAGCTATCGTGGGTACTTGCAAGCGGGCAAGCCGCTCGGCGAAGGCATTGAGGGCTCTGTTGTGGGACCACCTTTCGTCGGCGTCCATCGCGGCACGCTCTTTCAGGTCGACCCCCGAGCAGAAGGCCTTATCTCCCGCGCCGGTCAGGATCATGGCCCTCACCTCCCCGGACGTTTCTATCCCTTCGAGCACCTCGCCAAGCTCGTCGACGATACGACTGCCGAGGGCGTTGTAGCGGTCGGGGCGGTTGAGAGTTACCGTTGCTATGTCTTCCTCAGTGGTAACCTCGACCTGCTCGAAGTCTCTGCCAACCATACTGCACGCTCCTCTTCGGTTACGGTTGTACGACCAGGGCCGTTATTGTCTACAATTTTGACCGTCTGTACAATCAGGTGTGTGGACGCAGGGGTGAGGAACAGGCCATTAGGAGGCTGAGATGGTAGATATTGCCGTGGTGGGCGCCGGTACGATGGGGGCGGGGATCGCGCAGAGCGCGGCCGTTGCGGGACTTTCGGCAGTGGTGCTGGACGTTCAGGAGGATGCCCTGGCCCGCGGGCGTGAGACTATCGAGCGGGATCTGGAGCGCCGGGTAAAGAAGGGACGCATCTCGGATGACGAGCGCCGGGAGATCCTCGGCCGCGTCTCGATGACGACCTCTGTCGAGGATTGCGCCGACGCGCCTTTGGTCATAGAGGCCGTGGTGGAGAACATGGAGGTCAAGAGAAAGGTCTTCGCCGACCTCGAGGGCGTGGTAGGTGGCGAAGCGGTGCTTGCCACGAACACCTCTTCGCTCTCCGTCGCCGGCATCGCGGCGGCCACGGCACGCCCCGAGCGGGTGGTGGGCATGCACTTCTTCAACCCGGTGCCGGCGATGCGCCTCGTCGAGATCGTTACCGGACCGTCCACGGACACTTCGGCCGCCAGCCGGGCCGAGGAAATCTCCGAACGCCTGGGCAAGACCCCGATCCGTGTCTCCGACACGCCGGGATTCGTCGTGAACCGGGTCGCCCGACCTTTCTACCTGGAGGCGTTGCGGATCGTGGAGAGCGGCGGGCAGCCCGAGCAAGTCGACGCGGCGCTACGCCAAGCTGGGTTCCGCATGGGTCCATTGCAACTCGCAGACCTCATCGGCCACGGCATCAACCTCGCTGTCTCCGAATCCCTCTTCGAGCGATACTACTATCAGCCGAGGTTCCGTCCCTCGTATCTACAGCGCTCGATGGTCGAGGCCGGGATGCTGGGAAGGAAGAGCGGCCGGGGTTTCTACGACTATGGTTCCGAGGAGAGGGAAACAGCAGGAGAGACGCCGGAACCCTCCGAAGACATCGCTCTGCGTGTCATCTCCTGCATCGTGAACGAGGCTTTCTCGACCCTCTCAGAGGGTGTGGCTTCCGCAGAGGACATAGACCAGGCAATGAAACTGGGCGCGAACTACCCCAAAGGTCCGTTTGAGTGGACGGAGGAGATCGGAGTCCGCACTATCCTCGAAACTCTTGACTCTCTGAGAGCAAACCACGGTGATGCTTACCTCGTCTCGCCCCTCCTGAGACGACGCGCGCTGGACCAGCCAGTCTCTAATTGAGACAGAAAGGTATTGACATGCCCGAACGGGAACGAGAAGTTACCATGCGGTTCCTGGCGGAGCCGACCGATATCAACTTCGGTGGCAAGGTGCATGGCGGCGCAGTGATGAAGTGGATCGACCAGGCCGGGTACGCCTGCGCGGTTGGTTGGAGCGGACAGTACTGCGTGACCGTCTACGTCGGGGGAATCCGCTTCTACAAGCCCGTGCATATTGGCAATATGGTGGAGGTACACGCCAGGGTCGTGTACACCGGCCGCACGAGCATGCACGTCGTGGTGGAAGTGAGCGCGAGCGATCCGAAAGACCGGCGCCACACCAAGACGACGCACTGCGTGATCGTCTTCGTCGCGGTAGACGAACAGGGAGCCCCTGTCGAAGTCGTACGCTGGCAGCCGGTAACGGAGGAAGACGCGACCCTGGAGCGCTACGCCAAAAAGCTCATGGAGCTTCGAAAAGGTATGGAGGAGACAGAGGCGGCCCTCCGTGGTGCCGTGCCGCTCTAGATCCTGCTCACCCGCCCGCTCTAGTAGAACTCATCAGGAGGGCAGTGGGACGTTTTGGAGCCTCACCTGACCACGGGCGACCTCCTTGCCGTCATCGCTGCGGGTGATGACCACCTGCCAGAGTTGCTGGCTCTTGCCCTGCATGATCGGCTCGGCGATGACCTCTACCCGTCCCTCCTTCATCGGCCGCAAGAAGTCGGTGCTGTTGTTGACCCCCACGGCGAACTGCCCCTTCTCCTCCACAGCCGCCGAAGCCCCTACGCTGGCCGCACTCTCGACCGCCGCCGTATAGACGCCGCCATGCACCACGCCCCATGGCGTATGGTGATGTTCGCTCAGCTCGATCCAACCTCGCACCTTCGTGCCATCGACCTCCTCCAGGTGCAGGCCGGCGACCCTCAAAAACTCGCTGCCTTCAGGCATGATCTTGGCTCCACGGTCCTTCTCCGTCATGGTTTACTCCTTCAGGCAGTGGTTCGAGAGCGTACCAGAACGATAGAAAACCGCCAGCCTATACGTTCCCTGATACGCACATTACCGTATGGCCCTACTCCCGGCATAATATTTAACTGACCGTTCGGTTGACAGTAGTTTGACCGATCGGTTAGACTGCCATCAGGTAAGAGGGAACACCAACCTCTGAAGCAATGTGGTAGGGGTGCCACGAAAGGGGTGAGGGGCTTGTGTGAGGGCGGCAAAAGGCGGAGCGTTGCGATGAGGACACCATCGGAGTGTGACATCAGGGAGCTGGCTGAGGGCAAGAGTACGCAGCATAGAGTATTGAGCGTATAGGAGGAGTATTTGCATGGCGAACCCATTCATCAACGGTAGCTACGCGGAGTTTTCCCAGCTCGACAGGATGCCGGTTGTCGATCCAGCGAATGGGGAGGAAGTAGACACCGTACCAGCCGGCGAGGCGGCCGAGGTGGATCAGGCAGTCAGGAGCGCCTACGAGGCATTCCCAGCGTGGCGCGACACCCCGGCGGCGAAACGCGGGGAGATGCTGGGTAAGGCCGCCCACGCGGTCATGGCCGCCACCGAGGAGTTGGCGCCTATGCTGACCTCCGAGCAGGGCAAGCCTCTGCGCGAGGCGCGGCTGGAGATACGGCGTTTCGTCCACACCCTGGAGCACTACGTGGGGCTCGCCAAGAGCATCCGGGGCGGTTACGTGCCGGACCTCGATGTGGATACCTACGGTCTCATTGTGCGGCGTCCTCTGGGGGTCATAGGCGCGATAGTGCCGTGGAACTTCCCAACCACGCTCCTCGGAAATAAGCTTGGTCCGGCTCTCATTACGGGGAACGTCGTGGTGGCAAAGCCGGCGGATACGACCCCGCTCACCACGCTTCGGATCGCGGAGATTATGCACGAGGCCGGTCTTCCGGCGGGCGTATTCAACGTGGTTACCGGGACGGGTGAAGGGGCCGGGCAGGCACTCGCCGAGCATCCTCTCGTCCGCAAGATAGCCTTTACGGGCTCCACGCCCACCGGCAAGAAGCTAATGGCGATCGCATCCAACGATCTCAAACGCACCACTCTTGAGCTTGGAGGCTCCGATCCCATGATCGTCTGCGACGACGCGAATCTGGATAAGGCGGCGAGCGCGGCCAGCGTGGGCAGGTTTTTCAATGCGGGCCAGGCTTGTCTGGCGATAAAGCGTGTCTTCGTCTTCGAGAGCGTGGCCGATGAGTTTATCGAGAAGCTCGCGGGCAAGGTCAAGAAACTAAGGGTTGGTCCGGGGACGGCCGAAGGCGTGATGCTGGGTCCGCTTCACTCGCCACGCCAGCGGGATCTACTGGAGGAGCAGGTACAGAGCGCCGTGGACTCGGGGGCTGAGGTGCTGCACGGGGCAAAGCGGCCCGAAAGCAACGGACTCTCCGAAAAAGGAAACTTCTATGAGCCGACCCTGCTGGTCGAGCCCTCGCACGATTCCAGGGTCGCAACCGAGGAGGTCTTCGGGCCGGCGCTACCCGTCTGGCGGGTGGGGGATATGGAGGAGGCTCTTGCTCGGGCTAACAGCTCGATCTTTGGGCTGGGTTCCTCTATATGGACGGCCGATCTCAACCGGGCTTCGGACGCCGCCGAGAGGCTAGAAGCTGGATACACCTGGATCAACTCCCCGCAGATCGTTTACGACGAGTTGCCCTTCGGCGGCTGGAAGCAGTCGGGCCACGGTAAGGAGCACGGCATTGAGGCCCTCGACTACTACACGGAGACTAAATCCGTCGTGGTCAAGCGCGCCGTCTGAGGAGAGGTGAACGTCCAATGATCGAGATAACGGACTGGTACAACGCAAGTGTCCTCGTCGACCGGAACCTAAAGGCCGGTCGCGCGGATAAGGTGGCGATCTACTTCGGCGACGAGCAGATAACCTACGGGGAACTCGCCCGCCGCATCAACAGGTTCGGGCATGCCCTGAGAGAGCTAGGAGTGGATCGGGAGGACAGGGTGCTCCTGATGCTGAACGACACGCCGTCTTTCCCCACGGTGTTCTTCGCCGCGATGCGGATAGGATCTGTCCCGATCCCGGTCAACACCCTGCTGCAGCCCGCGGACTATCGTTTCTTTGTCGAGAACAGCCGCGCCTGCGTCGTTGTCTGCGACCAGATGCACCACGAGACAATTCAAAAGGCGCTCGAAGGCTACGGCGAGGAGACGGTGCAGGTGATCGTCACCGACGGTCAGGCGGAAGGTACGCACGCTATGGAGGATCTGCTAGAGGCCGGGGAGGACGAGCTCGATCCGGTCGCAACACACAAGGACGATCCGGCCTTCTGGCTCTACAGCTCGGGCTCCACCGGCAAGCCCAAGGGCGCGGTCCATCTGCAGCACGACATAATCTACACTTGCGAGACTTATGCGCGGCACGTGCTGGAGGTCAGCGAATCCGACACGGTTTTCTCGGCCTCAAAACTGTTCCACGCTTACGGCCTGGGTGGCGGTATCTCCTTCCCTTACTGGGCCGGCGCCTCGACGGTCCTCTTCCCCGGCCGGCCGACGCCGCAGGCGGTCCTGGAGACCATCCAGCGGTATAAGCCTACCCTGTTCTTCTCGGTGCCGACGCTCTACAACGCGATCCTCAACTACGCGGACGCCACGAATTACGACCTCTCTTCCATCCGCCTCTGCGCCTCGGCGGCCGAAGCGCTGCCGGCCGGTATGTGGAACCGCTGGAAGGACACATTCGGCTCGACCATCCTCGATGGGATCGGCAGCACGGAGATGCTGCACATCTTCATCTCCAACACACCGGACGATGTCAGGCCTGGCTCTAGCGGCAAGCCCGTCCCCGGTTACGAAGCCAAGATTTTGGACGAGCAAGGCTACCCCGTAGAGGCTGGAGAAGCGGGATACCTGTCGGTCAAGGGCGATAGCGCGGCGGCTTACTACTGGCGTAACCACGAGAAGACCAAGAACACCATGAAGGGCGAGTGGCTGTTCGCCGGGGATTGGTACCGGGTGGACGAGGACGGTTTCTACTGGTACGAGGGGCGCTCGGACGACATGATCAAGGTCAGCGGCCTCTGGGTCTCCCCGGTAGAGGTCGAGAGTACGCTGATGGACCACTCCGCGGTCATAGAGGCGGCCGCAGTCGGAATCCCCGTGGGCGGCCTCACTCGTGTCAAGGCGTACATCATACTCAGGGAGGGTTACGAAGGGTCGGAGGATCTGACAACAGAGTTACAGAACTGGTGCAAGGACAGGTTGAAGCGCTACCAGTACCCTCACCTCGTGGAGTTCGTGGGCGAGTTGCCCAAGACCGTCACGGGCAAGATACAGCGCTTCAAGCTGCGAGAGCCGGAACCAGAGGTCAGGATGCCCCAGCAAGAAGACGAACTAGTCTAGGGGGTTGCGAGTATGCTGCCCGTGAGGAAGACTGCCGTGTCCGAGTAAGATGGGTATGGTAAACGATGGACCGAAGGTGAAGCGAGGGAGAGGAGCCCAATGAAGATCACGGCGGCGGTAGCGCGCGAGGCGGAGCAGCCGTTCTCGGTGGAGGAGTTGGAGTTGGAAGGTCCTCGGGCGGGCGAGGTGCTGGTGCGCGTCGTCGCTACCGGGATGTGCCACACGGACTTGATCGTGCGCGACCAGTGGTACCCGGTTCCGCTGCCGTGTGTCCTGGGCCATGAGGGCGCGGGCGTGGTGGAAGAGGTGGGCGAGGGAGTAACGAAGGTAGAGCCCGGAGACAACGTGGTGCTGACCTTCGCCTCCTGCGGTAAGTGCGCCAACTGCTTGCGGGGCAAGCCCACCTACTGCCTGAGCTTCTTCGGCCTCAACTTCGGCGGCGGCCGGCTCGATGGGACCAGTCCGATCAGCGGCGACGGCGAGACGGTACACGGACACTTCTTCGGACAATCCTCGTTCGCAACGCACGCGCTGGCGACGGAGCGCAACGTGGTCAAGGTCGCCGACGATGCCCCGCTGGAGATGCTAGGGCCGCTGGGATGCGGCATTCAGACGGGGGCGGGCGGGGTACTCAACACGTTGCACCCGGAGGCCGGAACGAGCATCGTCGTCTTTGGCACGGGGGCTGTTGGTCTGAGCGCCATAATGGCCGCACGGATCGCCGGTTGCACGACGATCATCGGCGTGGACGTGAAGCACGACCGCCTGAAGCTCGCTGAAGAGCTCGGCGCGACGCACGCCATAAATGGCAGCGAGACGAACGCCGTCGAGGCGGTCAAGGAGTTAACCGGTGGCGGAGCGGATTTCTCCGTGGAGACGACCGCCGTGCCAGCCGTGTTTCGCCAGGCGGTAGACGCGCTCGGATTGCTCGGGGTGTGCGGTCTTATAGGCGCGGCGCGCCTCGGGACGGAGGCGACCTTCGACATGAACGACATCCTGATCCCCGGCAAGACGATCCGCGGAATAGTCGAGGGCGAGTCCGTCCCTGATGTCTTTATCCCGCGTCTGGTGGAACTGTACGCGCAGGGACGTTTCCCGATGGACCGGCTCGTGAAGTACTACGACCTGGACGGCATCAACGATGCCGCCCACGCCGCCGAGGAAGGCGACGCGATCAAACCCGTTCTGCGCGTGAGCCAGGGCTAGGGCGCTGACTTGCTAAACGGCATCCCCCTGATAGATGCCCACGTCCACGCCGCGCGCCTGCCCACGCTCAAGCTCGCGTGGCGGGAGTGGGCTCAAAACTTCGGCAGTAACGTGCCCCTGGATACGCTCTACGATGAAGAGGGAACCATGATCCCGGCCCGCTTCGACGAGTATATGGCCGCCGAGGGCGTCGACGTGGCGATACTATTCTGCGAGTACAGCCCGAAATCCACCGGCATCCAGCCCGTAGAGGATCTGGTCCCGATCCTCGAACACAACCCCGACCGCTTCCGCCTCATGGCGAACCTCAATCCCCACCTGCACTACCCGCTGGTCGAGGAACTGAAGCGCCAGATCTCTCTCGGCGCCGTCGGCCTGAAACTTCACCCCGTTCACGGCAGCTTTGCCCCTAACGACCGGATGCTTTGCCCCGCATACGCCTTCTGCGAGGCCGAGGACTTCCCCGTGGTCTTTCACTGCGGCACGAGCGTATTCCCCGGCGCCACTAACCGCTACGCCGACCCCGCCCTGATAGAAGACGTGGCCCGCGACTTCCCCGGCCTCAACGTCGTGCTCGCCCACGGCGGACGCGGCTGGTGGTATGACGCGGCGGCCTTCATAACGCTCATGCGAGAGAATGTCTTTATCGAGGTCTCCGGGCTCCCACCGAAGAAGCTCCCCGACTACTACAAGAACTACAACTTCGAGCGATTAGCCCGGAAGATGATCTTCGGTACCGACTGGCCCGGTGTCCCCGGCCCGAAACTCAACGCCCAGGCCATCGCTGACCTCGACATCGAACACGAAACTCTGGAGAAGATACTGCACAAAAACGCCCGGCAAATCTATAAGCTGGAGAACGTGACATTCGAGAACTCCGCAACGTGAGAGGATATAGAAACAAAAGCAACTTGACTTTGACTGTCCGGTCAGTTACGCTGCCACCAGAGGAAAGCTAGGAAGGAGTTTAAGTATGAGCACGACGGCTGTAACCGAGGAGATACTTCTCGACAGGATCAAGAGCGGGAGGTTGATCGAGGACTCTTCTCAGGCGACTGAGAGGTACATCGAGGGGCTCAAGCGCACCCTGATCGTCTCCGCCGATACCGAGCTCATCAGCGCTCCGGCCTACATGAACGCTACGAAGGACTTCTCGACTCTCCCCAGCATCAACAACTACATCACCGTCATGGGCATCGTCCAGGACGAGCTCGGTCACGCGCACATTGCTTACCGGATGCTCCGGGACCTCGGTGTCGACACGGAGGAGCTCGTCTACGAGCGGAAGCCGCAACAGTTCAAGTATCCCTACGCCTTCGACGTGCCGCTGGAGAGCTTCACGGAGCTCATCGTCGGCAACGGTTTCTACGACCGTGCCGGGTTCGTGCTGCTCAGCGACATCCACCAGAACTGCTCTTACGGTCCGTGGAAGAGGGCGCTCGTAAAGGTCGACCGGGAGGAGAACTTCCACCTCAGGCATGGGGAGAAGTGGATGAAGGTGTTCTCCAAGGATCCGGAGAAGAAGGAAGAGCTTCAGCGGGCGGTGGACTGGATGTTCCCGCTGACGCTGGAGTGGTTCGGGTTGCCGGACGGCAGGAAGCAGCACAACGAGCAGATCGAGTACGGCTACAAGGGCTCGACCAACGACAAGTTGAGGCAGACCTGGATGTCCCACACGGTGCCGCTGTGTGAGAGTCTCGGCCTCGACGTGCCGGCCCACTACGACGAAGAGCAGAAACAGTACGTAGTAGATTTCCCGTTCCCGGCCCAGTTCGACGCCGAGGAGAAGCGGTGGATGTTCGAGGACGGTGAGATCTCCTGGGACGACGTGCTCAAGCGCTGGAAGGGGCGTGGCCCCAAGAACGAGGAGTACGTCGAGCACCTTCAGCGCGGCTACAAGGAACTGTACGCGGCCGAGGCGGTCTGAGGATGAGCACGTTCGTCCTGGTGCACGGCGCCTGGCACGGAGGCTGGTGTTGGGAGAAAGTCGTCCCACTACTCAAGAAGGAGGGCCACGAGGTAGTGGTGGTGGACCTGCCGGGGCACGGAGACAATCATGTTCCGGTCCCCGAGGTGACGTTGGCGGCGTATGGGGATCACGTCGCGGGGGTGCTCGACGAGCAGGCAGAGCCGGTGGTGCTCGTGGGACACAGCATGGGAGGCCATAGTCTTCCAGAACGCCGACGTGGACGAGGAGAACGGCGTGGTCTCCCTCAAGATGGACGGGGTGAGGGAGGTCGCCTACGGTGACTGCTCCGAAGAGGACGTGGAGTGGGCTAAGAGTCACCTCATACCGCAGCCGCTGGCGCCGTTCGTTACGCCGGTACAGGTCAGTGAGACTCACTACGGTAGCGTGAGGCGGACGTACATAGAGTGTTTGCAGGACAAGGCCATTGGACCCGCGGCGCAGAAGCGGATGTACACGGATACGCCGTGCGAGAAGGTCGTCTCGATGGAGACCAGTCACTCGCCGTTCCTCTCGCAACCGGAGGAATTGGCCGGACATCTGGATTCTCTGGCGAAGCTCTAAGGAAGGAAGATATGGAGACTACGCAGACTGTAACGACGGAAGCAGTACGCGATGCGCTGAGGGAGGTGTTGGACCCAGAGTACCCGATCAGCCTCGTGGACCTCGGCCTCATCCGGGGCATCGAGATAAACGGGAACAGGGCCGACATCAAGCTGACCTACACCTGCATGGGATGTCCGGCGATGGACATGATCCAGGAGGACGTCGAGGAGCGGCTCCTCCAGATGGACGGCATCGACGAAGTGGACATCGAGGTCGTCTGGCCCACGTGGTCCCGCAACGACATCACTCCTTTGGGCAAAAAGCAGCTCAAGCAGGTGGGGGTCGTCTGATGCGCCCGGTGGATAACTACGAGGTCTTCACGGCCCGCGTCGGCGAGGAACATCCGCTACGGCACAACGGAAACGTCCGGGGCGCGGAGCCGGTGGATGCCGCCGTCTACGCGCATCTCATGTACGACGAGTGGCGCTGGCGCGAGATGTTCGTCGTGCCGAGTAAGTCCATCGTCCGAGTCATCAGGCCAGAGTAGGAGAAGGCATGGAGCGTTACATGGTCTTCGCGCGCACCGAGTACGACGAACCCCTGGAGCATCGGGGCGAGGTCGAGGCGTCGGGTGCCGAAGAGGCGAGTAAGCTCGCCCTGGAGCATTACGGAAAAGACTGGCTGGAGATGTCGCTCGTGCCGGTAAGCGAGGTCTACTGGGCCGAGCGCGAGGAAGAGACCGAAGTGGGGGTGGAGGCGTGAGCGAGCGTCCCGAAGGCACCGAAGCGGTAGCGCCAGGACGCGGCGCGCAGAGCGAGTTCCTCGTGGACAACGACGATGCGCTCGCCGCGCTGGTCAATCTGATCGCGGTCATAGGAGACAACGAATACTTCCTGGGCCGCCGCGTCTCCGAGTGGGCCGACGCTGGACCCTTACTCGAATCCACGGCTGCCTGCGCCGCAATAACGCAAGACAAGCTCGGGCACTCGCGGGCGATCTACCCGCTGCTCGAAGAGCTTCCGTGGCCGAAAGCGCCGACGGGGCTTCAAGGTGAGATCGACCGGGCGCGGCGTTACTCGGTTAGCTTCCTCGACGACCCTCTGCCAAGCTGGTCGAACGTCGTCGCGGCGCTCGCGCTCGTCGGACCTGCCGTGAACGTCGTGCTGGAGGCTGTGGAGAACTCCCGGTACGAGGCGCTCGCCAGGCGGGCGCACCGCATCCTGGACGAGGAGAAGCTCACGTCGGCCTATGCCGAAGGGCTCGTACGCCAGATTGCCTACGAGGAGCGCGGTCGTAAGCTATTCCAGGAGCGCGTCAACGAACTCTTCCCCGAGATGCTCTGCTGGTTCGGACCCGAGGGAGAATTCGGCATAGAGGCACTGAAGGCCGAGGAGTTGACGAGCATGGGTAACGAGGAGATGCGTCAGAGGTACCTGGACCGCATCGTCCCGCTGCTGCAGGGATGCGGCATAGAAATCCCGGTCGAGCGGAATGAGAGCGAGGGTAGATGGGAGTACGGAGAGCTACCGTGGAGTCAATGGAACCAACTGCAGAGACGGTTAGAAAGATCGTAGCGGGAGAACCTGTCGGAGAGAACGAGGAGCGGCGGCTTTTGATCTGCCCCTGGTGCGACTCCGGCGACGTCGAGAAGATCTCCGAGTACGGGCCGCACTTGATGGTGTATTCCTACATATGTCGGGAATGTCATAGCCCGTTCGAAGTCATCAAACGATGACCGAGTACACGGGCCTGAAGACGACCATCGAAGACGGCGTGCTCCTCATCGAACTGAACCGTCCCGAGAAACGCAACGCCCTGGACGAGGCGGTGCAGGGCGAGCTCTTGCAACTCTTCGAGGGCGCGGCGAGCGACGCGGAAGTGCGCGGCGTGATCCTGACCGGCAGCGGTGAGGCGTTCTCCGCCGGGGGGGACCTCTCCCGATTCGAGCAAGAGTGGAACCCCGCCGAGTTCCGGGCGCAGAGCCACGAGCTTACCCGGCTCATCTCCTCTATCGAGCGGCTGGAGAAGCCGGTCGTCGCGGCCATCAACGGTCTGGCTACCGGTGCGGGGACCCAGCTCGCCCTCTCGTGCGACTTGCGGATCGCCTCGGAGAATGCTCGGTTTCTGTTCCGGGAGGGCATGATCGGCTTCATTCCCAGCCACGGTGGTTGCGTGCGTCTGGTCAAGCTCGTCGGGCTGGCGCGGGCGCGGGACATCCTGCTCGGGGGCGAGGATCTGGACGCCTCCGAGGCATTCCGGCACGGGCTCGTCACCAAGGTGGTGACGCACGAGAGGCTGCTGGACGAGGCCAGGGAGCGGCTCCAGCACATCTTCAGGCGAGCCCCGCAGGCTTACGGGCTCTCCAAGCGTCTGCTGCACCTCTCGGCCAGCGTGGACCTGGAGAGCGGCCTCTTCGCGGAGAGTTTGGCTCAGAGTCAGTTGATCGGGACCGAAGACCACAAAGAAGGCGTGCGGGCCGCCCGCGAGCGGCGCCGCCCGTCATTTACAGGGAGGTAAGAGTGGCCCACATCATTCCTTTCGAAGACAAAGTACCGCAGGTGGCGTCCGATGCCTTCATCGCGCCGACTGCGGTACTTATCGGTGACGTGATGGTCGAGGAAGGAGCTAGTGTGTGGTTCGGGGCGGTGTTGAGGGGCGACTTCAACAGGATCGTCGTGGGCGCCGGAACGAGCGTCCAGGACAACTGCGTGATCCACACCAACGAGGAGTTGCCAACGATCATCGGGTCGAATGTCACCGTCGGACATCTCTCGTTGCTGGAGGGGTGCGAGATCGAGGACGGAGCCCTGATCGGGATGGGCAGCATCGTGCTGAACCGGGCGCGCGTCGGTCGGCGGGCGATGCTGGCGGCCGGGAGTGTCGTGAGGGAGGACCAGGAGGTCCCGCCGGAGGTACTGGCGGCTGGCGTACCCGCGAAGGTAAAGAAGGAGCTCGAAGGCAGCTCCTCTGAATGGGTCGAGATGGCCGCCCGCGAGTACCAGTCGCTCAGGCTCAAGTACATGGGTAAAGTAGGACAGTTGACGAACGATGGAAAGGGAGGCGCGTAAGAATGGCGCAATTATTGATTAATGGAGAGCAGACCTCCGCTAAATCCGGCGAGGAGATGCCGGTCGTAAACCCGGCGACGGAGGAAGAGTTCGAGACGGTGCCGAAGGGCGGTCCCGAGGACGTTAACGCGGCGGTAGCTGCTGCTAAAGAGGCGTTCAAGGAGTGGTCCGTCAAGGACCCGGACGACCGGGCCGCATTGATGCGGGCCGCGGTAGCGAAAGTTCAGGAGTCTGGCAAGGAGATAGCGCAGCTCCTTACACGGGAGCAGGGCAAACCTTT